>ENA-OPAO01002113-OPAO01002113.1-human-gut-metagenome-genome-assembly--contig:-NODE-2113-length-12257-cov-3.596378_pt1 | contig 12257 bp, 14 predicted proteins | sample MGYA00241054_ERZ501424 | MGnify/ENA primary metagenome ERZ501424 (study PRJEB25962, sample SAMEA2042623) | human gut metagenome | biome: human gut; feature: human-associated habitat; material: faeces...
CCGATTCCATTCTTTACCTAAAAATTATTCATCCCCCAAATTTCCGTGAAGAGCCTCTTTTATTTATCTTACCCAGGGGTGGTTGGTTCTCCTCCCGTGGTGCCTTCTTCTGGCCCAGTGGGAAATCCGCCTCCTCATGACAAATCCTTCCTCTTCCTTATGAAGAGCGGAAAGATCGGCTGTTTCTTTCTTATTTGGCTTCGTCAGAAGGTTTAGCAGCTGGTTCAGCTTTTCCTTCAGCATTTGCGGCATCTTCAACGGGAGCATTTTCCTTTCCTGCTGCTTCAGCTTCGGCTCTTTTCTGGGCAGCTCTTTCTTCGATTTTTGCCTTATAGTCTTCTGCTGTCTGGCGAAATGTTTCCTTCGTCTGAGCGGCAGCCTGCTGGGCAGCTTCCTTGTATTCTGCTGTCTTTGTCTTCACGGTATCGGAAACTTCCTGTACCTTTGTCTTTGTGGTATCGGTGATTTCCTGTGCGCGTTCCTGGGCAGCCTGTGCCTGGTCATACGCCTGGATCTTCAGCTTTCCAGCCTGGATCTTTGCTTCCTGCATCTGGACGCGTGCCTGGGCTTTCAGCTTTTCAGATCTCAGCTTCATCTGTTCGGACTGGACTTCTGTCCTGTACTTCATTTCATCGGTCTTCTTCTGGAGGACGTCCATCTGGTCTCTGGCCATGCCTCTCATATCATTGGCACGTTCAGCGGCATCCTTCCTGAATTCACGGCTCTTGATGCGGGCGATAGCCTGCAAATCCTTTGCCGTCTTCTGTGCTGTTTCCTGAGCGACTTCGGAAGCACCGAGGATGGTGTACTTGGCGTTTTCGATCTGTTCGTCCGTGACTCCTGCCTTCTTCAGCGCATTGACGAGCTTGTCTCCGAAAATGTTTGCCTTGTCCTGCAGCTGGTCAGCCAGCTGATTGATGGTATTGTGAGCTCTTTCCGGATAGATGTCGTTCCAGCTCTTCTTCAGTTCCTTGGTGAAATCTTTCTTTTCATCGCCGAGCGGTTCATCCTTCTTCGGATTGGCTTCGAGTTCCTTTTCGTCCTTTTCGCCGTTTGCCTTTTCTTCTTCAAAGACTTCCTTGTACGGACGTGTATCATCCGGCATGCCGTCCTTGATCCATCTCTGCGCTGCCTTGCCTACGCCGTAGGTGACGGAAACGCCGATCGGAATCTGCATGGCAGCAATCGGAATCAGTGTGGCAAGCGTGCTTCCCACAACGGTAGCGCCCATCGATCCCAGAAAGGAGAGAACGGCGGTCTGGTTGAGTTCCACGCCATATACTTTGCCGATCTTGGAAATCATGTAAACTTCATTGGCAATAAGAGCGACTGTGCCGAGAAGCGGAGCGGCAACGATGACGCCGGCTCTGCCTGCGCCCCAGCGGATCAAACTGTCTGCTGTTTCATCGCGGTCGTCGATGATATTGATTTCGACATCGGCTTCCGGGGAATCGACATGAACTTCTTCAGCAGGTTCTTCTGCTTCAGGAGCAGCTTCTTCTGCTTTCAGTGCTTCTTCTGCGGCCGGCTCTTCCTTCGGAGCTTCTGCCGGAGCTTCTTTGACTTCTTCAGCCGAAGCTTCTTTGACTTCGGCAGCGGTTTCCATCGGGACACCTGCGGCTTCCTTTTCCATTGGCACTCCTGCCTGCGGTTTTTCCATAGGAACTTCTGCTTCCTTCTTGACTACAGGAGCATTTTCCGGACGAACAACCGGTGTCTTTTCCAAATCCTTATCTTCGTTCATAATTTCCTCCTTGCCCGGCGCGGCCGGTCGTGAATGACAAGTGAATTTCACTTATTTTTTCAGAAACTTTATGAAACTTTATATTTTTATTATACAAATATTCTGACCGATTGACAAACAAAAGACGCGGAATCCTTCTTCATGACCGGCTCTCTCCCTTTCTGACCAATGGCTTTCCCCATCCCTATCCAAGGCCGAATCCACCGAAGAAAAAGTGTACATTAAAAGAGGGACCGCAAGAAAGAGGAAATATCTCCTTCCCTGGTCCCTCTTATATTATTTTTCTATATCACTCTAAAGGTGCTTCGCTTTTTCCTATGCTGTTACCAGTCGGTCAGCCCGCCGTCTACGGGTAACACGGTCCCCGTCATGAAGGATGCTTTTTCCGAAAGGAGGAAGGCGATGACTTCCCCGACTTCTTCAGGCTTTGCAATGCGGGAAAGCGGATACCATTCTGCCATTTCCTCGCGGCTTCCGCCATAGGAGGCAAGCTGTTTTACAAGAAGGGGCGTATCGACATCGCCCGGGCAGACAACGTTGGCGCGGATATTTTCGACCGCAAGTTCCAGTGCAAGCGATCGTATGAAGGAAACAAGCGCTCCCTTTGTCGCGCCGTAAAGACTGCACTGGACATTTCCTTCAATCGCCGCATCCGATGCAACGCCTACGATAGCACCTTTCCCTTCCCGAAGGGCAGGAATGGATGCGCGTGCAAGTTTCATGGCGCCGAATACATTGACAGCAAAAAGTTTTTCTATATCCTCATCGGTCGTATTCTCCAGAAGTTTCTCTTCATAGACGCCGGCAGAAAGGACAAGGCCCGTAACCGTTCCAACCGTCCTTGCGGCTTTCACGGCTTTTTCGCAGTCATCCGTCTTCGTCACGTCGCAGGGAACGTAAAGGCTTCCCGGAACGGATTCTTCTGCCTTTTTGCCGCGTTCCGTATCTCTTCCAAGGAGGATGGTCCTTGCCCCTTCCCTGGAAAGGATTTTGGCCGCAGCAAGGCCGATTCCCGACGTGCCGCCGGATATGATGATGGTTCTTACCATGCTTCCTCCTAATTCATGAGAGATAATACATAAATGAACTTGATGCCTTCTGCTTCAAGCTGCGGGACCATCTGGCGGAATGCTTCTGCCGTGTGCGGGCGGCAGTGGCCGATGATGATGTAGGTGCCATGTTCCTTCGCCCTTTCAGCGGCTTTCCGGATCATGGCCTTGATGGCGGAAACATCCGAAGAATTGTCCACGAAGAGGTCATTTCTTGCATAGGGCACGCCGTACTCAGCGGCCGCGCCATCGGCTTCCGTATAGGAATTCGTCGCGCTGTCGAGGAAGAAGAGGCCCCTGTGATGGAGTTCATTCATGACATCATCCATGACGCGCTTGTCCGTCGTTGCCTTCGAGCCCTGATGGTTATTGATGCCGACAGCTTCCGGTACCTGCGAGAGGGAGTCTGAAAGCATTCTTCTTATTTCGGAATCGCTCATCGACGTCAGGATCGTCTTGGCTTCCATGCCTGAGCCCGAAACGGATTCCATCGGCTGGTGCAGGATGACGGGCATGCCATGCGCCGCCCAGGACGCCGCCGCTTCCCTTGTATGCACCTGATTGGGCATGACAGCCAGCGTGAACGGGACGCCGATCGATTCATACACTTCCTGGGAAGCAAGGTCTCTTCCCGCATCATCAATGACGACCGCCAGACGTCCCGTCACTGTGGAAGGAGACGGTTCCTTCCTTGCAGGCGCTGGCGCAGGTGCCTTGGCCTCCGCCTTGACTGTTTTGGACGATGTAGAGGATTTAGAGGAAGAATCAGATGAGGAACTGGTATCCTCCGAAGATGTTTCTTTGGAAACGCTTTCCTTCTTGGTAGACGACTCTGATTCCGAGGCTTTCTTTCCTGTAATTGCGCTCATGACGCTTCCCGTGATCGACGTCTCGGTCTCTGTATCGTCATTTCCCTTATCCTTCGTGATCTTCTTGACGGCTGCCTTGATTCTTTCCTTCAAGCTTTCCGGACTACCCGCATCTTCAGAAGGAACGACGCCCTGCTCTTCCTTATCATTGAAAAGATGATGAATGGCCGTCACATTCTGGATGGGCTGTCCGCCGGGCTCATTTGTCATGCGGTCTGTCATGTAAGCGGCGCCCGCGACCGCAATCATGAATATCAGCCAGAAGAGAAGCGGATGGCCGCTCTTTTTCGAGCGTCTTCTCCTGACGGGTCTTTTGGCCGGCCGCCTTGTCCTTCCCGTTCTGGTGCTGTTTTTTCTTTCTGCCATAATTTCTCCTTTATAGTTCATTGTTTTTATTATAGCAGATTGGAAACCACATCAAAATGAGGGATGCCTTTTCGTCATTTTCCTTCCTGCCTTTTCATTTTTAAGGCGAGCCCCTTTTCCCCGATGATGGTATAATGAAGGAAATGAATCTATTTGCGCAATCAACAGAAAGGAGTCAATCATGAAACTCGTAGTCATTAATAAACTCTCCGAAGAAAAACTGGCCGAACTGCAGAATGCAGTGCCAGGCTCTGTCGTTGAAGCGTACAAATCCCCGAAAGAGGCTCTGCCGCACGTTTCCGATGCAGATGCCATCGCTCTCTGGGGCTTCCAGGACATTGCACCGCTCCTTGCAGCAGCTCCCAGAGTCCGCTGGGTACACTCCCTTTCTGACGGTGTCGAACGTCTTCTCACCAAGGAAATGATGGAACGCCCGATCATCCTCACCAATTCTCACGGCGTCCATGACCGTTCTGTTTCCGAGCATACGATGGCGCTTCTCCTTTCCTGGATGCGCCGCATTCCTGAAGCTGTCAGGAACCAGGAAGCGGGTGAATGGATCCGTCCGCGCGGCGAATCCCTCTTTGGAAAAACCATCCTGATTGTCGGCTTTGGCAGCATCGGCCGCGCCATTGCACAGAGGGCCAAGGTCTTCGAAACGAAGATCCTTGCCGTCAAGAAGCACCTTTCCACCGAACTCTTTGCCGATCACGTCTACACGCAGGAAGAACTCATGGATGTACTTCCGAAAGCGGATATCGTCATTGCCGCTCTCCCATCCACACCGGACACGGAAAACTTCTTCGGCGCTGATCAGTTTGCTGCCATGAAGAAGACAGCTCTCTTCATCAATATCGCCCGTGCATCGATTGTCGATGAAAATGCGCTCATCGATGCCCTCGAAAAAGGTTCCATTGCAGGCGCATGCCTTGACGTATTCTCCAAGGAACCGCTCCCTGCCGATCATCCCTTCTGGAAAATGAAGAATGTCATCATGACCCCGCACACCGCATCCATGGTGCCGGATTTCTGGAACAAGCTGACAGCGCTTCTTCAGACGAACTTCGTCAACTTCAGTCGCGGCGAAAAACTGATGAATGAAGTGGACAAGAAAAAAGGATATTAAGAGCAACTAAAAAAGCTGGCGTTCTGCCAGCTTTTTTAATTTCCTTTTACTTCTTAGCTCTGATGCATGACATCAGTGAAGTTCTTGATGATGACGATCGGTGTCTTCTGGTTGTCATTGCCAAACGGGTTGTCGATCAGGATCTGTGCGATCTGGTTCGGATCGAGGCCCTTGCTCTTGCCAAGGACGGCTGCTCTCTTGAGGTCATTGACGTCTGCAATGACAGCGCCGTATGCGCCTGTTTCCTGCTTGATTCTTTCGCAGACATTGTCCGTATCGGCCGGGCCGTATACGAGGCATTTGTCGAAAGGAGGCATGGTGCCTGTGACATCATCGATCAGGGATGCCTGACGGCAGCGGGCATAGAATACGCCGCGTTTCCCGAATACTTTGGCGACAGCGCCGAGAATGAAGGAGAAGAGCATGTTCCATTTCCCTTCTTCATCCATAGCGGCCTGCATGCCGTAAATGCTTGCCATGGAGCCGGCTGCCGGAACAAAGCGGTTCATAAGGCGGGCCTGCCAGCAGACATTCAGTTCTTCAGGGCGTACGTAGCGGTTCTGCGTGATTGCTACGACAGATTCAGCGGTGCAGACGATATCATGGTCTGTGATGTCAGCGCCTGCGTATTCCTTAATGGCATCCACGATATCATCATGGTGTGTCAGGATGCGGGTATGAACAGGGATGAGTTCGAGTTCTGCCATCTTATTTCACCTCCGCTGATGTGTATTCATACAGTGCATTTCTCAGTTCTTCCTTCGTGAGAATGATGCGTGTCTTTGCATAGTAATAATCGCTTCTGGCAACGACCTGGTAAATAATGTCCATGGCTATTTCCGGGAACGTTTCAAGGTCGCGGAGAATGTTGTCTCCCTTGCCCTTGATTTCAAGCGTGATCAGGAACTTCTTGGATTTACCCGGATCGACGATGTAAGCCTGCCAGTAATCGTCATCTCTCGGTACATCGTTGTCTGTCAGATGGGCAGTGATTCTTGCTTCGTCATACTGTTCGAAAGGAAGGTACGTGCGGACGAAGGCATCCATGATGGTGCCGAGCTGGCGGCCGACGTTCTTGATCGGAATCGTGCAGGCAAGGGTGACGCTTCTCGGTCCCATGTCCACTACTTTGAAAGGCGTCTTCTTCGTCTTTTCCACTTTCAGCACACAGTCGCCCTTGATGACTGCCGCTGCCCAGTATGCAATGAAGCCCAGGCAGATGAGCAGTACGATGACTGCCAGAATCTTTACAACTAATAACAACATTTCTCTGATCACACTCCTAATAGATTTGCTTTTTCCACTGTCTCCATACCGAAGATCTTATTGACCAGTCCGGCTGCGCGGTCTTCTCCCGCCGTAAAATAAAAATGCTTTTCCCCTTTGGTATAATTGAAAATATCTATCCCCGTTCCGGCAAAGATCCGGTTCTGTTTCAATAACAGCAGAAAACACAAGGAGGAGCAGAATGATTTGTCCATGGGCTTTAAAAGACGAGTTTTTAAAGACTTATCATGATGAAGAATGGTGCCGTCCCCATCATGATGATACTTACCTTTTTGAGATGCTGGTCCTGGAAGGTGCCCAGGCGGGGCTTTCCTGGTCTACGATTTTGAAACGGCGGGAAGGATACAGAAAAACATTTTTCCATTTTGATATTTCCCGCTGTGCCGGCATGACGGATGAGGAGATGGAAGAAATCGGAAGAACGGCGCCTGTCATACGAAACAGACGAAAAATAAACTCTGTCCGCCAAAATGCTCGCGCCGTCCTCGCCATACAAAAAGAGTGGGGCAGTTTTTCCCGTTACCTCTGGCATTTTACAGAAAATAAAATCATTGTTCATTATCTGCAGGATAACGATGATTTGCCTGCCAGTTCTCCTTTATCAGAAAAAATAAGCGCTGATTTAAAAAAGCGGGGCTGCACTTTCGCCGGTCCCGTGATTATTTATTCTTTTCTCCAGGCGGCAGGCATTATCAATGACCATCTGGAAAGCTGCCCTTTCCGCAGTACAAACCGGACCTGATCTTCTTTCACAGGAAGATGTTTGTATCCTGTTTCCTTTCTCTGTGATAGAATAAACTATATTTCACTTATGGAAGGTTTTTATGGATCTGCTTCCCTATATCATCATCTGCCCCCTCGTATTCCTTGCGGGATTCGTCGACGCCGTAGCAGGCGGAGGCGGACTGATTTCCCTCCCTGCCTATATCATCGCGGGGATCCCCGTACACAATTCCATTGCCACAAATAAGCTCAGCTCCTGTATGGGAACCCTTCTCACCACGGGAAAATTCGCAAAAGACGGGCTCATCCCGTGGAAGCCCGCATTGGCAGGAGTCATTTTTGCTTTTGCAGGATCATCGCTGGGTGCCCATATCGCTCTTATTCTTGACGCCCGTATATTCATGACTGCCATGCTTTTCATTCTTCCCGTCACCGCTTTCTATGTGACACGAAAGAAATCCATGGCAGAAAAAGAGCCTTTCCCTTTCCAAAAAACAGTGCTTCTCAGCTGCACCATGGCGTTTGTCATTGGCATTTATGACGGTTTTTACGGCCCGGGCACGGGAACATTCCTCATCCTTCTCCTTATGGGTGTCGCCCATGTCCGCCTGAAAGAGGCGAACGGCATCACGAAAGTTATCAACAGCACGACAAACCTTGCCGCGCTGTTCGTCTTTCTTGCAAATGACGTCGTCCTTCTCTCCCTCGGTCTTGTGGCAGGGCTGTTCAATATGGCAGGCAATTATTTCGGCGCCCGCTACTTTGAAAAAGGGGGCACGCAAAATGTAAAGCCTGTCATCATCATCGTCCTTACCGTCTTTTTCGCCAAGGTGGTCTACGAATTATTTCTCCGTTAAATATCCGGCGCTCTTTGCATGAGGGCGTCTTTACTTTTTAAAAGAAAATCCCCACGCAAAAGGACCGCGCCGTTACGGACACGATCCTTTTTCTTATCAATGATAATAATATTTACCAATAAATATATCCAACCGGCCGGTACAGATCAGGCAAAAGGAACCCACTTGCCCTCTTTCACCTGCAGTACGTCAAGATCCATTTTCGGATCGCGGTTCGCATCAAATTCAAACTTGCCCGTCGCTCCTTCAAAGCCTTTGATCTGTGCCAGGGTATCACGGAACTTCTTGCGGTCTGTCGTGGTTCCCGACTGTTCCACCGCCTGATGAATCAGGTACATCGCGTCATAAGCCTGGGCGGCGAACTGGTCCGGTTCATGGTTGTACTTTGCTACAAACGCTTTGCGGAAAGCCTGTGCTTTTTCCGTCTGGCGGTCCGCATTCCACGGAGTGGCTAGCTGCGGCCCCTGCCTGGGTAATGTATGCCGGGCTGTTGAAGCCGTTATTGCCGATAATCGGCTGGGTCATTCCCATTTCACGGGCTTTCTTTACAATGAGAGAGCCTTCCTGGTAAAGACCGGCAATCGCGATGACATCCGGATTGGATGCCTGGATTTTTGTGAGCTGCGCGGAGAAGTCGGTATCTTTATCAGCAAAGGTTTCTGTATCGACGACTTCCACGCCCATTTTCTTAAACACTTCCTGATAAATTTCATTTTCACCGACCATCTGGTCGTTGTTATTGGAATACATGACGGCGACCTTCTTAAATCCTAACTTCGCCTGTGCTTTTTCAAGGGTAACAGGAATTGCCAGTTTGCCGGGAATCGCATTACGGAAAATATAATCACCGATGTCGGTAATCTTCGGAGCAGTGGTGCCTGTGCCGAAAGCGACTACTTTGGACTGCTGGGCAATCGGGCCGGCAGCAAACATTTCTCCCGATGTCATCGGGCCTTCTACGGCAAGAACCTTATCCTGCTCGATCGCTTTTTTCATGGCATTGATCGCTTCCGCCTTGACCAGCTTGGTATCGTAGGTTTTCAGATCAATCTTTACTTTTGTTTTCGGATTATTGTTAATTTCCTCCACGGCGAGATCCACTCCTTCTTTCATAGCCACACCGTAAGCAGCGCCGGGACCGGTATAGGCCGTAATAAATCCGATTTTTACAGATGATGCATCAGCCGTTTTTCCTGTCGCGCCATTGTCTTTCTTATTTCCGCCGCAGCCTGAAAAAACAGCGGTTAACGCAGCTGCCGCCAACACAGTGGCCATTCCCTTTACAAAATTTTTCTTCATCATGTCTCCCTCTTTTTCTCAAAATAAATCGGCAAACATACACCTTGCAAGAAAACAAAAAACGCCTCACAGGGACTATCCCTGCAGAGGCGCTCACACGCGGTACCACTCCGCTTTTCACTCATGGAAACCGAATCATTCAGGTAATAAAAAATCCCATCTCCGGCCAATGCTGAAGATAGGGGCGAAAACTCCGCGGTACCACCCTACTTTGTTCTTAAAGGTTTCCTATTCGTAACGTGAATGGACGCCCTTTCCTACTCATTTCGGAAAAAGTGCTCGCGAGGGATATGGAATGCTGTTCTCTTCCGGTTTTCACCATCCACCGGCTCTCTGCATGAATTTCACAACAGACCTTTTTGTCTCGTTCATGGCATTTATTTGCTGTAAAAGATATGACATATCATAAGGGAATCCTTTCCCTCTGTCAAGTATTTTTTCAAAAAATTATTTCATCAATTTTCTGAATAGATAATTGCAGGAAGCGCCCTTCACATTATTATGAAAAGCTTCTTTAATGTTTTCAATCCATGATTGATTTGAGAAAGGATTCCTTGTCCCACAATGGTTTTCTATTCTTCCCTGATCCCCAAGAAGCAGCTTTTGATTTCTTCTATATTTTTTGTTTTTCCCATTGCCAATGCCAAAAGTAATCTTGCTTTCCACGAAGACAGGCGGCCGCCTAAGATAATCCCGCTGTCTTTCATGGAAAGGGCGCTTCCCTCATAGCTGTATTCTTCCTCAACGCTCCCCGAAGGCACTCTTGTCGTCAGGACGATGGGCATTCCTTTTTCCCGCAGATAGAGAACCGCTTTCCTGCATTTCGGCGGGACATTCCCGCAGCCGATCCCGTCAATGACAAGACCCGCCGCTTTCCCCTCCGCTCCATAAACGATTCCGCCGTCCATCCCTGACCAGCAGGTGATGATCCAAATATCTTCTTCTATTCTATCTGTATGAATCTTTTTATGCTTCACGGGAATGCGTCCGTATTCCACCCGGGATCCGTATACCGTACCGATGGAGCCATAATGCAGATCACGGAAGGTATCGGGATTTGTGGTGTGGACTTTAGTCACGTCCCAGGCTGCATAAATGCGGTCACCCAAACACACGGTAACCCCCTTCCCTATGGATTCGCCAGATGCCGCTGTGCGAACTGCGGCAAGAATATTTGCCGGCCCGTCAGCGCTCAAATCCGAAGCCCCCCGCATAGCACCGGTGACACAGACAGGTTTTTCCGTTTTTAGTACAGCCTCAAGAAAGAATGCCGTTTCTTCCAGCGTGTCCGTCCCATGGGTGATGACAAAACCATCCGCTTGATCCGTATCCGCCAAACGGTCAATCAGTTTCGATAATTCAAACATATCCGCTGCGGTCATCCATCCGCTGGGCTTATTGGAAAATTCCAGCACGTCCACGTCAGCATAATGCGCCAGCCCCGGCACAGCAGCGGCCAGGTCTTTTCCTGAAACAGCCGGCATCAGTCCGCCGGTTTCCCTATCTTTTTTCATGGCTATGGTTCCGCCGGTCGTAATGACCAGAATTTTTTTCATTTTCCACCCTCCGGTAAAGAAATATTTCTTTCATTGTAGCATATGATCTGCCAATACAAACAAGAAAAAGACAGACTGCCCGATTGCAATCTGCCCTCTGTGGAGGCGGTGCCCGGATTCGAACACGGGGATACAGGTCTTGCGGACCATTGCCTTGCCGCTTGGCTACACCGCCATAAAAATAACAGTAATAGTATATCGTATTTTTTCGAAAAAGTAAATCTGATTTTATTATTTTCTATGATACGTTTTTTATCCATCTTCATAAATCGCAACCTGCATATTATAATGGAAATGATCAGCACGTTATTTAAGGAAAGGCTTTCTATGAATTTTACTTACGAGTTTCCTGATATTACCGGATATATCCAAAAAAGCGGCACTTATAAAAAGCCTCGCCGCATCAGCGGACTCCGTCTCGGAGAAAACAGGACAGCCGTCGAAAAACGTTTCCCCCTTTCTCTCTCCCGCCGTGATGAAGATAAAGATATTGATTACTTTACCGTTTCTACGAAAGAAAAGATTTCTCTCTTTGATGAAGAAGTCGCTTCTCTCGGCTGCAGTTTCGTGAAAGGGAAAGCAGCTCTTCTCTTTGCCGATTTTACCCTTTCTACAGAAGAAATGAAAAAACGCCTGACTTCTCTTTTCGGCAAGCCGGTGAAAGTGAAAGATGTTTTCCTCTGGACGGACGCGGCAACTTCCATCTTTCTCATGGTAAATGAAAATTCCGCTTCTCTCATTTTGGTGGACACGGCTCTTGAACAAGCTTATATTGATGAAGAGCAGCTGGCAAATTCCGCTGAAATGGAAAATGCCGGGTTCAGAAAAACACTATGGAAGAAATACGGAGATCCCGTGGGCCGCATCGGACAAAAAACATATATTGTCCGCGCTCTTCTTGTGGGAATTCCGACAGCAGCCATGTTTGCCTTTACCTGGATACGCCCTGAATTATTCGTAGGCGATGCGAATATATTCATCCTATCTTTCATGGTACTCGGCACACTGGGTTTCGTGTCGCTCATCAGTCTGGCGATACGCCGCCTTTCGGATATCGGTCTTTCCCATTTATACTACTGGGGATTCTTCGGCTTTCTTTTTATAAGCAACCAGGCCGGCGCCAAACTCCTTAGCGATGAGCTTCTTGCCACCCGTATCACCGGTATGTTCTTTTTTGCCGCCGTTACACTCCTTGCCTTTATCCCGGGACAGAAGACAAAAAACAAATACGGACCTGTACCGAAGTAATATTCCTATCCGACCGGCGCAATATAAAACTCCGACTGTCATGGATATCATGGGTCGGAGTTTTATATTGTCTTAAAAATTATTTTGTAATCTTGGCAACAACGCCTGCGCCTACGGTTCTCCCGCCTTCACG
>ENA-OPAO01002119-OPAO01002119.1-human-gut-metagenome-genome-assembly--contig:-NODE-2119-length-12217-cov-22.680316_pt1 | contig 12217 bp, 17 predicted proteins | sample MGYA00241054_ERZ501424 | MGnify/ENA primary metagenome ERZ501424 (study PRJEB25962, sample SAMEA2042623) | human gut metagenome | biome: human gut; feature: human-associated habitat; material: faeces...
TGCTCAACAGTCGGGATGACAAGATTCGAACTTGCGACCACACGCCCCCCAGACGTTTATTATTATAGCTATGATAATCTTGATTATTAATATCTTATGCTTTATTTCTGCACCATAGTTTAATTTATGGTTTAATCCAGTAATGAACCAAGATAATTCAACAATAAATTAATTAATCTCTTTGCAGCATTGAACTGCACCACAAAGTTAGTCAATATTGCGCTGTTATGCAATGAATCTTTCTTATAGTTTTGCTTTTGACCATCAGTTTTTTATCTATCTAATAATATGGTATATAATAGTATAGAGTAGCTTTCTCTTTACTTAAAAAGTATTCATATACTGTATTTCCATTATATAATATAGTGGCAGTATAAAAATCAGTAGTGGGTATAGAAAGCTATATCTTCTTAAAAGTCTACCTGCTGAAAATCTGTTCCTATTACTTGGTAGTCTCTGTAATCATGAATACTGTTGTGTAACACATAGTTTTATTGTTAATAGATATTGTTCAGAACTGAAAAAGCCAACTTATCCATTTGTTTATAATGGTAGGTTGGCTTTTGTTGTTACTATTCTTTTCTATATTTTTTAAAGGGACTCTTTAATTAATGAATTTTTGTTTGTTTTACTAATTCCAATTTGCCTCTTTTCTTTTCGTAAATTCTATATTCTTCCCCATCTATAACCTCTGCTTTAATCATGTCAAATTTGGGGATAGTTATGGGCTTGTTCCAATCCATAGTACTATATTCTTTTTGTTTATAGGTGTAAATAACATAGTTGTATGCACCGGACGAACCACATGTTGTAATAGTCTTATTAATAGAATCAAATTTTGTTGTATTTTCTAAATCATTAAATGGTTCATCCGTCATTAGCTCTACATTGTCATAACCATGTATTTTGTATATTTTATAAGTATTGTTTGAGCGTGAACCGCCCAATTGATGTGTAATAACCAATTCTTCTTTCCCGTCAAAATCCACATCAGAAAAGCAAAATGGTGAATAATGAGGTAAGACCTCATTGCTGTCTTTAGGCACATAATCCCAATAAAGAACATCTCCATCTTTTAAATGCGGATAATGATAACAGAGAGTATCAATAATATGTTTGGCTTCTAAATTAATGTAAAATTGGTTGTCTGCACTATCGAAAAATAGAGAGGTTGTTACTCCGGTTTCTACTGTTGTATTATCCTTTGAATTAAGGTAAGGTAGCCACATAACTTTAACAGTATATCCATTTACGGGTTGTTTATACTGTATAAATACTCGTTTACTATTAAAGCAGTCAAAGCCTTTTGGAACAGACTGCCCAATAAGCATTTCCTCCGAATTTTGAATGTCTGTCTGATTCTGTCCCTTGCAAACAGTCCAACTTAATAATCCTATAACGATAAACAATGTCTTTCTCATTTCTATCCTTTTGATAATCATCTTTATCTATTGAGGTTATATGTCTTATAGACAATATTCCCGTTTATATCTGTCCCTTCTGTTGTTGTTATTGTTTTCTTTATTGAATCAAATTCTGTCATATAGTTGCTAATCTTGTAAAATGGTGGAGTGGTTATCAGTTCCGCTCCCCCAATATCTATTCGGTAAACGTCATAAGTATTGCAGTATCTTATTGACTGCCTCCAATTATTGATTACAAGTTCTTCTGTGCCGTCAAAATCCAAGTCTTGAAAGAAGAAAGGGGAGTTTTCTGACAGATATTCATCTTTCTGTTTGGGCAAATAATCTATGTTCAAAACCAACCCATCTTTGACCGGCTCTTTATTGACATAGTAGAGAATGCTATCGGAGAAACTTTCATTATAAACATAGAACCTACTATATTCTTTTTCAAAGCATAGCAATGCGCTACCCCATATTTCAGTTTCTCTTTCTTTGTCATAACATTCATAGGGCATACACATAACTTTAACAGTATATCCGTTTATCGGCTGTTTGTACTTGATAAAAACTCGTGGTTGGTTGAAACATTCAAAATCCTGCGGAACTGGTGTTTTGTCTGTTTTGCAAGCCACTAAACCAAGCAATCCAATAATGATAAATAGCAATCTTCTCATTATCTTTCATTCATAATATCAACAATCTGTTTAAAAATATCACCTGCCATCAGTCCACCGCTTGCAGGTAATACTGTCTTATTAATGGTAACGATAACACTATATTTCGGATTATCAGCAGGGAAGTAACCGCAAAATTCTACGGCATATTCACCATTTGAAAGTTGGATTGTTCCCGTTGCTCCAGCTACTTTTATTTTATCTGATTGGGCAGGTTTAGCTAATCCATCAGAAACAGCGTATGCCAATGCTTCTTTAATGGCAGTCTTGCTTTTAGCTATGCTATTAAAGAAAGTCAAGTTCTGTAATGGAGTTGTGAGTATGCCATATCCCAAAGGATTATAAACAAGACTTGTGTCTTTCACTTGATAGCCGTATTTTACAAGTGCTTCCGTAAAGGCTTGTTTATTCTCAAATGCCTTTTTTACTATCTTATAGTTGGCGATATTGGATGCAAGTCCGAAACCTTGCTCCACTGTGATTTTTCCATATCCACCCCTATGCCAATTATGGTCGCACAATGTATCTTTACCAATGGCTAAAATGCCATTACCAACATCTATCGTATCGGATAGTTTGACTGCCTTTGTTTCCAATGCTGCCAAAAGTGAAGCGGTATGCACTAATCCCGATTCTTGAAAAATAGAATCAGAACCAACAGAAGCCTTAATTTCTCCCGTCTGCACTTCCATTACAATAACTTGCCCTACCGTAGCATCAAGTTCGGACAGCTTGTTTTGCAGGATAGAATCAACTCTTACTTGTAAAGTGCTGTCTATGGTAGAAACTTGTTTTGTTTTTTGTTTGGCGCAAGCTATGAATGTAGCTATGCTAATTAAAAGGATAACAGTATTTTTCATGGTTGATAAACATTCTTGAAAAGTGAGTAATCTTTCAGTATGCCTTATTTGTCTTCCCAAGGCCACAAATCAAAGTAACTGCCAATGACCCATATAATCCATACTACTAATATTATTCTAATTAGTGTGTCCATTTTTATTGTAATTCAGCTATTTATCAGCACTTCCAACCTTATTCAAATACTTTAATTTAGTTCACTTGTATTGAATTTGTATATCGTATTACCACTGTTACACTCATAATCAAAGCCATTTGTATTAGAGTATCTTACGGGTAATGGAAATCCCAAATGAGTAATAGAGGTACAATATACATCACCATTACTATATACGCTTATCTTTATATCAGAATAATTATTTGTGGCTTTTTCATGCCCTCCACCTCCGCCAGCATTTTCTATAAAATGATATATTTGCGCTTTTACATAAAATGTTTTAACAACTGTAGATGTAGAAGTAGAATATCCATTTGTTTGATTCTCTTCAACAGCCGTATTTGTTTCTTCTGTAATAGGCTTATATCCTAATTTCTTAGCTATTAAATCACATGATGTACACAATACTGTAGCTAATAATGTTACTCCAATTAATCTAAACGCTTTCATTTTTTTAATATTTAATATGAATATCTTCTGTTTATTATAGCTTTAGCAATCTTATTGAAATATGTGGCGACCTCCATATTGGCATAAAAAGCCCGATACTTCTTTTGCTTGCGTACACTTAAAGTTTTGTACTCTGCACCAGTTATCCTATTCCCTTTATTATCATACCAATAATCATCCTCGTCAATGTTACTCAATTCTCCTTTAGAATCCGTTATACTTCCAAAATCATCAGTAGAAAGTCTATCTTTTTTCAGTGCTTCCATGAATCTTTCATACGCCTTTCTAAATTCATCACGTTCATAATGATTCCAATTTTTATTTGTAACATAGGATTGAATATTATGCCCTAAATTACGAATATATACTTCCTTGTCAATTTTGTGTACACCATATTTATATGTCAACCCATTTTGATAATATTGATTTATAGATAATTGCCCTGTAATATCATCTTTGGTATTACTGTCGTTCTCTATATTTACGCTATATATAGGGACATAGTATAGTGTAAACAAGACCAAAACAAATGTTCTCATAATCTCAATATTATACGGTTAGTAATTAAAGTAAATAGTTCCCAAAGTTGTATGCTCTACTTTCCATTCAAAATTATTCACAACAAATTCATTGTCTAATAATTCATTAACTCTAATGGCTCTGTTGTTGCAGTCTCTCCAGCTTTCTCTATATAAAGAACGGTCTAATATTGCCCTAACGTAAATTTCAGTTTCTCCCGAATAAGATTCCCCAAAATTGATTTTAATTTTCGTTCTTTTAAAATTCTGTGAACTTGTATCAAAAAAGTATGCTCCTACCGTCTGATAGTTTTGTGTGGTGGAACGGTTAGGAGTAGAATATGAAGGTACATTCGGGAAATACCCATTACTATTACCTTGGTTATGTTCGTTGCTACTGTTGTTATTACTTTTGCCAACTATTACGGGTTTGTATTCAACTAATGGAAGTTGTGAATAAGCAACTGTTGGCAATACTGTAAAAGCTAAAATTGAAATAATCTTCTTCATTGCTCACTAATATTGTACTTCCCAATTCCCCGAAGAAAGCGGATAAAAAATAAGGTGTGGGAACTATATTTGTCTTACCCTAAAGTCAGGTCTTCGCAATACCTTTGGAATGGATAAAACAATAGCCCCACACCAAAAGGTATATAGTTCACCTAATAGATGATTATATATCAAATGTGTGGGTGCTATTGCTATCATCTTCATTCCAATATCAAAGTTGCGAAGTTTGACTTTAGAAGATAATCTCAATAACACCTTTCGTTAAATATGTCCTTTCAGTGCCTTAACACATTAAGACCTCTGAAATTGTTGCAAAGTTAGCGAAAGGTTTTGAATAGCTAAAGATAAAACGCTGATAATGCAGTTCTATGTGTTCCAAAACATATCTGTAGTAAGTAATTAGGTAGTATCAGCTTCTTTTCTTCGTAATAGCATAAGCGGGTACTTTTTTTGAATGGGGACTATAAGAAGATTTCTTCCCGAAAAAAGTACCCGTAGATTCTGCGGCTTGAAAAATGTAGTTCTATTAGAGATTATAAGGTATATAGGTTTGCAGTCTAACTAACTAATGAAAGAAGTATCTAATCTTCATAGCAGACATAAAAAAAGAGTCCGCAAATACTGCGAACTCTTTAAAAATCTGTTTACTACTTTACCTTTTTAATGGCTTGTATCAATTCATCAAGGTCTTCATTCTTAAAATATTTATCTCCTTTTATGGTTTGTGCCCTATAAATATCACAGTCATCTGTGGTTAGAACTGGATATAAGACATCTTCATATTTCAATTTGAGGACTGTAACCCCGAAAATCTTTGAGATAAACAACTCTGCCATTTCTCCCGTAAGACTGTTTTCTTTGCCTTTACCTGGGAACTCACCGTATAATAATACGTTACCTAAAGAGAATGTATCTTCCATATCTATTGTGTTTTTAGTTAATTAGCCCACAAAATTAATGATTCATTTGCAATTATAGCGATATATGTGAGGATAAATTTGCTCCAAAATTGCATATACTATAAGCTACAAGCCGTATCATGCCTTTTTTAAAAGATAATTTTCTTACGCTTGCACCAATGCGGAATTAGCTACGTTATCGCAATCTGTTTTGCTTGGAATCATGTCCCATCAGATTTATATATATCCATTATTTACAGTTTCTCTTACATTGCAGTTTTTGAAAGTTACTGTATATTAGAGAACGGGACAAAATTCTCTATTTCTGAAAATGGTATGATAACAACAGAAATTTCAAACTTTGTCCCACTGATTAGAAACTCAAACAATCATAAGTATTTAACAGTTCTTCTTGTCTTAGTCCCAAGTATCTTTTAGTTATGGTTACACTTGAATGATTAAATAATTCCATCAGTTTAACTAAAGCCAATTCAGCATTTTCAGAGGATTCAAACACTTTCCTGCCAAAAGTCTTTCTAAGTGAGTGGGTAGAAAAATGGTCTATCTTTAAATTGTACTTGCTTTTCAGCTCTTTAAGTACAATGTTTATCCATTGGATAGAATAGACCTTGTTCCTGCCTTTTCCCGATAAAAAACAGAACTCATTCAAGTTTTGAATATTCAAAGCGGTATAACAATCTTTGATATGTTTCTGAAACTCCTTATTAATTCTCACTTCCCTACGTTTGCTTGTTTTCTTTTCAGTAATGGTAAATTTTGCATCATTACTCAAAAGCATTGCCCAAGTAAGTTGCAATAGGTCAGAGATGCGTAAACCAAAAAATATGCCACACCCAACAAGCAGGCTTATTCTATAGTTCTTATCCCGATATAATTTTCTCACTAAATTTGTGGCACTGTCCCACTGTAGGCAGTCACTTGTTGTATAACTATTCTTCAAACTCATATTGTTTCAATTTTGTAGGTTTAACTATGAAAGTGAAAGTAAATTCGGGAATCATTTTGTAATAGTCTGATTCTCAAATTACTTTCACTTCTATTGAAAAGTGTAACTAAGATTGCACATAAATAAAGATTGATAAAATCAGTATCAGCAAAAAAGGATTGATAATACCAATCATTATCAGTAGTATAACTACCAATGTACCCCATAAAATCAATTTTCCATTATCTTCCATTTTGTAGTATTTTTAAGTTGTCAAAAAAGAAAGGACACCCAATAAATAGATGTCCTCTCATTAGTTAGTCAATAAACCATTTGTAATGCTCATCCCCATGTAAGGCTGCATTGATTCCAACAGCCATTTCAGTAGCGTTTAAAGAGCGGTCTAAGAATGAATCAATATATGAACTTTTATTTGCTCCAGTGAGCAAATTGTAGAACTTCCACATATTCAAGTCATTTCCAAAGCTGCCAAAGTTCTCATCATTAATGTAGGCTTTTGCAACACTGTTAATCTGTGTATCAGTAAGCAACATTCTTGGCAGTCTCTTTTGGTAGCCATTGGGCAAACACTGATAAAGTCTCATTTTGCCCAATATTTGTGCAAATTGGTGTTCACTCATTGATGTATTGCCCAACTGTTGCATCAAATGCAGATGTTTGGCAGGATTGTAGTTGTTGAACAGTTCCAAAGCAGAACGGTAAAGTTCACTTGTATTGCTCACTCTTAAATCATCCTTGTAACCGTCTGTAAAGATGCACATATTGCAACATACTTGGTTCTTAAAGCCTATTGCCAACCTAAACAACTCTGGAACTTTCTTTGAATACAGATTCATTTGATTATAGGCTCTAACCCCTACTATTGAAAGGTTCAACTTGTTACCCTCAACCGTTTCATAGATTGTAGGAATGTCAATACTGAAAGCTGCCCTTTCATAATAGATAGTTTTGTCTGATTCTAACAACTGATTAGCAGGTTTGTGGATAGCTTCGGGAATGCGACCCTTAATAACGTGAGAGACACGAATATCGGGCGTTCCAATAGTCTCACCATTGTAGTAAGAGTTTGCAGCTTCCCAAACTGTTTCAATAAATGCAGCATGGTTTACTGTAAGCTCATTGTCTTTTGCAAAAACGGGAGTAATGCAGTCATTTTTCAAATGTTGTAAGGTGGCTTCTTGGGTGTTTGCCTCAATGAAATGATTTACCCTTTTAGGCGTTGCAGTTTCTTCAATAATGGTTGCTTCTTCTGCAAACTCACCTAAATTCATTCTCTCTCTGTTCTCTGTTGGCATGATAACTAAATTTCTCATATTGATAAAAGTTTAAATGATTAGTAATTCTTTTTATATCAATATACAGAGGGGGACTAAGGGGGTAGTACACTGTGAGAGCAGGCACTCTTATATATTTAAGGTTACTGACCGAATAGGGAGGGGGATTCTTATATGAAGTACCTTATATGTCTGTTTTCTTGACTTTTAGCTAAACTGCATATAGGTGATTCTTTAGTTAGATAGTCTTTTTAATGTCATTAGCTGTATGTGGCATATTATAAAGTATGTGCTATATAACTCTTCCTAACGTGGAAATATTCGGAAAATCGGAATTGGGGAAAATGTACGGTTGTGGTTCTGCGCCAAAATAAAAGCCGCAAGGGTCACTTACGGCTTGGCGATATATTAAACAACGTAACCTCTTTCAAGGTCTTCATCGGTAATTATTTCGGGATATACATTTTTGATTATAGCTAATTGGCTTTCAGAAGTTTTCAGAAATATATCCTCTCTAAGCAGGTGTATTCCTTTCTTATTTCTCTTTACATAGCCTTTCTCTTCGGCTTCATTAATGTATTTCGATACTGTTCCTTTGGCTAAGCCAAGTTCTTCCGCTAATCTGTTTTGGCTGTAAAGAGTAGTGTTAGTTCCGTTCAAGCATTTGCATTTCAGCAGGATAAGAAAGCCTTTCAGTTCCTTGCTTATCGGTTCGTCATATAGCTTATTAGTTATGAGAACATAATGTTCTGTATCTAATTGGTAACTGCATCTGTTAAATTTTCCATATTGTCCGTAAATATCGGACTTGTCTATGCTTATCAATCCGAGGGATTCAAACTTGTGCAGCCATTCCCTTATCTGGTCTGTCTTTTTAATTCCGTAGATATTAGTCAAGTTATCTTGTTTGATATATGATTCCATCGTATAGCAATCGGAACATAGAGCCAAGCAATAGAACAGATATGTTTCCAGCAGACTAAGTTTTCCTGCGATATTAGATGTTATCTTTCTGTATGAGGTCATTAGCAACCGATTTATTATAGTTAGTAAAATAAATATCTCCTTTCCTTACCAATCTTCTGTAATGGTGATTTCCGAAGTAGCTTTTCGCTTCTTTCTGATTCGTGAATGTCTTTTTTGTAGGTAAATAGATAATCATAGTTATTAAATATAAGATTTTGAGAATTAACCAATCTGTCCCGATTTGAAAAATCGGGTAGGTAGGTGTTTATATATTAGGTATTTATAAGTGACCCACCTAAGATGAACACTCCGCACCCCCTAAAATGAACACTGTCTTTTTGAGAATTAGAATCTGATTTTCGAGATTCTCTCTTTTTGAGTTTGGGATTGAGTATTTTGTGATATACTATTCTATTCAGATTTTCAGAAAGTTCCAAATGAAATAAGCTCAATCATTAGTCAGAAAGAAAAGAAACTGTTTTTCAATATTATAGGAGAAACACGAATTGAGAATCTCCTATAATTTTGTATTAGTGAGAAATACGATTCAATTAGATAGGTGTGGCGACCTTTTTTGAACAGGGTATATAAAGAAATTACTCCTATAAAAAAGTCGCCGTTCATATACTTCTCGACTTAATGAGTTGATAGCCTTTGGCTTTTTTTCTCTGACTTTGCACCGCATGAAAAAACTTATTGATAGTATGCGATGTTACCGCCTCTTTGGGGTGTAAGCCAACAAGATTAAATATTCGGGTTAATTCTTCTTTTATATATTTGGCAGAATACCACTGTCCTGCCTCAAACGAATTAGCTATAAGTTTAAGTACCTCTGTTCCGGTTGCTTTCTTGTGGTAGTCAGTAAGAACCATAGCTTCTTTAATTTTCTTGCGGTTGTATTTCAAATGTTCTATTTTGTCTTTTCCAATTTTATCGTATGCTTCCACAATAAAACTGTCCGCTTTCTCCAAGTCCCTTTTGAACTGGTATTCCATTTCCGTTTGGCACTCACCAAGCAATTCAAGCTGTTGCACCATTATTTTGCGTTTCTCTTTAATTGAGATTGATTTATTGGTACGCTGCAATTTTTCATAATCACCGAGCTTATAATCCAAGAAACTATAATGATTGATTGTAAAAGCGTCGCAATCCTTGTATGCTTCATACAGATTATCGGGACAATTATAATATCCTTTCACCAATTCAGTATTGATGTAGTTGTCTATCTTGAAGTATCTGGTTCTTCCTTTCTCGTCCAGCATCTCCGCATAGGGCAGACTGACAAGAACAGCACTGTATGCGTCTTTTGCGGAAACGGTGGTCGCATAGTCGTAATGGTTCTGTAACATATCGTACACGTCTTTCCAACATGAGATGCGTCCTTTCAGTTCCTCCTTGCTTCTCACCATGAAATTGCGGTTGGTATTACTGATATGGTGAATGGAGGACACACCGTTTCTGAATCTTCCCACGCATTGAATCGTGTCCGTATTCGGGTCGAATGCGGTATAGTCCGCAAAATAACAGTCTGTCAGTAATAATATGGTAGGCTTCTCTTTAAGTTCAATATCCACCGCATTATAAAAACGTGAGGTGAGCCAGTTGTAGCGCTTCATTATGTCCTTGTCCTATATATCGGAAACATTGTCAAACTTCAAGCCTTTCAACTTTTCCACACTCTTTTCGGAACAGAATACTGCGGATTCGTCCAACAAGCCAAGTTGCTGCATCAGTGAATGGATGGTGTCTGTAGAATTACAGAATATGAAGCAATTGCCTTTCAGACCTGCGAACACTTCTTTTACTGCCTGCAACAGATTGTTGGTAGCATGGAGATTAATGTTTTTTACATAGTCGAATGTGGGTTTGATGGTAATGGTCTGAAATTTCTGCTGTTCAAAACGTGGGTCTGTAAACTCTATGGGAGTGGCAGATACCAATGCCTTGTTTTCACATTCAAAAAACAAGTCCATAGGCAGTGCTATGTCGGGACGGAAACCTGAATCTTTGACTATCTTATGGCACTCATCGAATAATAGAAAGCTGTTATAGCGTATATCCATATCCATTTCTTCAAACGCTTCCTGCACCTTGTGGAAACTTTCGGGAGTAGTTAGAATCTTAAAATGTTTGTTCTGTTTAATGCTTCGTTCTATATATGCCATTATATTGTCAGCATATACACCTTCATAAACTCCGAACAAGTTGTCGTCTTTGTGTTTCGGGTCTTTGCATTTTCCACTGATAACAGGCTTATTCGGTTCGATAATGATTGAATTGCGGTTTGCTTTCAATTCTCCATAAGTAGCACCAAGTCCCGTAAGTTTCTTATATAATATGGTGTTGGTGGGTATTTCGGGCAGTATCTCTGTCAAGTATTGGATTTTGCCATTTGCTTTCTTGCTGGCTGTTATTTCTTTGTTCTTCATCTTTTTTATATTAAATGGTTTGAAAACAAGGGGGAGTTTCCCCCTTGTAATTAGTTGGTTAGATAATCTGTTTGTTTTCACGTAAATAACTCAATGTTTCTTCCGTTCGTTTTATTCTGAACATTATCTTTCCTTTGAAGCAAGGAAGAATCGCACTGATATAGTCGGGATGTTCTCTGAACAACGGGACATATTGGATTGTCTTGCCTGCTTCAACCATCATTGTCAGTATTTTAAACTGAAAGTCCTCGTTCTCATTCAACGTGTCCGCTTCTTTCGGGTTTGTATCGAAGTCTATCTCTTTGCCTTTGAACAAGTAGTCCAATAAACCTTGATAGGATGCGCTTTTCAGTTGGTATTTGAATCCTGCCACGTGAGCGGATTCTATCCATGCACAAGGTATATTGTCTTTGCCACTGTAGAACTTCACTGTCAGTTGTTCCTTACGCTTCATCATTTCCTGCAAGGTGTTGTATGCGCCTTGGTTATCATACTCTTTTACTGCACTTTCAGCATTAATGGAATAATTAAAATTAGCCATAAAAATTAATACTTTAAATATAAAACATGTTGATTAATGCAATCATTGACTTTGGCGCCTTACTGTCTTTGATTGTTGTTTTCAAAATTCAGAGATTTGTTTACTCGGTTATCGGTAATGACCTTAATTCTCCCTTACTATTCTTCGGAGTGAACTTCCTTAATATGCTGAATGGAATGAATCATTTCCGTTTAACTTTTCAATGTCCTCTCGTCCTTTTGACGTTGCAAAATTAGGCAGGAATTTAGGGGTGGCAAAGGAATCTACCGAATGCCCATGTGTGTAGAAAACGTGCTCATTCCAGTACGCAAAAAAAATGCGTACCGAAAAGAATAACCTTTCAGTACGCATTCCTGCTATGGTTTTATATGTGTGTTTTAGGAAACTACCATGTAGTTATTAGCTATAACAGACGGAAATTTCTCGTTCTTGTATCTCCTAAGGAGATTGGATAACATTCTGTTCTTGTTGCCCTCCGAATCGTATTCTTCATTATATCTTTTGCTATCATAACCCACTGTATAGATAAGCCTTGAAACAAGCATCATCTTGTCTTTAGATACCTTTA
>ENA-OPAO01002121-OPAO01002121.1-human-gut-metagenome-genome-assembly--contig:-NODE-2121-length-12211-cov-3.863606_pt1 | contig 12211 bp, 10 predicted proteins | sample MGYA00241054_ERZ501424 | MGnify/ENA primary metagenome ERZ501424 (study PRJEB25962, sample SAMEA2042623) | human gut metagenome | biome: human gut; feature: human-associated habitat; material: faeces...
GAACTCCTATGATGCGGACGGATTGATCGTGTCCACACCAACGGGTTCTACTGCGTACAATCTGTCTGCAGGAGGACCGATCGTGGAGCCGACAGCGTCATTGATCGTTGTGACACCGATCTGCTCGCATGCACTCAATTCCCGCAGTATTGTTTTCGCGGACAAAGATGAGATCGTGATCGAGATTGGTGCAAAACGGGAAAATCAGATCGAGGAAGCAGTGATTGCATATGATGGTGCGGATGAAGTCCCGCTTCATACCGGTGACCGGATCCGGATCAAAAAGGCGTGGGAGACAGCGAAAATCGTAAAACTCAGCAAAGTGAGCTTTCTGGAAACATTACGTGAAAAGATGAAAGGAAACTAGAAGATGAAAGTAAACCGACATGCCAAAATTGTAGAATTGATCAACAAATATCAGATTGAGACACAGGATGAGCTTGCCGAGTATCTGAATGAAGCGGGATTTAAAGTGACGCAGGCAACGGTATCCAGAGACATCCGCGACTTAAAGCTCACCAAGGTTCCGGCAGAAAACGGCAGGCAGAAATATGCGGTACTCCAGAGTGCACAGAACGGAATGACTGAAAAATATGTGCGCATTTTGCGGGATGGATTCAGCTCTATGGATATGGCTCAGAACATTCTGGTACTGAAAACGGTATCCGGTATGGCGATGGCGGTGGCTGCGGCACTGGATGCGATGAACTGGAATGAGATTGTTGGCTGTATTGCCGGGGATGATACGATCATGTGCGCTGTGCGGACCGTGGATGATACGATTCTACTGATGGAAAAGATCAAGAAACTACTGGAACAATAGACAGGAGAAAGAATGTTACAAAATTTGCATGTAAAAAATCTGGCGCTAATCGATGAGGCGGAAGTGGATTTCTCTGGTGGACTCAATATCCTGACCGGGGAAACCGGTGCCGGAAAATCAATTATCCTGGGGAGTGTCAGTCTTGCCCTGGGCGGAAGATATTCAGCAGATATGCTTCGTAAGGGAGCCGATAAGGGACTTGTAGAACTGACCTTTTATGTGGAAAATCCGGAAACGGTACGGAAGCTGGAAGAGATGGATCTTTCGCCGGACGGAGGGCAGATCATTATCACCAGACGGTTTAACGGAAACCGAAGTGTGAGCCGGATCAATGGAGAGACTGTGACACTGGGGCGGCTAAAGGAAGCAGCCCAGGTTCTGATCGATATTCACGGACAGCATGAGCATCAGTCACTGTTATATAAAAAAAATCATCTGGCAATTCTGGATGCATTTGCAAAAGAAGCCGGAGAATGGAAGAAAAAAGTGGCGGATTCATACAGGGAATACCGCCGGCTGGAAAAAGAACTTAAGGAGGCCGATAAAGACGAGGCTGAGAGAGCCAAAGAGATTTCTTTTCTTGAATTTGAGATTGATGAGATTGAAAATGCAGGAATCACTGCGGCAGAATGCCAGTCGGTAGAAGAAGATTACCGGCGGATGATGCAGGGGAAAAGAATCGCAGAGAATCTGGAAGAGGCGTATCTGTATACAGCAGGAGAAGGCGGTATAAGTGCGGCAGAAGCGATCGGACGGGCAGTACGTGCGGCAGCTGTGGCGGCAGAACATGATGACAAATCGAGAGAACTGTATGAACAGCTGGTCGAAGTGGAGAATCTGATCGGGGATTCCGGGCGCGAGCTTCGCTGTTATCTGGACAGTCTTTCCTTTGAACCGGAACAGTTCTATGAGACGGAGAGCCGGCTGAATCAGATCAATCATCTGAAGGTCAAATACGGAGATTCGGCAGAGGCGATCCTGCAGCATAAGGCGGATGACGAGGAGCGCCTCCTGATTTTAAAAAATTATGATGAATATTTAAATGAATTAAAGGGAAAACTGAAAAAATCAGAGGAACGTCTGCAAAAAGAATGCGAGGGTCTGTCGAAGATCCGTAAAAAAGAGGCAAAGCTTTTGCAGGCAAAGATCGCAGAAGGACTTCAGGATCTGAATTTCCTGGATGTCTGCTTTGAAATTCGGTTTTCAAAAACCTCCGGGTACACAGTAGAAGGAACGGATGAGGTGGAATTTATGATCTCCATGAATCCGGGTGAACCGACAAGACCGCTTGCAACTGTGGCATCCGGCGGTGAACTTTCCCGCATCATGCTTGCAATCAAGGCAGTCATGGCGGATAAAGATGAGATCGAGACACTGATCTTTGATGAAATCGATGTGGGGATCAGCGGTCGTACCGCACAGAAGGTTTCCGAGAAGATGTGCCTGATCGGCAGGAAACATCAGGTGATCTGCATTACGCATCTGGCACAGATTGCTGCAATGGCAGATACTCATTACCTGATTGAAAAACGGGTGGAAGATCAGATGACAAAGACCAAGATCCGGCAGCTTGACGGGGAAGAATCTGTGCAGGAACTGGGAAGGATCCTTGGAGGCGCAAAGATTACGGATGCGGTGCTGGAAAACGCACGGGAGATGAAAATTCTGGCATCCGGTTTGAAAAAATAAGATTGAGCACATACTAGAGGCAGGAGAAAAAATCCTGCCTTATTTTTTGCGGAATTTTAGGAAGGAAAAAGGGGTGTGTAATGTCGGTTAGAAGTTATCGGAAAATGTTAAGTGTGTTATTAGCGGTAATTGTGGTTATAGGAGGCGGCTATTGCTACAGGGAATGGCGGGCTGAGAAAGCGGAGAGGGAGGCTTCGGTCAGTGAACTTTCGGGAAACCTTCTGATTCCGGGAGGGATGCCGGTTGGGATCTATATGGAGACGGATGGCGTGATGGTGCTGGGGACGCAGGAAATTAAGGGAAAAGATGGGATCGGTGTGAATCCGGCGAAGCATCTGGTGAAGGAGGGAGATTATATTGTCGGAGTTGATTCTGACAGTATTTATAATAAATCTGAGCTTATCGAACGGGTTAAAAAATTATCGAATAAGTCCGTCATCTTACACATTCGTCGAAAAAAAGTGTATATTGATGTACAACTTCATCCGACAAAAGATGAAGGCGGGGCATATAAACTTGGAATCTGGGTGCGTGATAACGCGCAGGGACTCGGCACAATCACTTTTCTGAATGCGGATAGTGAATACGGTGCGTTGGGACATGGAATACATGATGTAGATACCGGCAAACTGATCGAAATGTCAACGGGAAGATTATATGATACCAGCATTCAGAATATTAAAAAAGGTGAGAACGGAAATCCTGGAGGGATGGAAGGGATCATTGTCTACAATCATTACAATATTTTAGGTTCGATTACTACAAACACAGAGACAGGGATTTATGGGAAATTAGACAGGATTGAGAGAATATTTGACAGCAAAGAAGCTTATCCGGCTGTGGCAAAGGAAGAAATTCAGGTCGGAAAGGCGTATATCCGCTGTGCGGTAAGCGGAAAGACAGAAGATTATACAGTCAGAATCACAAAAGTTGACCTGGATGCCAGGGAGGTGAACAAGGGGATTGAAATTCAGGTTACTGACAAACGGTTACTTAAACTGACCGGTGGGATTGTGCAGGGAATGAGTGGAAGCCCCATCATGCAGAATGGAAAGATTATAGGTGCAGTGACACATGTTTTCGTACAGGATGCGACAAAAGGATACGGAATATTTATCGAAAACATGCTGGAAAATCTGAAAAAAGATTGAAATATGCGAACCTTGTCAGATTTCTGCGACACCATTTGCTTGTATTCGCAGAATACAGAAGGTTATAATAGGTTACATTCCAGTGCAAATTGTCACTTTAAGGAGGGGAAAGGCTTTATGGAAAAACTGAATGTAGCGATTGCTGACGATAACGAAAGAATGTTGAATTTACTAGGAGAAATTGTAGAAAGTGATAAAGATCTCAAACTGGTGGGAAAAGCCAGGAACGGAGAAGATATTTATCACATTATAAGAGATAAACAGCCTGACGTTGTACTTCTTGACCTGATCATGCCGAAAATGGATGGAATCAGTGTGATGGAAATGATAGGCGCAGATAAAACAGTAAAGAAACAGCCGAATTTTATTATTGTAACTGCGATTGGACAGGAGAGGATCACGGAAGATGCCTTCGAAAAAGGAGCAGCCTACTACATCCTGAAACCATTTCGCAATGAAACAATCCTTCAGCGGATCAAAAGCTCCGGACATGCGGAAAAGAGTGTAGCGCCTTACACAGATTATACCGTATATGCGGAACCTTCTGAGGAGGACCTGGAAACACAGGTGACAGAACTGCTCCATGAAATCGGAATCCCGGCACATATAAAAGGGTATCATTATCTGAGAGATTCCATTCTGATGGCGGTTGACGATATGGAAGTTTTAAATGCGATCACAAAGATCCTGTATCCGACAGTCGCGAAAAAGAACCAGACCACATCGAGCCGTGTTGAACGGGCGATCCGCCATGCAATCGAGGTTGCATGGAGCAGGGGAAAGCTGGATACCTTAGAAGCTCTTTTCGGTTACACAGTAAGTAACGGGAAAGGAAAACCGACCAATTCTGAATTTATTGCTCTGGTCGCAGACACGATCAGACTGAAATCAAAGCGCAGATAATTCTTTTCAAACTAATGAAATTGCGGTATAATTATAAATAAGCCGCGAGAGTAAGGAGGGTGTTAAATGAAAAAAGTATTATTTGTGTCATCTGAATCAGTTCCGTTTATCAAAACAGGAGGATTAGCCGATGTAGTGGGATCACTACCAAAATATTTTGATAAGAACAAATACGATGTACGTGTTATGCTTCCAAAGTATATGTGCATGAAAGACGAATGGAAAGATAAACTTTCTTACAGACTTCATTTCTATATGGATCTGAACTGGAGACAGCAGTATGTAGGGCTTCTTGAACTTCAGTACGAAGGAATCACTTTTTATTTCATAGACAATGAATATTATTTTAATGGTTCGAAGCCATATGGTGATATTGCATACGATATTGAGAAGTTTGCATTCTTTTCAAAAGCAGCCTTAAGTGCACTGCCACTTCTGGATTTCAGACCGGATATCATTCACTGTCATGACTGGCAGACCGGGCTTGTTCCGATTTATCTGGATAATTTCCGCTATAACAATGAGTTTTTCCGTGGAATCAAGACTGTGATCACCATACATAACCTCAAATTCCAGGGTATCTGGGATAAGAAGACGGTTATGGATATCACCGGACTTCCGGCATACTATTTCTCACCGGATAAGCTGGAAGCATATGACAATGCCAACTATCTGAAAGGCGGAATTGTTTACGCTGACCGTGTGACAACGGTAAGCAGCAGTTACGCGGAAGAGATCAAGACACCGTTTTACGGGGAGAAGCTGGAAGGACTGATGCAGGCAAGAGCAAACTGCCTGTCAGGAATTGTCAATGGTATTGATTACGATGATTTTAATCCGGCAACAGATACCAACATTGCAAGAACTTACTCTGTCGAAAACTTCCGCAAGGAGAAAGTGAAAAATAAAATGGCGTTGCAGGAAGAACTCGGACTGGAGAGAGATCCGCACCGTATGATGATCGGTATCGTATCCAGACTGACCGACCAGAAGGGGTTTGACCTGATCGACTGTGTGATGGATGAACTTTGCCAGGATGCGGTTCAGATCGTCGTACTCGGTACCGGAGATGAGAGATACGAGAACATGTTCCGTCATTTCGCATGGAAGTATCCGGATAAGGTATCTGCACAGATCTATTATTCAGAGCCGATGTCTCACAAGATCTATGCATCCTGTGATGCATTCTTGATGCCGTCATTATTTGAACCATGTGGACTGAGCCAGCTGATGAGTCTGAGATATGGTACGGTGCCGATCGTAAGAGAGACAGGCGGACTCAAAGATACTGTAGAAGCTTACAATGAGTACGAGAAGACCGGAACCGGATTCAGCTTCACCAATTACAATGCGCATGAGATGCTTGCAACCGTAAGATATGCAGAACAGATTTACTATGACAAGAAGCGTGACTGGAACAAGATCGTAGAGCGTGGTATGGAAAAAGACTTCTCATGGAAGAATTCAGCCAAGCTTTACGAAGAACTTTACGAAAATATGTAAAATGCATTCTGGTAATTTACCGGAAAATATGGTATCATGAAATGAAAAATTTACAGAGGAGAAACATTCATTATGAGGATTATAGACAAAATTAAAGCAGACGGAGTACATATTTCCTTTGAAGTGTTTCCACCGAAGACGGATGCGGGCTTTGAATCCGTGTTAAAAGCAACGGATGGGATCGCAGAACTTACCCCGTCATTTATCAGTGTTACCTATGGAGCCGGTGGTGGAACCAGTAAGAATACGGTTAAGATTGCAAGTCATATCAAGAATGACCTGAAGATTCCGGCACTTGCACATCTGACCTGTGTGTCCTCAACCAAGGAAGAGGTACATAAGGTTATCGGACAGCTTCAGAAAGAAGGGATTGAGAATATCCTTGCACTCAGAGGAGATATCCCGCAGGATGGACAGTTTCCGCTTCCGGGACAGTATTCTCATGCCTGTGAACTGATCGAAGACATCAAAAAAATGGGAGACTTCTGCATCGGAGCTGCATGCTATCCGGAAGGACATGTAGAGATGGAACACAAGAAAGATGATATCCGTTATCTCAAAGAAAAGGTAGATTGTGGAGTGGATTTTATTACCACACAGATGTTTTTTAATAATGATATTTTCTATAATTTTCTGTATCGTATCCGTGAACAGGGAATCATGATACCGGTGCTTCCGGGAATCATGCCGATCACAACGAAAAAGCAGCTCGCAAGAAGCTGTGCCCTTTCAGGAACTGCTGTTCCGCAGAGATTCCGTGCGATCGTAGATTATTTTGGAGATGATCCGGCAGCGATGAAGCAGGCGGGAATTGCATATGCGACCGACCAGATCATTGACCTGATCGCAAATGGAGTCCGCAATATCCACGTATATTCGATGAATAAACCGGAAGTAGCTGCTGCAATCATGCAGAACCTTTCAGAAATCGTAAAATAAAGGAACATAAGAAAGATGACAGATGCCAGAACGAAAGAAGCAATTCGTTATCTGGGATATGGAAGACATGCGGTAGATGAACAGACGCTTGCGCTGATCGATGTTTCCTTCGGGGAGCTCGATCAGACTACGCAGGCAAAATCCGTCTATCGCATTTTTGACTGTAAAGTTACAGGAGAAGACCAGGTGACGATCGGAAAAATGAATATTAAAAGCAGAAGTCTCGGAAAGAATCTCAGAGGTTGCAAAGAGGCAGTTGTATTTGGCGCAACACTCGGTACCAGTGTCGATATACTGATGAAACGTTATTCACTGACAGACATGGCGAAATCTGTCGTATTGCAGGCATGCGCAGCTGCATATCTGGAGGAGTACTGTGACGATCTGCAGCTTTCGATCGGAGAAGAGTTAAAAGCACAGAATAAATGGCTCAGACCGAGATTCAGTCCGGGGTACGGCGATTTTGATATCCATCATCAGGACGATATCCTACGGATGCTGGATACGGCAAAGAAGATCGGACTTACCATGACAGACAGCTATATGCTCACACCGACAAAATCGGTGACTGCAATCATTGGGATCAGTGATACGCAGGAAAAATGCCACATCAAAGGCTGCGAAGTGTGTGAGAAGAAGGACTGCATTTACAGAAGAAATTAAGGAGCGTAGGGTATGAATATCAGAGAACGTTTGGGAAAAGAACTTTTATTTTTAGATGGAGGAATGGGAACTCTTCTGCAGGCAGAAGGACTTGCACCGGGAGAACTTCCGGAGACCTGGAACATCGAACATCCGGAAAAGGTGGAAGCGATTCACCGCAGATATTACGAAGCAGGAAGTGATGTGGTTCTTGCAAATACCTTTGGCGCTAATGTCTGCAAATTTCATGATGACAGATATACGGTTGAAGAAGTGATCCGTGCAGGGATTGCAAATGCAAAAAGAGCAGGAGAGCAGATTGGAAAAGAGACTTATGTGGCACTGGATATGGGACCGACCGGAAAGCTATTAAAACCAATGGGAGATCTGGATTTTGATGATGCTTATGAAGCATTTGCAGAAGCCGTCCGCTATGGAGAAAAGTACGGTGCAGACCTGATCCATATCGAGACCATGAGTGACACCTATGAAGTAAAGGCAGCCATTCTTGCAGCAAAAGAAAATTCTTCTCTTCCGGTATTTGTAACCATGATCTTTGATGAAAGAGGAAAGCTTCTGACAGGTGGGGATGTCCCTTCTGTTGTGGCAATGCTGGAAGGACTCCGCGTAGATGCACTGGGGCTGAACTGTGGACTTGGGCCGAAACAGATGCTTCCAATCCTGAACGATTTAAGAAGATATACCTCCCTTCCGATCATTGTGAAGCCAAATGCCGGACTTCCGAAGCAGAAGAACGGGGAAACGTATTACGATGTAGAGCCGGATGAGTTTGCCAGGATCATGCAGGAGGTTGTAAAAGAAGGAGCCTGTGTGATCGGCGGATGCTGCGGAACGACACCGGAGCATATTAAAAAGCTGGTAGAAGAATGCAAAGAACTTCCGCTGCGCGAGATCGAGAAAAAGCATGATACGATCGTATCTTCTTATGGACAGGCTGTGATCCTGGATGATATGCCGCGTATCATTGGAGAAAGAATCAACCCGACCGGAAAGAAAAAATTCAAAGAAGCACTGAAAAATGAAGATATGGACTACATTCTGAAAGAAGCGATCACGCAGCAGGATAAGGGCGCGCACATTCTGGATGTCAATGTAGGACTTCCGGATATTGATGAAGTTGCCATGATGGAAAAAGTTGTAAAAGAACTGCAGAGCGTGACCAGTCTTCCACTTCAGATTGACACAGTAGATGGAAAGGCTATGGAACGTGCAATGCGTATCTACAACGGAAAGCCGATGATCAACTCTGTAAACGGAAAGCAGGTTTCTATGGACGAAGTCTTTCCTCTGGTCCGGAAATATGGCGGTGTGGTTGTCGGACTGACCATTGATGAAGAGGGGATTCCGAAGGATGCAGAAGGCCGTGTGCGTGTTGCAGGTAAGATCATCAACGAAGCAGCCAAATATGGAATCGACAAGAAAGATATCGTGATCGATGTGTTGACCATGACCATCAGTTCGGAAAAAGACGGGGCAAAGGTTACCTTGGAAGCATTGAAGAGAGTACGGGAAGAATTCGGGGTCAGAACCGTTCTTGGAGTATCGAATATTTCTTTTGGACTTCCAAGGCGCCCGATCGTCAACAGCTATTTCTATGCGATGGCAATGCAGAACGGACTGACGGCAGGAATCATCAATCCATCCTCAGAAGATATGATGAAAGCTTATCGTTCTTATAATGCACTGATGGGCTTTGATGAAAATTGTACGAATTATATCAGTACTTATGCGGGAACCACAGAGACGGTGACAGTCCAGGCATCGCAGGCAGCTGCAGCAGCCGGAAATGCACCAAAAGCTGCAGGCGTTGAGATGACACTCAAATATGCGATCGAGAGAGGGCTGAAAGAAGAGGCGCATCATATCACCCGTGACCTGATCGGTACGAGGGAACCGCTGGATATCATCCAGGAGGAACTGATCCCGGCACTCAATGTAGTCGGTGAAGGTTTTGAAAAGGGAACCGTCTTCCTTCCGCAGCTTCTGATGAGTGCGGATGCTGCGAAGATTGCCTTTGCGGTTATCAAGGATGTGCTTGCTTCATCCGGACAGGAAGAAGAAAAGAAGGAGAAGATCATCCTTGCCACCGTAAAAGGTGATATCCATGATATCGGAAAGAATATAGTGAAAGTTCTTCTTGAAAATTATGGTTTTGATGTGATCGATCTCGGAAAGGATGTGCCGCCGGAGGCAATCGTAGAAAAAGCAGTTGAGGAGAATGTCACTTTGGTAGGCCTAAGTGCGCTGATGACCACAACTGTAGTCAGCATGGAAGAGACGATCAAACTCTTAAGAGAGAAAAAACCGGACTGCAAAGTCATGGTAGGCGGGGCTGTTCTGAACCAGGATTACGCGGATATGATCGGGGCAGATTTCTATGGAAAAGATGCCATGCAGTCCGTACACTATGCGCAGAAATTTTTTGGCATGGTGGAGTAGGAACTGCAAAGCAGATACAAAAGGTCGAAATTGTATGTGAAAATGCTAAAAAAGTTTGGAAAATTTTTTTGTATATGCTATAATATGCATAAATCAAGGAGAAAAGAAAATGATAGCATGGGAGGCATGACAAGATGGCATTTTTTTCAACACTGATCTCTACGGTATTGAAGATGCTCTTTATCGGAGTGTTTGCAGTCGGAGGGGTTTTTGCAGGCAAGAAGCTTCGCAAAAGAAAAGACGCAAAGAATTCAGAGACTAAGTAGAATGGAAAAAAGAAGGAATCGCAGAAAATGCGGTTCCTTTTTAAATTCCATTATATTGACAAGCCATCAAAATCTCTTTATAATTAGAATTTAGCTGATAGAAGCGAGGAGGATAAAGATGAAAGCTTACGGAGTTAACGAACTTAGACGCATGTTTCTTGACTTTTTTGAGAGCAAAGGTCATTTAAAAATGAAAAGCTTTTCGCTGGTGCCGCACAATGATAACAGCCTTCTGCTGATCAATTCAGGAATGGCACCGCTGAAACCATATTTTACAGGACAGGAGATCCCACCGAGACGCCGTGTGACAACCTGTCAGAAATGTATCCGTACAGGAGATATCGAGAACGTAGGAAAGACTGCACGTCACGGTACTTTCTTTGAAATGCTTGGTAACTTCTCATTCGGTGATTACTTTAAGACAGAAGCGATCCACTGGTCATGGGAATTCCTGACAGAAGTGGTTGGACTGGATCCGGATCGTCTGTACCCGTCCGTATATGAAGACGATGATGAGGCATGGAAGATCTGGAACGAAGAGATTGGTATTGCACCGGAGAGAATTTTCCGTTTCGGAAAAGAAGACAACTTCTGGGAGCATGGATCAGGTCCGTGCGGTCCGTGTTCAGAGATTTACTATGACCGTGGAGAAAAATACGGATGCGGTAAACCGGGATGTACAGTAGGCTGCGAATGTGACCGTTATATGGAGATCTGGAACAACGTATTTTCACAGTTCGACAATGATGGACATGGAAACTACAGCGAACTGAAGCAGAAGAATATTGATACCGGTATGGGACTTGAGAGACTTGCATGTATCGTACAGGATGTAGACTCTATGTTCGATATTGATACTTTAAAAGCACTGCGTGACCAGGTATGTGAGATCGCAGGAGTATCTTATGGAGATAATGAAAGCACAGACGTATCTCTGCGTGTAATCACAGACCATGTGCGTTCTGTATCTTTCATGATCTCTGATGGTATTATGCCGTCTAATGAAGGAAGAGGATATGTTCTTCGCCGTCTTCTCCGCCGTGCATGCCGTCACGGAAGACTTCTGAACATTGCACCGGGATTCCTTACAGATCTTGCTGCAACTGTGATCGAAGGCTCTAAAGACGGATATCCGGAGCTGGAAGAAAAGAAAGACTTTATCATGAATGTCATCCGCAAGGAAGAAGAGCAGTTTGAGAAGACCATCGACCAGGGGCTTGTCATTCTGAATGAGATGAAAGAAAAGATGGCAGAAGAAGGAACAAAGACTCTGTCCGGAGAAGATGCGTTCAAATTATATGATACCTATGGATTCCCGATCGATCTTACCAAAGAGATTCTGGAAGAAGAAGGTATAGATATTGATGAAGAGGGATTTAAAGCTGCAATGGAAGTTCAGCGCCAGACTGCAAGAAAAGCACGTAAGGCAACGAACTACATGGGAGCAGATGCAACCGTATACGAATCCATCGATCCGTCTGTAACTTCTAAGTTTGTCGGATACGAGCATCTGGAATATGAATCGAAGATTACGGTACTTACCACAGAAGATGAGATCGTACTTGATACTACCGGTAAGAAGAATGGCAGAGGCGCGTATCTCTGCTTTTCCAGAGACTGCTTGGAAAAAGCGATCAGGAATCATGGTCTTGAGCGCTCACTGAAAACTGCGGTTCCCGATGAAGTATATGAACGACTGAAAAAGGAGCTGGAAGATATTGAAAAATAACAAAGTACTGTCGCTGATAGCGCTGGCTACCAAGGCTGGCAAGACCGTAAGCGGGGAATTTTCCACAGAGAAATCTGTTAAGACCGGAAAAGGACTGCTTGTGATC
>ENA-OPAO01002128-OPAO01002128.1-human-gut-metagenome-genome-assembly--contig:-NODE-2128-length-12153-cov-2.610762_pt1 | contig 12153 bp, 6 predicted proteins | sample MGYA00241054_ERZ501424 | MGnify/ENA primary metagenome ERZ501424 (study PRJEB25962, sample SAMEA2042623) | human gut metagenome | biome: human gut; feature: human-associated habitat; material: faeces...
TTTAGCAATAGGAGAAGGTACGATAGAACTGTGGTTTTCACAGAATCCGGATATGGAATTATACAGAAGATATTTTTATGAATTATTCCGCCAGCAGGAGCATGTTCTTTCCAAAGAAGAAGAGGCGATTCTTGCTGATGTATCCGATATGTCTGCCGATGTGTCGAATATTTTTTCTATGTTTAATAATGCAGATATTCGATTCCCGTCAATCGAGGGAAAAGAAGGCGAGAAGATACCGGTAAGTCATGGAAGATATACTCTTCTTTTAGAGAACAGAGATGTAAATATTCGAAAAAATGCATTTGAGTCGGTTTACTCACAGTATGGACAATACAGGAATACATTAGCGGCACTTTATGCGGCTAATCTCAAGAATACAGCATTTTTTGCAAAGAGAAGACATTATAATTCCTCCTTAGAGATGGCATTAGATGGAGGAGAGATTCCAGTATCTGTGTATACAAACCTGATCGATACAGTACATGAGCATATGGATCTCATGCATCGTTATGTTGCACTTCGCAAAAAGGCATTAAAAGTGCCAGAGCTTCACATGTATGATCTGTATGCACCGATGGTTGAAGAGTTTGAGATGAAAGTCCCGTTTGCACAGGCAAAAGAAATCGTAAAAAAGGGGCTTGCACCGTTAGGCGAAGCATATGGGAAGGTTCTTTCCAATGGAATGGAGAATGGCTGGATTGATGTATATGAGAATGAAGGGAAGCGCAGCGGTGCTTATTCCTGGGGAGCGTATGGATGCCATCCGTTTGTGCTGATGAATTATCAGGACAATTTAAATAATGTATTTACGTTAGCGCACGAGATGGGACATTCGATGCACTCTTATTATTCAGATAAGAATCAGCCATATATTTATGCAGGATATCGTATTTTTGTTGCAGAAGTAGCTTCGACATGTAATGAGGCTCTGCTAATGGAATATTTATTAAAGAATACGGAAGATACAAAAGAAAAAATGTATCTGATCAACTATTTCTTAGAACAGTTTAAAGGAACACTGTACCGTCAGACTATGTTTGCGGAGTTTGAGAAGATTACACATGAGATGGCGGCGAAAAAGGAACCACTTACGGCAGAAGTATTATGTGACATTTATTATAAGCTGAATCAGCAGTATTTTGGAGAAGGTATTGTTATTGATAAAGAAATCGCATTAGAATGGGCGAGAATCCCACATTTCTATACACCATTTTATGTATATCAGTATGCGACAGGTTATTCTGCAGCGATTGCTATTAGTAGAAAGATTTTAAGTGGGGATGAAAAGGCGAAAGAAGGATATTTTAAGTTCCTGAGTGGTGGAAGTTCCATGAATCCGATCGACCTGCTGCGTCTTTGTGATGTTGATATGGCAACGAAAGAGCCAGTAGAATCTGCATTAAAGCTGTTTGGTGAACTGCTTGATGAGATGGAAGAGATTTTAAAAACACAATAAAGTATTGGGAGAATGAATTTATGTATGAATTTACGTTATTAAAAAGTATGTTTTTTGAGTTAGATAAATATAAAATCGAGGGTGTTACACAGACACAGGAAGGACAGAGAACATTTCACCGGCTGGAAGTCTCTTATGACAGCGTACCGGAAGTGACATCTATTACTGCAGAAGAACGTATTTTGCCGTATGTAGACAGATATTATCTGTTTATTAATGATGAGAGGGTAGAGACAGATATTCGTGACCCGAAGGTAAAGCAGGTTATTTATGAATTTTATAAGCAGTACCATCCGGAGTATTTAAAAGAAGATTTGCCAGATGATATGACAGATGTGGATATTTTAGAATGTTTTGATGTATTTAAGATGCCAGATTACCGGCCGGAACATGCATTTCCTGGTCTGGTAACCTTAGAAGACCTTAAGAATGGTAATGTTCACGATGAAGATAAACCAAAGTTTGCATTTCCTGGTCTGGAGTTGTATTCTAAGGGGGATGCATCGGATGAAGATAAACCAATGGTAGCATCTTTTAAAGGATACACGTCATTTGATGGAAATCGTGAACAGGCGAAAGATAAGATAGAACAGTTAAAGAGTCAGTTCGCTTCTCAGATCGATGCATTAAATGTAGATGAGATCTTGAAAAACTGTTCTGAGAATCAGGAGGAATAGAAAATGTACAGAGAAGTATCAAAGTTGATTTTATATCGTGATTTAGGAGAAGACAGTATTCTTTTAAATCTCGCAGATATTTTTAAGAGATTTGACAGCTGCCATTACAGAGCAGATGAGCTGATTACTGATATTTATAAAGAGATGAAGGCATTGCTTGATCTGGCAACGACATACGGTTTTGATAAAAACTTATGGCATAATTATCTTACATTTGTACTTGTGACGAATGAGAATTCTTTTAGTATGACGAGTGAAAAAGTAGGGGCGAATAACGGGACAGTAAATCATTTTGCAAAGAATGATTTTCAGGTATTTATGAACCTGTTTCACTATGATTTCAGAGCAATCGAGGAGACACTGGGAATCGATTGTTTCCGTACGATCTTAGACTATAAGGCAATCGGCAAGACAGAGCGTATGTATAATAAGAACGTAAGTGAAAAGGTGCGTGCATTGTCAGATGAACTTGCGGCAGCAGAAGATGTGGATAGTTTTTTTGATGCAGTTGTGAAGTTTTATAAAGATTATGGAGTAGGAATGTTTGGTCTTAACAAAGCGTTCCGTATTGTAGAGAATAACGGAAAGCCAGACTTTGTTCCAATTAACAATTTAGATAAGGTTGTATTAGATGATCTGACAGGATATGAGATTCAGAAGAAGAAGCTGGTAGATAATACAGAAGCTTTTGTAAAGGGGAAGAGTGCCAATAACTGTCTGTTGTTTGGTGATGCAGGTACCGGTAAATCAACCAGCATAAAGGCAATTGCTAATCAGTATTATGAGCAGGGACTTCGCCTGATTGAAGTTTATAAGCATCAGTTTAAAGATTTGAACACGGTTATTTCCATGATAAAGAACCGTAATTATAAATTTATTATATATATGGATGATTTATCTTTTGAGGAATTTGAAATTGAATACAAATATTTGAAAGCTGTAATTGAAGGTGGGCTGGAGAAGAAACCGGACAATGTGCTGATTTATGCAACCTCAAACCGCAGACATCTGATTCGTGAGAACTTTTCAGATAAAGAGGAAGTGCGTGAGGATATGCATACTTCTGATACCGTACAGGAAAAACTTTCACTGGTATATCGTTTTGGTGTATCTATTTACTTTGGAGCACCGACCAAGAAAGAATTCCAGCAGATTGTAGTAGAACTGGCAGAAAAGCAGGGAGTACATCTTCCGGCAGAAGAGCTTTTAGCAGAAGCCAACAAATGGGAGTTAAGTCATGGTGGACTTTCCGGAAGAACCGCACAGCAGTTTATCAATTATATGTTAGGACAGGAAGTGTAACAGAAGATTTACACAGGAGGAGGAGCACGGATGAAGACTTTTGCAGCAATTTATATCGGGTCTTATGAAATCAGCATGAAAGTGTTTGAGCTTTCCATTAAGAGAGGAATCCGGGAAATTGACCATGTCCGCCATAGAATAGAATTGGGAAGGGATGTTTATTCCCAGGGATATGTTGGATATGAAACAGCGGATGAATTGTGTCAGGTGCTGAAAGAATTCGTGGGGATTATGGAGATGTATCGGACGGATGAGTATGAAGCATATTCAGGTCTTGTCATCCGGGATGCACAGAACGAAGCATTTATTTTAGACCAGATACGGATTCGAACCGGACTTAATGTGAAAGTGCTGAGCAATTCGGAACATCGTTTTATCAGTTATAAGACGGTGGCATCCCAGAAGAATTTTGAGGATATGACCAGTCAGAATGCAGCAGTAGTTGATGTAGGTGGTGGCAGTATGCAGATAACACTTTTTGTAAAAGGAAAGGTAGTTACCACACAGCATCTTCTGATTGGAATTATGCGTGTGCAGGAGAAACTCTTTGACCTTGGCATGCAAAGCGGTAATTATGAGCAGCAGATTCAGGAAGTTGTAGATAAGGAGTTAGAGGTCTTTAAAGCTCTTTATCTGCCAAAGGATGGCATCCGTTATGTCATTTTTATGGGAGATTATATTTCTGCATTTATGCCGAAAATCAGTAAAGAAAATGGCAAATGTATGGTAGATGCGGACAAGTTCTATCGTTATACGGAGAAGCTGAGAGCAAAGAATACAGGACAGATTGCAAGAGAATTAGGAATCACCAACGAGAGTGATACATTGCTGATTCCGGCACTGGTTATCTATCGTCAGTTAGTTGCCACATTAAATGCCCAGAATGTAGTAGTTCCGGGTGTGAATGTAAATGATGGTATAGCATATGATTATGCGCAGCGGCATAATATGGTGAAAGCAACACATGATTTTGAAGAAGATGTAATATCTGCGGCGGAATGTATGTCCAAAAGATATTTCGGCTATCAGCCACATCTTGAAGCATTAGAGCAGATGGCAGTCCAGATATTTGATGCCATGAAGAAGATTCATGGATTGGGAAACAGAGAGCGGCTGATGCTAAGGACAGCAGCCATTCTCCATGACTGTGGTAAATTTGTCAGTCTGGTTAATGGACCGCAGTGCTCCTATGACATTATTATTTCTTCGGAAATTATTGGATTGACTCATCTGGAGCGTGAAATTGTGGCGTCTACGGTACTTTATAATACATTACCGATAGACAGCTATGACAGACTGGCAGATAAGATGGATCATGACAGTTATCTTACCGTAGCCAAGCTTGCAGCTATCCTTAAGGTGGCAAATGCCATGGATAGAAGCCACAAGCAGAAATTTAAGAATGTAAAGACATCTGTTTCCGGAAGAAATCTGATTATTACCATAGAGACGGAAGATGATGTGACCTTGGAAAAGGGACTGTTTGAGTCCAAGGCGTCCTTCTTTGAAGAAGTATTCAGTATGAAACCGGTGATTAAAGTGAAAAAGGTCTATAGTTAGGAGAGTATGCGAATGGAAAAATTAAAAGAATATACGAATCCGGAATATTATGAAAACCGTGAGTTGAGCTGGATTAAATTTAATGGCAGAGTATTGAATGAAGCAAGAGACAAATCCATTCCGCTGCTGGAGCGGTTAAAATTTGTCAGCATTACTTCTTCAAATCTGGACGAATTTTTCATGGTACGTGTGGCTTCTTTAAAGGATATGGTACATGCGGGCTATAAGAAAACAGATATTGCCGGTATGACAGCGTCTGAACAGTTAGCAGCCATTAATCATGATACCAGGGAACTGGTAGAACTGCAGTATTCTACTTATAACCGTTCCCTGATTCCACTATTGAATGCAAGAGGAATCTATATTGTAGATGCCTATGAAGATTTGGAGGATTTTCAGGCAGAATATGTAGACCGTTATTTTGAAGAAAATATATATCCGGTACTGACACCGATGGCAGTGGATGCATCCAGACCATTTCCGTTGATTCGCAATAAGACATTAAACATTGTAGCTTTACTGGAAGAAAATCCGAAGAAGGATGACCTCCTTGGCAAAGCAGAAGAGAAGAAGCTAAAGGCAGAGGGTAAAAAGGGAGGAACCATTTATGAATATGCAACCGTTCAGGTGCCATCTGTATTACCAAGGCTGATTCCGATTCCATCCGTAAAGGAAGGCGAGAAATCCTTTATCCTGTTGGAGCAGATTATTGAGAAGAATATTTCCAAATTGTTCTTAGGTCATAAAGTGGTCTGTGCTTATCCGTATCGTATTATGCGTAATGCGGACCTTTCCTTTGATGAGGACGAAGCAGAGGATTTACTGAAAGAAATTGAAAAATCCTTAAAGAAACGGCAGTGGGGCGAAGTTATCCGGCTGGAAGTGGAATATGGCATTGATAAGCGTCTGCTGGCATTTTTAAAGGATGAACTTCGGGTAGAGTCAGAGGATGATATCTTTAAAATCAATGGACCGATTGATTTGACTTACCTGATGAAGATGTATGGACTGGAAGGCTGTGATGATTTACGTTACAAACCATATACTCCACAGCCGGTGCCACAGATCCAGCAGGGAGAGAGTATCTTTGATGCGATTAAAAAAGGTGATATTTTACTGCATCATCCATACCAGACCTTTGATCCGGTAGTCGAATTTATCCGTCAGGCAGCCAAAGATCCGAATGTACTGGCAATCAAACAGACACTTTACCGTGTCAGCGGCAATTCGCCGATTATTGCATCACTGGCACAGGCAGCAGAAAATGGCAAACAGGTATCTGTTCTGGTAGAATTAAAAGCCCGTTTCGATGAGGAAAATAACATTGTCTGGGCAAAAAAATTAGAGAAAGCAGGCTGCCATGTCATCTATGGTCTGGTGGGCTTAAAGACCCACAGCAAGATTGCACTGGTCGTAAGAAGAGAAGAAGAAGGCATCTGCCGTTATGTACATCTTGGAACCGGAAACTATAACGATTCCACTGCAAAGCTGTACACAGACTGTGGTATCTTTACCTGTTCGGAAGCAATCGGAGAAGATGCAACAGCAGTATTTAATATGTTATCCGGTTATTCTGAACCGCTGTCCTGGAACCGGCTGGTGGTAGCACCAATCTGGCTGCGGAAGCGTTTCTTGAAATTAATTGAGCGTGAAACAAAATACGCCAGGGCGGGAAAGACAGCCAAAATTGTTGCCAAGATGAATTCTCTTTGTGACCGTGATATTATTGCAGCTTTGTATGAAGCATCAGCAGCGGGAGTGCAGATTGATCTGGTTGTACGTGGAATCTGCTGCCTGAAGGTAGGCATTCCAAAGATCAGTGAAAATATCAGAGTGCGTTCCATTGTAGGAAATTTCTTGGAGCACAGCAGAATTTTCTATTTCTATAATGATGGACAGGATGAAATTTACATGGGAAGTGCTGACTGGATGCCACGTAACTTAGACCGCCGTGTAGAGATTATTTTCCCCGTAGAAAATGAAGAGTTAAAGCATAAAGTAATGCATATTCTGGATGTGGAACTGGCAGATAATACGAAAGCACATCTCCTTCAGAAGGATGGCACCTATGAAAAGGTTGACAAACGTGGAAAGGTGCTGGTGAATTCACAGCTGCAGTTCTGCAGGGAAGCAGAAGAAGCAGCACCAAAGCCTGCGGATGTGGTAAAAGACCGTATTTTTATTCCGGCAGAACCGGTAGAGGACTAAAGAAATCAGACACTTTTTCCGATATATAATATGAAACCATTGAAATAAAGCTCCAGGGAGGGGATTGTCGCATACGGATATGACGGTTATTTTAAGGTTCCGGTTGTTTTGCTCGTTCACGAGCAGGAAAGACAGCAGAATAGAGGGTATTCGGATGAATCCAGCCGGAAAAAATGTTCCGAAAATGAATTTGAACGAATCTTTCGAAATGCATTAGACGAGGTGAAAGACAAAAAATAGAGAGTATCTATAAAGAGGGACTGTTGTTTTACAGAAATTGTAAAATGACAGTCCCTCTTGGTGTACATGAGTAGTAAGCTATCTGCAATGTAGCGCATTTTTAATATCCGATAAAATATAATAAGGAATCGGCATATGTCTTGTTCCGTTTCCCATGGAAATATAAGGTTTGTTACTTCCGTGGAAGTCAGAGCCACCGGAAATAAGCAGATGATATTTTTGTGCAAGCTTCTTAATGTTTCGTTCATCGCCAAGCTGGTAGCTGGAATAGACGGCTTCAATACCATCTAAATGGCTTTCTTCTACCAGTGTCTGAACCAGAGCGTCCAATCGGTCTGCATTCATGCGATAGAGTACCGGATGGGCTAAAATGGCAAGACCACCGGCATGATGAATCAGGGAAATACCTTCCTGCGGAGTGATTTTAGGACGGTCTACATAATAAGGACAGTCATCCCCGATATATTTACTGAATACTGTATTCATATCTTTGGCAAGACCATGATTTACAAGGTATCTTGCAATATGTGCTCTTGTAATGACTGCATTCGGAAATTCTCTGATAAGACTGTCATAATCAATGGCAAGGTGTGCCTCCTGCTGCAGTTTATCAACCATCAGGCGGTTGCGGTCTGTGCGGGAAGAACGGAATGCATTTAATTTGTTATTAAATACTTTATCGTCCGGGTTAATATATAGCCCGACCATATGGATTTCACGGTCATCCAGTTCACAAGAGAGTTCAACACCGGCAATGACTTCCGGTGCATCCGGGGAGTTAAGCCGCAAGGTTTCTTCCTGTGCTTCTTTAATACCATCGATACAGTCGTGGTCAGTAAGGGCAAAGGCACATATCGAATGACGTATGGCTTCATGAACCAGCTCAGATGGGGTAAAAGTTCCGTCAGAGCAGGTTGAATGTACATGTAAATCAATAAATCCTGTTTCCATGGTATAATCCTTTCTAACAGCTCGAAATAATTATTTTTTAGAATTATTTATGAATATGATTATAAGAGTAATCTTTCGTTTTGACAATCCGGAAGAAATGAGAAAAATCTTTTGCGTATAAAAACAAAGTCCTATATACTGCAATTAGGAAAAATAATCTGCAGGGGGCAGGAAGCATGAAAAAAAATTTAGAAGTAAGTATGCTTGGAACATTTCGAATGCAATATGGAAATCAATCCTTTATCATAGACCGGAAATCAACGACAAAGACGAACCGGCTGCTTCAGATCATTCTGCATGCGGGTACAGAAGGGGTAACAAGGGAAGAACTGGTGGGAAGACTTTGGGAAAATGAGGAGGTTGCAAACCCATCCAACAGTTTCCGGGCAATTCTTTTCCGGGTGCGGAAACTGCTTAAGGAGCAAGGACTGCCGGAGAGCGATTATATTATAAGCCGAAAGGGAGTTTATTGCTGGACGCCGGAAATTCCGTATCATTGTGATTGCATTTCTTTTGAAGAGAAGGCAGAGCATGCATTGAAACAGGCGGAAGATTTTGGAAAAGCAGAATTAGAGGAAGCAGTCAGGCTGTACCGTGGAGAATTTTTGCCGGCACTGGGAGCATCAGAATGGGTAATTTTCTGGGCAACGAAATACCGAAAATTATATATGTCCTGTGTAAAGAGACTGTGCGGAATTTACCGGGATGAGCAGGAGTATCAGAAATTATATGAGATAGCAGAAAAAGCAGCGGTTCTTTATCCACTGGATGACTGGCAGGTATACCAGATGGAGGCATTGATTGCCATGAAGCGTTCCAAAGAGGCGGTGGCATTATATCATAAGACAGAAGAAATGCTGCTGGCAGAGCTTGGCAGTGAGCCTTCAAAGTCTATGCTGGAACAATTAAAACGAATCAGCAGCTGTGTTACGGAGGATGCCACTCATATTCAGGCAATACAGGAGAAGTTGGAAGAAGAGAGAGAGGAAGGAGCATTTTACTGTTCGTATCCTGTTTTCATTGAAAATTACCGCTTTGCAAAACGGGTTTTGCAGCGTACGGGAAAGAGTGCATGGCTTCTTATGAGCACCATTACCGATGGGAAGGGGTATGCTTCAGAAGGCGGTGTTCATTTCGAATACATCCGGGCAGAACTGGAGCAGGCATTGAAAAACTCCCTGCGCAGCGGTGACCTGTATACCAGGTACAGCACAAACCAGTATCTGATACTTTTAATAGGTATTGAAGAAGAAAATTGCGGACTTGTGATAGAAAGAATCAATGACAACATGGAACGGACGGCTGGAAAGAAATATGTGAAATATCATAAAGTATTGGTGAATGGAACAGACGAGTAGATACGAGGAGAAATACAATACAAACAGGAAGATTTAAGTACAATTCGGAAGAATAAAGAAAAAATAGAAAAATATAACGCTTTTTATAACACAGAGTAGGCTATGATTGGTTATACAATTCATAAATCAACAGGAAATGGATAAAATGAATAAAAGGAGAAAAAACATGAGAGTAGCCAAAATGTTGGGAAAAAGAATTACAGCTTTTGTAATGGCGGCATTGATGGTATTGTCCTTATCCGGAATAACCGGGATGACAGTAAAAGCTGCCGAAAAGGATAATACAATTACGATGCAGCTGCAGGATACGAAGAAAATCGAGTGTTCTGCATGGATTGCTTACGAAACCAAATGGAGTGTTACCAGTGGAAAAGATAAGGTAACATTAAAAAATACAAATAAGAAAGAGGTATCTGTAACTGCGGATAAGACAGGAACAGTTACCTTGAAGTGCAAGTATAAGAATTATCTCTTTCAATGGAAAACAGAAAAATATACCATTAAAATCAGTAAGAGAACTCCGGTATTTGAAGAGAGCATTTCAAATCTGACTTATAACGGAAAAGTCCAGACACTGAATGCAAAGAACTTTGTAAAGGATGGTCCAAAGAGTGGTATTGTTGGAACCTGTGACAAAGAGATTTTAAATGCAGGAACTTATACTTATACGATTACAACACCGGCAACAGATGTATATGAGGCAGGAAGCAGGACTTATACGGTAACTGTAAATAAGGCAGAGGCAGTAATTAAGGAAAAACCATCTGCAACAATCAATCATATGTCCGGAAAACTGAGAGAGTCTCATCTGAATGGCGGAATGGCAGTAGCGGTCAATGATGAGAACCAGGAACTGGAAGGCCATTTTGAGTGGCAGAGCCCGGATGAGACACTGTGGTTTAATACTACCGGAACTGCAATCTTTGAAGATGTAGACCATCATGTAGTATTTGTGCCGGAAGGAGATGCAGCAGAGAACTATAAAGAGACTGTATTTATTGTACCGGTAAGAACCTATTTAAAAGCATTGTATGCAAATCTTACAGCCAGTGATTTTGAATATAATGGCAGTAATGATGAGAAAAACTTAAGCTGTGATGCGAATGCATACAGCTGGGGAATTGAAAAAAATCCAAGCATTTCCATTACTTATACTTATTATGATGAGGCAGGAAATAAATTAAGCAAGGCACCGGTGGATGCAGGAACTTATACGGTAATTGCAACAGCCAGTGCAAAGAAATTTGAATCCGCAGACAGTAATGAAGCAACCTTTACTATCCGGCAGAAAACGTTGACTAATGAAATGGTAACTGCAAAGGATACTGAATATACTGGAAACACAGTTGCAGTTGTGGTAAAGGATGGAGACAAAACATTAGTAGAAGGAAAAGATTATACTGTAATATACAGTGGAAGTAATCCAAATGCAGGAGAGACATCAGCAGCAATTACCGGAATCGGTAACTATAAAGGAACGGTAAATACAACCTATACCATTCTTCCGAAAGAAGTGGAAAATGACAGCGTGATTGCAACTGCAAAGGAAAAATATTATACCGGAAAAGCAGTAACACTCAGTGAAGAAGATGTAACTGTAACTTATAATGGGAAAGTATTAACAGCAGGAACCGATTATACTGTTGGTAATTACAAAGATAATGTAGAAGAGGGAACTGCGCTGGCAACCGTAACCTTTACCGGTAACTATAGTGGAACTGTAAATGTAAGCTTTGGAATCAGTAAGATTCGTGCAAAAGTATATGCCAAATATGGAAATGGAAAACTGCTGCTGTTAAGCGGAAACTGTATTTTAGACCCGGCTGTATTAGAAGAAGCAGCAGATTATGCAACCACAGAGGAAAGCGTAATCCGTGGATTCATCTTAGAGGATGAAAATGCAGGTGTAGTGACAACATATACAAAACTTTTCCGCAATACAGAGGGTTATAACGTATATGTAAAGGTAGCAGATACATTTACGCAGAAGGCAGAGTTCTACATCCGGAAAGCAGGAACTGTCCGTCCGGAAGGAACAGTTGGTGATGCAACAGCAAATTATGATTATGTGGGAAGAGCAGCAGTTTCTTTAAATCAGCTGAAAGTGACAACGGATATGTCTGGTTTTACTGCACCAGCGTCTTTTGATGCAGAAAAGAATTATGATGGAAAGATGCCGGTAACCCTTGCATCTGTTTTAGATGCATATGCAGCAAACAGTGGCATTGCAGGGGATGATGCAAGATTCTACCGCATCGAATGGTACCGGATGATTAATCCGAATTCCTGGCATATTGATGGAGAAATTGTTGATAACAGTTATACCGTTACTTTTATGGTAGACGGAAATGTATATCAGGAAGTACGCGAAGTAAAGGGAACGGAAGTTTCTGTAACA
>ENA-OPAO01002143-OPAO01002143.1-human-gut-metagenome-genome-assembly--contig:-NODE-2143-length-12087-cov-3.736868_pt1 | contig 12087 bp, 13 predicted proteins | sample MGYA00241054_ERZ501424 | MGnify/ENA primary metagenome ERZ501424 (study PRJEB25962, sample SAMEA2042623) | human gut metagenome | biome: human gut; feature: human-associated habitat; material: faeces...
CAAGGTCCAAATCCTTTTCCGCCAGATATTTTTCAATATAATCATCCTGAATCGGTGATTTCCTCTGATTTACCAGGTCCACCTTTTCCGGAATAATATCTACCGCCATAACATGATTGTTCTGAGCTAATAATGTAGCCAAAGAAAGGCCTACATATCCTGTGCCTGCTACTGCGATGTTCATTATAAATCTAATCTCCTTTACAACTATTCCCTTAATTTTATCACATTTGATAGTTTTATGTGTTGACCGGATGATTCAGCATATATCCCCCGAGGAAACATTCATCTGTGTGTATCGGTTAATCCAGAAATGCGTCCACGTGAATCCAACACCTCAAGGATTATGTGCTTATATCTGTTTCGCCGTCCATTAATCAAAAAGATGGAGACATATGACTGCTCCATCTTTTTAATAAATTATTTATGCTGTAATGTGGCCATCGCTTCTTTAGCTGCCTTCTGTGCAGCTGATTTTTTGTTCTTTCCTGTTCCATGTCCCATACACTTACCATTGATGTATACATCCATCCAGATGGTTTTATCGTGATCGGGGCCTTCACTCCTGGCCACCTTATATTCAACATGGGAACATCCGTCCTTCTGCACAAGTTCCTGCAGATCCGATTTGTAATCATGGTCATAGGTTCCCTCATCTACAATATCAATGATCTCACCCTTCAGGATACCGTCACCAAAAGTGATCTTTGCACCGGGACGTGCTTTTTTTCCCGGCTTTACAAGACACTCCCAGATATCATTTTCGCGGCGTTTCAGAAGCAGGATCTCGATCAGCGCTCCAGTTTCTTCCTTGTGACCATAAAGACGTGCCGGGATAACCTTGGTATCATTGATCACAAGACAGTCTCCCTTATGCAGGTAATCCAGTATATCAGTAAAATGACGATGTTCGATACTTCCATCTTTCAGGGACAGATGCATCAGTCTGGAAGAACTTCTGTCCTCCAGCGGATCCTGAGCAATCAGTTCCTGCGGCAGATCATAATAAAAATCTGATGTTTTCATAATTATTTTTCCACTTCCTCTTTCCACTGTTTGCGAAGTCTGCGGACCTCGTTCCACTCTTTGTTAGTCAGATCAGCTTTTGGTAAAAGATCCGGCCTCCATTTGGCTGTACGGATGATAGACTGCTCTCTTCTCCATTTATCCACATTGGCATGGTGTCCGGAAAGCAGCACCTCCGGAACCTTTTTGCCATGCCATTCCTCCGGGCGGCTGTACTGGGGATACTCCAGAAGATTCCCGGAAAAGGATTCCGTCTCACCGGATTCCTGATTATTCAGAACACCTGGTACCATTCTGGAAATAGAATCCATCATGACCATAGCCGGAAGTTCTCCACCGGTAAGTACATAATCACCAATGGAAACATAGTCTGTTACGATTTCTTCCAGAACACGCTCATCAATTCCCTCATAATGACCACAGAGGAAAACCAGGTCTTCTTCCAGGGCAAACTCTTTTGCCATATCCTGATTGAAGGTTTTTCCCTGAGGAGTCAGAAAGATCACGCGGGGTTTCCTTCCAATACGTTCTGCAATGGATTCATAAGACAGATATACCGGCTCCGCCTGCATCAGCATTCCGGCTCCGCCGCCATAAGGATAATCATCTACCTTCTGGTGCTTATTGAATGCAAAATCCCGTATATTGATCGCTTCCAGTGATAACAGTCCCTTTGTAATGGCACGGCCTGTAATACTTGTGTTCATTCCGTTCTCAATCATTTCCGGAAATAATGTAAGTACATGATAATTCATTTAAACAAGCCCTTTCATCAAATGTACAGTCATGGTATTTTTTTCAACATCCACATCAAGAACACAGTCATGGATCGCAGGAAGCAGGATTTCCTCGCCATCCACACGATCTACAATATAAACATCATTGGCGCCGGTCTCCATCACATCACGGAGCACTCCGAATTTCTCCCCATTCTCCAGAAGTACCTCCATTCCGATGAGATCCGCCACATAATATTCGTCCTCGCCAAGCTCCTGTGCCTCTTCACGTGGGATCCAAAGCTCACGGCCCTTATACATTTCAATATCATTGATGTTGTCAATGCCTTCAAACTTCAGGATCGCAAGATTTTTAAAAAACTTTACATTCTGAATATTCAGTCTGCGAAGCTCTTTTCCTGTATCCAGAAGCACATATTCAATATCAAGAAAACGCTCTGCGTCATCCGTTGTCGGAAAAACTTTTACTTCACCACGGACGCCATGGGTCGTTGTAATAACTCCTACCTTTAATAAATCTTCCATTTTTGCTCCCTTTCAGAGTAAAAACAGGAGCCATGGAATCCACAGCTCCTGTCTCTTTTTCATTGCAGAATATCTACAATCACTTTTTTGCTGCTTTTTGAAGAAGCCGCTTTCACAACAGTACGGATTGCCTTGGCAATTCTGCCCTGTCTTCCGATAACCTTACCCATATCGGCCGGTCCGACCTTCAGTTCAACAACAATCGCGTCGTCTTTTTCAGTCTCAGTAACGACTACTTCATCCGGATTTTCAACAAGAGATTTTGCAATTACTTCTACAAGTTGTTTCATTACATACCTCCTTGCTCCTGCCTCATTGAGGCCACAGATCCAAATCTGTCAGGTATTATTTCTCGATTCCGGCAAGTTTAAGAAGCTTAGCAACTACCTCTGTAGGCTGAGCACCAGCTGCAAGCCATTTTTTTGCTGCCTCTTCATCGATTTTGTATACGCTTGGGTCAAGGTTCGGATCATATGTTCCGATCTCTGCGATGCATCTTCCGTCACGTTTGCAGCGGGAATCTGCTACTACGATTCTATAGAAAGGTGCTTTCTTCTGTCCCATTCTTCTTAATCTGATCTTAACTGCCATTTTTGTTTTCCTCCAATTATCTTTCTGAAAATTTATTGTTATTTATTAAAAGGGAAGCTTAAAGCCGCCTCTTTTTCCCATATTCATCTTGCCACCTGTTAATCCCGGCATCTGTTTCATCATCTTTTTGCTCTGCTCAAACTGCTTCACAAGACGATTTACTTCTGTAATATCCACTCCGGCGCCTCTGGCAATACGGTTCTTGCGTGAGATGTTCAGAATGTTGGGGTTACTTCTCTCCTGAGGTGTCATGGAAAGAATGATGGACTTGGTACGGTCCATAGCCTTCTCATCGATCATACCTTCGATATCCTTCATCTTACCGCCCATTCCGGGAAGCATGTTCAGGATACTGGAAATACCACCCATCTTGTTCATCTGCTCCATGCTGGTAAGATAATCATTGAAGTCGAAGTCCATTTTCTTCAGCTTCTTTTGCATCTCCTGAGCCTGTTCCTGATCCACAGATGCTTCCACCTTCTCGATCAGACTCATTACATCGCCCATTCCAAGGATCCTGGAAGCCATACGTTCCGGATAAAACTGTTCCAGATCTGAAAGCTTCTCTCCCATACCAACATAGAAGATCGGTTTGCCGGTCACGGCTTTAATGGAAAGCGCAGCGCCGCCTCGTGTATCACCGTCCATCTTAGTCAGGATCACACCGTCAATGCCAACTTTGTCAGAAAAGTTCTGCGCCACATTTACTGCATCCTGTCCTGTCATGGCATCAACTACAAGCACTGTAGCATCTACATTCACATTCGCTTTGATATCCTCAAGCTCCTGCATCATATCCTCATCAATGTGAAGACGTCCTGCTGTATCGATGAGCACAACATTCTGCTGATTGGATTTCGCATGCTCGATAGCTGCTTTTGCAATATCCACGGGATTCTGCTTATCTCCCATGGAAAAGACCTCGACGCCCTGTTTCTCACCGTTTACCTGCAGCTGTGTGATCGCTGCCGGACGGTAAACATCACAGGCCACAAGCAGTGGTCTCTTTCCCTTGGATTTCAGTTTGCCTGCCAGCTTGGCAACCGTCGTTGTCTTACCTGCACCCTGAAGACCGACCATCATAAGAACGGTAAGATCCATTCCCGGTTTGATCGGAAGCTCTGTTGTCTCACTTCCCATCAGGTTGACCAGCTCATCATTTACGATCTTGATCACCATCTGTCCCGGATTCAGACCATTCATAACATCCTGTCCGATAGCCTTTTCCTGAACGGATTTCGTAAACTGCTTAACGACCTTAAAGTTAACATCCGCTTCCAGAAGCGCCATCTTAACTTCCTTCAGTGCCACCTTGACATCAGCCTCTGTGAGACGGCCCTTGCCCTTCAGCTTCTTAAATACATTCTGCAGTTTATCTGTTAAACTCTCAAATGCCATTGATCATAACTCCTCTAATATCACATTGGAAATCGCCGCAATATCTTCGGCGTGGTACTTGTCAGCCAGTTCATGGATCTTTATGACCTGACTGCGGATGTTCAGGAATTTCTCGACCAGATGAAGCTTCTCTTCATATTCTTCCAACGTCCGATTGCACCGTCTGATCATATCATGCACACCCTGTCTGCTGATGCCAAGTTCCTCAGCAACCTCACTTAAGGAATAATCCTCAAATACCACACTGGTGTACACCTGCCGCTGCCTCTCTGTCAGAAGCTCTCCATAAAAATCAAATAAAAATGTCTGCTCTACAAATTTCTCCATCTGTAATCACCTTGGCTATCATACACGATTCCGCCACACCTGTCAAGGGTTTTTGCTTTACAAATTTATTTTTTCCGCACTTGTTTTGCCACACCCCAATATAAAAGGCTTGTTTCTGCACTTGTTATTTCCTTATGATTCTATTATACTGTAAATCAAAAGAATCACAATTCCACATAACACGGCTATTATTCCTGTTTTTTCCTACAAAATATGGGAAGGAGGATTTTCCTTGAAACTCAGTGCAAAACTCATCTGCTATCATTTACAGAAATCTTTTCCCCTGCATACATCCAGGCTGGATACATTCCCCACCCTTTCCTGTCCTTCCCGCTTTGAAAAGAACACCTCTCTTCAGGATGGGCGTGTTTACCTTATCACAGATCCGAATTTTCAGCTCACTTTTCATCATCCCAAAAATATTCTGTTCCTGATGATTGGAAAAATCTATCAGAACTACGAATTAACTCAGCCAAACATGTGTATCATCCCTGAAGATATTCCGGTCAATATTGTCTTTAACAGGATTCAGGATATTTTTATCCTCTATGATCAGTGGAATCAGTCCCTGATGGATTCCCGTCTCCGGAACGCATCTATCCAGGAGCTTCTAGATCTTACAGCTTCCGTTATTCCTAATCCAATAATGCTGATCGGTATGGATTTTACTATCATTGCCTCCAGAGACTGGAATCTAAGTGATCTTTCCAATTCTGTTTTGGGTTCCACTGAAAATTCCTGGGCTATTGTGGACAGCCTGAAGCAGGATCCTCATTACGAAGAAGCTTTTTATAAAACCGGATATTTTTATTATCCGGGAAATGGCCTTACTGCTCCTTCTCTTTGCGTAAATATCTCCAATAATGATAAAGCAGTATACAGGCTGATGTTTTCCGAAGGTGAGGTTCCCTTGGATGATACGTTTGGTTTTGTTCTGGAGTACCTTTCCCAGATGGTATCCCATGCACTTTCCACAGGTATCATGCACAGCCGGGATAAAGCTTTTCCTCTGCATCAGATTTTTATGTCCATTCTGACTGATCCCGGAGCTGATTATGTAAAAGTCAGTCAGCAGCTGACAAATGTAGGGTGGCTTTCTTCCCATATATATCAATGTATTTTGATCCAGACCGGGCTGATCGACCAGAAAAATCTGACCCTTAATGCCATCTGTAACTATCTGGAAAATACAATTCCTGCCACCTGTGCCACGGAACATAAAGGCAATGCTGTGCTTTTTATCAATCTGGATCTCTGCACTCTGACTATCCATGAGATTTCCGATAAGATCGAGGGCTTTATCAAAAGCAGCATGTTAAGCGCCGGATACAGCCGGAAGATGCTTGGACATTTCAATTTCCACCGGCAATACACGCAGGCTTCTGTTACCCTGCAGGTTGGAAAACGCAAAAATCCCGCAGAAAGTATCCACTATTTTGACTCCATCGCTCTGCCCTATATTCTGGAACAGGCAACCAAAAAGCTTCCTGCTTACATGGTCTGTCACGAAAAGCTTCTGTCAATGAAATATAAGGATGAGGCAAAGCAATCTCATCTCTATGAAACACTACGTTGTTTTCTGGAGCACAACCAGAACATTTCTCATACTGCCAGCGCTTTATTTATACACAGAAGTACTCTTCTTTATCGTCTGGATAAGATCAAAGCTTTTCTGGATTCAGATCTTACAGACAGAAACGAGATCCTGTATCTGTTACTTTCTTTTCATCTGATGGATATGGAAGAAGAAAACCGGAATGCAAGATCATAAGAAACGGGAACTCTCTTAAATATTTAGCGTTTTCCCAGCTGCCAAAATGCAACTGCACTGGCTGCCGCCACATTCAGTGAATCCACACCGTGTGCCATTGGAATACATACCGTATAATCACAGTCCGCAATGGTCTCCGAAGCAAGGCCATCCCTCTCTGTTCCAAGAACTACTGCCAGTTTTTCTTCTGCCATCAGATGAGGATCATCAATATCAAAGGAATCCTCCCTAAGAGCCATGGCTGCCGTCTTAAATCCCATCGCTTTCAGAGACCGGATTCCTTCCGTTTTCCACTCTGTTTTTTCATCAAAAAATGTCCATGGTATCTGGAATACGGTTCCCATGCTGACACGGATCGCACGGCGGTACAATGGATTGCTGCACCCCGGTGTCAGCAGCACCGCATCCATCCCAAGAGCCGCCGCAGAACGAAAGATTGCGCCTATATTAGTAGGATTTACCACATTTTCCAGAACTGCGATCCTGCGGGCATTTTTGCATACATCGACTATATCAGGAAGCGCCGGCCGGCGCATTGCACAGAGCATTCCTCTTGTCAGCTTGAATCCGGTCAGCTGCGTCAACACATCAAATTCTGCCGTATAAACCGGAATGTCTCCACAACGACGGATGAGTTCTTTTGCCTCACCCTCAACATGTTTATGTTCCACCAGAAAAGAAATCGGCTGGCACCCGGAATCCAAAGCTCTCTCAATAACCTTCGGACTCTCCGCAATAAAGATCCCCTTCTCCGGTTCTGCCCGGTTCAAAAGCTGTATCTCCGAGATCCTGGCATATACATCCAGCTCCGGAGCGTTGAAATCTGTGATTTCTATGATATTTGACATGGTTATTTTTCTCCTGTTCTGTCTTCTTGTTTTCATCCTGCTATTGTAACAGAATCTCTTTGCAAAAGAAAGCCAGGTGTTATATGTTTCCACCTAGCTTGACATATTTTGTTCTCTGAACTATAATCATCTCAGTACAACGAGGTACCTCTTAAAGGTATCTCGTTTTTTTGTTGTGTGACAGTAAAAAAGAAGAGGCTGTCAATAATCAGCCCCTTCTTTTTCATTTCTTATTCTACTTCTTCCGGCTCCATGCTGAGCATATGGCCTTCCTGATTTCCAATATCATATTTCTGTCCGTATTCCTTGAAATACTGGTAGTAGTCCGCACTGTTTGTGGGATAGATCTTGGAATCGTGAATATGAAGATCAGATCCTGTCTCTCCGCTCTTCATAAGTGCCACCATAGCACTTGCACAGTGAGTTGCGATACGACAGAAACTGTTGAGGATATCACTAAATACCGTTCCCTCTTCCAGTCCGCATTTGCCCTGGCTCAGTCGCTCTGCATGACGCATCTTCAGCACATCACAAAGTCCTGTGATCACAGCTCCGAGAGGTGCTACTCTCTGTGCCATTTCTTTATCGTCTTTCATGAAAGCATTGCAGGTTATATTGATATCCTCACGAACTGCCTCCATAACAACATTCAGCTCATCCCAGGCTTCCTGTGAAAAATTCGTATGATTATCGTGCATCTCGCTGGACATATGAGCAATATAAGAAGCATGATCTCCAATACGCTCAAAGTCATTGATAGTATGCAGATACAGGGAAGCCTGTCTTGTCTGAGCAGTATTCATCTCACGCTTTGTAAGCTGGATCAGATACTCGCCAAGACGGCTCTCATATTTATCAATCAGATCTTCCTTACGCTGAACCTTATCATATTTATCCTGCTGATAATCATTCAGAAGATTCATCGCCCTGTTGACATTTTTGCGAAGCTTCTTGGACATACCGTTCATCACACGGTGACACTGCGCGATCGCAAGAGCAGGATAATTAAGAAGACGCTCCTCAAGAAGATCAAAATCAGCCTCATCCTCCAAATCTTCCTGGTTATCTTTAACAAGCCAGCATACCAGCTTCTCGACCTTCGGGATAAACGGAAACAGCACAATAACCGTAGCCACACGGAATACTGTATTTAAGAGAGCAATCGCTACCGGTGTCATGGTCATATCCATAAATGTAAAATGTACGATCGCATTAGCTGTATAAAAGACTACTGACCACAGAATCAATCCGAAAAGGTCATTGATCAGATATACAAGTGCTGTTCTTTTACCATTCTTATTAGCTCCGATCGCTGAGATCAGAACCGGACATGCAGCACCAACACCAATACCAAGAACAATCGGAAATGCACTGGCAAATGTCAGGATTCCTGTTACAGAAAGCGCCTGCAGCACACCGACTGTCGCAGAAGCACTCTGAAGTACAGCTGTAAAAGCAATACCAACAAGAATACCGGCGATCGGGTTGGAAAACATCGTAAGCATCTTGATAAATACAGGACTCTCACGCAGCGGAGAAACCGCACCGCTCATCATCTGCATTCCGGTCATCAGAATGGCAAAACCAAGCATGATATTTCCAATATTCTTATGTAAGGTACGCTTACAGAACATGCGGAAAATAATACCAACTACAGCCACAACAGCTGAGATTGTTGCTGTGGAAAGAATACTTGCGATTCCATTGGATCCTTCAATATAAGAAAGACATAAGATCCACCCTGTGATACTGGTTCCGATATTAGCTCCCATGATAATACCGATCGCCTGTTTCAGCTTCATCATACCGGAGTTTACGAAACCAATCACCATAACCGTCGTCGCAGAAGACGACTGGATCACACTGGTAACACCAGTACCAAGCGCAACCCCCTTAAGCGGAGTATTGGTCATCTTATACAGAAAAGCTTCCAGCTTATTGCCGGCTGCCAGCTTCAGACCATCGCCCATCAGGGACATTCCAAAAAGAAATAATGATACTCCACATAACAAAGATAAGATCATTGAAAAAATTGCCATAATTTTCTCCTTTGTCATACTCGCATCCTGCCACCTCGCGGCAGAAGCAATGTTCTCCCGAAAATGCGATTTTGCATTTTCTTAATCTGGATTTTTCTTATTTTTAACATTTTCCTATTTATTATGCCACATCAATTCCCAGATTACAACAAAATATTATTACAGAAATAAAAAAATTCCAAAGACTGATTTATATATTCCAAACAAAAAGCAGTTTTGCAATACCCTGTTTAAAGTACTGCAAAACTGCTTTCATTCATATCTTATTCTCACTTTTCTGAATCTGATTCAGAATCTGCTGAATCAGTATTTGAAGACTTATCACTGGAAGAGGTCGTATCTTTTCCAGCTGCATTATCCGGCGCATCAGTCGGTATTGTTATGCTGATATCTCCAAGATCTTCTTCTGTTTCATTCTTGGAAAGTTCTTCTTTATATGCATCACGTTCTGCCTGTTGTGAACGATTATGCTTTACAATGAACACAAGGCAGACCACAATGGCAATTACTATGACATAGTAACCAAAGGTCGAAAAAAAGCTTTTTCTGTCTCTGTGATTTGACATCTAATATCCCATCCTTTAGTTTCTGTTATTCTGCTTTGGAAGCAAGTGCAACAGGTCCAAGGCCATTAAATGTACCTTTGATTACAAGAACAGGCCTGTCAGATCCTTCAACTTTCTCAAAGCCAAACTTGAGACCTGTAGATACAGATGCTTCACCGCTTACTGCGTTCAGCTGTGCAAGTACATAATCTGGCGCTTCAAATTCTTCTACATTAAGAAGATCCTCATCAGATGTATTCTCATCAATACCTGCACTCTTCAGAAGTGCTTTATAATCTACCTGTTCAAGATCCATCTGAACAGTACCTTCAAACTGGCACTCTGCATTTGTAAAATACTCATCACCAAGTTTCATGGCAACTTCTACCAGACTTCCGCATGTTTTATACTGAGAAATGTCTACATCCTCACCATTCTGATCTTTAACAGTTGTATCTTCACCGGCGGCTGCAAAAATGTCAGATACAGCAGTTCCCTCTTCCGCAGATTTAAACTGCTCAGCAGCTGCCTTAACCTTCTCATTTTCATACTTATCTGCCTCTAAATTCTTTGATACAATCGGCGCTTTCTCAAGAATTACGACACTACCAAGAGCTGTAAATGTTACTGTAAGCTCTCCTGTTTTAGGATCAAGAGCATCAGGAGTAATATAATGAACTTTTCCATCAGCATCAGTAACCATGATCAGGATATTATCTTTGTCTTTGTCTTTCAGTGACTCAACTGTAAGAGTTGTTGTAACAGAACCAGTCAGCTCATACTTAAGTTTATCAGCTTCAGATATTGCAAGATTAAAAGCAGGTGTTGCAGGCTCATAGTAAACAGGAGAAGCAGTGCCTCCATTATCTGTTGGCACCGGTTTCGTTGTATCTACTCCAAGATCTACAAGAAGTTTTTCCAGTTTATTCTTCTCATTAGAGCCAGAAAAATTATCAATAGCTGATTTTGCTGTTTCATTCTTAATAATACTGGTATCCAGATTCTCTACAACCAGTTTCTGGTTTTCACTAGTTCCTGTTGTATTTTTTGTTGTTTTCTCAACATACTGGCCGATACTTGGATCTGCCAATACCGGAACAGACATGCTGACAGTCATTGCTGCAATCAGAGCCAATAACATTTTCCGTTTCATAATAATTCCTCCTCTTTTTTATACATAGGATTATTTATACTTTTTCATAAAAAAGCTGAATGATCAGCTTTTTTAATTCAGTTTCATCGGGATAAAACTCATCATGAATTTCTCCCTCCTGATCAGAACCTGAGAGCTGAATAATATCCTCATCCGAGAAATCAACTTTTCTGATCAGCTTGATAAATTTCAGATACTGATTTCTGGTGATATTCGTCTGAAGATAGTCCTTCATGGAATCCAACGAATTCCATGTATCCTCCAGCTTACTCTCGTCCAGAGATTTGATCTTATCAACATATGCAGACATATAGGCTTTCTGACGTTCTATACGTCCCTCATTGCTGAACTCTTTATCTATATCTCGATGCTGAAGAAAATCGCGGATATTACTGTCATCCAAAGTAACCTGATTTCCCTCATAAAACTCCGGATACTGATCTGAAAGATCATTATTCGGAACAGTGACTGTCACACCATCTACAAAATTATTAATATACGGCATAGAATCCTGATTTGTTACAATATAACGATTGACCGGAATCTCACCGAACAGAAGTGAAACCGCCTCACATAAACTCTCACAGCTTACATCGCCACCATCTCCATATGTATAAGCATAGCCAAGATGTGTAGTGTATAATCCCTGATCATTTCCACTCATACTATATCTTCGAATCTGTGTCATAGTATCTCTGTTTATGGAAACAATGGTCATTTTATTTTTTTTCTCATCCATGACCACCAGATTAACGCTGTCTGCTCTTGCCTTATCACCATACTGTGATGTAGCTTCCATCTTTCCATCGGAATCAACGCCGGCATACAGAATAGTCGTTATCCGGTTGTTATATTCATATTTCTCACCATTATATGTAATATTTCGAAATCCACTGCCTACATTGTGGGAATTACCTGCTGATATCTGCATAGCTTTCTGACTTTGCATTTCTTTATAAATAAAAATCCCTGCCACAGCTAATATACAAACACTTACCAGGATACTTATCACAACCTGATTCCTGCATGGTTTCCGTCTTCTTCCCTGCTGATGCCTACTTCTTCTTTCCACGTTTTGCACTGCTTTCTGAATTACGTTTCTCGCCATAACCATATCCATAGCCATA
>ENA-OPAO01002147-OPAO01002147.1-human-gut-metagenome-genome-assembly--contig:-NODE-2147-length-12082-cov-3.573792_pt1 | contig 12082 bp, 7 predicted proteins | sample MGYA00241054_ERZ501424 | MGnify/ENA primary metagenome ERZ501424 (study PRJEB25962, sample SAMEA2042623) | human gut metagenome | biome: human gut; feature: human-associated habitat; material: faeces...
ATGATCAACACAGCTATCGGCTCCAATCCTGTTGGATTAGGACTTGCAGCTTGCGATACATCTTCTGTTCAGGATGCTCTTAAGACATGTGCAGAAAAAGGTATCCCGGTTGTAACTTTCGATACAGGTATCGCTGATGCTCCGGAAGGATCTGTAGTATGCGAGGTTTGTACAGACAACGCACAGGCTGGTGCAGTAGCAGCTGAGAATATGTACAACTCCATTAAAGACGTTGTTAAAGATGCTGACGGACAGGTTATCATCGGTGAGGTTAACCAGGATGCAACAGCTCAGAACATTCAGCAGCGTGGTACTGGATTCATCAACAAGATGATCGAGCTTCTTCAGGCTGATGGCAAGACTGTAGCAGTAAGCGGTAACGAGTTCTATGTTAACGCAGCAGAGGGTGCTGATGCTGATGCTAAAGACGCAGACGTTGTTATCCAGGTAGCTGTTCCGGCACAGACAACTGTAGAGCTTTGCTCCACAGAGGCTCAGGCAATCCTTTCCCAGGAGAACTGTATCGCAGTATTCGGTTCCAACCAGGTTTCTGCAGAGGGTGTTCTTGCAGCAAATGCTAACCTTAACGTTCTTGGTTCTGACCCGGCAAACGGTGATGTAGTTGGTGTTGGTTTCGATGCTGGTTCTATCATCAAAGCAGCTGTTAAAGATGGCACATTCATTGGTGCTGTTACACAGTCTCCTCTTATGATGGGATACTATGCAATCTACGCTCTGACAGCAGCAGCAAACGGCCAGAAGCTTGAGGATGTTCCTACAGAGGGTTACTGGTATGATGCAACAAATATGGAAGACGAGAATATCGCACCTAACCTTTATGACTAATCAAATCATATAATTGATAAGATCGTGAAGTTATAATGAACGCGGATTGCGTTCACGGACGTATGAAATAAGAGATCCGCTGGCTGATTCAGTCAGCGGATTTTTTAAACAAATAATGTAGTAGTTCATAAATAATCGCTGTATTATTGGCAAATAAAGACACTTTTTTTGACAAAAGAGGTTCTTATCACCGGAAGGATCCTGATGTATGATAAATACAACATCAGATATGAAAGTGATCAGAAGCTTACATATTGAGGAGGATTTAAAAATGGCAACATATTATTTAGCAGTAGATATCGGAGCATCCAGTGGACGTCACATTCTGGGACATATGGAAAACGGAAAAATGATCCTGGAAGAAATCTATCGTTTTGAGAACGGCATGGTTAAGAAGGATGGAGAGCTCTGCTGGGAGTTTGACCGCCTTTTCAACGAGATCGTAAATGGTCTTAAGAAATGTAAAGAGATCGGCAAGATCCCGGTAAGCATGGGTGTTGATACCTGGGGTGTTGACTTCGTGCTTCTAGACAAGGATGACAAGGTTCTTGGCAACACGGTAGGCTACCGTGATCATCGTACAGAGGGAATGGACGAGGAAGTTTATAAGACAATTTCCCTGAAGGATCTGTATGCAAGAACCGGTATCCAGAAAGCGATCTACAATACAGTATATCAGCTGATGGCAGTGAAGAAGAAACATCCTGAGTATCTGGAGCAGGCTGAGACACTTCTTCATGTACCGGACTACTTCCATTTTCTTCTTACAGGCGAAAAAACTTGCGAGTACACAGAGGCAACCACAGGACAGCTTGTATGCCCGACAACCAAGGACTGGGATTATGAGCTGATCGATATGCTGGGATATCCAAGAAAGATATTCCAGAAGCTGATCATGCCTAGCACAAGCATCGGACATTTAACAGACGCAGTGAAGGAAGCAGTTGGCTTTGATCTTGAGGTTGTAGCACCGGCTACACATGATACAGGGTCTGCAGTTCTGGCTGTGCCTGCAAATGATGATGATTTCATTTATATCAGTTCCGGAACATGGTCTCTGATGGGAATCGAGAGAAAAGAAGCAGACTGCTCTGAGAAGAGCTGTGAGATGAACTTCACAAACGAGGGTGGATATGCAGGACGTTTCCGTTATCTGAAGAACATCATGGGTCTCTGGATGATCCAGTCTGTACGTCATGAGTTTGATGATGCGTACAGCTTTGCACAGATCTGCGAGATGGCTGAGGAGGCAAAAGACTTCCCGTCAAGAGTAAACGCAAACGATGAGTGCTTCCTTTCTCCTGAGAACATGACAAAAGAGGTTCAGGACTACTGCCGCAGAACAGGACAGCAGGTTCCGGAAACTCTTGGCGAGATTGCAACCGTTATCTATACAAGCCTTGCAGATTGCTACGCTAAGATCGCAAAAGAAATCGAGGAGATGACAGGAAGAACCTACAGCCGTATCCATATCGTAGGCGGTGGTTCCAATGCAGGATACTTAAATGAGCTGACTGCAAAAGCTACAAAGAAAGAAATCCATGCAGGCCCTGGTGAGGCTACTGCAATCGGTAATATCACAGCACAGATGCTGAAGGCCGAGGAGTTTAAAACGATCGAGGAGGCTCGTACAACCATCCATGAGTCCTTCGGTATTAAAGTATACAAAGCATAAATAATTGGAGGTCTTATTATGTTAGTTAACACAAAGGCAAAAGTTGGTGTATTTTCAATTGCTTTAGGCGCATATCTTCCGCAGTTTCCGTCACTGGTGCCGGAATTTGAGGCACAGTACGACGCATTCAAGAAAACGATCCCGGATACAGTAGAGATCGTTGACGGCGGAATGGTGACAACAAAAGAGCAGGCAATGGTGGCAGGAGATAAGTTCCGTGCAGCAGATGTTGACCTTGTATTTCTTCAGATGCTGACATACGCAACATCCTACAACATGCTTCCGGCGATCCGTGATCTGGATGTTCCGGTTGTTCTTGTAAACGTTCAGAAGATCAAAGCGCTGGATTATGAGCACACTGACATTGCCTCCTGGCTGGGTGAAGGCTATGCATGCGGTGCTGTAGGCGAGGCAGTTGCTGACCTTGAGAGAGCAGGCAAGAGACATGCGGTTATCACAGGCGTTGTAGAAGGCGGAGATCCTGCAGTTCAGGCTGAGATCGAAGACTGGTGCAAGGCTGCTCAGGTAAGAAGAAGATTCCGTGATACTAACATTGCTCAGATTGGAAGACCATATCCGGGTATGATGGATCTTTACATTGATGAGACAAACCTGTACAACAGAATGTTCCTGTACACAAAACAGTTTGACTGGGAAAAAATGTGGGCTATCGCTGATGATATCACAGATGAAGAAGCAATCCGCGCAAAAGCTCAGGATATTCTTGATACATTCGATATCGAAGATGGCGGCACAATCGAAAAAGTATGGGATATGGCAAAATACGTTGTAGCATTTGAAAAATGGGTAAAAGATGAGCACCTCAGCATGGTTGCTTCTCATTACGACGGATTTGCTCAGGGTAAAGCTGGTGTCCTTGACAGTATGCTGATTCCGGCATTTTCCATGCTGATCAAACAGGGTACAGCATGCGCTGTAGAAGGTGATATGAAAGTTGCCATGGCAATGAGTATCCTGAAGACAATTTCAGGTACAGGTCAGCTGTCAGAAATGTATTCCATCGACTTTAATGAGGACATCTGCATTATCGGACATTCCGGAAGTGGAGATGCTGATATTTCCGATAAGAAACCTACCATGAAGATCGTGCCGGTATTCCACGGTAAAACAGGCGGCGGATACCTGACACAGTTCTATCCATACACAGGTCCGGTTACCTATCTTGCAATCACACAGGATAAAGACGGACACTTCAAATTTGTTGTAGCAGAAGGTGTAAACGAAGAAGGACCTATCCTTTCCTTCGGTGATACAAACATGAGAACACGCTTTACATGTGGAGCAAGAGAGTTTGTTAACCGCTGGAGCGAAGCTGGCCCGACACATCATATGGCAGCAGCTACAGGAAGACATATCGATACAATTCTGAAGGTAGCAAAAATCTTCAATATTCCGGTTGATATCGTTACAAGATAATTTTACCATCTACTTTATACACATATTCATATTCAAAAAAGAGATCGCATAAAGCGGTCTCTTTTTTTATTTTCCGTATAATGGAGGAATAGAATCAAGGGTTGCAGAATGCTTTCGGGCAGGTATACGAATTTCAACTTCTGTTCCATGGCCGGGATTGCTGGTGTAGCTGAGTCCATAATCAGGGCCATACAGGATCTGAAGACGTCGATGTGTATTGTACACTGCTATATTTGTGCCACCGGAGGAACTTGCACCTTCACCGGACAGGATCGTTGCAAGTTGCTCCGCAGCAATTCCGATTCCGTCATCAGATATCAGAAGAACAATGTCTGAATCTTCCATCCATCCGGTAAGAACAATAGTTCCTGTTTTATCAGCGGTTTCCAGAATGCCGTGCAGTACAGAATTCTCAATGATTGGCTGCAGAGTCAGCTTTGGAATCTGATATTCCATGAGTTCATCAGGAATGTCAGATACAAAGGTAATGCTGTCATGATAACGCATATTCTGTATCTGCAGGTAGATGGAAACGTGTTCTGCTTCTCTGTAAATCGTGCTGATGCTCTGTTTGCGGCTTAAAGTCAGCTTATAAAAGCGGGAGAGACTCTGAACGGCGCGGGAAACTTCATCTGTCCGTCCCTGCTGCGCCAGCCAGTTGATCATATCCATGGTATTATAAAGAAAATGTGGATTGATCTGGGCCTGAAGAGAACGAAATTCAGCGATTCGAAGTTCTTCTGCTGCTTTAGCCTGATCAGTCATAAGCTGATCCATCTTACGCGTCATATAGTTGTAAGTATCAATAAGATCACCGATTTCATCATGGTATTCCGGACTGTCCATAGGACTTAAGGTTCCTTTACGTACCTTACTCATCTGATGTATGACAGAGGAAATTCGGTTCGTGATCGAGTGTGACATAAAATGTGCAAGAACCAGGGCGAATACCAGAAAACCAAGATACATTAGGACATACTGAACCATGATGGCATTACTCTGATGAATCAGTGGACCAGAAGGCAGGACAGTAACCATAAACCATTCGGGCTGTTTGATGTTATAGAAGCCGGCATACACGGTAGTATCCAAAATATTTCGTTCAATGAAGTTGTTGGAGGACATAAAAGATTCCTCAATTGTATCGTAATCCAACAGATAGATACCCGAAAGGGATATATCGGAGGATGCGACCACGGCATTTCGATCATTGATGATGTAAGAAACACTTCCGTCAATCGTCAGATTATCTTTCAACATATCTGAGAGATAATCTGACGAACTGTAAAGGGCGATGTAAGCCTGACGGGCTTTTCCCTGATAATAAAAGGTCGTGGAAGTAATATATGCAAGATCTCCGTATTTTTTTTTCTCGCGTTCACCAAGATAGAAAGCAGGACAGAACAGGGAGGACTGCTGTGTACCCTGAAAGATACCGTACCAGTAGGTACCACGAGCTTTGCTCATAGGTGAAAAATAATCTTTCGTAAGATCATCACTGAAAAGTCGTACAGATTGCGGTGGAAAATCCATATAGATCTGTAAACCGGAGATCATATCAGAATCAATCAGATTTTTTACATATTCATGAAAATACTGTGCATCGTTTGTATCCAGAAACATCTGAAATGGTGAGTTAACAGGCTGGTGGAACAGAATCTGAAAAAATTCCTGATCAGTAATTCCGTCATGGGCATCAATGATCTGCTGTACAAGATCTTCTATGTAAGGAGCTGTCTGGGCGGAAGTATCCTGTTCCTGACGAATCGTGTAGGAGACAACCATATCGTACAGCTTTCCGTAGAAAAAGCATGCCATCATAATGACAGGAACGGTTGCCGTGAGCAACAGAACTAATGTGAATTTGGATTCCAGCTTCATATCACCATAAGAATGCCTGATCCGTGTGAAAATATGACTCATTGTAAATTTCGCTCCCTGTATTCAGAAGGAGAAAGCCCACTGTATTTTTTGAAGCTCTTTCCAAAATAGTTACCGTCACTGTAGCCAACCCTGGAAGATATGTCCGTGATTTTAAAACGTGCATCTTTCAGAAGCTGTTTGGCTTTTTCCATACGATATTCTGTTATATACTGATTCAGCGTCTGCCCGGTCTCGCTTTTAAAGAATGTGCATACATACGAAGTAGAAAGAAATACATGGGAACTGATATCTTTTACAGAAAGTGTTTCATTCATATAATTCTTGCTGATATAGTCTTTAATGAGAAAAATGGTTGGATTTTCCTGAGAGGTATTTTCTGCTTTGGAAAAATATTCTTTCGTCTTATTGATCAGCGTCTGATGAAGTTCCGGAAATGTGAAACAGTCATCAATTGTTTCTGCAATGCTTTCAATATTTCCAGAACCTGCAATCTTCTGTTGATAGCGTGCATCTTCCAGACATAAAAAAAGTTTATAATAAAGATCTTTGACCGGATTCTGCAGAAAACGATGATTTTTATAAAAAGTAGTATACAGTTTCTGAAGAATAGTTTCAGCGGAGATCTGATCCAGCCTGGATAATGCATCTGCAAAAGCCGCCGCCGGCGAGTCTGAAAAAATATTACTCTGTATATCCGGACTTTCGTCTGGCTGGGCAGAAGTCAGCAGCGTATTTTCTGGAAAAAAATAACTGCTCTGTAACAGAATAACAGCAGAAGTATAGGTCTGATAGGCTTTTGAAAGGCCGTATACTGTATCACCACATGCCATAGAATAATGTCCGATCTCTGCAAAATGACTGCAAAGGTAAGTATTCACTGACTGCAGCTGTCTGCTGGTTGGCTCATTCTGTGAAAACAGAAAATAAACAAGATACTGCATTTTCTTTTCAAGATAAATGCATTTCATGTGAAATGATTCCAGAAAATCCAGGAATTCCTGATAAAAATCAGTCATGGATGGAATGGATGCATCCAGAAACAGATCTGTTTTTACGATAAAAGAAGTAAAATAAGTGGATGCATTCATAGTAAGTCCAAGTTCAGATGAGAGCTGCTCTATGATCTGGCTGTTGCCTCCGTAGGGAAGAGTCAGCTGCAGTGCCAGACGGGAAGCAGTTTCCATTGAATGCAGTGTTTCGCCTCTGCGGGAATGGACTTTTTGGGTGTAAAGTTCACGGGCTTCGCGAATGGCAGTTTCAATTTCTGAAATAGAAAAAGGTTTTTCAATATAGTTGACTGCTTTTAATTTGATAGCAGCCTTCAGATATTCTTTGTCCGAGTAGCCGCTCATGAAGATGGGAACGGTATCCGGAAGAATTTTTTCCAGACGCTCCAACATGGAAATACCATCCATGCGGGGCATACGCACATCACACAAAATGATTTCCGGCTTGCAGCGCCGTGCTGTTTCAAGACCGTGCACGCCATCATCTGCCTGCAGTACTTCATCTATGCCAAGAGAAGCCCAGTCCAGTGAAGTGATCACACCAGTGCGGGTAAGCTCTTCATCATCTACGATCAGTAATTTCATATGATTCTCCTTAGTATTGGTGCAGTAAAGATTAAAGTTACCGAATCATTTTCAGAACCTTGTTACAGATATCAGCAGCACAGGGATGCTGAATTTCATTAAAAAGACGGTTTACCCGTGTCCGTTCAGATTTCCAGAAATCCTCTTTTGGAGAGAGGGCATCCAGAAAGTCATTGAATGTCTCGGGCTTCGGACCAGGGGTTACGTCATCATAATCAAAATTCATGCCGCGTCCGTCAAGGTACTGCTGACGGTCGTACGGAAGAAATATCATTGGTTTGTCAGTGAGAAGATAATCAATGTAAATACTGGAATAATCGGTGATCAGGCAGTCAAAGATATTCAGAATACCGGTGACATCTTCAGCCTGTTCATTTCCAAGAAAACGAATTCTTTTTCCAAGATATGGAGCAGCAGAACCCTGTTCGGCAACATGAGTCCGTATAAAAAGCAACATGTTCTTTTCCTCAAGAAATGCCTCCAGCTGTTTCTGATCAAAATCTTTAAACGGAAACAGCTGAACCTGTCCATAATCGCGGAAAGTTGGGGCATAAAGCACAGTCTTTGTATATTCCGGAAGATCCGGAAACAGCTGGCCTAAAATTTCACGGCAGTCATTTTTTTGGAACAGTCCATCGTTTCGCGGCTGTCCCCAGACCTTGATTTTGTCTTCAGAAACAGCAAAACTTCTGGCCATAAGGGGAATCAGTTCATGAGAGGTTGTCAGGATACAGGTATAGTTTTCAGAGAAAATCTTTTTGAAATAAATACGTGCTGCTTTTTTGAGATTAGGATCCAGAAGAGCAATTTTTTTCAGTGGAACACCATGCCAGAGATTAATGATCAGTCTCTTTTTGTGAAGACCGGTCCCATAGGCAGGAAGCCCGGCAGATGTAAACCATACACCGGCTGACAGTGCCTGACGAATACCCTGTATACTTTCTGTTTCGATAAAATACTGTTTTCCATATTTAGAGGAAAGACTATTTCGAAGCTCCGGATCATTGATCACGAAAAGAGGGGTGATTTCCGGAAGATTTTCTTTTACGTATTCAAAAAGATAACGGGAATTATAATTGTAATGACTGTTATCTGTAGAAGAAAACAGCCAGATATGAAAATCTGGACGAATCTGTCCAAAATGCTCCAGGCATGCTGTGAACAGCAGATTTTTGGCTTTTCCCATGGTTGCTATGTCCTTTCCAGTTAAAATGATACAGTATCAGCGGTATTTCCAGAATCCATGTATGGCATAGGAAATAAAATACAGAATACAGCGCATGTGGCTGTAGCCCATATAACGATATACTTTATAAGTCATAATGGCAGATTTCTTTTTGTCTCCGGATTTGCTGGTTTTGCTCATACGATATTTAAGAAGCGGGCGGTCAATACCGGCAGCGGGACCGTATTTGCGCAAAATCTTAAGCCATGTAAGGTAGTCTTCGTGGCTGTCATCGTGTTCCATCGGGAATTCAGCAGCGACATCTCTCAACAGGAGAACAGAAGAACAGTTGATACTGTTATGTTTCAGAAGATCCCTGTAAGAGACTGTTTCCTTCACCGGGATATATTTGCCGGCAGGAGTTCCATCGTAGTTCATGAGTTCTCTTCCGGTAGAACAGAGCACGCGACCTGTTTCATGAAGAGTATCCAGCTGAAGCAGCAGTTTGCCATTTTCCCACCAGTCATCTGCATCAAGGAATGCGACATACTGTCCATGAGCTTCCTGAACACCCCGGTTACGGGAGGCTGCAGCTCCAATATTATGTGGATTTTTCAGATAGTGAAAATCCGGACGATCCTGATAAACGGACAGCACTTCTGAAGTCTGGTCCGTGGAACCGTCGTCAATGACCAACAGTTCCAGAGGAATATTCTGGCAGAAAACAGATTCAACTGCCTGACGTATGGTGTTGCCGCTATTATAGACGGGCATGATGACTGAGATCAGAGGTTTGCTTGTTGTCATAGAAAATCCTTTCAATTTTGCGGTGAAATGTGTATATCACCGGCAATCAGTGCTTCTACCTGAGCAGCAGAAGTGTGGTTGATGCGTTCGGCATCGATATTTAGTGGCAGTACTTTGCCTTCAGCGAATAACTGCATGCCGTGCAGGAGTCCGGCCTCTGAATCTTCGAGCAAAAGCCCGCCGTATTTTTTCAGAAAACTGTGACACCCACTTACGTCGCAGGCCATTACAGGGACACCGAGTGTTGCCGCTTCCATAAGAACGATTCCCTGTCCTTCATAATAGGAAGAAAGAAGAAACAGATTACAGCGTTTCAGAATGGGCATAGGATTGGTGACTGCACGGATCAGGATAATATGATCGGATGCGCGCAGAGCCCTGGTATGAGCCAGTGTTTCATCGTAGAGATTACCAACACCACCGATGATGATCAGCCAGGTGTCAGGGTGCTCCTTCCAGTATTGTTCAAAAGCATCCAGAAGTCGTTTATGTCCCTTCTCAGGTGAAAAACGACCGATGCTGATAAATTTTGGAACGTCAGAATCAAGTACAGACTGTAGTGTTTCCAGAGAAACATTGGATAGTGTATCTTCATTGAATGCAACGGGAGCAAGGCTTCGCTCCAGCACACTCTGATAATCGTGACAGTTGTGTATGACCGTGATTCTGGAACGGTCAGCACCGAATTCACTGACAACAGGCTGGATAAGATCTTCACTCACCGGTACAATGTGGTCATAGGTATGATATGCCTCTTTCAGAAGATAAGGGTTCATATTGCCTTTCAAGTGGACTTCCCTTGCCATATCATTGTGAATCCAGATACTTCGTGGGCATGGAGCCTCTTCAAGAAGTGAAGTTGTATAGGCTTCGTAGCCGTTATAATGAATTACACAGGAAAATTCAGTACTTCCGAAATGTTTTTTCCATTCGCGTCTGTAAGCGGTATGCAGTCTGTGTTCGGCCCAGGAACCGGTATGGCCTTTTAGTTTCAGAAGCTGGACAGCCATTGTCAGCAGATCCATATTCATTTCACTGGCCAGTGGATAGATCCCGACGCCTTCCGGGAGGCGTTCCATCCTTTCCGGATGATCTTTTACGTACAGTGAACGGAAAGAAATAAAATAATTATAACGGGTAAGATCCAGTTCATGAAGCTGAGAATACAGGACAGTTGTAATACCGTTGAGATCCAGGTCTCCTGCATAGATCAGAATATTTTTTTTACCATTGCCATGATATTGGTATTTACGGCAGCAGTCCTCATGAAGGAAGACCTGACGACAGATCTTTTCGGCACCGTGTCCGTCTTCATAGCTGGCATATTTTTGCATAAAAGCATTGTCCGGTGTGCCACCGGAGCAGTGTGCAAATGGAATGACCTCCTCTGCTTTTTCAGTATAATCAAAAGGATAGGAATCGATTGTTTCATACATACCACGGGAACTTTCATATTCCTTGCGGTCATAGGCAAAAAGTATGATTTTTTTGCCGGAGTTGGCATAATCATAAAACACGCTGGAATAATCCGTGATCAGCGTATCACAGACACTCAATCCCTCATAAGTATCCCAGGATGCCGGAAATGGCAGAATATGATGATAACCGGAAAAATCTTCCAGACCATGAAGGAACGGATGCAATTTAATAAGAAGAATCTCATCCTCATTCAGCTGGGAATCCCACAGAGAAAGATTTTGAGAGAGCGTTTGCATATATCCCTGATCGTCCAGAGCATTAAAATTACCACGGAAAGTCGGAAGGTAGGCAAGCAGTTTTTTGCCCTGCAGACCGACCTGCTCTTTTAAGTGGAGATTTGCCGGCTGACGAAAGATATCGTTACGTGGGTAACCCTCGCGAAGAACGGTTCCGCGGTACAGACTGTCCAGCATATAGGCTCCGGACATTTTTTCTTCCATAAACTGGTTTGGAAATACCAGATAGTCAGAATCCAGCAGATTCCGCTGTACATTTCCCATGGTTACCATCTCAGGACGATTGTCACGTCCCATCTTCTTAAGAGGTGTGCCATGCCAGGTATTCAGGTAAATCTGACCTTCCTTTTTTATAAAGCGTCCCGGGAACGAGGTATCATTCACAAGATAGCCGGCACGGCTGAGGGCGTGGTAATAAGCAACAGAACCGGTACGCACAAAATGAACCCCCTGAATGGAGTTCTTCTGGAGTTTCTCTTTTATTTCATTTTCAGAGTCACGATGGACAGACAGTACAAGTGTGAAACTGCGATAGGGTTCCTGACAGAGCTCTTTTAATAAGGAAAGAATATTACTCTCCAGAGCTTTGCCACTTCTGGATTCCAGCAGGATCATATGGGGATCCAGATTATTTTTCTCATAGAATGTATTGTAAAAAGGATACCAGCTGCCGTTTCGCAGTTTCTTTTTTACTTTGCCAAGAAAGCTCATTTTTGCACGAATTCCCTTCAGTAATAAATATATAGTAACTATAACAAATGCAAAAACTCATGTCAATGTCATGGAACGCTTGCTGTGAACAGTTACTAATGACAGTGCCTGTTTTGGGAAGATAACTGGAAAATATTACCCATTAACAGGAAAATATTTTACCCCGATTCGAAATATTTTCCTGTTTTGGATAGAAAGTTTTATTGTTATAATAATAACAGATTTAAGAAAAGGGAGGAAAGAGCCGTGT
>ENA-OPAO01002151-OPAO01002151.1-human-gut-metagenome-genome-assembly--contig:-NODE-2151-length-12063-cov-4.802632_pt1 | contig 12063 bp, 10 predicted proteins | sample MGYA00241054_ERZ501424 | MGnify/ENA primary metagenome ERZ501424 (study PRJEB25962, sample SAMEA2042623) | human gut metagenome | biome: human gut; feature: human-associated habitat; material: faeces...
AAAGTTACAGATATTTAGATAGAAAGAGATTTTGTGACTGAAAATAAGGCTAATTCTAAAGTTATAAATTTATGTGTTTGGTAAATGAGTTAAGTTATTATTTATATAAAACTAGAAAGTCATAATAAATAATGACCATTTGATAAAGGAGGTTATTTCTATTAGTAATCTTCTTTTACGCTATAAGTAATTTAAAGATTATTGAACAATAATTCCTTATTTTATTTAGATTATTTGTAGTCAGCAAACAAAATTTTTCAAGATTTCCGCTTTTCATAAATTTCTATCCCTACAACATCTATACTTTTAGCTTTGTTATTATTCTTAACTTTGGACATAGCAGATAGATTAGATAATTTCAAATAAATATAATATATGTATCAGAAGATGTTCCATTAGTCCAAAACCTATTATATTTATTGCATAATTTTTTTAATAACAAGTAAGATGTTAAGAGTAGTAGCATTTATGAAGCAGGTAGCCGACGGGCTACAGATGGAGGGAAACTTTGGTACTGCACACGTTTATCGTAGCAGTCTGAATGCCATCATTGCTTATTGTGGGAAAGCGGACTTCACCTTTGAAGAAGTGAGTCCGGAGTGGTTAAAAGGATTTGAAATACATCTTCGTAGTCGTGGTTGTAGTTGGAACACCGTTTCCACCTATATGCGGACACTGCGCGGCGCCTACAACAAAGCGGTGGACCAGAAAATAACCACCGGCAACTCCCGCCTGTTCAATCACGTCTATACCGGAGTGAAAAACGATGTCAAGCGTGCGCTAGAAGTGGAGGAGATAAACAAACTGCTGAACGAAGTTCCTCTGAAGAGACTACCGGAAGACCTGGTGCGGTGCAGGGTTTGGGCAAACCTGATGTTCCAGCTGCGCGGGATGCCTTTTGTTGATCTGGCCTTTCTTCACAAAAGTGACTTGAAAGGTAACACGCTTTCTTACCGCCGGCATAAAACGGGCGGCCAAATGATAGTGGATATTCCGCCAACAGCAATGGAACTGATCAGACAATATCAGAATACCGACTGCAACTCTCCCTATCTTTTCCCCATCCTGAGCGGAACCAAAACCGGAGAGGAGCTGTACATAGAGTATCAGCAGGCGCTACGGATCATGAACTATAACCTGGGCAGACTGGCAAGACGATGTGGAGTGATAACCAAGGTCAGTTCATACACCACCCGCCATACCTGGGCCACCCTTGCCAAATATTGTAATTTCTCTGAACAACTAATCTGTGAGGCTTTTGGACATTCGTCAGTGAAAGTTACAGAAACATATTTGAAAAACTTCAAATATGAAGAGATAAAGAAAGCTAATGATGCAATAATTCTATACGTTTCAAAAAATGGAAAGAAAAGAGCATAAATAGATAAAACGTTGAATATCATGGCATTTTAATTCTGTTACTTTGTAAGTAACAGAATTTATTCGGGGACAAAAATAGACAATAAATTGATAACAAACAAGAAATGCCCCGCTTCTTTTCTAAAAATTAATAAAAAAGATTGTCTAATAGATAAAAAGTAATAATGAAATGAACATTTCTTAAATTAGATAAAAATGATGATAGACATCACGCTTCACACAATCAGCGCAATGCATTAAAATGTTATATTTCAGATATTTATATCTTATTCGTTGTAAAATAGCGAGATGTGAATTATATAATATGTTTATTGATGAATTTTCTGTTACTTACAAAGTAACAGAAGAGCAGAAGAAAGAAAAAAAGCGACATAGTTGAAACCTATTGAAAAAAACATCATATAGATCTGACATATAAAAACTTTTACCTATGATACAAGTCCAGAGATTCAACAAAGTACTAAAATTAGCAGTCATTCTAGGAGATTTAGTCATTCTGAATGTACTTTTCATCTCATTTAATTCAATATGGAACGAGTTGTTTGGGGAAAGAACCTGTAGCGGCACTTTACCCCAAATCCTGACTCTGTTCAGCGTATGCTATTTTGCATGCACTATTTCAGGAGGTGTCATACTGCATCGTCGGGGAGCCCGTGCCGACCAAATTGTATTCCGGGTACTCCGCAACGTGTTCTATTTCTCTTTTTTATCGACCGGACTGATGGTATTATCCGAGCTTGAAATATATTCCAAACGCTTTTTTATCTATTATTTCATTCTGCTCATCCTCTGTATCACTGTCTATCGCCTGATTTTCCGTTATGGTATACAGCTATACAGAAGCCATGGAGGAAATTTCCGTACCGTCCTCTATTTGGGAAGCACCGAAAATATAGCCGAGCTATACCATGAAATGAGCTCCGATGCCACCACCGGCTACCGGGTACTAGGCTATTTCGACACCACCCCCAATGCCAAATTCCCCGCCAGTTGTACCTATCTGGGAAAACCGGAGCAAGTTATCAGTTACCTGGCACAGCACAAGGTGAACCAGCTTTACTGCTGCCTGCCCTCGGCATTGAGCGAACAGATCGTGCCGGTCATCAACTATTGCGAGAACAACCTGATACATTTCTACAGCGTGCCCAATGTACGCAACTACCTGCGCCACCGCATGCACTTTGAAATGATAGGCAGCGTGCCCATCCTCAGCATCCGCAAGGAGCCCTTGGGGAAAATAGAGAACAGAATGTTGAAACGCATATTCGATGTAATCTTCTCACTGCTCTTTTTATGCACATTATTCCCCATTATATTCCTTATTGTAGGAGTGACCATCAAAATCACTTCTCCGGGTCCCATATTCTTCCGTCAGAAACGTAACGGATTGAACAACAAAGAATTCTGGTGCTATAAATTCCGTTCCATGAAAGTCAACAAGGAATCGGACACCTTACAGGCCACCCTCAACGATCCCAGGAAAACCAAATTCGGCGATTTCATGCGCCGGACCAATATTGACGAACTTCCGCAATTCATCAATGTATTGCTGGGAGATATGTCCATTGTAGGGCCACGCCCCCACATGTTGAAACACACGGAAGAATATTCCAAGATAATCAATAAATACATGGTCCGCCATTTCATCAAGCCCGGTATCACGGGATGGGCGCAGGTGACCGGTTTCCGTGGCGAAACCCGCGAACTGGAAGACATGGAAGGACGTGTGAAAGCCGATATATGGTACATGGAGCACTGGTCTTTCCTGCTCGACCTTTATATTATGTACAAAACCGTGGCAAACGCGCTGCACAAAGACAAGCAAGCTTATTAAAACAAGACCTGAAAACTGAAAAATTTTAAATAACAGAGAGCCAAAAAAAATGAGAAGATTAAAGTTGACCCTATTCGCGCTGGTTTCCCTGCTGCTATGCAGTTGCAGCGCCTACAAAAAGGTACCCTACCTGCAAGGTTCCGAGTACCTGAACATGGCAAATGTCCAAACACCCCTGTATGATGCACACATCATGCCCAAAGATTTGCTGACCATCACGGTAAACACCAGTGATCCCGATGCCGCCATTCCTTTTAACCTGACGGTAGCCACCCCCATCACGGCAAACAATAAAAACCTTACCAGCCAACCATCCCTGCAACAGTATCTGGTAGACAATAACGGGAACATTGATTTCCCGGTCTTGGGCACACTGCACATCGGCGGCCTCACCAAAAGCCAGGCGGAAAACATGATAAAGGAAAAACTGAAAACCTATATCAAGGAAAACCCCATTGTGAATGTACGCATGGCAAACTACAAAATCTCCGTGATGGGAGAAGTTGCCAAACCCGGCACATTCACCATCACCAATGAAAAAGTAAATATCATGGAAGCGCTCGCCATGGCGGGAGACATGACCGTATACGGACAACGCAACAAAGTAAAACTGATCCGTGAAGACGCACAAGGCAACCGCCAGGTGATTCCGCTGAACCTGAACGATGCCGACATCATCGTATCTCCTTACTACTATCTCCAGCAGAACGATGTGGTGTATGTCACCCCCAATAAGACCAAAGCCAAGAATGCAAGTATCAGCAACAGCACCACCATCTGGTTCTCGGTAGTAGGAACTCTGGTCGCACTGGCCAGCCTGATCGTAACCATAACCAAATAAACAGAACTATGAAAGAAGACTTATACGACGACCTCTATGTGGAAGAAAAGGAAGAAAAGACCGATTTCAAAGCGATTCTTTTCAAATACGCCATCCACTGGCCCTGGTTTCTGGCATGTACCCTGCTGTGCATGGCGGGAGCCTGGATCTATTTGTGTTACACTCCATCGGTGTACAACATCTCGGCATCCGTCATCATCAAGGACAATGACAAGAACAGCAAAGCAAGCAGCGGCATGGCTGATCTGGAAGACCTGGGCTTCTATTCCTCCATCAACAACTTTGACAATGAAGTGGAAATCCTGCAATCGCGCACGCTTATCAAAAAAGTGGTGGAAGAACTGGATCTTTACATCAGCTATGCCACGAAGAGCAGTTTCCATGACATCGAACTTTACAAAAGTTCCCCTGTGAAAGTATGGATTACCCCCGAAGAAGCCCAGAAACTGCCCGCCCCCGCGCGTCTTCACCTGACCTTGCAGCCGGGCAACAAACTGAATGTGAAACTCCGGATAGGAGAAGAGGAATACAACAAGCAGTTCGACAAGCTACCCGCCTTGCTGACCACCCCGTCGGGCACGTTCAGCTTTACCCCTAAAGATTCCACAACCGTCCAAAGCACGCAGGAAATCATGGCTACGGTTTCTTCCCCCCGCAGTGTGGCAAACGCCTACCGGGGAGCATTAAGCATAGAGCCTACTTCCAAATCCACCACTATCGCACAGATCTCTGTCAAGAGCACGCATACGCAGCGCGGCATGGATTTCATCAACAAGCTGGTGGAAGTCTACAACCGGGATGCCAACGATGACAAAAACGAAGTGGCTACCAAGACCGCGGAATTTATTGATGAACGTATCAAAATCATCAACGGCGAACTGGGAACCACGGAACAGGAACTGGAAACCTTCAAGCGCGATGCCGGACTCACCGACTTGAAAAGCGACGCCCAACTGGCATTGAGTGAAAACTCGGAATACGAAAAGAAACGTGCCGAAAACAGCACCCAGCTCCGGCTGGTACAATTCCTGGCCGGCTATGCCAACAATCCGGATCATGCCTACGAAGTACTTCCGGTCAATGTGGGCCTGACAGATACCGGTCTTGCCGAGCTGATCAACCGCTACAACGAGATGCTGCTGGAACGCAAGCGCCTGCTCCGTTCCTCTCAGGAAAACAACCCGGTGGTAGTCAATCTGGATGCCAGCATCCGCGCCATGCGCAGCAATGTGCTGACCACCATCAACAGCGTACAAAGAGGCTTGGCCATCACCCAGGCGGATCTGGAACGTCAGGCAGGCAAATATGCCGGACGCATCACCAATGCTCCGGGACAGGAACGCCAGCTGGTCAGCATCTCGCGCCAGCAGGAAATCAAAGCCGGCCTTTACCTGATGCTGCTGCAAAAGCGTGAAGAAAACGCCATCACTCTGGCATCTACCGCCAACAACGCCCGCATGGTGGACGAAGCACTGGCAGACGCCATCCCCGTATCTCCCAAAGGGAAGATGATTTATCTGGTAGCACTGATTCTGGGAATCGCCCTGCCGGTAGTTGTCATCTATATCATCGAACTCTTAAAATACAAGATAGAGGGCCGCGCCGATGTGGAAAAAATCACCTCCCTTCCCATTGTGGGCGATGTACCCCTGTCGGAAGATAAAGGAAAAGAAGAAAGCATTGTAGTACACGAAAACCAAAACGACCTGATGGCCGAAACCTTCCGTAATGTACGCACCAATGTACTTTATATGATGAGGAGCGACGAGAAAGTCATATTGGTTACCTCCACCACCACAGGAGAAGGCAAAACCTTTATCGCTTCCAATCTGGCTGTCAGTCTGGCTTTATTAGGAAAGAAAATCGTGATCGTGGGGCTTGACATCCGCAAGCCGAGTCTGAACAAAGCTTTCAACTTATCACACAGGGAACAAGGCATCAGCCAGTTCCTCGCCAATCCGGAACATACCGACCTGATGTCGCTGGTACAAGTTTCACGCATCAATGCCAACTTGTCCATTCTGCCCGGAGGTCCTATTCCTCCCAACCCGACCGAGCTGGTGGCACGTGAATCTTTGTCTCAGGCTATCGACATACTGAAAAAGCATTTTGACTATATCATTCTGGATACCGCCCCCATCGGCATGGTGACCGATACCCTGCTGATTTCGCGCGTAGCCAACGCCAGCATCTATGTGTGCCGGGCAGACTACACCCACAAGGCAGATTATACTTTAATCAACGAACTGAGCGAACAGAAAAAACTGCCCAACCTATGTACCCTTATCAACGGACTGGACATGAAAAAAAAGAAGTACGGATATTACTATGGATACGGCAAGTATGGCAAGTATTACGGATACGGTAAAAAATACGGTTACGGCTATGGATATGGCACTGAAAATGTAAATAAAAAGTAATTTCAAAAGTAATTACATAATAACATAAGACTAATTCTCTTTCCAATGTGTTAATATTTTAACAAATTCAGAAGAGAATTAGTCTTATTACGTTTTAATATATAAATATTATTTACTATATTTTTCTTTCGAAACATCAAAACAGGGACACTGTTTCACCCATTCCTCAGGCTCTATCTCGCCATTTCCGTTCAAATCCGGACTTAAATCCCGATGACCGCAAACCTTGCAACCGGGATAATCCACCAGCAACGTCCTGACCAGTACACGCAACGAATGTTTCTGCCACACCGTCCGCGTATCCTCCGGCCTGCCCCGCTCACTGATTCCCCCCTCATAGCATATCCCGATACTCTGCGCATTATACCCACGCGCATGCGCCCCGATTTTCTCTATGGGACGGGTTGTTTTTATATCCCCGTTCTTGCGGATATAAAAATGATATCCGGGTCCGTTCATTCCACGCCTGCGGTGGCACACCTCCAAATCCTGTTCGGTAAAGTCCCTGTCCGCCTTTGTAGCGGAACAGTGGACAACAATCAGATTAATCACTCTCATCCCCCTATGCACGAGCTGATTCCTACTACACCCGCAATAGCCGTAGCTACTGCAATCACCACTTTCAAAATAGTGCTCCAGACAGATTTACCTTTCATTCTACAGTTTTTTTTAATTAAACACTTGTCCGCCATCTACTTAAGCAGGCTTTTGCTCCCCCTTCGTTTTCACCGGCAATTTATCCACTTTCGTATATTTCAGTGCTGCCAGAATACCGCTTAGCGCAATACCCGGACGGAAATTGATACGCGCTTTTCTAATCATCGACACATCATACGTATCCTCCGTTTCCGCACCTCTTCCGCTCAGACCTATCTGGAAAGTGCCCAGATCGGCAAGCCTTACAATCTCACCCCCTTCCAGAGCCTCCATAATCACATCCTCCAAGGCAACAAGCACAGCCATAACATCCGCACGCGTCACCGTACAGGTTTTCTGAATACGATCCGCCATTTCGCGAATCTCTACATGGCCATTGGCCTGAGCTTGTGCATAAAACTTAGGCACTGCATCCTGATCAAGCGGATTATTACGCTTTACCACCGAATAAGAAACTGTTCTTCCCATACTTTTTCAAATTAAAAATTAAAACTTGCAAATTAAGAAACACACTGGCAATCAACCGTTAACCACTAAGCCGGCTATGATTGGCTTTTGATTACACTACAAAGATACGATGAACCGGAAGCCCCGTGTAGACATTTGTAGAGAAGTGTAGGAGATTGTCGGGAAATGTCGAGAATAACTTACAGAGAGAGTAGGAAAACAAGGACATTTTGCGTATCTTTACCCTATAATCAAAACGATAAAAGAACATGAACCAAGAAGAAAAAGCATTCATTATCAGAGCGTATGACAAAGCGGAACTGGCAGAACTATACAGCCCGGGGCGAACTGCCGCGGCAGCCCTGCAAACCCTGTATCGCTGGATGCGGAGAAACATGCTGCTACAGGAAGAATTGAACGAAGCGGGCTACAACAAATTCCGCCACAGCTTTCTGAAGCATGAAGTGGCAATCATAGTGAGGCATCTGGGAGAACCTTAGGACATACGCTTCCCAAAGAACCTGTTGTCTACATTGAAAGACCTTGTTGTTTTTTTAAAATCCCCTGTTGTTTTACCGGAAAGATCCTGTTGTTTTTTGAAAACAACAGGATCTTTTTCACCTGCATTTAAGGCTCACAAGGCTCAGGGCTCACTTAGGCGGTTTTCTGAGCCAAGACTTGCCGGTCTTTCTATACTTACCATCCTCTTTCTCAACGATTTGATAATACACCAAACGCAACAAATAACGTTTCACGGATGCTGTAGGCAACCCGGCTTCATTGGCAGCCGCCATCAGCTCCGAATAGGTGAACTCGCGCGGCATTTTTTTCAAGACAGGACGCAGTTTGAAAAAAGCCTTTACCGGCCTGATTCTTCCGGCAGTATCATCCATGGAAGTGGAAAGCAGCAAACTGTGTTCCAGCAACACATCCACTATCTGCATCGCCGTATGGAAATCCTCATCCGAACACTTCCACTCCGATGTATTCCATTGCGGCTCACACTTACGCAATGCAGTCAGCACCATGGCAATACGAGACATCATCAGTCCGTGGCGCAACACAATGGCCCCCGGAGAATCATCATCTTCCGCCACTACCTCACGCAGATACGTTCTGAAACGCTCCGTATGCTCTTTCCATTGTTCCTCGGTGAAAACCACCTCGGTAGGCGATCCGGAGAGAAAGATAAACATACGCAGCAGCTCCTCGCCCATCCCTTTGAAATAAGCGCGCATATCCAGCCGGGCCTTGCCGGGGTTTGCCGACTTATACTCCCAGTGGGCCTGTCCCACATAGAAAGCCACACGGCTGTACATTCCATTCTCCAGCGAAGAAATAAATTTATGCAACTGGGCGGGAGTACCCGAAGCGCATAATGCCAGATGAGGGTCACTCACAACAACAAGCCGGTGATCCGTCTTGAAATAAGAAGACACCTCCTCGTGCTGGGAGGCGGCACGCATCACATCATCATGTTTTCCATACTCCTGGTGCATGGCAGAACTTATCATGTCCAGCTCGGAGGCATTCATCACCAAGCCGACCGCTCCACCCGCCTCCAAAGCCAGTATCAACTGGCTTTTCGAAATATTGGGAGCCACCTTCAGGATGCGTTCCACCGGCATCTCCGGGCATTGGTCCAAATCGGGAACCCTCTTTTCCTGAGCGGCAAGCCGTTCCTCCAGATTCCACTTCAGCAGCTTCTGCCGGTACTCACGCTCATCCTTCCTGTTCAATTCATCGTAATACTCCTGAATGGCTGCGGGCAGAATTGCCGCCAGCTGCATCACCCCCTTTCCTCTGCCCGAACCGGCCAAAGCCACCAGATAGAGATCGGCGGAATAAACCATTCCTCCATAATTCATCCTCACCCCCGGCAGGCAACCGCTGATGTTGGTAATCATGGAGAGCAACAGAATATCCCTCTCGCGCTTGTTGCGGACGTGCGTCAAACCACGCTTCAAAAAGTCGGGCAAACGGTCGAACAGTTCATCCGGAAGACACGGAACTTCACGACGCAACTTGTCAGCCTCAAGTTTCTCTAACTCAGCCTCTTCCTCCCCCTCATTGGGCTCAGAATACCGCATAGGTGAGCCCTGAGCCTTGTGAGCCCTGGAAGCAGGTGTTTCGGGCCCCTTGTTCATGTCGGCATACCGGTATCCGGAGTCTATGCGCGGAGGTATATCCCCGGCGGCACACCCTATACCCGCCAGCCTTTCCACCGCCAGCGTTTTCAGCCGTGCCAACTCTTCCTCGCCCACTCCTTTATAGCGGGCGATACGTCCCAGCTTCAACAAAAACTCATTCTTTTTGCCATCCACAAAGGGATTCTGCTCTAGGAACTCGTTGAAGAATGTGTGCAGCATGCCCGAAGCCGCAACGGGAGGCCCGGACGCACCTGCCGGGGTCTTCACTTTCAGCTCCGCCAGAATCTCCCCCACCCTGTCGGGATGCTCCGTCACAAAGCGCCGCCAGGGAAAAACTTCGGTATCCGGACGAAAAAAAGCCTCCGGATCATACGATGCAAAGCAAGGACGGGTGGGATTCTTGCAACTCATGTCACAGGGAAAGGCAAGAAGCTGCGCCACGTGCCATGCCACCAACGCGTATGCCAGACGATACTCGTCCACACTCTCCGCTTCCACACGCACCACCAGTTTCAGCCCGTCGTACGAAACGCTGCGCCATGCCGCCTTCACCCAAGGAGTGTCCTTCAATACCTGCAAGAACTCAGACACACGGCCGTTACATTTATCCACATCCAGCATGGCGTCCCCGCTCCACTGCTTCAGATTGGTTTCGGCATGGCTCCCATCGCAACGCCCGGCTATCACCAGCGCGGCCAGTTTTCTCTTTAACTTCTTGGCCTCTGTCTCCCTGCCCGAAGCCTTCAGGCGCTGATACTCTTCTACTTGCACCTTCCAGCGTTCGCCACGCAGAAGCTTCACAAACTCTTCCAATGTCATATCCACGGCATGTTCATCGAACACCGAGAAATAGAAAGAGCATAAATCGGTATAAACCATTCATGTATGAATTTAAATTATCAAAAGGAGGGCATTTCCCTCCACCATGAAAGCAAAAGTATATTGCAAACCCATACAATCAAAAGTTAAAATTGTACACTTGCCCAATGTAAAGCATTGATTTACAATACCCATTTATGATACAAGTGTACAAATAACCGGGAGACTTCCTTTTAATGTCTTTTCACATTTTGCTCCTTATTTCCTTTCTTTCCTCTTTTTCTTCTCTTTCCGTTCATTCTTCTTCTTTTCCTCCTTTTTCCGCAGAAACTCGTCTATATCAGCCAACATACTTTTGCACATGCGCTTCAGAACTCTCATTTCCTCATCAGTGTAGCCTTCACCGGACAGGCGATATCCGGCCATGATTTTTTCCAACTCTTGAAGGAAGCTCAATCTGCCACTATTTTTCTTATAAATCTTGATTTTTCCACAATGTTAATATCATTTAAAATATAAAAAGCACAAAAGTATAAATAAATACGTTATTCTTGTTAATTTTTTCATTTTTTGCGAACAAATAGCTTGTTATCGTAAAAAAATGTCTATATTTGCATCAGAATTTAACGACAAGCTTACCTGGGAATGACACAGGTAACAGCGTAGCGTGCTCAAGAGGCATCATTTCTTTCATTTTTTAGAACATCTAACATTACTTTTCCTTCCTCCGAATATGAAAAAATGGCTAGTGGCGTATGTCCGCCTTCACCACGAAAAGAAGACGGCCGAACGGCTGACCGCAATGAACATAGAGAACTTCCTGCCTGTACAAGAAGAAATCCGCCAATGGACTTACCGGAAAAAGAAAATAAAACGGGTGGTTATCCCCATGATGATTTTTGTCCATGTAGATGCAGCCGAACGTTCGCAGGTGCTCACGTTGTCGGCAATCAGCCGGTATATGGTGCTGCATGGCGAACATACTCCGGCGGTGATTCCGGACGAACAGATGGAACGGTTCAAATTTATGCTGGATTATTCGGACGAGGCGGTGGAGATGTGTACCGCGCCATTGGCTCCGGGAGAATTGATACGGGTGGTCAAAGGTCCGCTAAAGGGTCTGGAAGGAGAACTGGTGGAAGTGGATGGAAAAGCGAAAGTGGTGGTAAGACTGGATTTGCTGGGATGTGCTGGGGTTGATATGCCGGTGGGGTTTGTGGAGAAGATGAAATAAAAGCTTCCAATTATCTAGAAGTCCACATATTCTGACTATTAAGAAAAATAAAGATATACCATTTCCAGTTTTTCACATTAGCTTTTCCGTATGGAAAGAACAAGAAAGAATATTACAAAAATAAATACATTTTTTGTCATCCACTTTGAATGAGATTTTCTCTGCCATCTAACAATTTATAAAAAAACGTTTGATCCATAACAGTAATAAAAGAACAGGAGGTAACGGTAAGCAGTCAAAAATTGGCTCATAATTGAAATCTCTATCTTCGCTGCGAACAA
>ENA-OPAO01002152-OPAO01002152.1-human-gut-metagenome-genome-assembly--contig:-NODE-2152-length-12059-cov-4.446934_pt1 | contig 12059 bp, 10 predicted proteins | sample MGYA00241054_ERZ501424 | MGnify/ENA primary metagenome ERZ501424 (study PRJEB25962, sample SAMEA2042623) | human gut metagenome | biome: human gut; feature: human-associated habitat; material: faeces...
ATCCAGGATCAGGGGGAATATCAGAGACTGAAAGAACTTTACAATCTGGATCAGACCTATGAGGACTATCCGAAGGTGGCTGCGACTATCATTTCCAAAGATCCTGGAAACTGGTACGATACCTTTATGATCAACAAAGGTTCTGATGATGGGATAAGGGTCGATAATAATGTGATCGCAGGCAAGGGGCTTGTTGGAATTGTCACAGAAGTTGGTTCCTCCTGGGCTACTGTCCGTTCCATTATTGATGACAGCAGCAGTGTAAGTGCCATGACAGTAAGCACTTCTGATAACTGTATTGTAAACGGAGACCTGGAACTGATTGATGAAGGAAAGCTTCGCTTTGAGCAGCTTTATGATCAGGAGAACAAGGTGACTGTCGGGGAACGTATTGTTACTTCCAATATCAGTGAGAAATTTGTAGAAGGATTGTTTATCGGATATGTAAGCGAAGTGCAGGTAGACAGCAATAACCTGACTAAGACAGGAACCATTGTAACACCTGTGGATTTCCTTCATTTGAAGGATGTATTTGTTATTACTGTGAATAAGCAGGATCTGGTAGACGGAACCGCGCAGGTGGAAGGTAATTCTGACAGCGGCAGTTCTGACAGTACCTCTGGCGACAGCAGTCAGGAGAGTAGCGACAATACTGACGGCAGTGCAGCAGACGGACAGGAGGGCGCAGATGAAGGGTAAGATTGTCTATTTTCTTACGATCGTAATATGTTTTCTTCTGCAGTGTACGGTTATGGATCTGATTTCTATTGGCTCTGTAACTCCTAATCTGATGCTGGTTTTCTGTGTATCCATGGGGCTTATGCGCGGGCGCAAAAGCGGCCTTTGGGCAGGATTTTTTTCAGGGCTTTTTGTGGATCTGTTCTTTGGATCAGTATTTGGATTTTATGCTTTGATCTATATGTATATTGGTTATTTAAGTGGATATGCGCACAGGATTTATTACGATGATGATGTGAAGGTTCCTATGTTTCTGACTGCAGTTGCAGATCTTTTATATAATCTGTCTGTTTATGGGCTGCAGTTCCTTTTAAGAGGCAGACTGGGACTTGGGACTTATCTGTACAGGATCATTATCCCGGAAATGTTTTACACGGTATTTATTACCTTGATTGTATACCGGATTTTCCGTTACATAAACTATCACTACATGAACATAACCAGGAAAGAAAGTGAGTCAATTTGGGTACTAAAATAAAACGAATTTTCAAAAAAATCAGTTTAAAACGAACAACAGTCCTGATCTTGGTATTTGTGATAATGTCAGTTGTTCTGGTGCGTAGATTATTTGATCTGCAGATTATTCAGGGAGAGGATTACATCAGCAAATTCCAGGCCAGGACAACCAAAGAGCGTGTGCTCAAGAGCACCCGCGGAAATATTCTGGACAGAAACGGAGATATTCTTGCATCTAATGTGCTTTCCTATTCTCTGACACTGGAGGATAATGGAACTTACACTTCTACAAGGGAGAAGAATCTTACATTAAATGGTGTAGCCTATCAGGTACTTCAGATCCTTCACAGCAACGGAGATGATATTACCCATTCCTTCCATATTGTGGTAGATAAGAATGGAGAGTATGCTTTTGATGTTGCTGAGGGCTTTACCCTGAACCGTTTCCGTGCTGATATTTATGGACAGGCATTGATCGATGATCTGAAAGATGAACAGAAGACGGCGACTGCGGATCAGATGATGGAGTTTCTCACTGGTTCCGAGAAATTTTCTATCGTTCTTAGCGGTGATCGTGCTTATACAGAGGATGAACTGACCTCCCATGGTCTGCCTCTTACTTTGACCAAGCAGGAAATGCTTGATATTGCAACTATCCGCTACGAACTGAATACCAACAGTTTTAAGAAATACATGCAGGTTACCATTGCTACCAATGTCAGTGAAAAGTCGGTAGCTGCGATCATGGAGAATAAGACCGGACTGCAGGGAATTGATGTGGTTGAGGATTCCATCCGCCAGTATATTGATGATGAAAGCATGGCGCCAATCCTTGGCTATACTGGTAAGGCTTCCTCCGAGGAGCTGACAGAGCTTCGGAAACAGAATCCGGATTATTCCAATGATGCGATCGTAGGTAAAGCAGGAATTGAGCAGTATATGGAACTTACCCTTCAGGGAACAGACGGTAAGGAGACGGTTTCTGTTGATAACCTTGGAAAGGTTCTAAAAATTGACGAGGACACCAAAGTAGAGCCGGTTGCAGGAGATGATGTGCAGCTTACTATTGAAACTGACTGGCAATCGGCAATCTATCAGATCCTCAAACAGCGTGTGGCTGGTGTTCTTCTGACGAAAATTGATGCGGCAAAGACTTTTGATTACACGTATGTCACAGATGCCAGTCAGATCCGTATTCCTATTTATGATGTATACAATGCCCTGATTTCCAACAGTGTGATTGATATCACCAAATTCAGCAATGAGGATGCCTCTGACATAGAAAAAAATTTATATGCCAAATTTCAACAAAAGCAGCAGAGAGTTTTTGATACAATAAGCACGAAGCTGAATGGCTCAAACCCGCCAGCCTATAAGGATGAAGATGAAGAAACACAGGAATATCTGTCTTACATCTGTAATGACCTTCTTAGAGACACGCTTGGAATTATTTCCAAAGATGCCATCGATACATCAGATGCTACTTACAAAGCATGGACAACAGATGAAACCATCAGCCTGAAGGATTACCTGACTTATGCCACAAGCCAGGGCTGGATCGACATCAGCAGCTTTTCACCGGAAGGAGAGTATCTGGATTCTGAGGAAATTTATCAGGCACTGACAGAATATATTATTGACTATCTCAGTACGGATACTGGATTTTCCAAGCTCCTTTACAAATATATGCTGCAGGAAGATACAATTTCCGGACAGGAAATCTGCCTGGTGCTTTATGAGCAGGGAGTCCTTGACAAAAATGATGATGATTATGAGAATCTGGCTTCCGGAGCAATGGGAGCTTATGATTTCATGATCAACAAGATATACACTCTGGAGATAGAGCCTGCACAGCTGGCATTAATGCCATGCTCAGCGTCCGCTGTGGTTGTAGATGTAAAGACTGGAGATGTGGTTGCACTTGTTTCCTATCCCGGATATGACAATAATCGTCTGACCAATGATATGGATACAGATTATTATGCAAAACTGGCACTTGACCAGTCCAGTCCGTTCTTCAATAAAGCGACCCAGCAAACCACTGCACCAGGTTCCACTTTAAAGCTTCTTTCAACAATTGCAGGAATGGAAGAAGGAATTATTGACGAAGGTACATATATTGAATGTACCGGAACTTTTGACTATGTAGATCCGCCTATTAATTGCTGGTATAAGAATGGTCATGGAAGTCTGGATATCCGTACAGCAATCGAGCAGTCCTGTAACTATTTCTTTAACATGATCGGTTTTCAGCTGGGAAAAGTTGGGGACAATGAGTTCTCCGAGGTGCAGAGTCTGAATAAGCTTCAGGAATATGCCTCATTGATCGGTCTGGATCGGAAGACTGGAATCGAGCTCTCAGAGGCAACTCCGAAGGTTTCCGATGCCAAAGCAGTTCCATCCTATATGGGACAGGGAAATAACCTGTTTACTACATCAGAACTGGCTCGTTATGCTACTGTTATGGCTACTTCCGGAAATGTATTTAAACTGACCCTTCTGGACAAAGTAATGAACCCGAAGGGAGAAGTGATCCAGGAGTATGAGCCGGAAATTGAGGATGTGGTAAATATATCTTCAAATATCTGGGATGTGATCCATGATGGTATGCGTCGTGTGATCCAGACTCATTCCCAGTTTGATGGTCTTGGAGTAGAAGTGGCAGGTAAAACCGGTACAGCAGAGCTGGATCTTCGCCATCCAAACCATGGTCTGTTTATCGGTTATGCGCCGGCCTCTGATCCGGAGTATGCGGTGGCAATCCGTATTGCCAATGGATACAGCTCCGGTAATGCATGTCTGATTGCTAATGATATTTTTAAATATATGTACAATCTTGCAGATAAAGATTCTATTCTCACAGGTATTGCTTCTACAGATACCAGTGATACATCGAATGACTAAAAACGATTTTGCTGCTGTTCATAGTCTGATCAGCAGTACTGGATATGCCTGCCGGGAGTGTTCCGGCAGGCATATCCATAAGAGAAATACCAGGATTTTGGAACATTTTGTTTAGGAGGAATCAGAAGAAATGGGTGAAGTCATTGTCATTACATCCGGAAAAGGCGGTGTAGGAAAAACCACTACAGTTGCCAATATAGGAACTGGTCTGGCTATGATGGGAAAGAAAACCGTGGTTGTGGATACGGATATTGGTCTTCGTAATCTGGATGTTGTGCTTGGGTTGGAGAACCGGATCGTATATAATCTGGTAGATGTGGTGAATGGAAGCTGCCGTCTGAAACAGGCTCTGATCAAAGACAAGCGGCATCCGGAGCTCTATCTGCTGCCATCTGCGCAAACCAAGGATAAAACTGCCGTATCACCGGAACAGATGATCAAACTGACGGATGATCTGCGAGAAGAGTTTGATTATATATTGCTGGATTGTCCGGCTGGAATTGAGCAGGGATTTAAGAATGCCATTGCAGGTGCAGATAAAGCTCTTGTAGTGACGACACCGGAGGTATCTGCAATTCGCGATGCGGATCGTATCATTGGGCTTTTGGAAGCAAATGATCTGCGGGATATCCATCTGATCATCAACCGTCTTCGTCCTGACATGATCGCCAGGGGAGATATGATGTCTGTGGATGATGTGACAGAGATTCTGGCTGTAGATCTGATTGGAACTCTTTTAGATGACGAGCAGATTGTGATAGCAACCAATCAGGGAGAGCCTCTTTCTGGTAAAAATTCTCAGGCAGAGGAGGAATACCGGAATATTTGTAAACGGCTTATGGGCGAGGAAGTTCCCTTTGCAGAACTCAGACAGAAGAAAGGTATGTTTTCAAGACTGTTTAAAAGACATTGATATTCAGGTAATAATTAGTTACGCAAAATAGCATGTTGGTTGTTTGTAATAATGTTATGTCAACTAATGCTCTGAAATGGAGGGATTTTGCATGAAGACCTTTTTAAATGAAAGAAGGCGTTCAGCAGGATATGCTCGCGACAGGATGAAACTTCTTCTTATCTCAGAACGCATAGAATGCTCTCCACAGATGATGAAAATGTTAAAAAGTGACCTGGTACATACAGTAAAGAAGTATGTGACCATAGAGGAAACTAAAGTGAAAATACAGATATCACAGGAACCGCCTGTCTTAATGGCGTATATCCCTGTGTTGACGAAAAAGGACAGATAAATTTATGATTAAACAGTATAAGCTACGTTTTTACAATTTTAAACTAGTGATCCTTCTGACTGCGATCAGTCTGTTTGGAGTGCAGCTGGTAGCAAGTGCGTCTCCAGATCTTCGAAACAAACAGCTTTTGGGCGTTGTGATGGGGCTTGTGTTGCTGGTGATCTTATCGTTAATGGATTATTCCTGGATATTGAATTTCCAGTGGATCATGTATGGTTTTAATCTGCTTATGCTTATTGGTGTACGATTGTTCGGAAGTGAGGCTGGAGGTGCGTCCAGATGGCTGGATATCGGTGGTTTCCGTTTTCAGCCTACCGAGCTTTCCAAAGTTATTATTATTCTGTTTTTTGCCAAGTTTTTTATGGATCATGAAGATGATATCAATACTTTCAGGGTGTTGGCAGAATCAGTGCTCCTTCTGGCTGTTCCATTGGCTCTTATTTATGCACAACCGGATATGAAAAATACCATTACGGTAACCATTATTTTCTGTATTCTGCTGTATATAGCAGGACTGAGCTACAAGATCATCGGAGGTGCGATTCTGATCGCGGTTCCCCTTTTGATCATATTTTTGTCCATTGTTGTACAGCCGGATCAGACCCTGATCAAGGATTATCAGAGAACGCGTATTATGTCTTTCCTTTACCCGGAAAACGAGGAATACCAGGAGGATATTGAACAGCAGAATAACTCGAAGACGGCGATTGCCTCCGGAGAACTGGTTGGAAAAAAACTTACCGGGGATGACCAGGTTTCTTCTGTAAATGCCGGAAACTTTGTTGCAGAGAACCAGACCGACTTTATTTTCGCAGTTGCCGGAGAGGAGTATGGATTTATAGGATGTACAACTTTGGTCGTATTATTGCTGTTGATTTCAGTTGAATGTATCAGGATGAGCCTTAGGGCAAAGGATCTGGCCGGGAAGATTATCTGCTGCGGAATTGGAAGTGTCGTAGCTATACAGAGTTTTTTAAATATCTGCGTTGCTACTGGACTGGCACCTAATACTGGTACGCCTCTTCCTTTTGTAAGTTATGGTCTGACTTCCCTGGTCAGCTTGTTTATCGGTATGGGGCTTGTGATGAATGTAGGTCTGCAGAGCAGTACTTATAATAAAGAACTTAAGAGAAAAGAAATTGATAAGAAAGAGGAATATTTATGACAGCCGCAAAAAAGAAAAACCCAAGACGTAAACAGGCAAGATTTCGAAGTTCCAGAAGAAAGAGGATCAGAAATACTGTTCTTTTGCTGTTGCTTTTGGTTGTGCTTGGCGGTACTGGGATCGGTGCAATTTATGTTCTCCGAAATGGAACTGTTTTTGATAAGCTGGAGGATGCATATGTAGCTTCCAGAGAGTTTTCTGGTGGAATTACAGACTTAGACAGCCTGAGAGCTGATGGTTTTGCCAAGAATCTGTGTGTGGTCGTATCAGATGTTCCGATGGATGGTGTTTCCCTTGGGGAAAACCAGAAAGGACTTCTTCTGGATCTGGATGACAGAAAGGTGCTTTATTCCAAACAGGCACTTCAAAAGGTATACCCGGCAAGTATCACCAAGATCATGACAGCTATGCTGGCACTGAAATATGGAAATATGGATGATGTAGTAACCATTACACAGGAGAATCTGAATCTGGAGGAGGGTTCACAGGTTTGCGGCTTTTGGGCAGGTGACCAGGTGACTATGGATCAGCTTCTTCATTGTCTGCTGGTTTATTCAGGTAATGATGCAGCAGCGGCTATTGCAGAGCATGTGGGTGGTTCTACAGATGGGTTTGTGGAGATGATGAACAGTTATGCCAGGGAACTTGGCTGTACCGGAACTCATTTTACCAATCCTCATGGACTGCAGGATGAAAACCATTATACCACTCCCTATGATATCTATCTGATGCTAAAGGAAGCTTTGAATTATCCAGAGTTTACTCAAATTACACAGTCCGGATCTTATACAGTAGAATATACTCATGCGGACGGAAGCAGTGCAAGTACCACATTACTTGCCACAGACCATTATCTCACAGGAGAAGCTACCCCTCCTAAGAATGTGACTATTCTGGGTGGAAAGACCGGTACTACGGACAATGCAGGTAACTGTCTGGCGTTGCTGAGCCAGAATGCTTATGGAAAGCCGTACATTTCCATTGTAATGGGTGCCTCCACAAAAGACGAGCTTTATGAGCAGATGTCGTCCCTTTTGCAGAATATAAACTAGTCAGTCTGTTTATGAATCGTAGCCACAATTGAGAAAAATAGACAGAAATATTAAAAAAACTCTTGAAAATTTAGAAAAATTATACTATAATATGAAACATATTAAACAAGGTTTTGGTAAAAATTTAATATCATATTGTCTAAGGAGGAAAACATCATGGTTGAACTGATCGTAGGAAAGAAAGGCAAAGGCAAAACAAAAGTGCTCTTAGACAGAGTAAACGGTGCGGTGAAAGAAGCCAACGGAAGCATTGTTTACCTTGACAAGAGTACCAAACATATGTATGAGCTTAACAATAAGGTACGTCTTATCGACGTCTCCTCTTATCCATTGAAGAATGCAGATGAATTCGTAGGTTTCATCTGTGGTATTATTTCTCAGGATCATGATCTTGAGCAGATTTATCTGGACAGTTTCCTCAAGGTTTCCAAGTTGGAAGACGCTGATGTTACAGATACACTTGATCAGCTGGACAAGATCGGTGAGAAATATGGAATTTCAATAGTTGTAAGTATTTCGCTTGACAAAGAAGAGATTCCGGAAGCATTACAGGATAAGATTGCAGTAGCATTATAATCTCGGATAATATGATATTGCAGCTATAAATTCAGTAAAACCAAATTAGAGGTACATAAGGACATGACTCGACTGTGGGTCATGTCCTTTTTTGAGGTGCGCCTTAGAGCGTGTTTGAAAAATCATTCCTACAATCTGCACGCTCCACTTTGAGGGAGATTTTGCAGAAAGTTTTGAATTGATTTACAATAATAATATTATGTGAATTAAATGCGGTGATTACAACAATTGTACGTGTGAAGCAGATGTTAATCTTCACGCAGCTTTACAGCAGTGGCTGCCTGACGCCGTCTGGAATCGTCTAAGGCTGCATAATGCTTCTTGGTAGTATTCACGTCCTTATGGCCTAAAACGTCCGCTACAAGGTAAATATCGCCTGTTTCCTGGTAGAGGGCGGTGCCGTAGGTACTGCGGAGTTTATGAGGGGTGATTTTCTTGGTGGTGGTAACCTGGCGGGCATATTTTTTGACCAGGTTTTCAACGGCCTGGACACCAATTCGTTTGCGCTGGGTAGAGTAGAAGAGAGCGTGTTCGTGGCCTTCTACAGGAATAATGTTCTTGCGTACTTCCAGGTAGTTTTTCAGAGCTTTTTCTACTTCAGGACCGAAATATACAACCATTTCATTTCCACCTTTTCGAGTAACCTTGATTCCATTGTTTTTGAAATCTACGTCTTCTATGTCAAGACCTACACATTCAGAAACACGAACACCTGTTCCGAGCAGAAGAGTAACGAGAGCGAGGTCACGGTCTTTGTTTTTTTCATAATATACCTTTTTCTGACCGGTAAGGTCGTCCCCGCCGTGCTCAATATAATCCAGCAGCAAGGCAACTTCATCAGCTTCCAGGCGAATGATACTTTTCTGATGAATCTTTGGAACGTCCACAAGGACGGTAGGATTTGTGTGAATCATTTCACGTTTAAAATAATATGCATAAAAACTTCGCAATGAGGACATTTTTCGCTTCAGACCACGTTCGCCATTGGTTTCCGTTTTATCCCCGGCCTGGTAAACTTTCAGATATTCTTCATATTCTTCAAGATCAACAGCTGTGATCTGATCCAGGACATCCACTGTAAAGGCATCTATAGACCAGTCCCTGAAGGCTGGATTTTGTTCCAGAAGAAACTGGAAGAAAATGCGGATGTCATATGCATAGGAAATTCTGGTTTTAGTTGTGGTACGAGGTTCAATGGCACGAAAGAAATCCTTGCAAAATGGCGGCAAGGTTTTTAGAACATCACGAAGCCGCAAGGTATTTTCGACGTCAGTCTGTTCGTGGTAGGTGACTTTTTTATCCATGAAAGATTCTCCTTTAGAAGTAATAATGATACCAATCTATATGAAAAACTCGGGTTTGTCGTATAGATCTAGATGAGTGGTATAACGCCGAATCAGCCACTTCTTCTGGCTGTTTTCGGCGTTTTTCAAGGTTTCATTAAATGTTAAAATATAATTGGTTTCATTAAATGTTAAAATATAATTGATGGTTCGACTGCATTCATTATGCAGTCACAGACGATTCTGAACATCTGGCGCACCGGCTTCAATATAGCCTTGGCCGGTTTCGTTACAATTGCTGTTAATTTTACATGATCGATTCGTCCAGCATCACTGTAAACGGTCCATCGTTTTCCAGTGAAATTTTCATATCAGCGCCAAAAATACCATGCTGAACAACTGGAACAACTTTTGCAGCCTCCTTTAGCATGTATTCATAAAGTTCATTTGCCTGTTCTGGCGCACCGGCTTCAATAAAGCTTGGCCGGTTTCCTTTTTTGCAGTTGGCATATAATGTGAATTGCGAAACCATCAAAAGCTCCCCATTTACATCTGCCAGGGAAAGGTTTGTTTTGCCATTTTCATCTTCAAAAATTCGAAGTCCTAGCATTTTTTTCATATATTTGTCTGCAACTTCCCTGGTATCATTCTGACCTATGCCGACCAGTACAAGAAAGCCCTTCCCAATATTTCCGATAACTTCACCATCTACTTTTACGCTTGCATGATTTACACGTTGTATTAAAAGCCGCATGTTAATTTCCGTCCTTTTTACTGTTTTGATTCTGTCTGTACTCTTCTATCAATTGTCTGACTTTTTGATAAATTATCACAGAATATTTTTTTATAAGGGTCCAGATTGTAGTCAGAATTTTCTGGATCGTTTTTAACAAAGTAAGGGTAAATTTCAACATTGCAGTGCGTCTGGGCGTCTCCCTTTTCTTCGGCTCTTCTTCCGGGAAAAGAACGGGTTCATGTGTTTCCGGATCCAGACAGTCAATGTTGGTGTATTTTTGCTCCTCATTTGGAACCTGCTTATAAATCAGGCTGATATGGACTAGTCTGCCAAGTGCTGCGTAAAGTACTGCAAAAACAGGAACGCCAATAATCATACCTGGGATTCCAAAGATTCCACCGCCAATAAGGATGGCGACAATGACCAGAAAACTGGAAAGTCCTGTGGAATCACCAAGAATCTTCGGTCCAAGAATATTGCCGTCAAATTGCTGGAGAACAAGAATAAAAATTGCAAAATAAATAGCCTGCAGCGGATCCACCAACAAGATGAGAAAAATACTTGGGATTGCTCCGAGGTAAGGTCCAAAAAATGGAATTACGTTGGTTACACCAATGATCACACTGATCAAAAGTATATATGGCATATTCAAAAAGTTCATACCAATATAGCACAATACGCCAATGATGGCAGAATCCAAAATCTTACCACTGAAAAATCCGATAAAGGTTTTATTGGTAAAACGCATGGAATGGATGATAAAATTCGCATGCTGGGTATTAAAAATTGCGTAGGTGAGCATTTTTGCCTTGGCAATGAATCCCTCTTTATCTGCCATCAGGTACAGGGAAACGATAGCTCCGATGAGGAAATTCTTCAGAAAATTAATTAATTCAAACACACCCGCGGAAATATTTTTTAGCATTTCCTGCATCTGCGGAAGGATATTCGTGGTCAGGTAGTCCTGAGCTGTGGTGATGGACTGATTCAAAGTGTCCAGTGCATCACTGTTCAGATTCCATTTCTCAATGAAAGATTGCAGCCATTTCTGAATAACCTTCACATAGGCTGGAAAACTGTAGATCAGACCCATAATACTTCGGATCAGTTCTGGCAGAATCATCATAATAAGGGCATAAATAAGAGCAAGGAAGAGAAACATACATAAAATTACGCATGCCCACCGAATTGCCTTGCGCCCCTTCTTTCCTACTGATACTTCTTTCCTGGCAAGAAGCGGATAAATAATTTTTTTCTCCAGGAAATTTAATACAGGGGTCAGTAAAAAGGCGATCACGACACCATAAACAATAGGTGTGAGAATCCCCAGAAATGTCTGGATTCCTGTAATCAGTGTCTTCATATGGAAAACACCATAATAAAAGAGCATACTGGCTGCGATTACAAGGAAAGAAGTTACTCCCCAGCGAACATGTTGATTGTCCCAGCGTAATTTCATATTCTAATATCGTCCTCCTGAAACATGAATGCAAAATATGTGTTACTGCCTGCTGTTTGTACAGTAACCAATAAGTGTCTGCACTGTTATTTATTTAACAGCGATTTCCATCTATTATAACACAGTTTTGTCTCAATGTCTTATTAAAAAAATATAAAGTGGCGATGGCGTTTGAAAACAGGAATTGAGATGCAACAAATTACAAAAGGAGCTCTCTTTCGAGAACTCCTTATTTACACATGATTCTGTATATTATTTCTTAAGGTCATCAAAAATATGTATGGTATTGATAATCGCCTGGGCAGCACCTTCGATACCAAGCACACTGCTGTCAATGCTTAAGCTGTAGCCCGCTGCTGCACCCCATTTCTTATTGGTGTAGTAATTATAGTAGCTTGCACGGCTCTTATCTGTCTTGGTGATCATATCTTTGGCTTCTTTAG
>ENA-OPAO01002156-OPAO01002156.1-human-gut-metagenome-genome-assembly--contig:-NODE-2156-length-12036-cov-8.018613_pt1 | contig 12036 bp, 10 predicted proteins | sample MGYA00241054_ERZ501424 | MGnify/ENA primary metagenome ERZ501424 (study PRJEB25962, sample SAMEA2042623) | human gut metagenome | biome: human gut; feature: human-associated habitat; material: faeces...
GCTTTGCCAATTGCTTTTCTCTTATCTTTGCTGCTGCTTTTCTTGCTTTCTCTTTGCTGTCATAAATTCCAAAAACGGTCGGCCCACTGCCACTCATCATAGCATTCAGAGCTCCCTGTTCTTTCATTACATTCTTGATCTGTTCAATAACCGGATATTCTTCGATCGTTACCTTTTCCAGTACATTTCCCATGCTCGAAGCAACTTTTTCGATATCATGAGCCTTCAGTCCGTCTATAATACCATCAATATCCGGATGATCCTCTATCTCATGCGAATCCAGTTTTTCATAGACCAGCTTCGTCGATACACTGATCGGCGGTTTTGCGATCAGCACATGACATTTCGGGCAGGCCGGAAGTGGTGTCAGTATCTCTCCGATTCCTTCCGCAAGAACAGTTCCCCGCATAACGCAGTACGGAACATCCGCTCCCAATGTCACTCCTCTTTCCATCAGTTCTTTCTGTGAAAGACCAAGTGAAAACATACGGTTAATCCCGAACAGAACTGCCGCTGCATTCGAGCTTCCTCCTGCCATTCCTGCTGCCACCGGTATGTGTTTATCAAGAGTGATCTTTACACCCTCTTTTACGTCGAACTCTTTCATCAGAAGGTCTGCTGCCTGATATGCCAGGTTATTCTCATTCACCGGCAGATAAAAAAGATTCGTCGACAACTCTATTCCCGGCTTTTTCGTCTTTTCTATCCGGATCTGGTCGTACAGGTACACTGTCTGCATCACCATACGTACATCGTGATATCCGTTCTCTCTCCGCCCCAGAACATCCAGACCCAGATTGATCTTTCCAAGTGCCTTCAATTCCATTTTATCCATTCTATTTGTCTCCTTACATTTTGTATACAATGTGCTTATAGTATACTCAAATTTTGCTTAAAAATCAATATTTTATCGCCTTTATTTACATCTTCTTTTTCCATATGATTCACTTCTTTTATATTTTCCACAGTCGTATTATATTTTTTCGCCAGATTCCACAATGTATCCCCGTTTTTCACAAAATATCCCACAATGCCGGGTCTGTTTTCCAGCTCCTCGGTACTCATCGGGGTGAACTTTGCGGATTCAATATTTTGCACCATAACAGGCTCTTTCTGGAAACAGTTGAATGCCAGCACAGCCTTTACTTCCACCTCTCCGTTTCCCATAAGTCCTACGGAAAGCTGCTCAACTGTCCAGTCCAGTTCTTCTGCTTCAGGTTCTCCGCCCCCATTCTCTAAAAGATATGTAAACGGCACCATTCCCTGCCATACACCAAACGGCATCTGATCATCTTCCCTGACATACAAAAACATCATATGAAGAACACCTTCGATATGGATTCCATCTTCTTCTGCTTTCGTAGATTCCGGCTGTATCTTTCCTTTACAGTAACAGATCTGAAGAATATTGTCTTTTAGTTCCGGAAGTGTCAGTTCTTCGGCGATCCTGCATTTTGAATGGTTCTGAAGCTTTAAGCGGAAGCACTTCTTTTCTTTTATATCCGGAACGCAGACATGATCCAGCATATACATATCTTCAAGAATCTGGATTTTTTCTTCTTCATATACAACAAGACGTACTTCCAGTGTCGCCTCTATACCAAGAATACGCATTTCCCCGTTTTCATCCATGCGGGCTTCAACATTCACATCTGTAAGATTCAGACTGGCCTGATGATACATTCCCGGCACAGTCCCCATACATTCTATCCTTCCCTCATATGGAACCGTCCTGTTTATCCAGTCTGTCTTTTCTTCCACACTTTCATAGAGGCAGAATATATTCAGTTCTCCTTGTATCAGGAGTTCATCCGTTCCAATCTGTGTATCTGCTTTTCCGCCTGTCACATCCGTCCAAAGAATCGTACCGATATTCTCTTTTGTCCCGCTAAGAGACACCTCTTCTTTAATCCGGTACGTATCCTTTCCTGTTGCAAATACCTTCAGAAGTTCTTCTTCTTTTGTCTTTTTAAATACAGGATTTTCTCCTTCTATATCTGTTGTGAGCTCTTCTCCCACACATTTTTCCATTCCGATCGTAATCTCTGCAAGTGTCTTGATATTCAGTTTTCTTGAATGGATTACCGTTACCGTAAGATCAACATCTGCTGTCTTTAGTACCAGATTTCCATCCGGCTCTTGCTCAAGATAGATCATTTCTTCAAATGGAATCCTTCCTTCCAGGCTTGCAGGCTCCGGTATCGTTTCATCTGCAGTATACAAAACTCTGAATTCCAGTTTGCCTGTCACTTTCAGATAATTTTCTACCTGTTTCATCTCTTCCACCTGTAATGTCCCGTCACTTATTATAATCCTGCCTACATCCTTCTTTGCATCCGGAACATTATAATCATCATCAATATAGAACTGGTCATTTACCGTCTTTCCGTTCTGAAAAGTACGGATCTCCTTTTTTAAATACTCCATTGACACTTCCTGCCTCCTCTTATTCATATATGATCTGTTTATCCGTATATGGTATCTTTATGACAATATATGGATATGTCTTTTTCTTATGCGTCTTTTCTTTCTTCTGTGGCCCGAGAAGTGTTGTACGTACAACCACTGTATGTTCCGTCTCATAACACTCATTCACTTCGATGCTGTATCCTGTCGTTTCCTGCCGTCCGTATCCTCTTACTATATAAAGGTATCTGCCTTCATTCCCCGTATCTGCATAACTGATCCACATCTCCGACTTTTCGGCTTCTGCAATCTCTTCTTTTAATTTTTCGGGGATTTCTTCTTTCTTTACGATCTCATATTCTATCTCTCCTGTTTTCTGTTCTTTTAACGTGCCAAAACTACAGCCGGTAAACAGCAACATCACTGCGACGGCTGCCACGGTCCATCTTCTTTTTTTCATGCTGCCCTTCTTTCTGACACTTCTATTTTCTCTTTACTATCTTACACACTATGGGTGTAAAAAATGCCGGATTTATGCTATCATAGAAAATACACAGAGAACCTGGCAGCCATTACAGAATCTTTGACAACTGGCAGTTTCTCTTGCATACTTTGGTAGCAAAATGAAAATAAAGGAGATTAATTATGATAAGACTTATTTTTGTCGCCTTATTCGTAGTTCTATTTCTGATCATCGGTATTCCGGTTCTTGGAATTGAATGGCTGATCGGCAAAGTCAGCAAAAAAACTATGGATTATTCCAGTCTGCGGCTGGTTCAGTGGGCATTTAAGATGATCATTAAGCTTGCCGGTATCGAACTTACCGTGATCGGAGAGGAGAATATATCGGAAGGACCGGTTCTTTATATCGGAAATCACAGAAGCTTCTTTGACATCGTTATCACTTACGCCAGATGTAAGAATCTGACCGGTTATATTGCCAAAAAGGAGATGCTTTCTATCCCGCTTCTTCGCACATGGATGAAACGCCTCTATTGCCTCTTCCTTGACAGAGAGAATCCAAAAGAAGGACTGAAGACCATCCTGCAGGCAATCGATTATATAAAACACGGTATTTCCATCTGCATCTTCCCGGAAGGCACCCGGAATAAAGGGGAAGAATTATCCTTACTTCCGTTCCATAACGGTTCCTTTAAGATCGCAGAAAAGACCGGCTGTCCGATCATACCGATGAGTCTTAATAACACCTGTGATATTTTCGAAGGACATTTCCCGTTCATCAAAAAGACTCATGTCATCTTAGAATATGGCAAACCGATCTATCCGAAAGAACTGGATAAAGACGAGAAAAAGCGTATCGGAGAATATTGCAGTAATATCATCAGTGAAACCATTCATAAGAATCAGGCACTTGTATAGTGCCTGGTTTTTTTCTTTTACATTTATTCCCTTAAGTGCTATAATAAAACGGTATAACTAAAAAAAGAAATGTACTGCAAACAGCAGAAAAAAGGAGTTTGAAAATGAGCAAACGAAATCTTACCTTGCTGACAGATCTGTACGAACTTACTATGATGCAAGGATATTATGAAAAAGGGCAGAACGAAAATGTCATCTTCGATGTATTTTTCCGCCAGAACCCTTGTAACAACGGATATTCTGTATGTGCAGGTCTTGATCAGGTAATCGATTATATAAAGAATTTGCATTTTACTTATGATGATGTAGACTATTTAAGAGGTCTTGGAATCTTCAAAGAAGATTTCCTTCATTATCTGAGCGGCTTCCACTTCAGCGGTGACATCTATGCCATCCCGGAGGGAACAGTCGTATTTCCGAAGGAACCTCTTCTGAAAGTGGTTGCTCCGATCATGGAAGCACAGCTTGTTGAGACGGCGATCCTGAATATCATCAATCATCAGTCTCTGATCGCAACCAAGACTTCCCGTATCGTATTCGCAGCCAATGGCGACGGTATCATGGAATTCGGCCTTCGCCGTGCCCAGGGACCGGATGCAGGATTATACGGTGCAAGAGCAGCGATGATCGGCGGATGTGTCGGTACTTCCAATGTACTTGCCGGACAGATGTTCGACGTTCCTGTTATGGGAACCCACGCGCACAGCTGGATCATGAGTTTCCCGGATGAGTACACCGCATTCAAAACTTATGCAGAGATGTATCCGGACAATTGTACACTCTTAGTTGACACTTACGATACTTTAAAATCCGGTGTTCCGAATGCCATCCGCGTATTCCAAGAATTTAAAGACGCCGGAAAACCTCTGATCAAATACGGAATCCGCCTGGACAGCGGTGACCTTGCATATTTATCAAAAGAAGCCAGAAAGATGTTAGACGAAGCCGGATTCCCGGAAGCTACCATCTGTGCTTCTAACGATCTGGACGAGTTCCTTCTCCACGATCTTAAGATGCAGGGGGCAGCCATTGATTCCTGGGGTGTCGGTACCAATCTGATCACTTCCAAGGACTGTCCTTCATTCGGAGGTGTGTACAAGCTTGCAGCCATCCAGAATGAAGAAGGCGAATTTGTTCCTAAGATAAAAATATCTGAAAATACTGAGAAGATCACCAACCCTGGCAATAAGACAATCTACCGTATCTACGAAAAAGCAAGCGGAAAGATCAAAGCTGATCTCATCTGCTTTGCCGATGAAGTCATTGATCCAAAACAGGATCTGCTTCTCTTCGATCCTATGGATACTTGGAAGAAGACTAAGCTTGCCGGTGGTACTTACACCGTACGTGAAATTCTCTTACCAATCTTCAAGAACGGCGAGTGCCTCTACAAATCTCCTACATTAAAGGAGATCGCAGCATACTGCCGTGAGGAGAAAGATACGTTATGGGACGAGACCAAGCGTCTCTTCTACCCGCACAGAGTTTACGTGGATCTTTCCCAGAAACTCTACGCTGTAAAACAATCATTACTTGATCAGATGACTATGACAGATTAAAGGAGGACTTATCAATCATGAAAATTATAGTATTAGCAGGCGGACTCAGTCCGGAAAGAGATGTATCCTTACTTTCAGGAGCCGGAATCTGTAAAACTCTCCGTGAAATGGGACATCAGGCATTCCTTCTGGATGTGTTCTTCGGCCTTCCATGCGATTCTGATAAATTAGAAGAAGTATTCGACCGCCCGGACGGCGGACTTGAGATTTCCAAAGGAATCTCTACTTCTGTACCGGATCTTGATGCACTGCGCAAGTCACGTCCGGACCAGTCACCTTCCGAGATCGGACCAAATGTCATTGAACTCTGCCAGATGGCTGATATCACATTCATGGCACTTCACGGTTCCATCGGTGAAAACGGAAAACTCCAGGCAACATTCGACAACTTGGGAATCAAATATACAGGACCAAACTCTCTTGGATGTACACTGTCCATGAACAAACTGGTTACAAAACAGATCTTCAAGACCAGTGGTGTTCCGACTCCAAGAGGAACTTCCCTGACATCTAAGACTAAAGATACCCCTCTGGACGAGCTTGGTTACTATCTTCCACTGGTTGTAAAACCATGCTCTAACGGATCTAGTATCGGTGTATACATCTGCCACACAGAAGAAGAATATTACGATGCAATCCACAAATCCTTCGATGTTGACAACACAGACGAAGTTGTCATCGAACCATTTATTAAGGGCCGTGAATTCGCCTGCGGTATCCTTGCCGGAAAAGCTCTTCCGCTTGTTGAGATCGTTCCAAAGGACGGACTCTTCGACTATGCGAACAAATATCAGGCAGGCGGCGCTTCCGAGATCTGTCCTCCTGTATCTCTCGATGAAGAGACGCAAGAATTGATCCAGCGTGCCGGAGAACGTGCATTTGAAGCACTTCGCATGGATGTATATTCCCGTGCCGACTTTATCGTATCCGATGCAGACGGTGAATTCTACTGTCTGGAAATGAACGCCCTTCCTGGAATGACAGCAGCAAGCCTTCTTCCGAAAGCTGCCAAGGCTGCCGGATATGAATACAGTGAACTTTGCGAGGCTATCATTCAGGAATCTATAAAAGCCCGCTATTAAGGAGGATGAAGATCCATGAAAAATCTTTCAATCGAAAATATAACCAAGGCCTGCAGAGGTACTTTCCATGGTGATAAAAGTATCCTCAGCCAGGAAGTATCCGGCGTCGTGATCGACAGCCGGAAGGTTCAGCCTGGTTACTTATTTGTTGCCATTGACGGAGAACGTGTCAATGCACACAAATTCATCCCGGATACTGTAAAAGCCGGTGCCATGTGTGTCGTATCACACGAAGATCTCGGTGAAACGGATTTCCCTTATATCCTGGTAGAATCCACAGGCCAGGCACTGCTCGACATTGCCAAGCTTTACCGTGATTCTTTCGACATGAAGGTTGTCGGAATTACCGGAAGTGTTGGAAAGACCAGCACCAAAGAGATGATCGCATCCGTTCTGGCTCAGAAATATCACGTACACAAAACACTTGGCAACTTCAATAACGAATGGGGACTTCCGATCACCATCTTCGATATGCCGGAGGACACAGAAGTTGCGGTCCTTGAGATGGGTGTCAATCATTTCGGTGAGATGCGCCGTCTCTCTTCTGTAGCCAGTCCTGACATCTGTGTGATCACCAATATCGGTATCGCACATCTGGAATTCTTCAAGACAAGAGAGGGAATCCTTCAGGAAAAATCGCAGATGATCCAGGATATGAAGAACGGTGGTTCCATTATCCTGAATGGTGACGATGACCTGCTGTCCAAAATGAGTCCTGTCAAAGGTGTGACTCCTGTCTTCTTTGGAATGGGAGACAACTGTGCATTTCGTGCTGACAATATCGAGCCACAGGGACTTCGTGGAACTTCCTGCACCATCACATTAAAGGATGGCTCTTCTTTCGACTGTCTGGTTCCTGTACCGGGTATTCACATGGTAAGCAATGCTGTTGCAGGTGCTGCTGTCGGATACACACTGGGACTGACTGCTGATGAGATCAAGGCCGGCATCGAATCCCTGCCTTCCATCCCTGGACGTAACCACATCATCGAGACCGATCATATGATCATCTTAGATGACTGTTACAATGCCAACCCAATCTCCATGAAGGCTTCCATTGATGTCCTTAACATGGCAATCGGACGTAAGGTTGCAGTTCTTGGTAATATGGGAGAACTCGGTGACACTGCAGAGGCACTTCATGCAGAAGTCGGTACATACGCAGCCGAACAGAATGTAGACCTTGTCTGTGGAATCGGTGATCTGACACGCTCTCTGGTAGAAGAAGCGTCCAAAGGTGCGAATACAGAGGCACTCTGGCTTGCAGATAATGAAAGCTTTATCCAGGCTATACCTGACATCATCAAAGATGGAGACAATGTTCTGGTAAAAGCTTCTCACGGAATGAATTTCCCACAGATTGTTCACGCTCTGGAAGAATTATAGATTTAAGGAGAACATATTTATGGATTATCAGATTCTCGTCCTTGATCTGGACGGAACTCTTACCAACTCCAAAAAAGAAATTACACAGCCGACCCTGGAAGCTCTGATCGAGATCCAGGAGGCCGGAAAAAAAGTTGTACTCGCCAGCGGCCGCCCGACACAGGGCGTTATGCCGCTGGCCGAACAGCTTCATCTGGAAGATTACGGAAGTTATATCCTTTCTTTTAACGGTGGCCGCATTACAGACTGCCGGACAAAGCAGGCAATCTACAACAAGATTCTTCCTGCTGATTGTATTCAGGGAATCTACAAAACGATCCGAAAATACGCCAGCCAGGGGATCGATGTCCTGACTTATACCCCGGAACATATCTTATCCGGTATTAAATCCAACCAATATACAGAACTCGAATCCCGCATCAATCAAATGCCTGTCATTGACGCAAGTGAGAACTTTCTGGACTGCGTTCCGGATGATCCGAATAAATTTCTTGTAACCGGAGATCCGGCTGTATTAGATCAGATACGCAAAGAACTCAGTAAACAGTTTCATTCTTATCTTTCGGTCTACTGTTCCGACCCTTTCTTCGTAGAAGTTATGCCAGCCGGAATCGACAAGGCGCATTCCCTGCTTAAGTTATTAACGAGTATCGGACTGACCACTGAACAGATGATCTGTTGCGGTGACGGATATAATGATCTGACGATGATCGAAACTGCCGGTCTTGGCGTGGCTATGGCAAATGCTCAGCCTGCGGTACGAGAGACGGCAGATTATATTACGAAATCGAATGATGAGGATGGGGTACTGCATGTGATTAATGAATTTATGCGGTAGATTGTGAGTTCATGCCTTAATGATGAAAGCACAGATCATGGAGTTTTGTGAAGGCGGAAGTTTATATTTTAGATTATTAGTTTATGGCCAGTGCACAGGTCCGGCATTATGCCAATCACGACATGAGAAGCCACGATAATAAATCCAATATCTATACCCCCTCACAATCAAATTCCGGGATGAAGCTTTCTTTTGCGGCTTCTCCTTCCTGAATGAAGCCGTCTTCCATTCCAAGTTCCAGTGCGTAATCTATAACTTTTTCGTATTCTCTTTTTGTAACTTTACGGCTGAGTAATGGATCTCCTGACACTTGCGGCATTGGGGTGTATTGATTCATGATGCTGATCAGGATCTGGTCTTGATAGGTTTCGAGCAGATATTTTATGACTGCTTTAGAGTTTTTCACATGTCCCGGAAGTACCAGATGTCTTACAATCACGCCTTTTTGTATCATACCGGTGTCTTTATCAATCTGAATGTTTCCCGTCTGATGCAGCATTTCTTTTAAGGCTGCTTTCGCATATTTCGGATAATCGGGTGCCCCGGAATATGCTGCCGCAAGTTCTGATTCCATGTATTTAAAATCCGGAAGATAGACGTCTACGTATCCATCCAGCATCCGTATCGTCTCCGGCTTTTCATAGCCGCTCGTATTGTAGACAATAGGAAGAGACAGACCTTCCTTTCTTGCCAGATCTAACGCTTCTATGATCTGCAAAACATAATGCGTCGGCGTTACGAGATTGATATTGGCCGCCCCTTTTTCCTGCAGTTCCAGGAATATTTCTGACAGTCTTTCTACCGTAATTGTCTTTCCTGCTTTTGCTTCGGCTATATTATGGTTCTGACAAAAAACGCAGCCCATCGGGCAGCCGGAAAAAAATACGGCTCCTGAGCCAGCATCTCCGGATATGCAAGGTTCTTCCCACATATGCAGCGCAGCCCTTGCCACAACGATTTCCGCGGTCTCATGACATCTTCCCCACCGGCCGTTTATACGGTCTGCGTGACAATTTCTTGGGCACAGTACGCAATCTGTTAACATGCTTTTCCTTTTTTCTATTTCTATATGGTTATCTGTATCATTCTTTTTACTCATATGCTTTCCCTGTATCTTTTTTATTTTCCAGATATCCTCTTACAGATATCTATTACTTCTTATACGCTTCTACTGTATTCTTTATGCAGTACTTCTAACGCATGAATATTGTACCACGAATTTCCGCAACAATTTCACCTTTTTCTCCTTCTTTCCCTTGTAAATATTGAATTTAATCTGAGAAAATGATACAATTTTTATCACTTGGAGTATAGATTAGTATTCCAGATATATTAAGGAAGGACTTGAACATTATGAGGGATTATATTATCAGCTGCTGTTCAACAGCAGATCTTACTGAAGAACATTTTAAAGCACGCGACATATCTTACATCTGTTTTCACTTTGAGCTGAATGGCAAAGAATACGCAGACGATCTTGGAAAATCTATCCCATTCGATCAATTCTATGCAGCTATGGCGGCCGGAGCCGATACGAAGACTTCACAGGTCAATGCCGAAGAATTTGAAGAATATTTCGAACCTTTCCTTAAAGCAGGAAAAGATATCCTGCATATCACACTTTCATCCGGAATTTCAGGAGTAATTAATTCTGCAATGATTGCAAAAGAGAATCTTGAAGAACGTTATCCTGACCGCAAGATCCTGATCGTAGATTCTCTCGGCGCATCTTCCGGATATGGACTTTTGATGGATAAACTTGCCGATCTTCGCGACGAGGGGAAATCTCTGGACGAGGTTTTCCGCTATGCTGAAAAGCACCGTCTCAACGTACATCACTGGTTCTTTTCTACCGATCTTACATTTTACGTAAAGGGCGGACGCATTTCCAAAACAGCAGGTGCTATCGGAGGTGTCTTAAATATCTGCCCTCTTCTTAACATGGATAATCAGGGCCGTCTGATTCCAAGATATAAGATTCGTACAAAGCGTAAAGTCATTCGCACTATTGTAGATAAGATGGCCGAATATGCCGATCACCAGACCGACTATAATGGGAAATGTTACATTTCTCACTCCGAATGCTACGAAGATGCCAGAGCGGTTGCCGATCTTGTTGAATCCCGCTTCCCATATCTGAATGGAAAAGTCGAGATCAATAACGTAGGTACGACGATTGGAAGTCATACAGGACCGGGCACAGTTGCTTTGTTCTTCTGGGGTGATACACGAACCGAATAATCATATTTATAATGAAGAATATTTATTCCATAACTGATAGATAGTAAAGAATACAAAGGAGGTTTTCACATATGAAAACAGCTGTTATGACAGATACCAACAGCGGAATTATAAAAGCAGAAGCCGACTCCATGGGAATTTTCCTGATTCCTATGCCAGTCATTATCGATGATGAGACACATTATGAGGGAATTGATCTTACAGAAGATTCTTTCTACGGAAGCCTGACCGGCGGACAGAATGTATCTACATCCCAGCCATCTCCAGGCGATCTGATGGATCTCTGGGATGATATATTAGAACAGGGTTATGATGAGATCATTCATATCCCAATGTCCAGCGGACTGAGTGCTTCTTGTTCAACCGCTATCAGCCTTTCCGATGATTATGATGGCAAAGTACAGGTTGCAGACAACCACAGAATCTCCGTTACACAGAGAGAATCTGTCATGCATGCCAAGAAGCTTGCAGAAGCCGGAAAATCAGCAAAAGAGATCAAAGAAGTATTAGAGGCCGAAGCCTATAACTCCAGTATCTATATTGCTGTCGACACTCTTGAGTTCCTGAAAAAAGGCGGACGCGTCACCGCAGCCGGTGCTGCACTCGGAAGTGTTCTTAACATCAAGCCGATTCTCACTATCCAGGGTGGTAAGCTGGACGCATTTGCCAAGACACGCGGCATGAAGAAATGTAAGCAGAAAATGGTTGAAGCATTAAAGAATGACCGTGAGACACGATTTAAAGACGCTGACGACAAACATCTTCTCGTTGGTGCTGCCGGCTCTAACCTCACGGAAGAAGAGGCCGCAGAATGGAAACAGATGCTTGTAGAAGCATTTCCGAATTCTTATGTATACTATGATCCACTTTCATTCAGTGTAGGATGCCATATCGGACCAAAGGGATATGGAATGGGGATTAGTGTTTGTTCGAAAGATTATGATAAATAATTTGCTGTTTAATTCATCATCTTGGCTTACCCCGGTCCACAAGATAAACTTGGTATCCTGTTTCGGACTATGATTCTACGATGAAGAAGTTGTAAGGGCGTCAGCCGCTTCATGTATTAAACAAAAAAATCCCCCAGGAAATGGTATGCTCCCCGTCAAGAGGACAATAAAAAATAATAAATTTTTGTATCGTC
>ENA-OPAO01002158-OPAO01002158.1-human-gut-metagenome-genome-assembly--contig:-NODE-2158-length-12030-cov-4.026722_pt1 | contig 12030 bp, 10 predicted proteins | sample MGYA00241054_ERZ501424 | MGnify/ENA primary metagenome ERZ501424 (study PRJEB25962, sample SAMEA2042623) | human gut metagenome | biome: human gut; feature: human-associated habitat; material: faeces...
GTATCGTGCCCCGCAGCCGCAATGACCTTGGCGCCCTTGTATTCTCCCACCACTGTGCCGCTGGGCACCGCCGGGGCAAACAGGCTTTCGGGAACCGAAAAGGCATCCAATACGGTCTTGCTCCAGCGCCCGGTGCGGGCATCCAGCATCTGGCTGGTGGAGGCGATGGTGGTTTCGCAGGCCCGTGCCCCGCACAGGGCATAGGCAAACAGGTCGGGCATAAACAGAAGCTGCCAGGCTTTGGCCCACAGTTTCGGCTGCTGTTTCTGCACCGCCATCAGCTGAAACAGGGTGTTGATGCCCATGATCTGGCAGCCGGTGGCGGCGTACAGGTCGGCGGCAGGCAGGATTTTCTTCGCCTGCTCGGTCATGCCGTCGGTGCGGCTGTCCCGGTAATGCACCGGATCTTCCAGCAGGTTGCCCTCTTCGTCCAGTAGGCCGAAGTCCACGCCCCAAGTATCGAAAGCGATGCTGTCGAAAGCCCCTGCTTTCTCAATGCCCAAGCGGACATTGTTCATCAGGTCGGTAAAATCCCAGCGGAGATGCCCGTCCCACTCCCGGGGGTTGTTATCAAAGCGGTGTACCTCTTTATAGGTAAGGCGGCCCTCTTCGTACTCGCCCAGGATGGCCCGGCCGCTGGATGCACCGAAGTCAAAGGCCAGCACCCGTTTCATTGAACCACTCCCTTTTTCAGCAGGATATTGGCATAGATGGCGGTTTCGCCGGTGGCCACGATGGCGTAGGCTTTTTTGGCCCGCTCATAGAAGGCAAAGCGCTCCATCATCTCGATGTTTTCGGAGTTTTCGCCATGATCATCCAGCAGGCGGCGGTACTTGTCCCAGATGGTAGGCTTGCAGTCATCCCCGGGCACCACTTCCATCAGCGCCGCCGGCTTTTCGGTGTACTGGTCCAGGGGCATCAGGGTCAGCACGGCGTCCAGCAGTTCCGGCACACTGTGCCCGTCGGCCCGCACCACAATGGCATCCTTGCCCATGCTTTCCGCTGGGAAATTGCCGTCAGCCAGAACGATCTCGTCCCCGTGGCCCATCTCGGCCAAAACTTTCAACAGTTCTGGGGAAAGAATAGCGGGAATCTCTTTCAGCATCTTGTTCACCTCAGTCCGTTGTCGAATTTCTTGTAGCCGGGATGGCGGCCGGTCACCCGGTAAAATTCCCGCAGGTCGATGAGTTTCTGGATGTTTTCCCGGCTGATGTCGATGCTGCCGCCCAGGATCACCGCATTGATGGTGATTTTGGCCCACAGTTCCAGACTTTCCATACGGTAGAAAGCAGTAATCACGTCACTGCCCACTGCCAGGGCGCCGTGGTTTTCCAGCAACATCACGTCGTGCTCTTCCAGATAGGGTTCGATGGTATCGGGCACCTCGGTAGTGCTGGGGGTGGCGTAGGGGGTCAAAGGAACGCAGACGGATTTCGGACTGTATGTCGTCAAAGCCGATGACGGCCACGTCCTCGATCATGTTGTACATGTCCATCGCCTTGTGGGCTACCGCAAAGCCGGTGGCACCGGGCGGGTGGGCGTGGATGACGCTCCACACATCGGGGCGCTTTTCATAGCAGCGCAGATGCATCTTGATCTCACTGGAGGGGCGCAGGCCCTCAGCCCCTTCCAGCACTTCGCCCTTGGCGTTGATGCGTAGCAGTTTTTCTGGCGTGATGAAGCTCTTGCTCATACCGGTGGGGGTGCACAGGAAAGTGCCGTCCTCCAGGCGGGCGGATACATTGCCGTCGTTAGCGGCCACCCAGCCCAACTGCCAGGTCTTGTGGCAGACGTCACAGATTTGTTCCTTGATAAGGTTCATACTCATGATCTCTTCCACTCCTATTCAGCTATATTTTTGCACGATAGCCGCCATCTCAGACCAGTGCGCTTCCATATCGCGCACCAGCTTGAACTGCGTACGGCAGCGGTCCAGATTTTGGCCAGGTCGATGCGTCTTGAAATAGTGATCTCCTTCCAGATAATCCGTAAGAAAGCGCATACCACACTCCAGTGTCATAAGTTTAGCCCCCCAGGGCAGCATTTCTTTTTCTCGTGCCGTCAGGGCATCCCCCGCCGCCCCCAGGAATCCTTTGGTATAAATCTCAAAAAGTTCCAAATCAAAGTTTACCAAACTCAAATCCGGCTCATCTTCCGCACTGTGGTTCGCCCCGAAACGAATAGAATCCCCAAAGTCATTCAAAGACAATCCCGGCATAACCGTATCCAAATCAATGACGCACAAACCACATCCCGTCTTTTTGTCCAACAACACGTTATTAAGTTTTGTGTCGTTGTGGGTCACTCGCAACGGGAGCTTTCCCGATTCCAGCAGATCCATCAACACGGCGCAGTCTGCTTGGTGCTCCCGCACAAAACGGATTTCAGCTTGCACCTCAACGGCTCGACCGCATACATCTGCTTCTAGTGCCTTTTCAAACTTTTTATACCGATCACGTGTATCGTGGAATTTGGGAATCGTTTCATGCAGCGTATGGGCAGGGTAATCTGCCAAAAGACGTTGAAAATTCCCGAAAGCCCACGCCGACTGGTAAAACTGTTCCGGTGTCTGCACTTGCTGCAGACATACCGTATCCTTAACAAAGTGGTAAGCCCGCCACGCGCCGCCGGTACTGTCGGTGAAAAAAGCCTCCCCCTTTTTTGTGCGGATGACTGTTAGGGTTTCTCGCTCGGGGTCACCCCCCTTTTCCTGAATCACACGCCGCAAATACTCTGTGACGCCCACAATATTTTCCATCAGTCCCGCAGGATCTCGGAACGTATCCGTGTTGATTCGCTGCAAAATACTGCGCTTTGCATCGCCGTCTGCCTGCTGCACATACACACAAAATGTATCGTTAATGTGTCCCTGACCATACCGCAGGACACCTGCCACCTGTCCGCCAAAGTCAAAGGCATCCAGTACCTCCTGCAAAATTCGTTCTGCTTGCTGCAACATACTTCACACCTCCCACAGTCGATCAGGATACACACCCGTCTGGGTCATTTTCCGGATGGCATCCACCACCACGGGTTTATCTTCTTTATAGGTCACACCGTACCATTTATCCTGGCTGCGCAATACCTTGACTCTTCCCCGCTTTTCTTCAATCAGTTCACTGACCACACTGGGCAAAAAGTACTCGCCTTTTTTCGGATTTTCAACCATTGCGCGGTCCAGAAACGCGGCAAACCGCTGTTGCGCTTCTGCAACAAAGCTGGGCGTAAAGCCCCACAGGTTCATGGATACCACGGTGTCGCCTGGCAGTGCCGTCCAAGTTGCGCCCTCATCCTCGGTAAAGCGGGCGCCCTCCCCTTCTTTTTCAATATGGGTGCGCTCGGTCACTTTGGTCAGGTAGCCCTGCGCGTCCGCTTGGCAAACACCACGGGATACATAGCCATTTTCTGTAAGGGTATTACGGAGCAGGTAACCCACCATGGCATACTCATATCCTGCTTTTGTATCCGAGTGTTCCGTAAGATACTGATAAATCTGCTCGAATGCCTCCGGGCCGTAGTAATCATCTGCATTGATAACCGCAAAGGGCGCATCGATGCAGTTTCGCGCAGCCAAAACCGCATGGCTGGTTCCCCAAGGCTTGGTTCGTCCCTCCGGCACGGTATATCCGGTTGGCAGGTCACTCAATTCCTGAAAAGCGTAGCGCACCTCCATAACATGAGCGATTCGGTCACCTATCAAATGGCGGAAGTCATTTTCCATCTCCCGCTTAATGATAAATACTACCGTTTCAAATCCCGCTCGCCGGGCATCATAAAGCGAATAATCCATAATCACCTGACCATGATTTCCTACGGGATCCATTTGTTTCAGACCCCCGTAACGACTTCCCATACCGGCTGCCATTACTACCAGAATCGGTTTTTTCATATGCTTATCTTTCCTTTCTGTCAAAAATATTTTGATAACGCAATCCGTTCACGCTTGCGGAATCCAACGATACCGGGAAAAATTATATACCACGGCGTGCGCCGGCAACGGGCGCAGCGGCGTCACGCAGTCGTCATTCAATACCATACGGGGCAGTGCTTCCCCCCACAGGTAATCCGGCTCGACATCGTTCTTTTCGCCGGTCCAAGATAAATCCCGCCCGAATCGTTCCCTGTCTTTCCTGCCATAAATCTGATATACAGAACGGCTGAAATAGTCCTGAATCGTCCAGCGCTGACCGTCCTCCATCCACAGGCAGGTATTGGACAGCAGAACTGTGCATTCTTTCACCGGGGCAAAAAATCGATCCCAAAACTCTTCCTGAATCTGTTCCAGCCGATGGGCAAAGTAGAAAAAGTCATGCGCCTGCCAAGCGGTAGCGGGCACAGCATCCGCTTCGGTGTCCCATCCGGTAGCAGCCCGCAAAAACCCCCGCTTTGTCTGGTAGTGCGCAATCCCCTGTTCCATCTCCGCCAAGAACTTTTCCATTTCCCGGTTTCCTGTCAAGCGTGCGCAGTAGCTGATTCCGTACAGCGTCAACCCGTTCCCCTGAATCTGCATAGGTTGCGTCAGCCGCCCCCAACTGCCGTCAGACTTCGCATAATAGGCGCGGTGAACCCGGCGACAGTTCTCCTCATCCAGAAAACTGCTTCGAACCACATGATTACACAGGCGGACTGCGGCGTGCAGCCATTTTTCCCGTCCAAACAGTTCATAGCCGATACACAGCGGAACAATCATTAGCCCGTAGTATTCAGCAGGCTCCAACAACAATTGGTCTTTTCCCAGTAACGCCCGCTTTGTACCGTCACAATCCTCGTCCGGCACGCCGGAGATGTGGAAATGATCCACCATATAGTCCAGATCCCCCTGTACCTGCTGTTCGAACCGGTCATCCTGAAAGTATTTTTGCAGCAAGAGCTTTGCCCAGATACGGGCATAATCCTGATTGCAGCAGGCTTCCACCCCGGCGCGACCCCCGCCATAATGCAGGCTGCCCTGTGTCAGCACACGCAAAGCGGATTCCCGTGCGGCTTCCACCACGTCTTTGTGCAAAAATTCCTTGCCGATGCCCGCCGCCATCAGCAGTGAAAGCGCAGGCACCATATTGTGGATAAGACCTACTTTCGCCAATTCTCCGGCCTGGAACCCAATATGCAGGTACTCTCCGTCATCGCGCATTGCGTGTGCCTGATACCGCATCATCCGTTCCAGAAGTTCCTGCCCCCGCGCGTCATAGCGGCGCCTCAAAACCTGTGCCAATCCCGGCAATATTGGTGCCGCAAACGTGGAGTGCCCGCTGGTATAGTCCGGCCAGCGCAGCGGATTATCCCCCCAGACGGAGTGATTATGAAATCCGTGGATGGCACCAGAAGGCTGCACCCAGCTATAAAGCCAATTTCCCAACGCCGCCAAATCGAATGTTTCCATAACATCCTCCTTTTACCAAGGTGCAGCTTCGCCGCACAGCCTGGCAAACAATTCCATCACAAAATAGCCCCCATAACATGCATAGGTATCCGTTCCGTTGGTTCTTGCCAGCAGACCGGGGCATTTTGCCTTGAGATTCAAATCAGCCCTTGACCGCTCCCACAGTCAACCCCTGCGTGAAATACTTCTGGAAGAAAGGGAACACAAAGAGCATGGGGCCCACAGCCAGAAGACACATCGCCATACGGGTGCTTTCTGTGGGAATGTTCGCCGAACCCAAAGAAACGTTGTTCTGCATTTCCTTTAGAATCTCAATAATATTTCGCAGCATAACCTGGAGCATATACTGCAACGGGTACATTTCTTTTTTATCGATATACAGCATCGCTGGCTGCCAGCTGTTCCAATAATCCAACAATGTCAGCAGACCAACGGTCGCCAAGGCGGGTTTAGAAAGCGGCAATACGAACCTGCTGTAAATCATCCAGTTCCCGGCACCATCTATGCGGGCAGATTCAATAATCTCATTGGGGATATCACTCATAAAGGTTCGCAGCATAATCAGGTACCACACATTGACCAACAGAGGGATAATCAAGGCGAGGTAGGTGTTTTTCAGGTGCAGGGTCTGGTTCATCAAGATATAGGTAGGCACCAAGCCACCGTTGAACAGCATCGTAAAGAAAAAGAAGAAGGTAAGCTGACGTTTCCACTTGAAGCCCGGGCGGGACAATGCGTACGCTGCCATAGATGCCAAAAGCAGGTAGATGGCGGTACCCCCAAAAGAAACCAGAATGGTAACCTTATACGCGTCCAGAATCGTCTTGGGATTGTCCAATATGTACTGAAAGGCAGTCAGGTCAATTTCTCTGAAAAAGAAAGGATACCCCTGTGTGCTGATAGACTGCTCACTGGTAAATGCAATAAACACTACCGACAGCAGCGGAATGATAAACACTGCGGATAGCAGGATAAAAAAGGTATTCAAAATCACAGCCTTAATGCGCTCAGTTCGTTTATTGGTAATCATAACTTGCTCCTTTCCGTTGCCAATCAGTACAGTGCGTAATCCGGGTTAATCTTCTTCACAATCCCGTTGGTCAGAAGCACCAGGACAAAGCCAACCACGGATTTCAAAAAGCCTGCGGCGGAACTCATGCCAATGTTTCCGTTCTGAATCAAAGCACGATAAACGTAAGTTTCCAGTACGTCCGTTGTAGAATACAGCGTTTTGGAATCCATAGGAACCTGATAAAACAGACCGAAGTCCGAGTTCATAATTTTGCCTACTGCCAGAATCGTCAGAATAATCATCATGGGATAGAGGAACGGTAAAATCACATGGCGAATCACCTGCCAGCGGTTCGCACCGTCAATGACAGCGGCTTCCTGATACGACGTATCCACACTCATCAGGCTGGCATAGTACATCAGTACATTCATTCCAACCGTTTTCCAAATCTGCAAAATAATGATAATGGCAATCCATGCTTCGGGGGTATTGTACCAGTCCAAAGTCTGCCCTCCGTTGCGGGCTGCGATTGCATTCAGATAGCCCAGACGCGGGTTCAGGAATGCATAGACAATGTAGGAGATAACCACCCACGATAAAAAGTACGGAATAAACATGGCGGTTTGATACACTTTCAGCGCCCTACGACTGCGCAGTTCATTCAGCGCAATTGCCAACGCCACGGAAATCACCAATGTCAATACAATAAATGCCAAGTTGTACAAAATCGTATTGCGGATGATTCGGAATGTATCCGGAGATTTCAGCAAGAATTCAAAGTTTTTCCACAAAGGATCGCAGAACGGACTTTTTATAATCCCGTCACGATAGCTATAATTTTTGAAAGCGACGATTAATCCTCCCATAGGCAGGTAAGAGAACACCGCCACCACGAGCATCATGGGCAGGGTCATAAGGAGAAGACCCAGCCCCTGAGAGGTATCTTTGTTTTTTCTTGCTCGTTTTTGCTTCTGAATACTTTGCTTAAACATGCGATCATTCCTTTCTAATGTTGTTCAATTCGCACTTTTAGTATAGAGTTGTTCCTGTCTACCAACAAGGGCTATATCCGTAGGTCGCGTTCAAAACCACACTTCAAAAAACAGCTACTTGTTCAATATGTTCCAAAAACTACGTCCATACTTTGGCATCGGGTTTTGCACTCCGTTTTCTTTCAAAAGCAGCCGCACGCCTCTTTGTAACGAGAGTTTAAAACCCGGCTTTCAGGTTCAAAATTTATAAATTATGTTTACCTTCCCCCCCTGTATTTGCTATAATTAGTTCAAAATTATGGAATTTCAGCAAAATCGGCAAAAGGAGATATCACTTTTATGCACAACGAGGTCTGGCGATCCAAACAATTTAAGCAGATATTCCACACGGTACTTCTGGTCACTTTTGGACTTCTGACCATAGCCTTGCTTACTATGTACCTGTTGATGAATCATCTGACTCTTTCTTACCTAGATTCCGTCATGTCCCGCTTTGTGGAAACCGCTTACAGCTCCATCGAAGATCAAATCCTTACAAGTCAGAAAAATGCGTTGCAGGCTTCCTCATCCTATGACGGAATTTCGCTTTTTTCTGCCAACCCCAGCAGCCTGTCTGACCAACTAAAATCCGTCCGCAGCATAGATTACTTTGTCAGCCAAGATTCTTCCATCCATTCGGTTCTCTTCTATAATCATGCCACCGATAAAATTTATATGTTTGGAAAGGAAGTTTGCACCTCAGATTTAGATGCATTCTATGATCAGCAAGCGGTAGAATACATCCGTCAGAAAGAGAGCCTTGCCGACAACACGCCCCGCATAATACATGACTCCCCTTATACCACTACGAGCAGTATGGTACTAACCAGTATGTACAGCCCCGGATATGAAAATATCGTTTTGGTTAACTTGGATGTTAGTGATATTTTTTCTGTGTTGCATAACGATCCCGCCGTTTACAGCAAAGCACCTACCAGTTACCTGGTATTCTATAATAAACAGCAGGTTATTTTTGATGGACGGTATCACACTGAGGCATCCGCCTCCGACACATCTTTATTGAAAACGCTGGAAGCCGGTAACTGGGCCAAAAGCTTTGATGGCGAGTTCAATGGCACTTGGTATCATTTCAACATTCTTCAAGATGCTAACAACAACTTCCAGATTGTTTCCTTCGTGCAAAAATCAGACGTAACAGCAACCTTTTTGTCTTTCCTATCGGTTTTGCTCCTCATGAGCGTTCTAATGGGCATACTTGCCACTTTGGTAAACTTTTTGGTCAGCCGTAAGCTGTATTCCCCCATTGCCGTCATCAAAGACGCGCTCTCCGAAAGCGAACATTTTAATGATGAATTGCAAAAGAACCATGACGTAATCTTAACCGCTTCTGACGAGATCGCCTTTATCGCTCACCAAATTACCGCACATTCCCACCAGCTCGATGATTTATCCATCTATAAACGCCGCAGTCTTACCATTTCCCAAGACACACTGCTCAAGGATCAGTTACTGTACAATAAATACCCCGACGACCAATTCTGGGATCTTTGCGCGCGCGAAGAACTTCCCTACCAGCCTGGCGACCACTTCATCTTAGTCTATACCAAATGGCTGCCCCTAGGTCCTACGGAAGAACAGACACCGGAAAACCAAAGCCTCCTGTGCTATGCGCTGGACAACGTAATGCATGAATTATTTGACCCTTTAGCCAGCGTGCGGTCACTCCCCTTGGAAAAAGGGGACGTGATTTTCCTGTTTTGCCATAGCAGCGGCAGCGACCCCCACATCAGCCGCGAGATACTGGAGCAAATCCAGCAAACTTTTGCCAACTATTTTCGTATCTCTGTTTCTTTCTTTTTATCCCGCTCTATCCACAGCCCCGCCACGCTGTGTTTAACGCAGCAGCAGTTGAAGGAACTTTCCGAATATCGCTTCTTTTACCAAAACGCCTGTATATTGCAAGTAGGCGAACTCGATTTGGATTCCCTGAACTCTGAAATTTGTCCGGTGGCGGATATGAATTCCCTGGAAAACGCCGTTCGTGCCAGCGATATGGAAGCCGTTGGCAATATATTGGACGAATATTTTCAGCGCCTGCCACAATATACTAAGGAATCTGCCTCCGCCTCTCTCAATGTATTCGCTTCGAAGTGCATCACATTACTCAAAAAGATTGAAAGCACAAGCGCCCTGTTTCCTCCCATAAACTATCATCAGTTCTACAGTTCTCTCACAACCAGCGCCACCATCACCCACGCCCGCAATCTGTCATATGAGCAGTTCGCCAAGGTGTCCGAAACCCTGCACTCAGCAGAAACCAATTCCTCTGGCATTGATATCAAAAGTGTGCAGGAATATATCGAGCGCTGTTATCAGGATTTCTCGTTTTCCAGCAAATCCGTGGCGGATCATTTCCATATGTCGGTAACCTATCTGAATCGATTGTTCAAGCAGAGAACCGGGGATTCCATTGCCGTCTATACCAAGAAACTTCGCTTAGAAAAAGCGCGCGATCTATTGTTGCATTCCTCCTGCAACATTGAAACCGTTGCCCGAATGGTAGGGTTTGAAAACACAAAGTACTTTTATTCTCTTTTCAAGAGTGAATACGGTGTAAGCCCTAATAACTATCGCCTTTCTGTCCGGGAAAGCGATTCCCGGAATCCATCGAATCCTTCTTAATATCAGAAAGCCCTCGGCTTAGCCGCAATGTCAGTATGTTAAGCTGACAAATCCTCGTACCATCTCATTTCTGATGGTACGAGGATTTTTTCGTAATAATTCAAAAAAAGACTTGACAAATGTGTCAAGTCGCAGCCTGTCGAAAAAGGTTACATTAAGGTGGTCTTTTTCTCGTAAAACAGAGAGAAATATGGTATAATAAGTACGGGTGATGAACGTGCTTACGAAAAATGTTGAGAATAGAAACCAAATTGAATTTGTAAGTCTTGAAGAAATGGTTCCGGCTGACCATCTGCTGCGTCAGATTGATGCGGCAATCGACTTCAACAAGATTTATGAATTTGTAGGAGATTCGTATTGCAAGGACAATGGCCGTCCCAGCATAGATCCGGTCGTTCTGTTTAAGATCGTGCTGATTCAGCATATCTACGGCATCCGTTCTTTGCGCCGGACGCTGGAAGAAGTCGGCATGAATATGGCATATCGGTGGTTTATTGGCTATCCGCTGAACGAGCAGGTTCCGCACTTTTCAACCGTAAGCTATAACTTCAAGCACCGGTTCAATACAGCATCTGTTGAGTATGTTTTCCGTTGGGTGCTGAAAGCAGCCGCGGATGAAGGCTATCTGGACACGGAAGCTATCTTTGTAGACGGTACGCACATTAAAGCAAATGCCAATCTGAAAAAGCAGGCCCGCAAAGCTGTACCCAAAGAAGCAAAGCGCTATGCCCACGAACTGTTTGATGAAATAAACAAAGACAGAGAAGCACACGGAAAAAAGCCCTTTGACGATGATAATGATGGGAATACAACCGGGGGCAACTCTAACGAGCCGGAAATGGTGGAAAAGACGGTTCCCACAACAGACCCGGAATGTGGTGTATTTCACAAGGGTGAGCACAAGAAAGTATTTACCTACGAAGCACATACGGCCTGCGATAAGCACAATTTCATCTTAGGCGTTCACGTTACTCCCGGCAATGTTCATGACAGCGTAGCGTTTGATTCTCTGTACGATGATATCTGTAAGCATTACCCCGAACACAAAATTGTTGCGGCCGACAGCGCCTACAAGACTCCCTGGATTTGCAAAAGAATCTTTGAAAGCGGTCGAATCCTTACCTCTGCATATACACGTCCCAAAACAAAAGCCGGCAATCACCCCTGGTATACCTATGTTTATGATGAATACTTCGATGACGTAATCTGCCCGGAATACAAAGTTTTGCACTATTCAACAACCAACCGCAATGGATACCGGGAATACAAGAGCCGTCCTTACCTGTGCAAGGATTGCCCCACAAGGGCAATGTGCACACAGAATGCCAAGTACGAAAAGACAGTTTCAAGGCATATCTGGCAGCGCTTTGTAGAGATGGCCGAGGATGTAAGGCATACTCCGATATACCGGGATATCTACAAATTGAGACAACAGAAAATTGAGCGTGTGTTTGCCGATGCAAAGGAAAAGCATGGCATGCGTTATACGCAGTACAGAGGCTTGGCTCAGGTTACCAACTGGGTGAAGCTTAAATTTGGTGCCATGAATTTGAAGAAGCTGGCCACTTGGAAGTGGAAACAGAAAAAATCCTCTCCTGGAAGGGGGCGGAGAAGGACTTTTGCGGCAAATTTTTCTTCTGTGCTTCTGTTTTTCCCATTTCAAATGCAAAAACCTGCCTTGGCGTGATTGTCAAGGCAGGCTTTTTCTACAGGCTGAGCCCTGCAGATATAAATTCTGCAGGGCTGCTTTTTATACAGATTTATTCAGCGGTCTTATAGCCGTCGGGGTTGTGGCTCTGCCAGTTCCAGCTGTGGGCGCACATCTCCTCGATGCCGTACTGGGCCTCCCAGCCCAGCTCACGCTTGGCCTTGCTGGGATCACACCAGCACTCGGCAATGTCGCCGGGGCGGCGCGGGTCGATGACGTAGGGGAGCTCCTTGCCGCAGGCCTTGCTGAAGGCATG
>ENA-OPAO01002161-OPAO01002161.1-human-gut-metagenome-genome-assembly--contig:-NODE-2161-length-12024-cov-8.567299_pt1 | contig 12024 bp, 8 predicted proteins | sample MGYA00241054_ERZ501424 | MGnify/ENA primary metagenome ERZ501424 (study PRJEB25962, sample SAMEA2042623) | human gut metagenome | biome: human gut; feature: human-associated habitat; material: faeces...
CATGTGGTCCTGACGTACGTGTTCTACATGCAGGCCGCTGTGGGTAGGGGGCTGATTGATGTAGATAAGATCCAATTCACCAGCACACAGCGCATGTTCTAAATTTTCGGCGGTGTCTTCGTGCAAAATTACATCCACTCCCGGATAGTCCATACGAAAGCGGCGTATGAGCCGGGGCATCAAAAACAGGTTTCCTTTTCGCAGTCCGCCCACATGGAGCGTACCCTGCCGCCCGCTGGTCAGGTCGCTCATTTCCATCTCAAAGTCATACTTCAGCGCCACAATCTGCTGTGCCCGGCGCAGGTAGGCCTCTCCCACCTGAGTGGGCACTAATTTCTTGCCCAGACGATGGAAGAGAGGGGTTCCCAGCCGCTTTTCCAGGTTGGTCAGAAACAGGCTCAGCGTGGGTTGGGTAACATGGAGCTGCTCTGCGGCACGAGTGATGCTGCGGGTCTTGTCCAGAGCCAGCATATATTCCTGCTCTCGGGTATTCATAGTGGCACCTCCACAACATTGAAAAAACCAATGATTAGAATAAAAATAATAAATTTGTTTTTTGAATGTTACTTTATTATACTAAATACAACAGGAAGAGGTCAACACCCCATGACGTCTTCCAAGTCAAGAATGAGGAGAGGAAAACTATGCCAGAGAAAGCGATCTCCGCAAAGAAAAAGGGCTTTACCATGCCCCACACCTTTGTGATCCTGTTTGTCATCATTGCCATTGCCGTGGCTCTGACCTGGATCATCCCCAGCGGTGAGTATGCCCGTATTGAGGACCCTGTGTCGGGCAGCACCGTGGTAGACGCCACCTCCTTCCAGTATGTAGAGGATGTCAGCGTCAATCCCCTCAGTGTCCCCATGATGATCGTGGAAGCGTTTGTGGATAACGCGGACCTGATCACTCTGATCCTGCTCAGCGGCGGCGCCATCTATATGCTCACTGCCGCGGGGGCGCTCCAGGCGCTGGTGGCAGTAATCGTGCGCCGCTTCAGTAATCGGGTGGAGGTCTTTATCCCCCTGCTGATGCTGGTGTTTGCTCTGATCTGTACCACTCAGGGCGTAAATACCTTCATCGGATTTGCACCCATTACAGTCATGCTGGCCCTAAGCTTAGGATTGGACTCCATCGTAGGCGTGGGCATCATCCTGCTGGGCGGCGCGAACCACCACGCGGCGGTGGCCATCGCGCTCGGCAAAGGTGTCCAGGTCAAAGGCGTGCAGCGGCTGACCGGTGAGCATCATCACATAGTTGGTGATGTCGACGATATTGTTGTGCGGGCGCACGCCCAGGGCGTTAAGGCGCTTGACCATCCAGTCGGGCGAGGGGCCGACCTTCACGTTACGTACGATGCGGGCGACGTAGCGGTCGCACAGGCCCTCGTCGGCAATCTCGACGGAAAGCTCGTCGTCGGTCGCGCGGCCGGTCTCGGCCTTGATGGCGGGCAGCTCAACGTGGAAATCGCGGTCGAAGATGGCGCCGGTCTCGCGGGCCATGCCGATCATGGACAGGCAGTCGGGGCGGTTGGGCGTGATCTCGCAGTCGAGCACAGTGTCGCTCGAACCCACGTACTCGGCAAACGGCATGCCGCAGGGCGTATCCTCGGGCAGGATCATAATGCCGGAGTGGTCGCCGCCCAGGCCGAGCTCGCGTGCGGAGCAGTTCATGCCCATGGACACGACGCCGCGGAGCTTGCTCTTCTTGATTTTGACGTCGCCGGGAAGCACGGCGCCGATCATGGCCGTGACGATGTGGTCGCCGGCCTCGAAGTTCTGCGCGCCGCAGACGATTTGCAGTGGAGCGGGATTGCCGTCGGCGTCGAGGTTCTTGTCACCCACGTCGACCGAGCACACATACATGTGGTCGCTATCGGGGTGCGGGGTCTTGGTGAGCACCTTGGCGGTCACCACGTGGTCGAAGGACTCGCCCACGGTGTCGATCGCCTCGACCTCGGTGCCGGTACGGATATATTCGTCCGAAAGGGTCTTGGGATCCTCCGGAATATCGATCATGGTCTTGAGCCAGTCGTAAGAAACGCGCATCTAACTGGTCTCCTTTCATAAATGCGGCTTTGAGCCAAAAACTGCAACGGAGACGGGTTTTCCAAGTGCCGCAGATTGCCTTGAAAGAGGAGGGCCGCGTACTTAGGTACGCAACCGACGATTGAAAGGCAAGGTGCGGTGCTTGGGAAAGCCGCCGGGCCTAGAACTGATTTAAGAAGCGCATATCGCCCGTCATAAGCGTTCTGAGGTCGGGCAGGTCGTAGCGCAGGGCCGCGACGCGCTCGGCGCCAATACCAAAGGCGAAGCCGGTGTACTTCTCGGGGTCGATGCCGCAGTTGATCAGGACGTTGGGGTCGACCATGCCGCAGCCCAGGATCTCGATCCAACCGCTGTGCTTGCAGAAGTTGCAGCCCTTGCCGCCGCAGACGTGGCAGCTCACGTCCACCTCACAGCTGGGCTCGGTGAAGGGGAAGAAGTGCGGGCGGTAACGCGTCTTGCGATCCTCGCCAAACATGCACTTAACAAAGTAGTCGAGCGTGCCCTTGAGGTCGCCAAAGGTGATACCCTCGTCGACGACCAGGCCCTCGATCTGGTTGAACTGCGGCAGGTGGCAGGCGTCGGCCGTGTCGGGACGATAGACGGTGCCCGGGCAGATCATGTAGATGGGCGGCTTCTGCGACTCCATAGTGTGGATCTGCACGCCCGAAGTCTGGGTGCGCAGCAGCACGTCGGACTCGCCGTGGGCGTGAGCCTCGGGGTGCGCGACGCTGCCGGGGTTGTTGTCGACCACGTAGAAGGTATCGCGGGCCGAGCGGCTCGGGTGATCCATGGGGGCGTTGAGCGCGGTGAAGTTGTAGTAGGAGGTGTCGACCATGGGGCCGGACTCGACGGTGTAGCCGATGCCGCAGAAGATGTCCTCGGCCTCCTCGATAATCTGCTTGATCAGGTGCTGGTGGCCGATCTGCGGACGGATGCCCGGCAGCGTGATGTCGACGGCGTCGTGCTCCAGTGCGCGCTTGAGGGCGGCGGCCTTCATCTCGGTGTTGCGCTCGTCGAGCATGCCCTCAATCAGCTGGCGCATCTCGTTGGCTCGCTTGCCCATCACGGGACGATCCTCGGGGGCGAGCTTGCCCATCATGCGCATCAGGCCGGTGATGCGGCCCTTGCGGCCGAGCAGCTCAACGCGCGCAGCCTCGAGCTTGGCTGCGTCGTCGGCGCCTGCGACGAGCTCCTTGGCCTCTTCCTCGAGTTTGACCAGATCATCAATCAGACTCATGTCTTCCCTTTCGTCTCTCGCGCTCTCCGTTTGCCGAGGCGGCTGCCACCGTCTGGCGTTGTGAAAACGCGGCCCGGTTCGGTAATAAAAAAACCGTCCTCGGGCATGTGCATTGCCCAAGGACGGTTGAATTCCGCGGTACCACCTTGTTTGACCCGGCGGATGTCTGGCCCGCCGCGCCCACTCTGTGCCCCTTGTCGCGAGGCTCACGGCTTCCCTACTGGGGCTTCGCCGCCGCTGGCTGCGTGCCCGTTGAGGTCGCTGCTCGGGAGTGAACGCTTGGCCCTTGTCACCGCAGGAAGGCTCGCAGCCCATGACCTTCCCTCTCTTGCCGGCGACGCGGCGGGCAAAACCCTCTCCGTCAACGCATTGGGCTATAGGATAACACATTCTGCGTGTGCATCGCCGCGTTCCGTTTTGTTCGCACTGGGTACAAGGCGGGTAGCTGTGCAAACTGGCCGCACGCCCACCCGTGGCGCTCGACCTGCGAGATCAAGGATATAGGTATGGGAAAGAAACTCGATAAGAAAGCCAAGGCGGGCAAGAGCATCAAGAAGCTCCGCAAGCTCGAAGGCAAGCTGTGGACTCGCGAGTACCTGCTCAAGATTGCCGAGTTCGATGGAGCGACGATTGCTCCTGCCAACGGCGCAGCAGCGCGTGCCGACGCCATGGGCACGCTTGCCGGCGAGCATCACAAGCTGCTGACCAGCGAGAAGTCCGTTGAGCTCGTACGCTCGTTAGCGCGCGAGACCGTCGCCGGCGGCAAAATCGACGACCCTCAGCTGCTCGACGAGATCCGTGTGCTCGGCCGCGATCAACGTGAGGCCAGTGCCATCCCCACCGAAGAAGCCGAGGCCTGGACCAGGCTCACCTGCGAGGCGGACGCCGTGTGGCACAAGGCCAAGGCTGCCAACGACTGGGCGAGCTTTGAGACCTATGTGGATAGAATCGTCGCCCAACTTAAGCATCAGGCCGAGCTCATGGACCCCAAGCGCGATCCATACGACGTTTGGCTCGACCAGTACGAGCGCGGCCTTTCCGCCAAGAGCTTCGACGCGTTTTGCGATGAGGTCAAGGCCACGGTCGTGCCGCTCGTGCACGCCATCGGCGAGCGCGGCCAGCAGCCGGCTGCCGACTTTTTGCACGCCCACGTGCCCGAGGCTGCCCAGCGCGCCATGAGCTTCGACCTTATGAAGCTTGTCGGCCTGGACCTGGACGACACCACGCTTGCCTTTACCGAGCATCCGTTTAGCGAGGGCTTTGCCGTGGGTGATGCGCGCATCGCGACGCACATCTACGAGGACGACTGCATCTCCAACGTCTACAGCATCATCCACGAGGCGGGGCACACCATGTACGAGCTGGGCGTCAATCCCGCCTATGCGCGCACGTGCTTGGAGGGCGGCACCTCCATGGGCATCCACGAGAGCCAGAGCCGCTTTTTCGAGAACACCGTGGGTCGCAGCCGCGCCTTTATGGGCCCGCTGCTCGAGGTGCTGCGTCGTCACGCGCCCGAGGTCTACGGCGACGTCGACGAAGACACGCTCTACCGCGCCGTGAACATCGCGCAGCCGTCGTTGATCCGCACCGAGGCCGACGAGCTCACCTATCCGCTGCATATTATGGTGCGCTACCAGATCGAGCGCATGCTGTTTGCCGGCGAGGCTGCGGCCAAGGACATCCCCGCGCTTTGGAACCGCTTTATGGACGAGTACCTGGGCATTCCCGTTCCCGACGACACGCACGGCTGCCTGCAGGATACGCATTGGAGCGGCGGTTCGTTTGGCTACTTCCCCACGTATGCGCTGGGTAGCGCCTACGATGCCATGTTTGTGCCGGCCATGTGCCGCGACGGCGTCGACCTTACCGGTGCCTGCGCGAGCGGCGACTTGGCACCCGTCCGCGCGTGGCTGGGCGAGCACATTTGGCAGTGGGGCCGCGCCAAGGACGCGCCGGAACTCATCAAGGGTGCCTGCGGCATGGATTTTGACGCCCGCTACTACTGCAGCTACCTGCAGGACAAGTTCACCACGCTGTACGAGCTGTAAGGATTGACCAGCACGCCATCGCCAACGCCAACTATGTTGACGCCAATGTCTTGGCAACGTCAGCGAAAACGACCCTAAGCGAGCAAGGTGACGTGAAATGAAAGGGCGCTGACCTTCTGGTCGCGCCCTTGAAATTGAACGTCAGATTGCCGCTTAGGGGCGTTTGCAGCGTCGAGCAGTTACGCGGTTTGGTAAAACCGCGTAACTACAGAGCCTCGAGTGCGTTGGCGATGCGCTTCATGGCGGCATCGGCGGATGCTTGGTCGGGCGCCTCGGCCAGCACGCGGATAACCGACTCGGTTCCGCTCTTGCGTACGAGCACGCGGCCCTCGCCTGCCAGCGCAGCCTCGGCCTCGGCGATGGCGTTCTGCACGCCCATGTTCTCGAGCGCGGCGTCCTTGTCCGCCACGCGCACGGCCACCTGCGCCTGCGGTAGCAGCTTGCACGGAGCCGTGAGCTGCGAGAGCGTCTCGCGCTCGGCGCGGATCACTTCCATCACGCGCAGCGAGGTCATAATGCCGTCGCCCGTGCGCTCGATATCGCCAAAGATCGTATGGCCCGTCTGCTCGCCGCCCAGGCTGTAACCGCCCTCGCGCATCTTGGCATACACGTGGCGGTCGCCCACACCGCTGGTCACGGCACTTAGGCCGGCAAGCTCCAACGACTTGATCAGGCCAAAGTTGCTGGCAATCGTCGGAACCACGGTACCGCCCGAAAGGCGACCGTGCTTGTTCAGGTACACGCCGCACACGTACAGGATCTGGTCGCCATCGACCACGCGGCCGCGCTCGTCCACGGCCAGGCAGCGGTCGGCATCGCCGTCATAGGCAAAGCCCACGTCCAAGCCCTGCTCCACCACGTGGCGCTGCAGACGCTCCATATGCGTGGAGCCGCAGTCGACGTTGATGTTAAAACCATCAGGCGCGGCATTGATCACGCGCACGTCGGCGCCCAGCGCGTCGAACACCGGCTTGGCCACCGAGGACGCCGAGCCGTTGGCGCAGTCGATGCCGATCTTGACGCCCTGCAGCGAAAAGTTCGCGCTGGCGATGAGCGAGGCAATATAGCGGTTGCGGCCCTGCATGTAGTCCACCGTGGCGCCGATGTGGTTGCCCGTGGCCAGCGGCACCTCGCTCTTGCCATCGACGTAGTCCTCGATGAGCTCCAGTACGTCCTCGTCCATCTTAAAACCGTCGCTATTGACGAGCTTAATGCCGTTATCGCAAAACGGGTTGTGGCTCGCGCTGATCATGATGCCGCAATCGAAGCAGCCTTCCACGGTCTGATGCGCTACACCCGGTGTGGGGATCACGTGCAGCATATAGGCGTCCGCACCGCTCGCGACCAGGCCACTCACCAGCGCCGCCTCGAACATATAACTCGAGCGACGCGTGTCCTTACCCACGATGACGCGCGCCTTGCGCTCGCGGTTGGCGCCGTAATACCAGCCCACAAAACGGCCAATCTTATAAGCGTGCTCTACCGTCAGCCCAACGTTAGCCTCACCGCGAAAGCCGTCGGTGCCAAAGTACTTCATGCGCTCTCCTTACAAAATAGGGGCGAACAGATTGCCTGTCCGCCCCAAAATGGTACTCGATTATCTGCGCTACCAGAAAAACCCTACGCCGACGCGCTGTCGCGAGCCGCCTGGCATGTAGGAGTCTGACGCAGCGTAAGCGGCTTGTCCCCCGCCTCGGCTGACGTGGTCAGCGTATATGTGATCGTCGTCGTCTCGCCAGCATGCAGGTCAACGGTGCCCGAATAGAAGGGGATTCCATGCCACGTAGCGGCGCCAAGACCAAACTGGGTGCCCTCGACGGTCAGATCAGTAATGTTGCCGCCCGTCGGGGCAAACAACGAGACATTCAGACGCTCGTCGTCGCGCGCGGCATCGGGCGCGCTCGCCGCGACGTAGTCGGGCAGCTTGCCGGCCTCCTCCTGCGTCATGATGTTCGTCAGGGTAACGGTGATGCGATACGAGCATGTGCCGTCACCGTTCTTGATGCCCTGGCCAATCTGCGTATCGGCATTCAGGTACCAGTCGAGCTTGGAGAAGCTCAGGTTGTTAAAGTAGACACCAGCAACGGGATCTTCACTCGGGTCATCCGGATCGGGCAGCGAGGCGTCGATGTTCATCTCCTTGATAGCGTTCTGCTCGTCATCGTTTTTCATCCACGCGATCAGGCGGCCCTCTTCGGCACCGCGCTCAACGGCGCTGACAAGCTTCGTAACATCGACATCGCCGATACCGCCAAGGATCTTGTCGAAGGCAGCGCTGGCGACGGATGCAAAGATGCCGTCCGACTCCTCGACCGGATAGTTCCAGTACACATCGTGCATGAGGACCTTTGCGGCGTTGGTGCCGTCGACAACCGTTCCGTCGGGCAGCGACACGTTACCGACCAGGCCCAGCAGATACTGCAGGAACACCGGGTCGATACCCACGACGCCGTCAACGTCCTGGCCATATTGAGATTTCCACAGGGCTGCGACACGCTGCGAGTTGCGGGGCCAATCAGGCGAATAGGTATTGCCCGAGTTGTACAGGTTACTGTGGTTGCCGAACAGCGCCTCATCCTCTTCGTCGACGCTCTCGACTGCCTCATCCTCGCTGAGTCCAATGCGGGGAACAAACTCGCCGATCGACATCTGGCCGTCGGTGACCGAAATCAGGCCCTGCGAACCGCCAAAGCCGCCGCAGGCACGAATCTCGACGTTGTTCATGGCGTACATAAGGTAGTTGCGCGTCTGGCCGTTGGCGCCGAGCATCTGGGGAAGGACGGGGGCGACCTTCTCCGCCGCGTCAACCGCGCCGTTGAGGGTGGCAAAGCCGTCCTTGGCCTTATCGACCAGCTCGGTCACCTGGGAAATATGAGTATCGCCAATGCCCTGGATCTTTTCGTTGGCGCTCTTGAACACCTTCGAGCTGTTGGAAAGCGAATCGGCGACCGCCTGCAGCGCGGACACGTTAATCATGCCATCCTGGAACAGCTTGCCGGGCGTTGCCCGCGAGAGGTTGTCGGCCATGGGAATCAGCGCGCCGCTAGAGACATCGGACAGGGCGTCGATCATGGTGCGGGCAGCATTGATGTCGCTGCCATACACCGGGATAAACGAAGCCGCCGTCCACAGCGGGCTCGAGGTCTCCGCCTTCATGCTGTCGCAGAGCTCATCGATCTTCTTCGCGTCGTCAGGCAGCGTCGAAAAATCGCCCGACGTGACCTTATCCTTAAGGCCACCGACGATCTCGACAGCCTCCTTCGCTTCGCTCTTTACGGTCTTTGCCGAGTTAAGCAGCATAAAGCCGCCTGCGCCAAGCACAACGAGAAGCACCGCGACTACAGCGGCAATAATGGCGCCGGTGTGACGCTTTTTGCGCTCGCCCTTGCGATGGCGATGACGGACCAGACCGTCAGAGGTCGAACTCGACGAAGCATCGCTACCGTAGTTCAAGCCAAAATCGTAATAATCTTCCTTGGAACCCGAGCCCGCAAACTCGGCACCGCTATCATCCAGGCGGGCAAACGTGCCAGTCTCGGAGGCGCCGGTGTAGATCGTGCCGAGGTTACCCGTAAGCCCCGCGCCACCGGCAGAGGGAGTATTGTTGTCGGCCTTGCCGGCATTAACGTTGCCGGCAGCATTCGCGGCGTTGGCAGCACCTGCGTTGTTCGCAGGCACCGAAGGAGCCCCGCTCGGCTGCGACGCGGAGGTTGCACCGCCCGCAAAGACATTCCCTTTTGCACGGCCGGTCTTTTTTGCCTTTTGAGACTGCTCGTACAGAGCGGTAAACATCGCCGTCTCGCCCGGGGACACGCGCTTACCGGAACCGCCCTGTCCAGCGCCGCCCGGCGTGCCGGCCTTACCAGCCCCGTTCGGACGCGGCGGAACTGCAGGACGGCCGCTATCGCTGCCCTTAAAGTGATTACCAGCCATAAAGAAATCCTCGCAATTGAGTCGCAATGAAAAAGTCCATAACCTTACTAGTTTATGGCATTTTGAGCATCGACAGCTAAACTCCAGACACGGACATCAATTGGCGAAAATGCGGCACAACACCTTTTCTGTCTTGGCGGAGGCGCCAGCTACACCGTGAGGAATATCATCACGATGATCATGGCAAAGCCGATAAGGTCGGTCGGCAAAAACACCGTGCCCAGCATAACGGCGCTGGTGATGGTCGCCGAAACCGGCTCCACAGTTCCGATGAGGCTCGCACGTACCGAGCCGATGTCCTTAACGCCCTGCATATAGAGCATGTAAGCAAAAAACGAGCCGATAACCACGAACACCGCGAGCGCCTCGACGCCGGCAGCGTCGAGCGCCGGCATATGCGCCCAGGGCTGCACGAAGACGCACGAGACCACGCCCGCCGTGAGCATTGCCGAACCCGTGACGATGGGGCTGCCGTATTCGGGCAGGATCTTGGCGGGAATCACCGCCATACACGCAGCGCTGACCGCACACATAAGACCTGCTGCCAGGCCAAGCGGCGAAATATTCAGGCTGGTGGGGTCACCGCCGGTGGCGATTAAAAAGGTTCCACCCAGAGCCAGGCCAATGCCGATGACTTCGCGAGTACGCGGCATGCGGCGATCGATCACGCAGGTGTAGTCCATGATGATAACGAGCTGCAGGCACTGGAGCACCGTCGCGGTTCCGGCGTTCGTCAGGCGCACGGCCGAAAGATAGCAAAACTGGTTGAACAGCAGGCCAAAGGCGGTAAAGAGCAGCAGCTGCTTGCGATCGGCGGGTGTGGTCCAGAGCTTAATCAGGCGCTCGCGGTCGCGCGTAACAACCACGGCCATAAAGAGTAGACCGGCGAGAATCTGACGCACGCTCATAAGCCACAAGGTGTCGACGTGGTAGGTATCGAACAGAAAGCTCGCGCTGGTGCCCGAGAAGCCCCAAAACGAACCGCCCACCAGCGTAGCCAAGACGCCCGTGATCATCTTGCGCGTCTGGGCGTCGTTGAGACGGTCGCGCCATGCACGGCGGGTGCTGCGGCTGAGCTCGTCGGTGCCCTCGGGCACATCAATGTTCGATATATCGGTCATCGGCACCGAAGCCCCTGTGCCTTCGACCTGCTCGACACACTCTTTGCTCATTCCACTCCCCCGAAACAGCCTGGAAACAATTCGGCTTACCTTACCACGGCGAAGGCACCAGCCGGAGGCTTGTCCGCTTATCGGTAGGACAATTCCGCAGGCGTCTTTCCATAGCTCGATACCGCAATGGCCCTGTATTAGTCGACAGCCAAATCGCGGCAGCAGACTCTTTTGAAATGGATACGACAAAGCCCCCGAATTCCACAATGTAAGCGATTTTTAAAAATGTTCTTGCCACCGAGTTCAGGCTCCGTTATATTATCACTTGCGCACTTGCGCACCCTTGATCGGGCGTTTAGCTCAGGGGGAGAGCGCTTCCCTGACACGGAAGAGGTCAGAAGTTCAAATCTTCTAACGCCCACCAAATGTTCGCAGCTCAGAGGCTATGTTCTCTGAGCTGTTTTGTTTTATGTCGCCAAATCCGCTGGCAGCCCCAACCGTCATCGCAACGTAACATCAATTCACCTGACAAATGGCTGCCAAACAAATTCAATACCCCAACATCAACAATAGCCAGGCACAAAACTGCGCCGCAAGCTGCTCCAACCGCCCAACTGGCCAAAAGCCGACCACCTACTTGCCGATCTATCCATCGGCATAACCAATCAGTCAACACCGCAACTTCTCAGCAAAACGCCGCGATGTCTGCGCCCTGCGGTATCCTTGAGCCACTTGCACCTGCAGCACCAAGGAGCCGCCATGCGCACCGAGCTCGATGTCCCCTTTTCGCACAAAGAAGAAGCCAAAGCGCTGGGCGCCAAATGGGACCGGATCAAGAAAATCTGGTATGTACCCAGCGGCGTCAACCCCGAGCCCTTTGCCGAGTGGCTGCCCGGTGTTGACCGATCCGACCCCTCAGCGCCGTATATATATCTAGTACTGGGCAAGCGCGAATGCTGGAAGTGTCACAAAGAGACCTCGGTCGCGGCCTTCGGCATTCCCTATCGAACCGATAGCGACGAGTGCATCGCCATCGCGCACGCGCCCAACGAAGCCGGGCACATTGCCATCGACACGGCCAACGCCAACGCACTCGCCATCGTGCCCGCTCTTGGCTGCGTGCCGAGCGAGATCCGCGACTATCTTTCTAAGCGCTGCGGCTACAAGCCCGTAGGCGCGCGAGCCTCCAAAGCCCCGTCGCTCGGCAACACGTGCACCAGTTGCGACGCGTTGCAAGGCAGTCGCTATCTGCTCGAAGAGCCCTCGTCCCCGTTTGCCCTCACCGCCATCAACAAGCTGCCGGCACTGGAGTTTGTGCGCGTCGAAGTTGCCGGCGTCTTTGGCATCCCAGCCACGCGCACCGACTTTGACCAGGCGCTCTTTACCTGGGCACGCGACCATCACGCCGAGTTCCACAAGAGCCTGTTCGAGGGAATTTACCTGTAGGGCAAAGCTCGAAAATCGAGTATGCGCAGGTAGCAAGGTATATCTAACGGGAAACCGAGAGGCCGACACTTAGCTGACCAACAATCGATAATCGATACTCCGACTGAATAAATACAGAAACAACCCCCCCCCGCATCGGAGTCAGTGCGGGGGGTGTTCCTATAGTTTTGTCAACTGGGAAATGCTCTTCGTGCGACCGAATC
>ENA-OPAO01002178-OPAO01002178.1-human-gut-metagenome-genome-assembly--contig:-NODE-2178-length-11961-cov-6.869982_pt1 | contig 11961 bp, 8 predicted proteins | sample MGYA00241054_ERZ501424 | MGnify/ENA primary metagenome ERZ501424 (study PRJEB25962, sample SAMEA2042623) | human gut metagenome | biome: human gut; feature: human-associated habitat; material: faeces...
GGTACTATGACTCAAAAAGCTATTACAGATGGATTAAATAGTAAATCTGGTATTGGTCATACTCATAATTACGCAGGATCTTCAAGTGCTGGTGGGGTTGCTAATAGCGCTGCTAAACTATCAACTACTAGAACAGTATCTGGTGGTACCGATATTACTATGAGTTTTAATTATAACGGATCATCAAACTCATCAGCAAATATTGGATTTTATGGTTCTGCTGCGAGTGTCGGTGATAAAAATAATTATCCATTTCATAGGTTTGCAAAACTTGATACTATTGCATCAAGCTATTCAGATAGATCTACCACATTCTTTATTTCTCAAGATTATAGCGGTGGTGGATTTGGTATTGTACGAATTGTATTGCGTACAAATAATAACAGTTCTGTATCTTCTGTCGAAGTAAAATGGTTGGTTCGTTGTGGATTAAATGCAGATAGTGTTCAAGTTGGTCTTTATAATGTCTTTGGAAAGACCTATGCTGATGCATTCTTTAAAACCGGTGGTAGTTATGCGGGGACATATTTCCGCGCAATTGCGAGTGGAGCACGTGGCAATGCCACCAGAACTTGGGTAATGATTAATTCTTCTGAAGTAAGCGGTACCACTACAACAGACGCAAAAACATCTACTGAGTGTTATGTTACTATTGCGGCTGCTGGCACAAAACTTCATAATCAGGCATATACAAATATAGTTTCTGGTGTTGACTCTGGTTCAACATCTTATGCGAATAGTGCCGGTAATTCGACTAAATGGAATGGATATACATTAGATATTACTACCGCGAATACTAAAGATACATGGCTGTTAGTCGCAAACAATAATATGATTCAGCATAAACTTACAACCGATTTTGCAGATTCTAAACATACTCATAATTATGCTGGTTCTGGATCCGCTGGTGGATCTGCAAACTCTGCAGTAAAACTTGATACTACCACAGCTGGAAGTGCAACTCAGCCTGTATACTTCTCAGGTGGTAAACCAGTAGCTTGTTCATATACACTTGGTAAGTCAGTGCCTGCAGATGCATTATTTACCGATCATACTTATGGAAACATGAAGGGTGCTACTTCTTCTTCTGCCGGAAGTGCTGGTCTTGTTCCTGCACCTAATATAGGAGAACAATTAAAATTTCTTCGTGCAGATGGTACATGGGTAATCCCTACAAATACGACATATTCTGTAGGTACATCAAGTTACTTAGGAATAACTAAGCTTTATACTGAAACTGGGTCGGCTACAGATGGTACCATGACTCAAAATGCTATTACAACTGCTCTAAATGGGAAATCTGCTACTGGACACACACATAATTATGCTGGATCATCTTCAGCCGGTGGAAATGCGAACGCAGCTGTAAAATTAGCTACTGCAAGAAAGATTGGTAGTGCTTCATTCGATGGTACTGCCGACATTACTTTATCTCAGATGGGACTTAATGTTCCTGTTGAAATTACAAAGGCTGATTATCTTGCAAAAAAGAAAGCTGGAACTTTAAACGCAAATACCTATTACAATGTTATTGATGAATATGATTCTGCAAATGTTATTAATGACTCATCTGTAACAGCCAACAGTGCGTTTTCAAGTACTAAATCAGAAAAAACATATGCGAAGAAAAGTACACTTGTTACTACTACTCTCACAGCTAGTAAATGGACTGGTTCCTCTGCTCCGTATACATATGTATTACCTGTATCTGGTGCGACTACTTCAAATATAGTAGAAATTAATTATGCTTCTAACGCATCATCTCAAGCAATAGAGGCATATCAGAACGCTATGTTAGCAGATGGAGGGCAGACTACAAATCAAATTACTATAAAAGCAACCGAGAAACCAACTGTAGATATTCCCATTACTATTGTTATAAGAAATGATTTATAAAAGGAGGCGATAACATGGCAATTTATAAAGGTGAACAATGTCTTGCTGGAGTTGGTAAGAATGCAACTATTAAAATTGGTACTGCTAAAACAGGTACTTCGGCTGCGGTAACTAATTCTGGTACTGATACAGATGCTATATTGAATTTTACATTACCTAAAGGAGATCAGGGAGTTGGAATTTCAAGCGTTATCCCTCATTATCTTGCAAATCCTAAATCGCAAGGAGTGACCAGATCAACTACTGGATGGGCGACTTCTGCTCAGGTTATGACATCTACAAACAAATATTTGTGGTGTTATCATGAATTTGTTTTGACAAACAATAATCATCTGTACACTACTCCAACAGTTATAGGTGTTTATGGAGATAAAGGTGATCCGGGTACAACTGATTATAATGGATTACAGAATAAACCGGTCGTTAATGGAGCTGTAACTGCTTATCAGTCAGATATTATGAAATCTCAGTTAAGGAATGTGACGTTCTCTACTGAAGAACCTAAGACAACTGATGGTAAACCTGGTGATATGTGGGTGGTGTATGGCGATGAGTAATATTAAAACTGGTGATATTTTAAATTTTGATTATACTGGTGCTGTTCAGAGTATAACATTGCCTAAAGGAATATATAAATTGGAGTGTTGGGGTGCTCAGGGTGGAAATGGATGTACTGACAATTCATATACTGGCGGTAAAGGTGGTTATTCTATTGGAACCATTTCTCTAAATACTAAAATTACTTTATATATTTATGTTGGTGGTCGAGGTGTAAGTTCTGAAGCTTCTGGATCTGGTGCAATTAGAGCTGGTGGTTTTAACGGCGGTGGCTCTGGTCGAGATTGGAGTTCAACGAATCATGGTGGCTCTGGTGGTGCTGGCGCTACTGATATACGTATTAACCAAGACTCTTTTTATGCTCGTGTTATCGTAGCTGGTGGTGGCGGTGGAGCATCTGATGATGGGAATGGTGGCTCTGGTGGTGGCGTAAGCGAAATTTCAACTGGTGCTAGCGCTGGTACTGCAACAAGTGGTAGCGGATTTGGACAAGCAGCTGCTTCTAGTTATACTTCTGGAGAATGCGGTGGCGGTGGCGGCGGTTGGTATGGAGGCTATGGTGGCGGTTCCGAAAATATTCCTGGTGGCGGTGGTTCTGGATATGTGTATATTTCTTCTACGGCTTCTAATTACCCATCAGGCTGTTTACTTAACTCTTCTTATTACTTGTCTGATGCTAAAACCATAGCAGGCAATAATTCTTTTGTTTCTCCCACAGGTTCATCTGAGACAGGGCACTCTGGTAACGGCTATTGTCGAATTACTGTTATTGAATGCAAGAATACGGCACTATATACCAGAATAAACAATTCAATGAAAAAGGCTACTGCATTCTATTTCAAATTAAATAATAACAAAATGTACGGTATTGGTTCTGCTAATTCTAATGGTGCAGTTATGAATTTTGATTATACTGGATCAGTCCAGACTGCTACATTGACTCCTGGTAGATATAAACTTGAGTGTTGGGGAGCACAAGGTGGAAATAGCAATCAATCAAACGGAACTTATGGTAATGGTGGAAAAGGTGGCTATTCTACTGGTATTTTAAATGTTTCAACTAATACCACTATATATATAACAGTAGGAGGGCAAGGTCAAAATGGCGTCTTTAATACTAGAACTGCTGGTGGTTTTAATGGCGGCGGTGATGGTTATGGTACTAACGGCTCTGGCGTAGGTGGCGGAGGCGGTGGAGCTTCTGATATTTCTTTAATGAGTCCTGTATTTTCACACTCATCTTATTTTATAAATAACATTCGAGATACAAACTCACTATTAAGTAGAATTATTGTTGCAGGCGGCGGAGGATCTGCAGGATATGACGTTAGTAATAATGCAGCTAATGGTGGTGCTGGCGGAGGTACTACAGGACAAGATGGATTATCAAACCGCGTTTATCATGGCACTGGCGGAAAACAAACTACTTTTGGTACAGGAGGATCATCAGAGGAACCTAATAGGTATTCCGTCCAAGCTAAATTCGGATGTGGAGCATCAGCCAGTAATTCTACAGATGTAGCGCCTGGTGGAGGCGGTGGCTGGTACGGAGGTGGATTACATTGTGATTCTGCTGGTGGTGGTTCAGGTTATGTCTACACTTCTGCCACTGCTTCAAATTATCCTTCTGGATGTTTACTAAATTCTACTTATTATCTTTCTAATGCTCAAACCATTGCTGGCAACAAATCATTCCCTTCACCAACAGGTTCTACAGAAACTGGTCATTCTGGTAATGGACATGTAAAAATCACTAAATTATCAGATGTAATATATCTTACTCAGGCTAAGAACGACATAATGGATTTTAATTATACAGGTTCAGTACAATCTAAAACTCTAAAACCAGGTACGTATACTTTAGAATGCTGGGGTGGTCAAGGAGGAACTTATAGTAGTTACATTGGCGGATATGGTGGTTACTCCAAAGGCACAATTACTCTTGCTAAAACGACTACTGTTTATGTATCTGTTGGTGGAGCTGGATCTTCCTCTTCTACTACTGCAGGATTCAATGGTGGAGGAACTGGTATTTCTTCTGGTAGAGGTGGTGGAGGAGCTACAGATGTTCGCATAGGTCAAAATTCTCTATATTCAAGAGTTATCGTAGCCGGAGGTGGCGGCGGAGCTGGTGTAACAAGTGCCAATGCTAATCCTTGTGGTTGTGGTGGTGGAGAATATGGTGGAGATGGATATTACAATGATACCACTGGTTCTTATACTATAGGTCAACATAGATGTGGTGGTAGTGCCTCACAAACTGCAGGTGGCAAAACATGGAGCACGAGCACTCAGGCTACTTTTGGTCAAGGCGGAAATGCTTCCGGCTACTCTTGTGGTGGTGGTGGAGGCGGCTGGTACGGAGGTGGCGGAGCCTACGACAATGATTCTGATTCTGATGGACGTTGGGGTGGAGGAGGCTCAGGATATGTTTATACCTCTTCTACAGCTAAAAATTACCCTAACGGATGTCTACTAAATTCTACTCATTATCTCACAAATGCTAAAACTATCGCAGGAAATAAATCATTTAAATCACCAACAGGAAAAAATGAAACTGGACACACAGGTAATGGCTTTTGTCGAATCACAAATTTAACTCCAACACAATATGGATTATACGTAAAAACGAACTCTGGTTGGGAACACATAGATTTATAAAAGGAGGGCTTAACTATGCCGATTATATTTCACGGAACAGGTAGTGGCGGCTCTGCTAAAAAACTAAAAACCGCACGAACTATTAATGGTACGAATTTTGATGGTACAGCTAATATTACTACTGCTAATTGGGGAACAACAAGAACCGTTACTGTAGGAAATACAAGTAAATCTGTAAATGGATCTGGAAACGTAAGCTGGTCATTAGCTGAAATAGGTATTCATCTTTCAACAACGGAACCTGCAGCTAGTGACGGAAAGAATGGAGATATTTGGATTACTTATGAATAAAAGACTGAAAGGAAGGTGAGGCTTATGGCTTGCTCTGGTGGATGTGGAACTTCTTGTGCTACCAACTGTACTCATTCATCATCTGGTGGATGTGGTGGTTCTTGTGGTGGTTCTTGCTCTACTAACTGTACTGGTGGATGTTCTGGATATTGTGATGGAACTTGTAAGGGAGGTTCAGGAAGTACTTGTTCTGACTGTACTGCCAAATGTGCTAATGACTGTACTGGAGCTTGTACAAATGCTTGTGTAACCGGATGCACTGGCTGTGGGAACAACTGTGATGGAGACTGTACAAGCGCCTGTGCTCAAAGGTGCTCTAATGATTGCAATGCTGCATGTACTGCTACTTGTGCTTATGATTGCGAGCATACTTGCACTGCTTCTTGTGCCAACGATTGCACCAGTTGTGGTGGATCTTGCTCAAGTAATTGCTCAGGAAATTGTGATTCCGGTTGTTATACTGGTTGTTATGGTTGTGATTCTACCTGTTCTGGTGGTTGTTCTGGCACTTGTAATACTACTTGCACTACCACTTGCGCCAATGACTGCACTGGCGGATGCAAAGGAACCTGTACAGGTGGATGTGGTGGTTCTTGTGATAACTCATGCGGCTTTTCTTGTGAAGCTTCATGTGATAACAATTGTACTGCTGTTTGTTCTGTATCTTCTGTGTACGGTGGAAACTCGGAAAAAAGTGTATTGAATTTTGCTTATACAGGTAAAGCTCAATCTGTAACCCTCGAACCCGGAAAATATGTTCTTGAATGTTGGGGAGCACAGGGAGGTTATCGTTCTAATTCTAGTTATGGTGGAAAAGGTGGCTATTCTACAGGAACTTTAACATTGACTCAAAAAACTACTATATACATATATGTTGGTGGATCTGGAAATTCTGTTACATCAGCATCAAATTCAATCTATCCCGGAGGTTTCAATGGTGGTGGATATAGATACAATTATAAAGGTGGTGGTGGCGCTACTGATATTCGTATTGGAAGTGCTTCTTTATACGCCCGTGTTATCGTTGCAGGTGGCGGTGGTTCTGATGGTAGTCCTAATTATAGTGGCGGGTATGCAGGTGGTGTATCTGGTACTAGGGGAAATTTTGGATGTGGTTCATATGGGTATGGTGGATCTCAAACTGCTTCATATTCATCTTTAAGTGCTATTAATTCACAAGGTACTACAAACTCTTCTTCTAATTGTGCTGCTGGTTTTGGTTTCGGTGGTTTTGGATGTTATTACGCTTCAGGTTATGGTGGAGCCGGTGGCGGAGGATGGTACGGTGGACAAGGTACTTATCCTGATGGTTCTGGAGATGATGATGGCGGTGGCGGAGGTGGTTCTGGTTACGTTTATACTTCCTCTTCTGCTTCTAACTATCCTCAAGGCTGTCTTCTAAATTCATCTTACTATCTTTCTGATGCTTCTAATTTATCTGGCAATGAATCTTTTAAATCTCCTTCTGGCACTACAGAAACTGGTCATTCTGATAATGGCTATTGTAGGATTACCTGTTATATCAAAAAGAAAACTCTACATTGTAAAATGAACAATGAAATTAAAAAAGCAGCTCCAGTATTTATGAAGATGAACAATAAAATTTATGATGCTGGCGCTAATGCCGTAATGGATTTTGCTTATACAGGAACAGCTCAAGCTATATCACTTCCAAGAGGAAAATATACAATAGAATGCTGGGGTGCTCAAGGAGGTTCATATAGTAGTTATTATGGTGGTGCTGGAGGATATTCTGTCGGAACCATAACTCTAACTAAAAATTCTACGGATTTATATATTTATGTTGGTGGACAACCAGAAGCTACAACTTCAACAGGTGAAACACCTGGTGGATTTAACGGAGGAGGAAAAGGTTGTTCAAGAACTTATAATTATAGTAGTTATGGACAAGGTGGCGGCGGTGCAACCGATGTTCGTATAGAAAAAAATGATCTTTATGCTAGAGTTATTGTCGCTGGAGGAGGTGGAGGTTCATCATCAGAAAATTCGCTTACAACAAAATATGGCGGTGGAACTACTGGTGGTTCTTCTGCTTCTGGATATGGAGCTACACAAACTGCTGCAGGTACAAATGGTTCGTTTGGTCAAGGTGGTTCTGCAACAACTTCTGGAACTAATTATAATTATGGTTCCGGCGGTGGCGGAGGTGGATGGTATGGCGGTGGTGCATGTTCTGATTATAGTGATAGCACTAACTACCAAGGCTATAATGGCGGAGGTTCAGGATATGTTTACACTTCAGCTACTGCTGCTAATTATCCAAGTGGTAATTATGTAAATTCTTCTTACTACCTTACCAATGCGCAAACTATAGCAGGAAATCAATCATTTAAATCACCTGATGGAACAAATGAAACAGGCCATACCGGAAATGGTTTCTGTCGAATCACCCGTAAATCAGGAAAAATATTTGTAAAACAAAACGGATCATGGATCAAAGTGTAATGCTTTGGTCCATGTTTAAATTACAGGAGGAATTGTTATGAAACTTATTTTAAAAGATGGACAAGAACTAATTATTACTCGTGCTAACGATACATATTCATATGAAGGATATAAAGATGGGTTGGGAAATGATATGAATAGAAATATCGTGGCTACTATTTCTATCTTCAATTCTGATAAATCTTTAAACACTATTAAGGATATGATTACTGATGAAAATAGAACAGGTTTTAAAATTATTTATGGGAATACCCAGAAAGATTATACTGGAATGAAAATTGAAAGTATTTCAGAAGAAATCTCCAATGAAAGAAGTGTTATTAATATCTCATTAGCTACAGATAAAACCATAGCTCCTACTGAGACCACTGAAACAACAACAGAAAAAACTAAAGAAGAAACTAAAGAAAAAACGGAAACAGCTTCTGATAAATAATTAAGAATGAAAGGAATATAAGGATATGAGAAAAATAATCGTAAAGGTTGATAAAGAAAAAGCTACAGAGCTTGAAAGAGTTAATTTTGAATTAAACTTCGTAAAAGACATTGTACAGAGAGTTATTGAATCACATCCAAGCGATTTAGAACTCATCAATGGAGATACTCTTATGTCTTACAATAAACGTGGTGCAGAATTACAGAGAAAGTATGCTGCTCTTGCAAATGAGATGGCAAAGGAATACATCCCAGAATACCTCGAAGGTCATCAGTATAGTTGGATTATTCCAAATAATTCTGACGAAATGACTATTACTATTAAATGTAATTGTGAGATTCCAGAATTAGAGGGAATAGCATGAAAAGGACAGAACAATATTCGGACCAGATAGCTAGACTTTATCCATCTAAGAAGGTAAAAACCGATGACGGACAAAGAATATTAACACAGAGTATCACTTTTCAAGTAACTGATGATTGCAACCTTGCGTGTCTATATTGTTACCAAGGACACAAAGGAAAAAATCGAATGTCGTTTGAAACAGCTAAGAAATTCTTTGATTTAGTTGTATCAGGTGAAAAAGGTTTTAAATCTTATATCAATCCAGAGAAATCTCCTGGATTGGTTGTAGATTTCATTGGAGGAGAACCCTTTCTTGAGATAGAGCTTATAGATCAAATCTGTACTTATATTATGGATAAACTCATAGAGTTGGATCATCCTTGGGCCATGAAAACTATGTTCTCTATTTGTTCAAATGGTGTTTTATACAGAGACGAAAAAGTACAAGCATTTCTTCGTAAGTGGGCCAATAGATTATCTTTCTCAGTTACTATTGATGGGAATAAAGAATTACATGATTCCTGTCGAGTTTTTCCAGATGGTGGTCCAAGTTATGACATAGCTGTCGATGCTGCGTCAGATTGGATGAAACGTGGAAATCATATGGGAAGCAAGATCACAATTGCTCCGGGCAATATCAGCTTTCTATACGATGCTATTAAGCATATGGTCGATCTTGGATATGATGAAATCAATGCCAATTGTGTATATGAAAAGGGTTGGACACCTGTACATGCAACTGTTCTTTATGATCAAATGAAACGTATATCTGATTATTTCTTGGAACAGAATTTTGATTTTGAACGTGATTTCTTCTGTTCCCTTTATAATGAAGACTTCTTTCAGCCTAAAGATCCTGATGATTTACAAAGTTGGTGTGGAGGCGTTGGTAATTCAATGATTGCTTGTGATCCTCAAGGTCGCATATTTCCATGTATCAGATATATGGAATCTTCTCTTAATGGAGAGCAAGAACCGTACTCTATTGGTGATGTAGATAATGGTATAGGATGCACAGAATGTTATAAATGCAGAATTAATTGTATGGCAAAAATAGATAGAAGGACACAGAGTACAGATGAATGTTTCTATTGTCCTATAGCTGCAGGATGTTCTAATTGTTCTGGTTATGATTATCAAGTGAATGGTACTCCTGACTCAAAAGCTACTTATATATGTGTTATGCATAAAGCTCGTGCTCTTGGGAATCTGTATTTCTGGAATAAATATTATAGAAAAAATAATATGAGTAAGCGAATGAAAAACTATGTGCCAGATGAATGGGCGCTTGAGATTATTTCTGAATCAGAACTTAATATGTTGAAAGAACTTGAAAGAGAGGATTAAAAGCCTCTCTTTTTTATTGACTAAAAGGAGGCTTGATATTATGGCAGAAATTAAAGGAATTGATGTTTCCAGATGGAATGGAAGCATTGACTGGAAAACTGTTGCTAGTTATGGAATGGGCTTCGCTATCCTAAGAATCACAGAAAAAGGAAATATTATTGATAGCACATTCGAACCTAATTATAAAGGTTGTATTGAGAATAAAATTCCTGTTGGAGTCTATAAATACAGCTATGCTACTACTATTGCTCAGATTAAAAATGAAGCAAATGTAGTTATTAAAACATTGAATAAAAGAAAACTGGATTATCCAGTGTTTCTTGATATAGAGGATAAATGTCAGGAGAATTTATCTGACAATTTAATGATGAAAATGATCGAAGCGTTTAGAGCTATTATTGTCAAAGCTGGATATAAATTTGGTATTTATTGCGGCTATTCTTGGTATCAGAACCAGTTACCAGAAGGTGCTAAAAAGTATGATTGTTGGGTTGCTCGATATCCTAATAATGACACCGGTGAATTACAGGAAAGATTAAGAGTTCCTGCTTCTACTGGTGTTATTGGATGGCAATATTCTAGTAAGGCAACCATTCCTGGTATTCCAACAAAAACCGATCGAAGTGTATTCTATAAAGACTATTCTAAATCTTCTACTACTTCTACAAACTCTCTCAAACCAACAACTACACAAGGAAGTGATACTATGAATAAAGATAAAGCTATTGATGCTCTTATTGCTTGCGCTAAAAATGAGGTTGGATATTTAGAGAAGAAATCTAATTCTCAGCTTGATGATAAAACTGCAAATGCAGGTTACAATAACTACACTAAATACTGGAGAGACGTATATCCTCAGTATCAGGCACAGGCTTGGTGTGCAGCGTTTGTGAGTTGGTGCATGATGAAAACATTCGGTCTTGATGTAGCTAAAAAACTCCTTAAACATTGGCCTTATGTATACTGTCCTACTCTTGGAAATCTCTTCACAAAGTATGCAAATCCACAGCGAGGAGACATTGTAATCTTCTATCGTAATGGTACATTCGCTCATACTGGATTAGTAACAAAAGTCGAAGGAGATAAATTTTATACTATTGAAGGTAACACTTCAGGAGGCTCTTCTATTGTTCCAAATGGTGGTGGAGTTTATGCTAAGAGTTATTATAATTCAAATCTCCCTGGGACAAAGTTTTGTCGTCCAGACTATTCTATTGTCACATCCATCTTAACTTCTAACACCTCTTCTACATCATCTCCTGCACCTGTACAGCCATCTTATACTGCATGGGTAGGTTCTTGTACAGCTAATGGAACAGATGTATTCTCAGGCGCTACAGGAGCTTCTAAGTTAAGTACATATCCTAAACTTAATGCAGGTAATCTTGTGGATATCATCGGTGAATCTGGTACAAGATATCAGGTTCGTATCGCTGCAAAATATATAGGGTATGTAGAAAAATCTAACATTAAAAATCCTAATACTCCTGCTGCAACAACTACAAAAAAATATCCATTTGTAGGAAAAGTAACTGCAAGTAAATTGAATGTTCGCAAAAAACCCGGTACTGAACATCCGTTACTTCCAGAGTATCCGATGTTAAATAAAGACAATCTTATTAATGTCCTCGGAGTTACAAAAGATACTAAAGGTGACAGATGGTACAAAGTATCAATCACTAAAAAAGAATATGTTGGCTATGTATCAGCCAAATATATCATTAAGGCATAAGGAGGTACGTCATGGGTATTGAACAGATACAGAAAATCCATGAGTTTGGTGAGATCAATGTGATCATATCTTTACTTCTTTGTGCAATGCTTGTTATAGCTTTAAAAGCTGGATGGGAGAAACTTCTTGATGTTCTTGGTCTCGAAACAAAAGCATCTCTACAGAAGAAAGCTTTAGAGAAGAAGTTGTCTGATATGGAACAGAAAATTGCTGATTTTGAGCAGTCTCA
>ENA-OPAO01002193-OPAO01002193.1-human-gut-metagenome-genome-assembly--contig:-NODE-2193-length-11896-cov-3.403260_pt1 | contig 11896 bp, 14 predicted proteins | sample MGYA00241054_ERZ501424 | MGnify/ENA primary metagenome ERZ501424 (study PRJEB25962, sample SAMEA2042623) | human gut metagenome | biome: human gut; feature: human-associated habitat; material: faeces...
TTCAGCGACATATCTTCGATTTTTTTGATGTTTTTTTCCATGATGAAGATAAAGCCTCCCTTTTGCTGTTGCTTTTTATTATACCGAACAGAGGCGGATTGTGCAACTGCAAGTCCGGTGCATAAATGTCGGAAATACAGAGAATTTGGCGAACGAATCTTCTTTACAAAACGGCACGGTCCGTTCTATAATAAAACTCACCAGAGATCTTCTGGTATTCATAACCGTCGGTTCAGACGGAAATCCCTTTTTTATAATTGAGATAATTGTATACAGAAAGGAGTGTGATTGGTGTTATTGGTGGCAGGATACTGCTTCTGACGATCACCGGAGTTGCTGTTTTAATGGATCTGTATCAGATGAAAATAAAAAACAGCTGGATCCTTTTTTCGATGCTGATCGGGTTCGTATATGATCTGTGGCGTGGAGGATGGAATGGAACGGCATTTTTTATTTCAGGTACAGGAATTCCACTGGTGGTTCTCGGATGGCTGTTTTATTTCCGAATGCTTGGTTCGGGAGATATCAAACTTTTTTGTGTACTGGGAGGAATTATGGGACCAGTACATATTCTGTGGTGTATCTGGTATGCATTTCTGACAGGAGGGCTGCTTTCACTGGCCATTCTGATCTTGTGCGGCGGTTTCAGCCAGCGAATCCAATATTTGGTCAAATATATGAAAACGTATATCCGGACAGGCGAACGGAAAGCTTATTACCGAAATGGGACTGCGTGGGAAAATATTCATTTCACGGTTCCTGTCTTTATGAGTGTGATGCTGTATGCAGGAGGTATGTATTGAAAAAACAAATTTTTGCAGTCTGTGATCTGGAGGCAGAGTATGCCTGTAACTTTATGGACTATCTGAATCAGAAGAAAAATATCCCTTTTGAAATCCAGGCTTTTACCAGTGTGGAAAGTCTGGTGGCATATGTGAAGAAGAACCCCGTAGAGTTGCTGTTGATTTCTTCGGAGGCAATGTGCCGGGAAATAGGAGAACTGGATATTGGTAAGATCGTGATCCTGACAGAGGGAAGTAAGCCAAAGGAACTGGAGAAGTATACTGGTGTGTATAAATATCAGGCATCATCAGATGTAGTACGCGAAGTGATGGCCTGTTATGGTGCGGAGAAGGCAATTCTTCCGGCGCAGCTGCCAGTATTAAAGAAGACGACGGAGATACTGGGAGTATATTCGCCGCTGGGAGGCTGCCTTCAGACTTGCTTTGCACTGACACTGGCGCAGATATTGGGCAGGGAAAAAAGTGTCCTTTATCTGAATCTGGAAGAGTATGCCGGGTTTGAAGAACTGATGCAGAAAAAATTTTTACATACACTCAGTGATCTTCTGTATTTTGTAAAACAGGGAAGTACAGGGATTACAGTTAAGATGAATGGAATAGCAGAGAGTATGGGAAATGTGGATTTTATTCCACCTGTGCAGTCACCGGAGGATATCAGAGGAACTTCCTGGCAGGATTGGGAACATCTTTTGCAGGAAATCATTCTCCACAGTTCTTATGAGACGATTGTACTTGATATAGGAAACGGGATTGAGGAGGTTTTTCAGATGCTGGACATGTGTACTACGGTTTATACTCCGATAAAAACAGACAAAATGTCACGGAGTAAACTGGCACAGTTTGAAGAACTTCTGAGTGTGCGGGATTATCCGCAGATTTTGAGCCGTATGGTAAAACTGAATCTGCCGTATGGACAGGAAGTCCTGGCAGAGCCGTTTCGCGCAGAGCAGCTGGTCTGGGGAACGCTTGGCGATTTTGTCAGAGAACTGCTCGGAAAGGATGAGGTATGAGTAGAGAAACTTTTCAGTCACTGAGAATGCTTCTGATGGAAAAACTAGACCTTGCAAGAGAACTGACCGATGAAGAGATCCTGGAAGAAATTGATACACTGATTCTGGAGAGGATGCGGGATTCCTGCCTTTCTCTGAAGGAAAAAGTACAGCTCCGTCAGGAATTGTTTCATTCTGTAAGAAAACTGGATGTGCTGCAGGAACTGATCGAGGACGAAACGGTGACAGAGATCATGGTGAATGGTCCGGATGCAATATTTGTGGAGCGGGCCGGAAAGCTTTCCCGTTGGGAAAAGACCTTTACTTCCGGAGAAAAGCTGGAAGATGTGATCCAGCAGATCGTCGGAAAATGCAACCGGGTGGTCAACGAATCAATGCCTATTGTGGATGCCCGTCTGGAGAACGGAGCCAGAGTGAATGCGGTGGTCCGCCCGGTTGCATTGAATGGTCCGATACTGACGATCCGCCGTTTCCCGGATACACCGATTACCATGGAAAAACTGATCGCGCTTGGAAGTCTGCCTGCGGAATGTGCGGAATTTCTGAAAACACTGGTCAGGGCAAGATATTCCATGGTCATTGGCGGAGGAACAGGAAGTGGAAAAACAACGTTTCTTGGAGCACTGTCCAATTTTATACCCAGTGACGAGAGACTGATCACTATTGAAGACAATGCAGAACTGAAGATTCAGGGTATTGAGAATCTGGTACGGCTGGAGGCAAAGATGGCAAATACAGAAGGTGCAACATCAGTTACGATACGTGATTTGATCAAGACCGCTCTTCGTATGCGACCGGACCGTATTGTTGTGGGTGAAGTCCGCGGAGGCGAGGCGGTAGATATGCTACAGGCACTGAATACCGGTCATGAAGGTAGTTTGAGTACGGCACATGCCAATTCGGCCGAGGATATGCTCTCTCGCCTGGAAACAATGACTTTGATGGGAGTAGATCTTCCGCTGGAAGCGATTCGACGTCAGATTGCCTCAGGAGTGGATATACTGATCCATCTGGGAAGAATGCGGGATAAAAGCCGGAAAGTACTGGAGATAACAGAAATCTGTGGATTCGAAGATCATGAAATAAAAACTCGGACATTATATCAGTGGCAGGAGGGAAAAGGGCTGGAGCAGATTGCATCCCTTCTGAACCGGGAAAAACTGATACGGGCAGGGGTGACTATATGAAACAGAATTATGCGGAATATCATTTTTCAAAAACAGAGATTCTGAAATATCTGATACAGAGCATTCTGCTCTGTGGAGCAATGGATTATCTGTTTTATCAAAACTGGTGGCTGATGCTGCTGACAGTTCCTGTTACTGTCCTGTTTATGAGACTGAAAAAGAAAGGATTGATCAGAGAACGAAAAAGGAAACTGAATTATCAGTTCAAGGATGCACTGAATGCATTAAGCGTAGCTGTACAGGCTGGTTACTCTGTCGAAAATGCAGTGGCAGCATGTTCCAGGGACCTGGAGAGACTGTATCCGAAAGAGACAGATATCGTGAAGGAGTTTCATTACATAGAAACACAGCTCAGAGTCAGTGTTCCGGTTGAGGAACTTTTACTGAGCCTTGGAGACAGGAGTGGTATTGAAGATGTGGAAAATTTTGCTGCAGTATTTTACACCGCCAAGAGAACCGGTGGAGATATGAATCGGATCATACAGACTTCTGCGCGGATGCTTGGAGACAAGATCGATGTCCGTAAAGAAATTGAGACAACGCTGGCGGCAAAGAAAGCAGAACAGATGATCATGAGTCTGATGCCGGCCGGAATCATTCTCTACCTGAAACTGACCTCTCCGGGATTCTTAAGCGTACTGTATGGAAATCTTTTTGGAATGTGTGCGATGACACTTTGTCTGGGGATTTATGTGTTATCTTACTGGCTTGGGCGCAGAATTGTTGATATTGAAGTGTAGGAGAAAGCAGTATGTGGGTACATTTTATTATTTTTATGACAGCGTTTGGCACTGTGCTAGTCTGGAAAGCAGGGTGGCTCAGGCTGGATGGTATTGCTGATAAAGAAAGCCTCCGTCTGTTTCTGATCGTTGCCGTCTGTGGAAATCTGGCAGGAATGGCGATGACACTGACAAATGGAGACAGTGAAATTTATCAGAAAGGCCACAGAATCGAGAAGAGTGAGGATGGGGCTTATACGGAGGAACTGCAGGTTTCCGTGGGTGATGGGAAGCCGGAGAAAGTTGCTGTTCAGATTCCGGAAAAAGAGACAGAAGAAATGGAAGAGGAAAATGCACAAGTGAAGCAGTCGCCGGAAGAAATGAGACAGAAAGAGCTGAAAGAAGTGATTGAACAGTATAACAGGGAAAAACAGGATCCGGATTATTATTATCTGCCGGATTCCTGGGATGGCCAGACACTTAAGTGGCAGAAACCCGGGGAGAGTACTGGAACACTTCTGGCAGCACTGGCCCTGTTTGCGGCAGTCGTGCTGATGTTAAAAAAAGCGAGAGAACAGCAGGAAGAGATGGCAAAACGGGCAGAACAGCTTCTGATGGATTATCCGTCGCTGATCATGAAGTTTACACTTCTGATCCAGGCAGGTATGACGGTTCGCAGAGCATTTCAGAAGATCAGTTCAGATTATCTGAGAAATTGTCCGAAAGAAGGACGATATGCATATGAAGCCGTGACGACGACTTGCCATGAAATGGACAGTGGTGTGGCAGAACTGGAAGCTTACCGAAGGTTTGGAGAGCGGTGTGGACAGATGAAATATAAAACATTTTCTACGATCCTGATTCAGAATCTCCAGAAAGGCGGACACAGGATGGCAGATCTTCTGGAAAAAGAAGCTCTGGAAGCATGGGATGAAAGAAAAAGAAAGGCAAGGGTAATGGGGGAAACAGCAGCAACAAAGTTGCTTGTTCCAATGATCATGATGCTTGCGGTGGTGATGGCGATCATCATGATACCTGCATTTTTGTCGTTCTATGGATGATTGTATAAAAAACGAGGAGGTAAAACAATGCGGGATTATCTGCAAACAGCAAAAGAATTTGTATACGAAGAAGATGCAGTAGGGGTTGTGGAGATTATTCTGATCCTGGTGGTGTTGATCAGCCTTGTCATTATTTTTAAAGAGCAGCTGACAAATCTGGTACAGGCAATCTTAAGTAAAATCACAAAACAGAGTAATTCAATTTGATGAAGAAAGGAGAGAGCCGATGGAGAAAAAGGGCAGTATTACTGTTTTTCTGGCGCTGATCTTAAGTCTCCTGCTATCACTGGTTGCAACGAGCATTCAATCTGTGCAGGCAGCGGCAGCGAGAACACAGATTCTGAACAGTATGGATATTGGACTTTATTCTCTGTTTGGACAGTATGATCGTTTTCTTCTGAAAAATTATGATCTGTTTTTTCTGGATGGAACACAGGGAGGAACAGATCTGAATCTGGCAGCAGTTTATGATAACTTTGAGTCTTATATGAAACCGATACTGAAACAGAACAGTCAGAAGCTGAAACTCAGGCAGGGTGGTTTCAGTGGATATCGTCTGGCAACAGATGAAGATGGCGAAGTCTTTTACCAGCAGGCAGTCACTTATATGAAAGATACGCTTGGAAGTCAGGGAGTACAGACACTTGTGAAGCGATATAAGAAAAAAGAGCAGAAAGTGAAGCAGGCAGAGAAAGATGGAAAACAGGCGGAAGCAGGGAATACACTGGAAAATTATGATTCCGAAATGAATTCTGCGGCACAGAAGAGCCAGGAAGCCAAAGAGGCTTCAAAGAAGGAAGAATCCGGAGATTTTGGTGATGGCACTTCGGGAGAGAGTTTTTCAGATGGAGAGGTAAAACCGCAGGTGGTAAATCCAGTTCCGGTGATTCAGAGGATTCGGCGTATGGGACTTCTGGATCTGGTCGTTCCGGCATCAAAAGGAATTTCTGATCAGAAAATCTCACATGGAGATCTGTTATCAGGAAGAACGCTTCAACAGGGAATGGCGATGCCGCAGAAAACGGGAAAAGATAATTCCGGATCAGCAAAAGTACTGTTTCAGCAGTATCTGATGGAGCATCTGGGAAACTATATTTCTCCTTCTGAAGCAGGGCTGCATTATCAGCTGGAATATCTTCTGGCAGGAAAGAAAAGTGATCAGGAAAATCTAAAAGCCGTGGCAAAGCGTCTTCTGCTGATCAGAGAGGGAATTAATGCATCCTGTCTTATGGCGGATGCCGGAAAAAGGGCCCAGATTCAGGCACTTGCCCTGGCAATTGCATCGGGATTTCTGATACCGCCTGCAGCAGTGGCGATTGAGGCGGCACTGATTTTGTGCTGGTCCTTTGCAGAAAGTATTCTGGATCTTCGGGAGCTGTTTCATGGAGGCAGAGTACCATTGACTAAGACGGCAGCAACCTGGCAGCTTTCTCTGGAAAACCTGCCGAATCTCCTTGAGGGACTGGACAGCCAGAGAAGGGATGCGAAAGGTGGAATGTCCTATGAAGATTATCTGCAGGTGCTGCTTTTGTCAAAATCAAAAGCAGTCAAGCTGACAAGAGGTATGGACATGATCGAAGTGGAAATCCGCAGTACAAAAGGAAAGGAAGGTTTCCGGCTGGACTGCTGCATAGAAGCGGCTGAAATATCTGTGGATGTAGAGGCAAACCGAAAGCAGACTTTTTCGGTGACAAGGCAGTACAGTTATATTTAAAAACTGGATTTAAATGGATTTAAGGAAATACGGGCGGCGACGAGCCGCCCCACGGAAAAGAGGTGCAGAAAGATGCTTTTTCAGAAGGAAAAAGATTATGGGAATACTATCACAAAGATAGGTAGAAAGAAAAACAAAAAAAACGAGACTGCAAAAAAGAAAAGAAAAATAAAAAAAGAAAGGAAATGCTCTCTTAAAAACAGAATCCTGGCTTCCTCGATGGTCAGAAGAATCTCAAATTTATTTTTAAACACATCTTCTGAAAAAGTATCTTTCTGTGCCTTGAACAAAAAGGCGAGTCTGGCGCTGGAAACAGCACTTGTGCTTCCTATGTTTTTGCTGGGAATGGTGACGATGATCTCTTTTATGGATATTTACCGGATTCAGACAGAACATCTGCAGGCATTATGTGAAAAGACAAAAGAAGCCGGAATGTATGCATATGTGCTGGATGGAAAGGGGCCGGAAGAAATTACATTGCCGGATGTCTATGCATATACTCCGATCGGAGCATTTGTTCCTTTGCCGAAGGTATGGATGCATAACACAGTAAAAGTCCATGCATGGACAGGAGCTGATGAGACAGTGTTTTCCGGAGAGACCAGAGAACCGGAAGAAATGGTGTATGTGACAGAAACGGGAACGGTATACCATAAGAAGGCAGGATGTCGTTATCTGAAGGTATCCATTAATCAGATTTCGGGTTCATCTCTGACGCATGCCCGTAATGACAGCGGACAGAAGTACAGTCCCTGTGAAAGCTGCAGTCGAAATCAGAAACCATCCGGGGTGGTGTATGTTACATCTTCGGGAAATCGATATCACAATCTTGCTACATGCAGTGGCTTGAAAAGAACTGTAAAACTGGTAAAAGAATCACAGCTTGGAGGAATGCATGCCTGCAGCAGCTGTGGATAAGGGGCAGAGGATTATGCAGATCAGAGAAGTAATGACCGTGTTGTTCCTGGCAGTTATGGGCTGGAAAGACTGGAAGAAAAAAGAAATTTCACTGTTGCTGACAGGTACGTATGGAATCATTGGTCTTGCCTTTAGCATTTATGCAGAAAGACCACTGGAAGACTGGCTGCTGCCATTTGGTGTGAGCCTGATGATACTGGCGGTAAGTGTTCTGACCGGTGGAGAGATTGGAATGGGCGATGGCTGGATTTTTCTGGCACTAGGAACAATGCTGCATACAGAAATGTATGTAAGAATGGCATGTATCGGAATGTTGATCGCAGCGGTGTATGCGGGAGTCCTTCTGGTTATATGCAAAAAAGGACGCAAGACAGAAATTCCACTGGTGCCTTTCTTACTGTTTGGATATCTGGGAGGATTATTGCTATGAAAGTCAGAAAAGGAAGTTTTACAATAGAGGCAGCCTGCGTGATGTCGCTTGTGCTGATAACGGTAATGGGAGTTTTATATCTTTCCTTCTTTGTACATAATCGTTCCTGGCTGACGGCTGCAGCGTACGAGGCGGCACTGGCAGGAAGTATAGAAGGTGTACAAAAAAACGGACAGATATATGAAGCCGCTTCTGCAAAAGCACAGGAACTTGGAAATGTGGGATTCTTTGGCGCAGAGAATCTGTCTTACCAGGTCAGCGATGGAAAAACAGTAAAAGTCTCCTATCAGGCAGATACAATCGCCGGATTTGGAGGTTTTCGCTGGGTACTGCAGACGGAGGGCAGTTCAAAGATCATTCGTCCGGCGCAGTGGATCCGCAAAGTAAAAGCAGCATCTGAAATCGTGAAGGATACAGAATAATAAGAGTACAGGATCATATAGGAGAGTGTAAAATATGTTTGCAGAATATAAAAGAGATGTAAGTCATAATTATCTGATCCTCCATGGGGATGAAACAATCAATACCACTTCTTATCAGGTACGGATCCTGACAGGAAATACAATGTCTTCTATATTAAAATGCCGCATGCAGGGACTGGATGGAACATGGCTCTTTTATTATGATATCACTTCAAAGCAGTCGCTGGCATCTTTTTACGAACAGCGTAAACTGCAGGGAGAAGATCTGGAAATGATTTTGAAAGGATTTCTCCATGTAATAGAAGAAATGGCAGAGTTTCTTCTGAATACGGAACAGCTGGTGCTTTGCCCGGAATATATTTTTCTGGATGTGGAGAAAAAAGAGGTTTCGTTCTGCTGTCTGCCGGATTATCACCATCCGGTGCAGGAACAGTTTCGGGAACTGACCGAATATTTGTTGCCCAAACTTGACCATGAGGATCCGACAGCTGTAAATCTTGGATATGGAATTTACCGAAAAGCCATGGAGCCAGGGATGCAGCTGGAAAATATTAAGGAATTGCTTTATCGATCTGAGAACAGTAAAGAGAAAATTGCAGAGAGCGATACAAAAATCAGAGATAAGGAAGAGTACGTGGGAGAAATGGAGGTGCCACTGCAATTTTTTCAGGAGGAAAAAAAGGAGAAAAAGGACAGGAAGTGGCAGCCTGCAGCCGGGTGTGCAGTGGGGGTTCTGTTCCTGCTGGGAATTCTCATTTTCCGCTATCTGGGATATTTTCCGGAAATTCCAATAGAAGTTGTATTGGGAGCGGCAATACTCCTGATGGGAGTTGGAGCAGGATGGACCTGGATGGAAGAAAAAAAGAAGAAAAAACAGGAACAGTCTGCAGAATGGAGAAACAAAGTACAGCGGGAACTTGCCGGAATGAATATAGAAAAACATGAAACAGAAAGAAACAATACAGGGAGAAAAGAAATAAAAGATATAGAGCAAAAGAGTGAAAAACAAAACCGTACAGAACAAAATTCATGGGAATGTGAGAAAATTGGTGAGGATACAGCAGAACAGGAAACATATGGTGAAACGGTAGTTCTTTCGGCAGGTGTCAGGTACAGCCAGCCTGGTAAGTCGGGAACCCGGAGAACTTCCGACGGTTTATCTGGAACGGGAACTGACCGTGATCGGAAAACTGGAACAGGCTTCGGATGTAGTGATCTCGCTTCCGACAGTCAGCCGGGTGCATGCAAGAATACGCAAAACAGGTGAGAACTATTATCTGGCAGATCTGAATTCCAGGAATGGAACTTCTGTTAATGGCAGAATGCTTGGGGCAGAGGAAGAATATTTTCTGCAGGATGAGGATCAGGTGGATTTTGCTCAGGCAAGATATGTATTTCTGAGGGGATAGATAACTTCTGAAAAGAAAATCACCGGACATGAGGGTTCGAAGGCAGTATTTCGGACAGCACAGGTGAAGTGTTGCCTTGCCACAGGGAACGGCATCTGCTAAAATAGACGAACAACAGCAGAATACATATGTATTCTCTGAATACAAAAACAGAGGAGAGTAACCTGTGGAAGAATTACGCAAAGAGCCGGTGACTGCCGGACTGATCCTGTTGAATATTCTGGTATTTCTGATCGTGGAATTTACAGGAAGCTCCCAGAATACCATGCATATGCTGGATTGTGGAGCTGCCTTTACACCAATGATCATTCAGGGTGGAGAATATTACAGACTGTTCACCTGTATGTTTCTGCATTTTGGAATTGAACATCTTCTGAATAACATGCTGGTTTTATTTGTACTTGGAAGCAGACTGGAACAGGTAATTGGAAAAATAAAATTTCTGTTGATCTATCTGATCGGTGGAGTACTTGGAAATGTGATTTCTTTACTTATCGAATTACGTACGCAGGATTTTGCTGTATCAGCAGGAGCATCCGGAGCGGTGTTTGCAGTTATGGGAGCCATGATCTATATTGTCATTCGCAATAAAGGATGGCTGGGTGATCTGTCTATGAGACAGATTCTGGTCATGGCAGCTTTTTCTCTGTATTTTGGTTTCGCAAGTACGGGAGTGGATAACACAGCCCATGTAGGCGGGATGGTGTCCGGGTTCTTTCTTGCAGTGATTTTTTATCATCCTGGAAGAAAAATATAAAAGGAAGTACCTTCTTTCGGAGTGCTTTCTACACATAGTGTACCCTGGTGGGCTTCAATGATCTGCCGGGTGACAGCAAGCCCGAGGCCAGTGCCCCCGGGCTTGTATGTTACGAAGGGACGAAAGGCGTTTTCAATCTGGTCTTCTGTCATGCCACATCCGTTATCCGAGATGGTGATCTGGACACCGTCCGGAACGGCAGAAGCGGAAAAAAGGATTTTGCCGTGAGTATGCTGGATAGATTCCTGCGCATTACGGAGAAGGTTAAAAAGAGCCTGACGGATTTTTGTCTGATCCAGACTGATCTGGGGAAGATCACGGGGGATGTCAGTCTCAAAGGAGATTCCAAGGTAGTCCAGTGCCGGTCGAAAGGAACTGGTAATTCGATCCAGGCAGATACTTAAATCTGTCTGTACAAGGGAAATGTGACCGGCATTTTGATATCTGGAAAGTTCATCCAGCAGCTCACGGATATAGTTCAGATTTTCCATAATGTTATCCCAGTGTTCGTTGAAACAGAGCTGTGGCTGTGAATCCGACAACATCTGCATTTCGCTGGTGATCAATGCCAGCGGATTTCTTATTTCATGCGAAAATGTGGACAACATCGACTGAAATTCTTTTTTTGATTGTGTGATAATGTTTTTTTCCTGCATAATCTGTCACCTCAATGTGAGTATATTATGCAAAAATATCGGAATCAACAAATTTCGTATTGAAAAAATCGCGAAAATACGAGACAATAGAAAAAGAAAACAGTTTATTTGTAAGGAGGACTACATCATGGAAAACTGTATTTTTTGTAAAATTGCAAACGGAGAAATTCCATCCGCTACTTTATATGAAGACGAAGATTTTCGCGTAATTCTGGATCTCGGTCCGGCTTCAAAGGGACATGCACTGATCCTGCCCAAAGCTCATGCAGCCAATATTTATGAACTTCCGGATGAGACTGCCGGAAAAGCAATGATCCTTGCCAAACATATGGCAACCAGGCTCAGAGACGGACTGCACTGTGACGGGTTTAACATTGTACAGAATAATGGAGAAATTGCCGGTCAGACTGTATTTCATTTCCATATGCATCTGATTCCACGTTATGAAGGTGATCAGGTTGGACTTACATGGAAACCGGGAGAACTGACAGATGAAATGAAGGAAGAGATCCTGGCAAAAGTCAAAGCATAAAGAAAAGAGCACAGATACAGATGATAATTGAGAATTTTGATGATTTTTACGATCACTACCAAGGATTCTCAGCATATGTTGCTTTTTGCATCACAGAAGATTACGAACTTTCAAAAGATATCAGTCAGGAAGTTTTTCTGGCATTATTCAAAGTGAAAGAAAAACTGGATTATTCCAGACCTGGCAGATTGAAAGCACTGGTGATGAAAGCGACATCCAACAAATGTATGGATTATTATAGAAAAGCCTCATCCAGACAGGAAAGTTATACGATTGAT
>ENA-OPAO01002211-OPAO01002211.1-human-gut-metagenome-genome-assembly--contig:-NODE-2211-length-11799-cov-3.603031_pt1 | contig 11799 bp, 10 predicted proteins | sample MGYA00241054_ERZ501424 | MGnify/ENA primary metagenome ERZ501424 (study PRJEB25962, sample SAMEA2042623) | human gut metagenome | biome: human gut; feature: human-associated habitat; material: faeces...
TCATGTCTGAAGAAAAGAAGTTAAATGGTACGGTCATCGTCACTTATCGCTGCAATGCCCGTTGCTCCATGTGCAACCGCTATAAGGCACCTTCTAAGCCGGAAGAGGAAATTAGCATCGAAACCATCAAGAAGCTGCCGAAGATGTACTTCACAAACATTACAGGTGGTGAACCGTTCATCCGTACCGACCTGAAGGATATCGTGCGTGAACTGTACAAGAAGTCTGATCGTATCGTTATTTCCACGAACGGTTTCTTCACCGACCGCATTGTTGACCTGTGCAAGGAGTTCCCTCAAATCGGTATCCGTATTTCTATTGAGGGCCTGGAGCAGACCAACAACGAGATCCGTGGTCTGCAGAACGGCTACCAGCGTGGTTATGGCACGCTGAAGAAACTGCGCGAGATGGGCATGAAGGATGTCGGCTTTGGCATGACCGTTCAGGACAAGAATGCTCCTGATCTGGTTCCTCTTTACAAGATTTCCAATGAGATGGGTATGGAGTTTGCAACCGCCTCTCTGCACAATAGCTTCTATTTCGTTGAGGCAAAGAATATCATCCATGATCGTCCGATGGTTGCTAAGAACTTTGAAAATCTGGTCAACGAACTGCTCCGCAGCAATAGCCCGAAGAAGTGGTTCCGCGCTTACTTCAACCACGGTCTAATCAACTACATCTACGGCCAGAAGCGTCTGCTGCCTTGCGACATGAGCTTCGATACCTTCTTCATTGATCCGTATGGCGATGTTATGCCTTGTAATGGTACCAAGGACAAGGAAGTCATGGGCAACCTGAATAACCAGACTTGGGATGAGCTTTGGAATAGCCCGGAGGCCGAGAAGGTTCGTACAAAGGTTCGTTGCTGCGACCGTGACTGCTGGATGATTGGTTCTGTTTCTCCGGCTATGCATAAGTATATCTGGAAGCCTGCTACTTGGGTTCTGGTACATAAGTTCAAGGCACTGTTCACCAAGCATCCGTACAGCATGTATGAGCTGAAGATTTGCCGTGATTACCGCGACGGAAAAGTTACTAAAGAGGATCTGGATAAGTGCAGCACCTGCGATATGAACTGCGTGATCAACAATGGTCTGAGTGAAGCTTCTAAGGAGCAGCTGAAGCATAAAACCGGCGAGGAAATCGTGGATGCTGATATCGCGCAGCAGATGGAGACGAAATAATGAGGAGAAACGCATGAATCGAGGGCTTAGGATAAATAAACAATACTTAATATTCTTGCTTTTGTTCTATTTTTTTATCTCGAAAAATTGGCTGGAGCAATACTGGTCATTTATAGGGTATGGTGATGAATTAGTAGCATTACTGGCGATTCCAATCTTTATAATTAAGTTATACAAAAATCACTTCCTGTTGAAAATTCACGGGGGGGTGGGTACGGAAAGTGCATTGCTATATTTATAATATCAGGATTGCTTGGTAATACGGTATATCAATACCAAAGCTTCTTTAAGGTTGCTGTTCCTGATGCTTTTTTGTGCCTGAAGTTTTGGCTTGCATTATATGTTGGAAAAAATGTTTTGTCACGATTTTCAATCAGAAGATATGCGAAGAAAATATATAACCATGTACGATTTGTTACAGCTGTATATGTGATTTGTTATTTTTTTGATTTAAAGTTTCATCTGTTTAAAGCTAGTATTCGGTATGGCATGCGCTGTACGCAACTGATGTATTCACATTCGACAGTCTTTGTTGCATGTTGTGTCTTTTTAATTGGTATTCTACTCGCAGTTAGTAACTACAATAATGACTGGAAAAAATGTCTAGGAATTTTACTGTTTCTAATGTGTACCACATTGAGAAGTAAGGCATGGGGAATAGCAATTGCAATTGTATTGATCTGTTATTTTACGTTCTATAGGAAGAAGAAAATAACAATTAAAACGCTGCTCTTGTTTGTTCCGTTAGTTGTGACATTAGCGTGGAATCAAATTTACTACTATTTCTTTTCATCTATTCAAGGGGACTCCGCAAGATATCAATTGTTGATCAATTCTTTCAAAGTAATAAAAGACCATTTCCCTATAGGCTCCGGCTTTGGAACTTATGCCTCCTACTATTCAGGTAAGTACTATTCACCGATTTATTCTTCTTATGGTTTGACCGGAATATATGGATTGACAAGAGACAACACCTCTTTTATAAGTGATTCGTTTTGGCCAATGGTATTTGCTCAAACGGGGCTTATTGGGACAATTGCGTTTGGTTGCGCATTGCTAAGATTGTTCAAACAAATTCAGAAGATTCGAATAACTAGTATGGCTTTTTATGCATCTGCAATAAGCGTGTTGAGCTATCTATTGATTGCGTCAACGGCCGAGTCAGCTTTTGTGCATCCAGTAGCAATACCAATTGCGCTTTGGCTAGGAGTTATTATGAATCAAGATACGTTTGACGTTGAAGGAGGAAATCATCCAAACAGATAACGGTGTTGATAATTCAACTTCTATTTTCTGAGGGGAACTGGGCTCAAAGATTTCAATCAATCACTGAAAGTTTAAATCTGCAAAGACATTGATTGAATCGTTGTAGATATAGAAAATGAAAAGATGCAAATGATTCCATCGAGAAATGTGACTCTGACATGCTTTAAAATGTATGCACCTGTTTATTAGTGAAAACATGTTGTTTCTAATCTGACAATCTGATCTTATATAATGCCATGATTGCATAAAGCAGCATTCTAGAATCAATGCGCTTCTTAAAGAGCTTTAATAGATTACATCATTAATGTATTAGGAGCGTTATAAGGTGATGAAAATACATATAAAAAGCGTGTTCGTTAGAGTGGCATTTGACAGTATGCTCTTATCAATAATTTGCAAAATGCTCTATCAAATAAATCAAAACAATGTTTTCAGGATGTTTGGATATGGTTTGCAAATGTTAGTTCTTGCATGCTGTGTAGTGCAAGAATTAATAACATTTAAAAGAAAATCATTTGATTTTACGGTTGCTATTCTATTGCTTTTGATTTCCTTTGAAAGTTTGGTTGCAATATCAACACATTCTGTATATATGCCATATGCACCTGTCGATATACTGATATGGCCAATAAGTGTTATTGTGTACTATAACTATTCATATTATTATGACATTACTAAAATTGCGCAAAATAAAGCGATCTGGTTCTTTTTTGCGATGTGCGCCATTGCTGTACCATTAATCAAAATACATCTATCGGGGGCTGGAAATATTGGTCAAGTTATTTTTCTGACATATTTTTGTATTACCACACTTCCGTTAGTTTTGATTCTTACAAACAACCGTTCCTACCGAAATTTAAGCATGGTGCTGGCTGTTTTGATTTCAACAGCCTCGACGAAAAGGGCTGGAACTCTAGCACTGATACTGGGATTGTTTATAATGCTTGTGGTTGAAGCACATATCCAAGGTACCTTAAATCAAAGGTGGAAAAAATATCTAAAAATAATGTTATTAATCCTTATAGGGACAATTATGGTGTTCTATCTTGAAAGCACTGGACGCATACAGATTTTGGACAGATTTGCAAGATTAGGAGATGATGGAGGCAGTGGAAGAGATGTCATTTGGTTGATTGTTTTAAATGCCTATCACTCATCAGGTTTAGTTCAGCGCCTTTTCGGACATGGATTCCAAAGCGTATATTATATTCTGCGACCAGGAGGATTTTATCGCTTTGCACATAATAGCTATATTGAATATCTGTATGATTATGGGACTGTGGGGCTGATTCTGTTATTGGTGTTCATTATTGCATTGATCGTTTCGACGATTGATATGGTGCGCAGAAAAGCAAGATTCGCCCCGGTTATGTGTTTGTTGCTGGTTATATCCGTTTTTTTGGGAATGTTCAGTTATTTTTTTGAAGAATCAAATATAATTATGCCTGTTGCAGTGGCGTACGGTGTGATATTGGGCATGGATAAAAAGGAGAAAAACATAAAAGATGAAATTTAGTGTAATTGTTCCGGTATATAATGCCGAAAACTATCTTCACAAACTTGTGGAGTCGGTTCTGCAGCAAACCTACAAGGACTATGAACTGATTCTAGTCGATGATGGTTCTACAGATGGCAGCTATGCACTAATGAAACAGTATGCAAAGCGCTACGACCAGATCAAAGCCTATACCAAAGAAAATACCGGTCCCGGAATGACACGCAAATTTGGATTTGAAAAAGCCACAGGAGATTTACTTTTCTTTGTTGATAGTGATGATTGGATTACTAACTCGACAGTGTTGGAAGAAATCCATAATACTTTCATAAAACACTCTACAGTGGATGTTCTTTTTTTTGATAGAGAAGATATAATTGGCAATACGAAAGAGGTGATTCGCGGATTTGAAGAGATTGAAAAAGGATTTCATAACATTAACGAAATTCGTGAAGTGATTCGCCCAGGATTAGGTGCTAAAATACTTAAAAGAAATATTTTGACGCCAGATATGTTTATTGAGTCAAAAGTATTTGAAGACTTGTTTACCACATATTTATATTTGGAAAAATGCAACACTTTTTACTATTCCTCAAAAAGTTATTATACAATTTACCATGACGTCAATTCAAATTCACTTTCGTCTAATGAGACAGCCGAAAGTTTTAATAAATCATTGGAAATGATTCTGATGATTTATGAGAAGATTAATAATCGAGCGTTAAAATATAGTCTGGAACTTCGAATGGCGACGTTATTTACCTCCTATTGGAAGTCAATTATAAAAAAAGAAAAAGGCTATGATTCCGAGACGATTAGGAAAAATATTCGAAGAATTGTTAGTATTCTGAAAGACAATAATATTATGCTGAAACCGAACGAAAAGAAATTGGTGAAAATGTTTCTATATAAAATATTGCTGTTTTGGAGTGTGAGATTTGTATGAATAAAAAGAAAATAAAGCAGTTTTTGCTTGGACAACTTGACAACCTTGAGCATATTAACGCCGTTATAGGGGAAAAGAAAAAGTTTAGAGATAAACGGAGAGTTGAAATTTGCAATTCAACAAAGCTTTCTCAAGAGCAAATTGATTCTGTTGAGAAGTTATATAAAAATAACTATGGCAAAAAAATCCCTTTAACGTGGCATAAAAGTTATACTGCTTATACGGGAAGATTTGATAAATACTATTTCCCGGAAATATTATATATACCCGAATTTGAGCGATATATGAACTATAATCAAAGTTTGGCAAATGTGTTAGAAGATAAAAATTTACTGTATGTATTTGCAAAGGCCTCAAATGTAAGAATGCCTAGAATGTATCTTTCTTGTCAGGCAGGAATTTATAAAGATGCTGAGAATAAAGTGTTGGATTTTGAAAAGGCTTGCGCTTTGATTTCTAATATTGGCGTTTGTTTTGCAAAACCATCCATTGGAACTGATAGTGGACGAGGCTGTGAAGTATATTGCTTGGTTAATGGAACTGATACAAAGTCAGGAAAGACAAGTGGTATGCTTTTGAAGGATTTGGGGAAGAACTTTACAATCCAAGAAAGGCTAGTTTGTCATGAATCCATCCGTAAGATATATGATGGTAGTGTGAATACGTTTCGCATTATGACTTTATAGGTGGAAGAATCAGATTATTGTAGCTCCTATTATTATGAGAATCGGGAGAGGCGGTTCTTATTTAGATAACGCTCATGCCGGTGGAATGTTTATTGCGTTATCAGACGATGGGACACTTCACAAGACAGCATTCACTGAGTTTAAGGAGGAGTTTGTTGAACATCCGGACTCGAAACTGAAATTCGAGGGATACAGGATACCGTTGCTACCGAATGTAGTAGATGCTGTAAAAAGAATGCACTATTCATTACCAGCAATAGGCGTTATTAATTGGGATATGACGTTAGATGAATCTGGGCAACCTGTTCTCATTGAGGCTAATGTCAATGGTGGAAGTATTTGGCTTTTTCAAATGGCACATGGATGCGGTGTCTTTGGCGAGCGGACGCCTGAAATTCTTAGGTGGCTCCATAAAATGAACGAGACAAAATATAGTGATAGAGCTCAATATTATTTTGGAGAATGAATATGGGGAATAGGCAAAAGAAAGCTGCGATTATATCACTGTACGGCAATTCTAATTATGGAAATAAACTGCAGAACTATGCCGTCCAAGAGATTTTAAGACGTGAAGGAATAGATTCCGTTAATATCATAAACGTTCCTTGTCTTAACAATAAAAATCGAGATATATCGGCTGTTCTAAAGTTCTATTTGAAAGGAATTGTCCAGTCTATTATTAAAGGAGATCGAATTAAAGACTGTGTTGATCCGAATGACCCAAAACAAAGAAAAGAGAACTTTTTGAGGTTTAACGAACAGATTGTTAATTCAAAGCATTTTTTCTCCTTCAATAGATTGTCTGAATTTAAAGATTACGACTATTATTTTGTGGGATCGGACCAAATATGGAATCCTCAGTATGGTGGATTAAGTGACTTGGATTTGTTAACTTTCACGCAAAAGAAAAAGATCGCAATAAGTGCATCTTTTGGTATAGAGAAGCTTCCTTCCTCTTGCGAGACAAAAGTGAAGCAGTATCTTTCTACATTTGATGCTATTTCTGTACGAGAAGAAGCTGCAAAACGTATTGTAGAAGAAAATACTGGCAGAACGGATGTAGAGGTTTTAATTGACCCAACGATGATGCTTTGTCCAGAAGATTGGGATCGTGTAATCAAAAAACCAAAAGATCTGACAAATAAACGGTATGTAGTCTGCTATTTTTTGGGAACTCTCACTGATGAGTATAGGACTGCGATTTCACAGTTGGCAGAAAGGGAAGAGTGTACAATTGTTGACCTTTCGAACGCAGAAAGTCCATATTACTGTTGCGGGCCATCGGAGTTTGTGTATTTGATAAAAAATGCAGTATATGTTTGTACGGATTCCTTTCATGCCTCAGTCTTTTCCATTTTATATAACAGACCGTTCGTGGTTTTTAATAGAAACGGTAAGCATAACACAATGGGAAGTCGAATACAAACACTGTTAAGTACATTCCATTTGGAAGATGCGAGATTTACAGGAATTATAGATGAAAGTTACATTTGCCGGGACTATAAAGAGGTAAATCAAATTGTGGAAAACGAACGCCAAAAGGCTTTGCGATTTATCCGAAAAGCGTTGCGATAGTATGGGAGACAAAATGAAAGAAAGTAACTATAAAAAACTGGTTTATAATACCGCTATCTTCGCAATCGGTAACTTTGGAAGCAAAGTTCTTACATTTCTGATTGTGCCGTTGTACACTTATGTGTTAACAACAGCGGAGTATGGCGTTATTGATTTGTTTATTACGTCTTTGGGTATGGTAATACCGTTTTCAACAATGATGGTAAATGAGGCTCTGATTCGCTACGTTCTCGGTAAAGAGCTTACTCCGAAAGAAGCGGCAAGCAATTGTTTTGCTGTATTTTTATTTGGTGCAGCGATTTCTGTTTTGTTTACACCGTTGTACAAGGTTGCTTTTGATTTTGATGAGTACATTTGGATTTTTGTAGCGTTGTTGGTGCTAAGAACTTTTAATCAGGTTTTCAGCGAATACTTTCGTGCAGTGAACCAAAATGTGAAGTTCACTATTTTTGGTTTGATAACAACAGCTACAATTTTAGGATTCAATGTGGTATTCCTGCTCTTCTTGAAATTGGGAATTAGAGGTTACTTGTATGCAACACTGCTGTCTGCAGCAGTTGGAACACTATATATTCTTATTTTTAGTGATTTCTTTCAGGTGGTGTCCTTAAAATGTATTGATAAAAATACAATAAGGATGTTATTGAAATATAGTGTACCGCTAATCCCGAACAGTTTGATGTGGTGGATAATGTCTGCCGGTGATAAATACATTATTAATTATTTCTTGGGCGACGGCGCAAACGGATTGTATTCTCTTTCTTCAAAGGTACCTCAAATAATTAATATGATTTATTCACTGTTTATACAGGCTTGGCAGATGTCAGCTATTGAAGTAAGTGAAAGTAAAGATAAGACGTCGTTCTATCATAATGTATTCCATGTAACGTCTTTTGTAATGGGCGTAGTCACCTGTGGTATTATAATGGTTGTTAAACCGTTGTATCTGGGAATTATGAGTGCGAGTTTTGCAGAAGCGTGGAAATATGTTCCACTCTTGTCCGTTGCAACCATCATCAGCTGCTATGCGTCTTATTTTAGTGTTGTATATACTGTTGGTGCGAAAACAAAAAAAGTTTTTCTGACAACTGCTTTGGGGGCTATTGTTAATCTAGGAACGAATTTGATCTTAGTACAACCATTTGGTATGCAGGGCATTGCAATGGGAACCTGCCTTGGATACATTGCGGTTTTAATCGTTCGAGTTCGCGATATGTGGGTTGAAATGGGAATTCGTTTTGATTTCAAACGAAATATTTTGACATTTATCGTTCTGTTTATACAGTCTGCGGTGGTAATTTATTTTGGAGGAGTCCTATCCGTTGTGATCAGCTGTGCAGGGATACTTTTTATCGCCTTACTATATAGAAAAGAAATGGTAACTATTATAAATAAGTTAATAAAGAAGCAGTGATTTCTGCTATATGGGTGAATTGTATGAAATTTTATAAAAGAGTTTTTGTTAAAATGGCAGAATGGTTGCCGGATGACGTATACTTGAAATTAGTGTATTATGCCAAATTCCACCGGAGGTTAAATCTGAAATGCCCGGTGACATATACAGAAAAATTAAATTGGCTGAAATTACATGACCGCAAAATGAAGTACCATGAAATAGTTGATAAATATGAAGCAAAGAATTATGTGACTCAAATATTAGGGGACAGATATATTATTCCAACATATGGAGTATGGGAGCGGTTTGAAGATATCGATTTTTCGACTTTACCGCAAAAATTTGCTATAAAAACAACGCACGATTCTTGTCATTATGCATTAGTGCATAATAAAAATGAAATGAATATAAATGATATTCGAAAAACAATTGAAGATGGTTTAAAGAAGAACCACTACTACATGTGTCGGGAATGGCCGTATAAGGATCTTAGACCTCGCATAATAGCCGAAGAACTAATTAGTGACAATCCGCCGGATGATTATAAGTTCTTTATGTTTCATGGCAAAATGGATAGCGTTATGGTATGCACAGAACGTGCAACAGGGCATCCGAAATTTAGATTTTATGATCAAGATTGGAATAGACTTTACTACCAGAAAACCGACCGCGAACCTGCAACAGATGTAAAAATGCCTGCCAATTTTTTAGAAATGATAAAGGTTGCAGAAACGTTGTCAACCGGATTTGTTCATGTAAGGGTGGATTTATATAATGTCAATGAGCATGTGTATTTTGGAGAGTTGACATTATATGATAATGGCGGTTTTGATTTGGATATTACATATGAGACAGATTTGCTGTGGGGAAGAAAAATGGATTTGAGTTGTGTGTCAGATAATTATGCGTCCAATAAAGACAAAGGTGTTGAATAAAAAGCATGGAGACCTTTATACAGAAATCGTATGCAGCATACTCTACAGAAGATAGTATTAGATTGCGAAGCTCATCCGGCGGCTTTTTTTCATTGTGTTCGGAATATGTATTGCAGAAGGGTGGTGTAATTTACGGAGTAACAATGTCCAAGGACTGTTATACAGCAGAGTATATCAGAGTTGATAGTGCTAATGATCTTAAAAAACTTTGCGGTTCAAAATATTTGCAAGCGAATTTAGGGCGAACGTTTCAAAGTGTAAAGAAAGATTTGGAAAATGACCTCGTGGTTCTTTTTTCTGGAACAGGTTGCTATGTAAATGGATTGGAAACTTTTTTGAGCAAAAAATATGACAATCTAATTTGTATAGATGTGGTTTGTCATGGTGTGCCATCACCGAAACTTTGGAGAGAATATGCGAAGTTTCAAGAAAGCAAACATGGTAAACTGGAACAGATAAATTTCAGGGCAAAAGAGGAAGGCTGGAAAAAATTTGGGATGAAGGAGAATCATCTCTATATTCCTAGAGAAAAAGATCCGTTCATGAATATGTTTCTGGATGACTTTTGCCTGAGACCGTCTTGCTATAAATGTCGCGCAAAAAAGTACAGGTTGTCAGATATTAGCATTGCCGATTTCTGGGGAATTGAGAAGGTGACCCCAGAAATGAACGACGGGATGGGTACGAGCCTGATAATTGTAAGAACTGAAAAGGGACAAAAACTTTTTGATAGTATAAAGGAAAAATTGAACTGGAAAGAGGTTGACTATAACGAGGCGATTCGAGAAAATCCAGCTGAGTATCGTTCTGCTATAAGACCGCTTCAAAGAGATACGTTTTTTTCTGATCTGCAATCGCGTTCTTTTAACTTCATGATAAGGAAGTATGCACCAGACACAAAGAAAATACGGCTTAGAAACCTCTGGAGAAAAGCCAAAAGAATTGTGAAAAAAATTGTGCGGGGGGGGGTAACACCGAAAACTAATTCAAATTATGGAATATTTTTTATATTTCAGAGTTAATGTAAGTGATGTGTGATTTAATAAGGAGAAACTCGGAAACAAGCGTATTGTGGATTTTATATTATAATAGGTGCTGACTATGAATAATATTCCGATGCTATTTAAAAAAAGGGAAGATTGCTGTGGGTGCACAGCTTGCTATGCTATTTGTCCCAAAGATGCCATTACTATGATTGAAGATGAAGAAGGCTTTGAGTATCCGCAGATAGATGAAAACAAATGTGTTCATTGTTATCAATGCATTAAGGTGTGCCCATTTAAAGCAACGAAAGAAGCATAATAGAGAATAAGAATATGGGAAAGTGTTCTGGGACCGATGGCTTCCGTGGTGAAGCTGGTATTGATCTGACTGCCGACCATGCCTACAAGGTTGGTCGCTTTTTGGGCTGGTATTACAATATGCTCCGCGAGCGCAATGGCAACAACGAGCCTGCACGCATTGTCATCGGCAAAGACACCCGCCGCAGCTCCTATATGTTCGAGTACAGTCTGGTCGCAGGTCTGACCGCTTCCGGCGCAGATGCCTACTTGCTGCACGTCACTACCACCCCTTCCGTGGCCTACATTGCCCGTGTGGATGACTTTGATTGCGGCATCATGATTTCTGCCAGCCATAATCCCTACTACGATAACGGCATCAAGCTGATCGACTGCTATGGTGAGAAGATGCCGGAGGAAATCTTGCTGTTAGTCGAGGATTACATCGACGGAAAACTCCATGTGTTCGATAAGGACTGGCCGGAGCTGCCCTTTGCCCACCGGGAACACATCGGCTGCACTGTGGACTATGTGTCCGGTCGTAACCGCTACATGGGATACCTGATCAGCCTCGGAATCTATTCCTTCAAGGGTGTCAAGGTCGGTCTGGACTGTGCCAACGGCTCCAGCTGGAACATTGCCAAGTCTGTGTTTGATGCTCTGGGAGCAGATACCTATGTCATCAATGCACAGCCCAACGGTCTGAACATCAACAACAATGCAGGTTCCACCCACATCGAGGGCTTGCAGAAGTTCGTGGTAGAGAAGGGGCTGGACATCGGTTTTGCCTACGACGGCGATGCTGATCGGTGCCTGTGTGTGGATGAAAAGGGAAATGTCATCACTGGCGACCACATCCTGTACATCTACGGCTGCTACATGAAGGAGCGTGGCAAACTTCTGACCAACACCGTCGTTACCACGGTCATGTCCAACTTTGGTCTGTATAAGGCTTTTGATGAGAAGGGCATCGGCTATGCCAAGACCGCTGTGGGCGACAAGTACGTCTATGAGTACATGGCAAAGAACGGCTGGC
>ENA-OPAO01002223-OPAO01002223.1-human-gut-metagenome-genome-assembly--contig:-NODE-2223-length-11764-cov-2.496883_pt1 | contig 11764 bp, 10 predicted proteins | sample MGYA00241054_ERZ501424 | MGnify/ENA primary metagenome ERZ501424 (study PRJEB25962, sample SAMEA2042623) | human gut metagenome | biome: human gut; feature: human-associated habitat; material: faeces...
CGTATGGAAGGTGGTAAAGCTTTGCCGGATTGACAGTCATTTTTTCCAGAAGCTGTAACAGAGTCAGGTGCCCAGGTCTTACAAGACTTGTGATGCCAAGTGCAAGAGAAGTCTCAAGACCAGTGATTCCGCTTGGTGCTTCTGTAAGAGGTTTATTCTTTTCTTCCATGCTATGTGGAGCATGATCGGTGGCAATGAGGTCAATGGTTCCGTCTGCAAGACCTTCGATGATCTGCTGGCGGTCCTTTGCGGTGCGAAGTGGCGGATTCATTTTGGCCAGCGTTCCGTAAGTCAGAAGTGCCTCATCAGTCAGAGTAAAATGATGCGGTGTTGCTTCTGCGTGAATTTTAGCACCGAGGGCTTTAAAAGTGCGGACCATTTCTACAGAGACACCAGAGCTGATATGCTGGATAACAACATCTGCGCCGGAGCGAAGTGCCAGAAGACAGTCACGGGCAACCAACGATTCCTCGGCAATGGAAGGGGAACCATAGACGCCAAGCTTTTCAGATACAGCACCGTGATTGATTCCATTATTCTGAATAAAAGAAGGATCTTCCTCATGGAGACTTACAGGTACACCTAATTTTGCGGCATGTTCCATAGCACGGTAACAGAAATCAGCGTCCAGGAGCGGGATTCCGTCATCAGTGAACCCGCATGCACCGGCATTTTTCATAGCCTCCATATCGACAGCTTCTTTTCCTTTCAGAGAGCAGGAAATGGCGGCTGCCTGGAAGATACGGATGTCTTCATTTTTCTCGCGGTCGATCAGATCTTTAAGCACAGGGAGACTGTCAACGACCGGTGAAGTATTTGCCATGCAGATGACACTTGTAAATCCGCCTTTTGCAGCAGCAAGTGCACCGGTATGAAGATCTTCCTTATAAGTAAATCCCGGATCGCGGAAATGTACATGAGTATCAATCAGTCCCGGAGCAACGACAAGTCCTGTGGCGTCCAGGACTTCGGTATCATTTGAAACTTGATCTGTATCAATGTTTTTTTCTATTTTCAGAAGTGTTCCATTTTCAATCGCAAGATCCATCTTTTCGGAAAGTCCCAAAGCCGGATCAACGACGAGTCCATTTTTTATAATCATAATGATCATTATCCTCCTGTCATGTATGAATTTCGTATCATTCCCGACATATTTTCAAATGTAATAAATGAGTTTACAGGCATCATGGAATACCGGGAATATTTCTGTAAATTAGTATAAGGGATAGACAGGGTTCATGTCAAACTTCATGGAAATAATTGCAGTTCATCCAGAAATGTTAAGGATGGAGGATTAATCCTCCATCCATAATAAATCCTGATTGATTGGATAATGCCCGAAGATACGGGCTGCATCCATAAGTGCAGTCATATTTTCTTCTGGTGTGAACATCGGAGTCTGGCATCCGGATGTCAGCACGAAACCTTTCGGGGAGTCATAAGCTTTCCGGATACTTTCTCTGGATGCGCGAAGAACATCGTAAGGAGTTCCAAGACGCATGACTTCTACAGGAGGGACATTTCCCTGAATGCACATATATGGTCCGAGGACTTCCTTGGCTTCTGCCATATCCTCGACATTGTCCGGACCAAATGTACCGATTCCGGTAGGAATAAGAAGTTCCCATAATTTACGGCTTGTACCACAGATATGAAGACCGCATCCCCCACCCTGGCTTTTGATAAAGTCTACATTCTTTTGGAAAAATGGAAGTGAAAATTTCTCATATTGCTTCACTCGAAGAAGAGAGGTGGAGCTTACCGGATCTGCAAATCCAATTCCTACGCCCATGTCCAGGAGTCTTTGGATGTAACGGTTATTATTTTCTGTAATGATGTCCATCATTTGAAGGACTTTATCCGGTTGTTTTACCATACCTTTCAGAAGATTTTCTGTTCCAACAAGCATTGAGGCAACGGTAAATGGTCCAGTGACAGTCCCGCTCACAGGTACTTTGTCTCCAAGTCTTTCTTTGACCATTTTCAGACCGACAACGATGGAAGAATCTTTTTTCTTACGGATTGCAAATACCGGAGGTTCTGCTGTTTCGATCACTTCTGTTGCATTTACCACCTCAATCCTGTCCGTCGGATAACCCTGGTATTTCTTAAGTTCTGAATGGATCACTTCTTCCTGTCCCGTAAGGATCACCTGAATATCATCTCGCTCCTTCACAGCGTCTACTGAAGCTCTGACCGGTTCCACAGGTGCAAAATCTCCGCCCATGGCATCTACAACAACTTTTACTAATTCTGCCATACTGTTCCTCCTGTATATTCTTTATCTATTTAAAAATGTACTGTAATGATTGTAAAAAATCTCAAACTTTATCATACTAAAGAATCAGCAGAAAATCAACCCTGTTCCTTGTTGATTCTGCTGATTCGATATTTCAGGTATTAAAATTTTATTTCTGTGCTTCGATCTGTTCTGCAAGATCATTCAGATAAACCCAGCGGTCCATCTTTTCTTCAAGCTGTGCCTCTGCTTCTTCTTTTTGCTGTGTAAGTTCATTTAATTTACCGGAATTCGTTGCATTGGCCATGATGTCAGCATCCAGTTTCTCAATTTTGCTCTCCAGCGCTGCAATATCATCATCAATCGTTTCAAATTCACGCTGCTCTTTGTAACTGAATTTCAGTTTTGAAGGACGATTTTGTTTCCATGTTTTTATGGATTCTTTCTCTTCAGCAGAATCAGCAGAAACATTTTTTGAAGCAGAAGATTTTACGGACAGTATTTCCCCTGAAAGGCCTTTACGTTTTTTCGCTTCAAGGTAATCTGTGTAGCCGCCTTCATACTGTGTGAGATTTCCTTCTCGGTCAAACTCAAAAATACGGTCTGCAAGATTATCAAGGAAATAACGGTCATGCGATACGGCGATCACAATACCTGCAAAAGAATTCAGATAATCTTCCAGAATCGTCAGTGTAGGAATATCTATATCATTGGTAATCTCGTCAAGCAGCAGCACGTTTGGAGCAGATGCGAGTACTTTCAAAAGATAGAGGCGCTTCTTTTCACCACCGGAAAGCTTCTCGATTGGTGCATACTGCATGGCAGCATCAAACAGAAACTGCTCAAGAAGTTTTGATGCACTGATCAGTCCATCCTTTGTTGGAATAAACTCTGCAACGTCTTTGATATAATCAATAACGCGCTGCGAAGTATTCATATCTTCGATTTCCTGTGAAAAATATCCGATCTTTACAGTATCACCGATCTCAACCTCTCCGCTGTCCGGCTGAATGATTCCTGCTATGATTTTAAGAAGAGTGGATTTTCCGCAGCCGTTCGGCCCTATGATACCGAGACGCTGATTTTTCAGAACAATATAATCAAAGTCCCTGATACATACACGGTCACCGAATCTTTTTGAAATATGATGCAGCTCGATCGTTTTTTTACCCATTCTCGTCTCAACAGAATCAATTGCAACATTGGTATCCCGTACAGGCGCTGACGAATTTTTCATTTCTTCCAGACGGTCAAGACGTGCTCTCTGCTTTGTGCTTCTTGCACGGCATCCACGTTTTGCCCATTCAATCTCCATACGGAGGATACTCTGTTTTTTACGCTCAGAAGCCATTTCCATTTCTTCACGCTGGGCTTTTAATTCAAGAAATTCCGAATACTTTGCTTCATAACTGTAAAGTTTGCCGTGGCTGATCTCCAGTATCTTATTCGTAACGCGATCAAGAAAATAACGGTCATGTGTAACCATGATCACACTTCCCTTAAAGCGGTTAAGATAATCTTCAAGCCAGGACGCCATCTCATTATCCAGATGGTTGGTCGGCTCATCAAGGATCAGCACATCGGTGGGATTTACAAGCACGGCAGCCAGCGCTACACGTTTTTTCTGTCCGCCGGAAAGATGTGCGATCTCTTCTTCGTGATCCTCGATTCCCAGTTTATTCAGAACCATATGTGCTTCTGTCTCCGGATTCCAGCTCTGTTCTCTCTGACCCTGTGTCACATAGGAAAGAATCGTAGCCCCTTCCGGGAAAGTCGGATGCTGAGAAAGAAAACTGATACGCAGGCCATTCTGCATGATCACCTGACCGTCATCTGCTTCTTCCAGTCCTGCAAGGATACGCAGAAATGTTGTCTTTCCCGTTCCGTTGATTCCGATGATTCCTATCTTGTCTCCCTGATGGATCCCACAGGAAATATCATCAAAGATCACTTTATCTCCATAAATTTTACTGATATGCTCCAGGTTCAAAACATTCATGTCTTTTTCTCCTTGCCGTTAAATCTGTGATTCTTTTTTTGGAAATTTCATAAAATAATACATAATAAACAAAACAGCGGTAATTCCCCACGAAACCGGATAACTCAGCATGATCGTGTTGATTCCGGAATGAGTCGGGAAGACACCGAACATCCATATAATACGGATCATACATACACCGCCACATGTAAGCAGCATCGGAACCAGCACCCGTCCTGCTCCACGGAGTGCACCGGACAAAATACCGATCACAACATACATAAAATATGACGGAAGCAGGAAATGCATCATATCCACGCCAATCCGAACAACTCCCTCGTCCGTCGTAAACAGACGGTAAAGAGGACCTGCCAGTGCATACAGGACACCGCTTACCAGAAGCGCTCCCGCATATGCCATCACCATGCATACACCCACGCTCTTTCGCATTCTGCGCACTTTCCCTGCACCAAAATTCTGACCGACAAAGGTTGTGATTGAGATTCCAAAGGCATTGACAACCATCCAGTAAACTGCATCGATCTTTGCAAAGGTTCCCCAGGCAGCCACCGTATCGGTACCAAGTTCGTTGACAAACACCTGAATGATCAGGTTTGCAATCGTGTACATCGTTGCTTCCAGTGCTGCCGGAATGCCGATTCTAAGAACTGCCCGGAGGGATACTCTGTAAAAACGGATTTCCCGAAATCTCAGTTGGAACAAATCATTTCCCTTCATCAGAATCCATGTCACCATAGCTGCACTGATACCCTGACAGGTCACCGTTGCAAGTGCAACACCCATTACCCCCATATGAAAGATTACGACAAGAAGAATATCCAGCGCGATATTTAACACACAGGTCATGATCAGTACGTATAATGGTCTTTTTGAATCACCGACTGCTCTCAGGATCGAAGCCCCCATATTATAAATAATATTAAAAATCATACCACAGAAATAAATATGCAGATAGGTAATGGAATCTGTCATCAGTTCCGAGGGTGTTTTCATCATAACCAGTACATTCGGTGAAATCATAAACCCCATGATACCGACCACTGCACCTGTCACAATTGCAAATGCATAGGCTGTATGTAATGTTTTATTAAGATTTTGCCTGTCTTTGGCGCCATAAAACTGTGCCATAATAACGGATGCTCCCGAAGTCAGTCCGACAAACACCTCGACAATCAGCATTACGATCTGATTTACAGACCCACCAACAGCTGCCAGTGCCTCTTTACCTACAAAACGACCGACAACAATACTGTCGGCCGTGTTATATATCTGTTGAAAAAACGTTCCGATTACAATCGGAAAAAAGAAAATCAAAAGCTGTTTCCAGATCACACCCTCCGTGATCTGATTCTTCTGTTCCATATAAACCCTCCATAATATGTAAGAATTCCTCATCTATACAAGTATAACAGAGGTAAGTCTGAAAAGCAATCTGCATCTGAAACGCATAAATGACTATAAAAAAACAGAACCCCGAATCAGGATTCTGTTTCTCATAATCTGTGATTAGTCTTCAACTTTCACGATTTCTTTCTTGTTGTAGCTTCCGCATTCTTTACAAACTCTGTGAGGCATCATCAGGGCACCACATTTGCTGCATTTTACCAGATTCGGAGCGCTCATTTTCCAGTTTGCACGTCTTTTATCACGTCTAGCTTTAGATGATTTGTTCTTTGGACATATGGACATAGGTTACACCTCCTTAAATTTACTAAATATATCACTGATGGCCGCCATACGGGGATCCTTCGGTTCCTCTGCACATCCACAGGGTCCCTCATTCAGATTCTTCCCACACCGGCTGCATATTCCTTTGCAATCTTCTTTACAAAGAACTTTCAAAGGCCAACTCATCAGTACCTCAAGATAGACCAACCGGTCCACATCCAGGTCCATACCAGTGAGATAGTCATTCTCATCCAGATTCTCAACTCGCTCTTTATCAGTCTGTTTCATATCCAACTTACGATCGATATCGTATGGGATAGTAACAGACACCTGCTCCAGACAACGGTCACAAGGAATGCCGACAGTTAAACTGCCTTTTCCTGTCAGTTCAAGAACTTTATTGCCTGTATTTGCAATCCGTAGTTCTACCGGAGATCTGTCCAATATCGGAAACTCTCCCATCTGAAATGAAATCTTATCTAACTCCACCTCAGAACTGAACTGTATGATTTTTCCTTCACTGTCTGTAATATCTGATAAATGAATCTGCATAGTTCTCTCCTATTCACACTTTATCAATTATACATAGGAGGTACCCGTTTGTCAACGACATTTTTACTTTTATTTCTATATTTTTCCGTTACTTTTTTCTTTTACTACTTCGCTGCGAAGAGGAATGGATGCAGTTGCGCCAGGTCTGGAAACTGCAATTGCGGATGCTTTTGCTGCAAGCTCCAGTCCGTCCTGTACAGGTAGCCCATCAATAATAGAAGAAATAAAATATCCTGTAAACGTATCACCTGCGGCGGTTGTATCAACAGCCTTTACTTTAAAGATTCCCTGGCGGTAGATCCCCGTTTCATCCTGATATACAGAACCATCTCCGCCGAGTGTCAGAACTACTTTTGCTTTTGGATAAAGTGCTTTCACTTTTGTGAGAATTTTATCTGGTTCTTTTTCGCCGGTAATCTGAAAACCTTCAATCTCATTCATCAGGAAGAGACTGATTTTCGACAGATCACAGTTTTCCAATGCATTGTCAAAAGGAGAAGGATTCAAAATGATCATCATATGTTTTTCGTATGCACGGTCAATGATATAATCCAGTTCATTGATCTCATTCTGCAAAAGAATGATGTCTCCCTCTTCAAAAGAATCCAACACAGTATCAACAAACTCCTTTGTCATACTTCTATTGGAGCCTCCAAAAAGAAGGATACAGTTCTGTCCATTTTCATCCACCTGAATAACTGTATGTCCGCATGGTCCCGGGATCTGTCTGATGAACTCTGTATTCACCCCATTTTCCTTACAAACTTCGAGAAGCGGTTCCCCGCCCTCTCCGATCAGACCGGCATGATATACAGGAATCCCGGCCTTTGCCAGTGCAATAGACTGGTTCAGGCCTTTACCACCACAAAAGATCTGCCTGCTTTTTGATGCCTGTGTTTCTCCGGGAATCAAAATAGATTCCACCTGGTACACATAGTCCAGATTGAGAGAACCAAAATTTAATACTTTCATGTTTCAAACCTCTAAAAAATATTTTTCATCAATTATATGGCAGTTAGATGATTCTTGCAATTATTATTTATTTTTTACCCCCAAAAAGAGTCGGATCATCTACAAGATCAAGCGGATAGTCTCCAAGATGTTTTACTTTAAATCCATTTGCCTTATATTCTTCATAATTAAATGCATTTAATTCATCACAGGCAAGTTTATGGAATTCATAAAAGTTTGGCCAGTATTCATATCCATCTCCAAGATTATGGCTCAGATAAGCATCTGCTATATCACAGCCCATTTTCGGAGCTACATAAAACGCACCCATAGCCAAAACGTTGACGCCATTTCCGGTAATTGCACGAAGAGCAGCCGGCACGCTTTCTACAACGCCTGCAGAAACACCCGGGCATTTGCTTGCCGCAATATGGATACCCATTCCGGTTCCGCAAAAGATCAGAGCACGTTCAAATTCACCTTCCGAGATCATAGAACCCACGCGAAGGCCGATTCTGTGAAACATCAGATCTGTATCTGTGTCCTCCGGTGATCTGACACCAACATCAGTTACTGTCCATCCATATTCTTTCAGATGAGCCACTACTGCTTCTTTTAACGGGTATCCCGCAAAATCAGCACCTACAAGAATCTGTTTGTCTTTAATCGTCTTCATGTCAATACCTCCTTGTATTTTTAACTTTTGAATCACATTTCCTGTGATTCTGATTATTTTGCAATATAATCCAGGATGTTCTTAAATAACACATCATAATATTTCCAGTTGCAGAATTCCGGTGGTGCCCAGTGCGGTGAACAGTCACTGGAGAAAACAGCAGATTTTCCCTCTCCGTAACTGCCAAACGCAATAAACGGATCTCCGCAGACTGTGGCGGCAAGTTCTGCTTCCGGTTTTATGGTGCTCTTATTATAACCAAGTACAGGCGGCCACTCTCCTTCGATTCCCGCAAATGCCGGATGATCCGGGAGTGTCACTTCTGCATGGACACCCTCACAGTGTTCCATACGGTCATCGTATGGAAGAATTTCTACCGGAAGGACATCCTGTACCGGTGTTGCCCACCATTTTCCCTGAGCTCCAACACCATTAAAGGTAAGATAGCCTCCAATCATCAGAAGGCCTCCGCCACCAAGTACATAATCTTTGAGTAGCTGGCAGCGATTGGGAAGAATTTTGCTTGCTCCAAATGTAGCTGATGGAATCAGCAGCGTGTCTGCTCCCACATCTGACAGAATGATACAGGAATATTCATTCAGCTCTTCCAGAGTAAATGGAAAATGATCATTTGCAATATGATTCGGCATATATACAAATTCATAGCCGGCTTTTTCGATCGCTTTGTCGATCCAGCCAAGTCCTGTTTCATATTTAGATGATAAAAAACTGTTGAATCCTTTTACTTCCATCAGAGTAGCACTCCAGGATTCACCAACAAAAAGTACTTTTTTCATACAGGCTCCTTTTGTTTATTTTGCATGTTTCGGTTTCTGGCTGACATAATCAATCACGAGTGCAAGGATCAGAACAGCTCCCCAGATCAGTGTTACATAATATGTAGATACACTCCTGAAACGGTTAATGCCGGATTCAATCATCTTCAAAAGTACGATAGCTGTGATAACACCGGAAATTTTTCCTTTACCACCATTCGGGCTGACACCGCCGAGAACGACGAGAAGGATAGACTGCATGGTATAGTTTGTTCCATAATCAGCTCTTGCAGATGAATAGGTTGCAAGCATCATCAATCCGCCAAGTGCAGCACAAATGGATGAAGTAATATGCGTTCTGAACAGCAGGCTTGTTGTATTGATTCCGGAAAATTTTGCAACATGTGCATTCGTTCCGTAAAGACGAAGTTTAGTTCCGTAAGTACAATGCTCCAGCATAAACCAGATAATGATTGCGACTACGATAAATACCAGAAGTCTTCGTGGGATAAAACCAAAGAGATTTCCTGAAAAGAAATCACAGTACTGCTTCGGGAAAGAGGAAATTGCAGAACCGTTTGTCATAACCACACAGAGACCTGTTAAGAGCTCATTTACACCAAGCGTTGCAAGAATCGGCGGAACCCCAAGTTTTGAGATCAAAAAGGCGTTCAGACTTCCAACAACAATACCTGTTACAATTGCGATCAGGAAGATCACAACAGAAAAAGCAAGTGGCATAGTTCCGTCTGCTCCAAACAATCTGGTCAGTGTAAATACCGTAAGGATAGAAGCCATATTGGCTGTACCAACTACAGAAAGGTCAATACCTCCTGTGATCATGCATAACATACCGCCCAGAGCCATAAGGCCGTATTCCGGGAACTGTCCCGCCATGGTAAGAAAGTTCATTCCTGTATAAAATTTTCTGGCCTGTGTAAATGCCATGAAGATCAGCCAGACTGCCATGATGACCAACAGGCGGGTCACTTCTTCATTTTTCTTATATATACTTTTGATCTTGTTCATCATGCGCCCTCCTTTACTGCTTTCTTTTTGCTTTTAGAGGTTCGGGTTGACTGCCATGCGGTCAGGGATACTCCAATCACGATTACAAGTCCTACGAATACATCACTCCAGGTTGTCGGAATTCCAAGAAGGATCATGGAGTTCTGTACCAGGATGATCAGGAAAGTACCAAGAATACAGCCTGTCAGTGTACCGGCACCACCGGTAAGAGCAACGCCGCCAAGAACGACACCTGCGATGATGTTCATTTCCATTCCAAGCATATTCGTCGGATGCATCTGCTGCATCATGCAGACACGACAGATACCACTCGCAGATGCAATCATACCTATAATAATATACATGATAAATTTTGTTCTTTTTACATTAAATCCAGCTGTGTGTGCACTCTGTGGATTTCCGCCGATTGCGTAAATACCACGTCCAAAGATCGTATAATGCAGTACAAAATGCATAACTGCACATACAAGAACCAGAATAATGAAGGTATAAGGAAGAATGGAAGTCAGTCCATTCGCCTTATTAGTTGCTGTCAGGAATGCAGCGGTACCAAAGCTTTTCATTCCAGGCGGAATGACAGAAAGCTGATTTGCTCTTAAAGTACCCTGCATGATGCCCTGGAAGATACTTGCGGAACCGAGAGTCACGATCATTGCATTCAGATTCAGATAGCCAATAAAATATCCATTGAATGCGCCAAGTACTGCACCAATTGCGATTGCGATCACAAATGCCAGAAGAACATTTCCTTCGTAATTCTTGTCAAGAAGGAACTTTGTTGTGGCATAGGCAGAAAGAGATGCCAGTGCCGGGAAAGAAACATCGATTCCACCTGCGATCAGTGCCATGAATTCTGCGATTGCAAAAAGTCCCGGTACGATCATCGCACTCAGAAGGTCAACGATATTATTTGCTGTAAAAAACTGTCCGGAACGGATCTGTACCACAATTCCGAGAAGAATTATGATAAGAAAAATATACGGTTCATTTGACTGAAATATTTTCTTTACTTTTTTATTCATATGACCGCCTCCTACATCATATCGTCAATGATCATCTGTTCACTGACATTCTGGGTATCATATTCGGATTTGATCTTTCCATTCTTGATAACAAGAACTCTGGAACAGTTCTGTATAACTTCCGGAAGATCATCAGAAATGATAATAACACCAAGCCCCTGGTTGGCAAGTCGCTGCAGAACCATATGAATATCATGTTTGGAACCGATATCCACACCTACTGTCGGGCCATTCAGGATGAGCACATCCAGATTACATGCAAGCCATTTTGCAAGTACGATTCGCTGCTGGTTACCTCCTGAAAGAGTTGTTGCCGGATTGTTTGGATTTTTTGTCTTGATCTCCAGTTCTTTAACCCATTTTTCAATTTCTTCATCTCTCTTCTTCAGATCAAACTGTCCATTTTTCTTTTTCAGTTTGTCAATCTCAGAAATGATGATGTTGTCACCAATCGACTGGGTAAGAAAAAGGCCTTCTGACAGTCGGTCCTCAGGAACATATCCAATACTATTGGCAATAGCCTCTCTTGGGCTGGTAAGCTTAATTTCTTTTCCATCTTTTATGATCTGACCGGAATCCGCAGGCTTCAGACCAAACATAGACAGGCCCAATTCAGTACGACCAGAATCCAAAAGTCCTGTAATTCCAAGAATCTCTCCTCTTCGAAGGCTGAGGTTAATATCTGAAAAAGAGCCATTCAGAGTAAGATGTTTCAGTTCAAAAACCGGCTTGTCGGAGACATTTTTCGGAACAAATATATTGTCGGAAAACTCTCTTCCTGTCATGTAATAGGTGAATTTCTTATCATCCAGTTCTTTTGTACTGCCTGTAGCAACCAATTCACCATCCCTG
>ENA-OPAO01002234-OPAO01002234.1-human-gut-metagenome-genome-assembly--contig:-NODE-2234-length-11721-cov-5.310218_pt1 | contig 11721 bp, 16 predicted proteins | sample MGYA00241054_ERZ501424 | MGnify/ENA primary metagenome ERZ501424 (study PRJEB25962, sample SAMEA2042623) | human gut metagenome | biome: human gut; feature: human-associated habitat; material: faeces...
GCGGACGATCGTGGATGTGCTGCGGAAGGATGGGACGCCGCTCATGGAGTGTGTGCAGCAGCTTAGTGACCGGCTGCACATCGTCACGTCGATCATCGACTTGGCGCCCATGGAGATGGAACTGCTCTCCAGAGCCAGCCGGGAGAAGATTTTAGACCGGGCGCTCCGGGAGGCCAGGGGGCAGTATGACTATATTTTGATTGACTGTCCGCCGCAGCTCTCTATCCTGACCATCAATGCCCTGTCCTGCGCCGACGGAGTGGTGATTCCAGTCAAGACGGATTACCTGGCCTACCGGGGGCTGACACAGCTCCAGGACAGCATCCAGGAGATCCAGGAGCTGATTAACCCGGAGCTGAAGGTGCTGGGGGTGATCGCCACGCTGTACGATACAAGGGTGGGCGATGACCATGACATCCTTGATCTGCTTCAGAAGGAGTATAATCTGCTGGGCGTGATTAAACGGCTGGCGGTGGCTAAGAAGGGGATTTATGACGGCTTGGCGGCTGTAGAGCAGGCCCCCAGCAGTGAGCTTGCGAAGGAATACGTGGCCATAGCAAACATGATTATGTCCGGCAGGGAGAAGAGGGAGGAACAGGAGCATGAGTAAGCTGGAGGAGCGGGAGAGCCGCAGGAGATCCGCTACCGTTGGGAAATTCGTGGAGCAGCCGCCCATGGCGGCCACCAGCTCCGGTCGGCGGGGCCGGCCGAAGGAGGATCGGGAGCTGAAGAAGCGGATTAGCCTCTCGGTGCTACCCAGCGTGTACGAGGATATTCAGAAGATCGCCTATGTGCAACGGCGTAGCGTGAGCGAACTGATCGGGGAGCTGTTGGAGGGATACCGTGTGGAACATAAGGCAGAAATTCAGAGGTATGGAGAAATAGAAAAGCACTGTGTCTAAATATCTACAATTACGTTTTCAAGATGTCAGTGCTATTACGAGATGGGCTTGTAGACTATTTATCATAGGACTGATAGATCTCAGTAAAAGATAGGAGTGAGAAACTTTTGCTGATTTTTTTATCAATGCTGGAAAGTGATGAGGAAAGGAGACTATTTACAGATTTATATAATCAATATGGGAATATGATGCTGCACGTGGCGAAGCGTTATTTTCCAAAAGATATGTATGCGGCAGAAGACGTCGTTCAAAATGCGTGGATACGTGTAGTAGATCATTTTCAGAAAATTCAAGCTGTACCGAGTAAGAAAAGAGGGGCGTATCTCGTTGTTATAGTAAGGAATGAGGCTATTACAGCCTTGAGAAAGCAAAAGCCGGAATTACAATTCGATGAAAATTTTGTAGAAGGATATATTGATTTAGAAAATGATAATACAAGGTCAATTATAGATACAATACGCGCAATGCCAGATATATATCGGACAGTATTAGAAATGAGATTTGTAGAAGAACGAAGCACTAAAGAAATTGCGAAGGCGTTGTCATTGAAGGAAACAACAGTAGATGTTCGGATTCACCGAGGCCGGGCGCTGCTTATAAGAAAATTGAGAGAAGAGGGATACATAAAATGACGGAAGGAGAAGAAAATATTATTATTAAAGGGGTTTTATTGGAAGCTATTTCGAGAGACTTTTCGGAAGAACTCTCTAATAATAAAGAGGTTTCGGTATCTCCACGTTTCAAACGACAAATGATGGCAATGATGAATAACCCCAATAAATGGGCAGAGCGGCACAAGAGAGATTATAGGAGGCGATTTGTAAAGGTAGTAGCAACAATCGTCTTGACGTGTTCTTTGCCCTTTGGAGTTTTGACGGTAGCAAGTCCGACGGTCAGAGCCGCTGTAATTGACTGGGTTGTAGAATGGTACGAGAGCAGTATCATTTATAAATTTTTTGGAGAGTCGGATTCTACAAAACTGCCCTTATATGAAGTGATAGATCTCCCATTTGATTATACCAGGATAGGAATACCACAAGAGCTCCCTAATAACACGGAAATTATTTATGAAAATTCGGATGGAGAGATATTGAGATTTGAGTATATGCGGGTAGAGGAAGGTTCTGCAATTATAATAGATGCAGAAAATATGGAGGTCACAGAAATTGGCGTCAACGGATGCCCTGGACATCTATACATTTCTGTAGATCCAGAGCAAAGCAACTGTATAACATGGTATGATAATGGAGCAAAGATGCAATTTATAATTGATGGATTTCTTGAAGGCAATGAACTTCAAAAGATGGCAGCTTCCGTTTTACAGGTTGATTGAAAAAATTTGGCGAATCGTGTAAGAAAAGCATCCCCTCTCTGCGTTAGTAGGGTATAAGTGCGAAAGTGTACTTTACTCAAAGCAGAGAGGGGGTGTTTTTATGAAGAAGAGAATTATACCGCTATTCTTTCTGGTGCTGTTGCTGGCGACTGTCATGATTCCGACCTCTGCTGCAATTAGTACGAAAGCGATCTCTGGGAAACCCACTCTAAAGATTGAAGGGACAACAGCATACTGCGTAGGAAAGTACAATAGCGGAAACCGCAACGATGCAATTTCGATTACAGTTACATTGATGCAAGGAAGTAAGGAAATCGCTTCGTGGAGCGCATCAGGGAAAGGCTCTGTTACAATTTCAAAAACCTGTAAGGTTGAAACAAAGAAAACCTATAAATTGGTTTTGTCTGCAACTGTCAATGGAGTAGCTAAACCTGATGTATCTGTTACAGCGACTGCAAAATGAGAGAAACTGGCTCTGCACGTGTGCAGAGCCAAAGGGAGGCCTCCCTTTGGCCTAATGTTTATAGAAGCGGGGTTCCTAAGAGTGTTAGAAGCGGGCGGAATTAACCAAATGAGGGGATTCACCCGGTGCTAAACTATAATGAAAACAGGAGGATTACTACTATGGGATATTACAAGATCAAGTCACACGCGGGAACGGGAAAGCTATTGAATATCGCAGCCTCTGGGCCGATTTCTGGACGTAAAAATACAAATATTTGGGATGAATCCTGCCCGATTGACCAGACTTGGTCGATTGCGTCTCTTGGGAACAATCAGCAAGTTAAGATTATCAATAATCTTTCTTATATGCTGAATGCCAATACCTCTACATGGAATTGTGATGTCTATACCAGCAATAGTGACACCTATGTTAATTTTGAAAAGGTAAGCACGGGAGTATATTATATCCGACTGAAATCCCACCCAGAAAGATACCTAACGGCAGGAGGCACAAAGTCCGGAAGTGATGTTTCCTGGGAGAAACTGTCGACAACGACGGCCGGAAAGAAAGCGCAGCAGTGGAAAGTAACGGCTACATCGTTGCCAACGGTTTATACCAGAGTTACTTCTGGGGCGGATTCTTTGGGAGATGATCAGATGGAAACAAATGCGGAGTACATCTATAATTATCTCAAGAAGAAAGGATTCACCAAGAATGCTATCTGTGGGATTCTTGGAAATATGAACAGTGAGAGTACGATTAACCCTGCTGTATGGCAATCGCTGAATGATATGTATTTGGGATATGGATTGGTTCAGTGGGATGATGGAAAATTGTTTATCGACTGGGCCAAAAAAGAAGGAGTTATCAGTGCGGCAACGGCTGAAGCTGTTAATAGCCTGGCTTACAGTAACCCAAAGAAGTTAATGGATGCAGAATTGGATTATTTGATTGTCAGTATGAATACGGTTGGAAACTGGTTTAAGCCAGATAATAATCAATCTAAGTACGGAACGAGCGAGACTCTTACGGCGAGCCAGTTTAAGGTATCTAATAAAAGCGCAGATATCTTAGCGCGTATTTTCTGTGGACACTATGAGCGGCCCGGAGTTCCGAAAATAAGCGAGCGTGTTGCAAACGCAAAGAAGTGGTATAACTTCTTGTAAAAAATATTCCCCCAATGTAAGGCTGTATCATATACAGACCGCATTGGGGGAATATTTCTTCTGAGAATTATTGTTGAGTTAGAAGAGAGAGATTATCGTCTGTAAAATTGTACCATGTAACATTTTCCTTAAAGCCTTGCTGACTAACTGCAGTTTCAAAGGCTGCTTGTGTTGCAGGGAGCTTATCAACAAAGAATAGAGAAGACTCGCAATATGATATTTTTTCGATTTCATAGCCGCTGGAGGATAAGATAAGTGATCCAATTCCCCAATCTGAAGCTCCGCTGGAAAATATGAATGTACCATCAACTTTTAGATCTGACATAGATCGGCTGACAAGGGTATAGCTGTAAATAGTTCCGCTTTCATCATGTAGTATTATAAAACCGGCTTGATTATTTTCAGCAAGTGAAAATTGCAGGACAACATCTTTAATCCCATTTTGGGTTAAGTCTACTATTGCAAACTGCTGAATTGAAAAAGGGAGATTATCTGAAGTGATAGTTTCCTTCAATTGATGGATATCCAAATAATCACCTGATTCTACATTATAAAATTGTTGATTTCCTTGAAGAACCTTTAGATAGAGTAAATACGGAGAAGTCGTGGAATTTACTGTATGAAAAGTCTTTAAGGATAATGCTGCTATGCCAGATACACATATCGCTAAACAGAGAATTATAATTGGCAAGTTAGGTTTCTTCAATATTATGACCTCCTAAAGAATATTAAGTAGTTACGATTATATGACGAGGAAAAAGAGCTATATCTTACATGGGAGCAGGAAAAAGAGCCTGGATGCAACAGTGGCGTATAACGGTTTACCCGTTTATATAATGAACGGGTAAACCGTTATGCGGTTATCTTTCGTAATAAGTTGACAGTCTGGATTATCTATGGTAACATGACACTGGAGGAAAACGTGTATTTGCAGGGGCTACGAATCAGCAGCCCCTGCAGGAAGGAGGCAGGATCGAACGGCTGCGGCCGGTGTTGGCCGGGAGCTGCAGCAGAGATTTCATGCTCGTCTGGGCGAGGGTAAATAGTAATTAGGCCCAGAGCGTCTTGGCCGGGAGTTGCCGGTCAGGGGTTTAGCAGTTTGCTAATACAGAAGCCATATCAGGGTTGATACTCCTGTATGGTGTGCGGGCTTGCCGAAGTAACCTTTGTGAACTGGAAAGCGCACCATGGACCCCAGAGTAAGTAATCTTTGTGAAAGCCTGGGTAAGCAAAATGTATCGTGTCCGTATCCACCCTCTGATAGTAGCCAGGATACTGTAGATCTCCTGGAGAGCCGCACCCTCTACAAAAGTGCCGACAGATCTCGAACTGCCGTAGATCTCAATAAATCGGGGCTGCACACATAAGCAGTTCAAAAAAGTGTCGGGGGCAATCCCAAAACCGTCACACATAAGACGCTAAAAAGTGTATTTGCTGATTGCCGAGTCTCCGAGGGGAGCTGACATGAGGCGGCTTTGCTTGAACGACTTGAATATATAGAATTGTAGATTACTATAAATCTACAAAACTTTATTTATATGAATATAGATTTATATTTGTGTAGGAAACTATATTTATAGATTTTCAAAACTGACGCCGAAAAGGAGGAGCCGGGTGGGAAGAAGAAATAAAGCGTATTCCAAGGATCTGCACCAGCAAGCCTATGACCGGCTCACGGGGATGCAAGCCTTTGGCGAGAGCAAGAAAGAGGCTACGGCTCATGGGGAGGAGAAGGATAAAATCTACTCTTTTAATACATACAAGAGCTACTGGAAACACACAAAGTATTTTATCAAGTACATCAAGGAGAACCACCCGGAATGTACTACGCTGAAAAGCGCAAAAAAGTATGTCAATGAGTGGCTGCAGATTAGAGTAGACCAGGGCCTGTCCGCCTGGACGGTGCAGCTGGAGGCCAAGGCCATGGGGAAGCTGTACGGGATCTCGCCGGATGACGAAAACTATTTCAAGCCGCCCAAGCGGAACCGGGAGGACATCAAGCGGAGCCGCGGGGATCGGGTGCGGGATCGGCACTTCTCCAAGACCAACAACGACGAGCTGATTAAATTTTGCCGGGGGACTGGGCTGCGACGGAAGGAGCTGCAGGAGCTGCGGGGAAAAGACTTGGTTTCCAGAGAGCAGATCGAGGCGGAGATCTCCCAGCTGGAGAGCGTCCCGGTGGAGCAGAGGGCGCCGAGCGTCACAAAGCGGCTTGAAATGCTCCAGGACGCCCGGATGTTCCCGGAGGGGTGGTTTATCCATGTTCGCAACGGAAAGGGGGGACGTGAGCGTTTAAGCCCGATTATCGGCAAAAATGCGGAGCAGATCATTGAGCGGATCGCCGGCACGCCGGCAGAGGAAAAGGTGTGGCAGCACGTCCATAACAGTGCTGATATTCATGGGTACCGGGGAGACTATGCCACGGCCATCTATAAGGCCCACGCCAGGGAGATCAAGGACATTCCCTATGACCGGGTGAACCGGGGGACGGGGAAGCGGTATCAGAGCCAGGTCTATACCTGCAGAAAGGACGAGGCCGGGAAAAAGCTGGACAAGGCGGCCATGCTGATCTGCAGCAAGGCCCTGGGCCATAACCGGATCAGCGTGGTGGCCGACAACTACATTCGGGGCCTGTAAGGAGGTACGCTGCCATGGGCGAGTTTGTAAAAAAGACAATGATTGGCTATAAGGAAGTTCCTGGCGGCCATTCTGATCCAGAGTGTACTCATGTGATTTTGACGGAGGCCGAATATGCCAAGCTGTTGCGGCAGCTGTCCGATGCGGAGCAGAAAGCCAGGATTACAAAGTCCGAGGCGGATAAAGAAATAAGAGAGGCTAACAGAGAAGCCGACAGAAAGGCCCAGGAAGCCGCTCTGAAGGCCAACCAGGCGATAGAGGAATGGAGGGCGGCCCTGGAGGCAGAGCGGGCGGAGAGCGCCCACCAGCGCCACCTGAACGCTAATTTATTGCGAATCGCAAAAGAACGGGCTAATGCAGATCGAGGGCTGAAGCCTAAAAAGGAGCGGCCCGGGTATGTCGTAGTACATTCTGAAGAAAAAGAATACTCGTTTAGGGACGGAAGAAAGCGGCTGTATAAAGTAAAACTGTGGGAAACCATCATTCAGAGTCCGTATTCAGTAGAGTTTGCGGAATCGGTAGTAAGAAAGCAGATAGAAGATGAAATGTTCCCGGAGGGGAAAGAGTGGTTGATTGCCAAGATCGGCATAACTGGTAAATATAACGGCAGCTATGAAAAGATGCGGGAGGCCATGGAGCAGAATCCGGAGGATTCTTTTTATAGTGGAAATGTGGTGATAGCTCGGCAGCAACGGTTAAAACGGAATTTCCGATCTAAATATTGGGAAGTGGCAATCGTACATACTAAGCCGTTGGGAGACGTTCCAGAGGACTTAATGCCAGAAGTGAAGAAGCCTGTCCAGGGGACTTGAAAAGCTCTCCTGGACAGGCTATAATAACAATCAAAAATAGGGAAATAAATATATTGATAATATATGCCCCCCTTTTGCCTTTAGGCAAATTAAAAAATCTCTTAAATTTCTCTCTCGGATAGGGAGAAAGTCGGAGGGGAAAAGAGGGGTGGGCGGAGGCTGTGGGAATGTGGTAAACCCGTAGGGTTTTCCATCATTTCCATGGCCGGAGCCAGGGGGGAAAGGGGGAGGTGACTTTCTCTTTAAGCCGCCGTAGGCGGCGCTCTTTGGCTCCCCCTTTCCCCCCCCTTCCCGCCCGCAGGCGTTCCCCGCCGCAGCGGATTTTCTTTTTGCTACTTTTTCTTTTGGAGGTAAGAAGTATGGCTGCAGATCAGCAGGCCGTCATGGAGCGGCTGCAGGACTTGTACCGGGAAAAAAATGAGCATTTGGAGAAGTTCTTGGAGCCGGTTACGCCATTTGAGTTTTATCGGGAGATCTTCCCGATAGGCAGCTTTGAACGGAAAGGCCATTTTGAGGACGAGAAAGGCAACGGGATCGCGGTGACGGTGCCGAGGGCTGCCGGGATTGCCTTGGAGATCAAGGAGGAAGGAAAGGCCAAACGCTATACCATTACCGATGAACTGTCTGAGCTGACGGAGGTCTACGACACGGATTTTACTATTATGTCCCCAATCTCGTACTTTGGCCGGCAGCGGAGCGGTAAGAACGCCAGATACCTCTATGCCCTGGTGTTTGATCTGGATGGTGTAGGGATGCCCCAGCTTCGGGACACGCTTCACCAGATGAACAAAGATATTCTGCCCAAGGCAACTTTTGTTGTAAACAGCGGGACGGGGCTTCATTTGTATTATGTCCTGAAGGAACCAATTCCAATGTACCCGCATAATCAGAAATACTTAAAAGAACTAAAATATTCTCTCACCCGGCAGATATGGAACAGGTTTACTTCTACGATTAAAGAGCCGCAGATGCAAGGGATTTTACAGGGGTTCCGAGTGGTCGGCTCCGGCTCTAAACTGGGGAGGGAGTATCCTGTGACAGCTTATCGGTTCGGCGGACCGGTGGAGCTGGAACGGCTGCTTGATTATATCCCGGGCAGCAACGGGGAGCAGCAAAGGATTGAAGGGCTTATGAGAAAGAGCCGCCTGTCTCTGGCGGAGGCGAGAGAGAAGTACCCGGATTGGTATGAGCGGCGGATTGTGAAGAAGGAGCGACGGGGACGCTGGACGGTCAAGCGTGATCTTTACGACTGGTGGCTGCACAGGATCGGGGACGAGATCCGGGTGGGACATCGGTTCTATGGCATTATGACGCTGGCAATCTATGCCAAAAAGTGCGGGATTGATGAGGATGAGTTGCGCCGGGACGCTTTTGATCTGCTAAAGCCCTATGATGATATGAGTGTAGAGGATATAAACCGCTTCACAAAAGATGATGTGGTGTGCGCTCTGGAAATGTTCAATGAGGACTATGTGACATTTCCAAGGGACGATATAGGGAAACTCTCTGGCCTAACTATGCCCATAAATAAGCGGAATTGGCGTAAGCAGGCAGATCATTTAGAAATTGCCAGGGCAATTCGGGATATCGGTGTTCGACAGAAAGGAAAGAAGGATTGGCGGGAAGGAAACGGACGGCCTATTGGTAGCGGCACGGCCAAGGGCCGAGTATGCGAGTGGCGCCAGCAGCATCCGGAGGGCTGCAAAGCCGATTGTCACCGGGACACGGGACTTGACCCGAAGACAATTCGCAAGTGGTGGGATATGAAATAAGTAGTGCTTGCTTTAATTGGTTCGATATGGTACAATATGTAGTACAAGATATGGTGCATAATATGGAATGGAGGTGTGTACTATGATCGCAATTAACTTTTCGACTGCCCGTGGTCGCTTGAAGGATTTCTGCGACAGAGTGACGGACAGGGGAGAAACGGTAATTGTAACCAGAAAAGCCGAAAAAAATGTGGTGATCATCAGCGAGGAACGGTTTAATGAGCTGGAGAAGGCAGAGCGGAATGCTGCCTATCTTGGAAAGCTGGAAAGAGGTCTGGAGCAGGTGCGCGCCGGCTTTGGGATTGTGAAAACGATGGAGGAGCTGGAGGCGATGGCGGGCGATGGCACATAACATTACCTTTTCGCCTGACGCCTGGGCAGATTACCTGTACTGGCAGTCAGAGGATAAGAAAACGTTGAAGCGGATCAATAAGCTGCTCCAGGAGCTGCAGCGTGATGGGGCAGTGCAGGGCATAGGAAAAGCGGAGTTACTGCGGAAGATCAAAGGCATGAGTAAACGTATTGATGATACGAACCGACTTGTTTATACCGTTGAAAATGACAGCATCGTCGTTTTGTCCTGCCGGGGACACTATGAGGACTGATTGGAGGGAGAACTATGTCTCGAAAAGTCTTGCAGATCGGCTACGAGCCGGAGCGTGATCGATTGACTTGGGATGGATGGGACATTCATTGCGGCCAGGGTCTGGATGTGCTGCTCCCGGATCGGCTCGATGGCGGCACATGGCGGACCGTCTCCTTTGAGTACAATGACGATGGATGGTATATGCCTGGGCATCCTGGTGTGTCTCCAGTGGGCCTGTGGGCGCGAGAGAGAGCGGAGGGATGATATGAATTGCCGCTATACTGATGAAGAGTTGAAGGAAGATGTGGAGCGTACCATCGGGATCAGAGCGAAGGATATTGAGAAGATTCAGTTCTGCGGCTTGTGGCATATTCGCTTTCGGGCCTTTGGAACGGACTTTTATTATTACCGTTCTGATTCTGATGATACAGTGCATTTAGTTGAATCGCCCTGGAAATGGGAATGAAGAAAGCCGGCCTTGATTGGCTGGCTTTCTTCTTGTTTTCTGTATTACTATATTGCTATAAAGACAGAAATATAGTAAGATAGATATATAGATTTCCATAAAAATAGAATTGTAGAAATGGAGTGTGACAAATGATAGTAGCAGTAGCCAATCAGAAAGGTGGCGTTGGCAAGACCACCACGGCCCAGGCCCTTGCTGCAGGACTGGCGGAGAAAGGATACAAGGTGCTGGGCATTGACCTCGATCCCCAGGGAAACTTCTCTACGGCCTGCGGAGCAGAGAACTATAATGTCCAGACGATATATGAAGTCATGAAGCGGGCTGCCAGCATTCAGGATGCCATTCAGCATACGAAGGGCGGCTATGACGTTGTTCCGGCAAATATCATGCTGGCCGGAGCCGAGCAGGAACTGTCCCAGACCGGCAAGGAGCACCGGCTGAAGGAAGCCGTGGCGCCGGTCGCGGCTAACTATGATTTCATCGTGATTGACACTCCGCCTTCTCTTGGGGTGCTGACGGTGAATGCCTTTACCTGCGCCACCGATATTCTGATTCCTACCACGGCTGGGATCTTCGCCACGGCCGGGATCTCCCAGCTCAACGAAACTGTCACCAGCGTTCAGAAGTATTGCAATCCGACTGTAAAGGTACGAGGTATTTTGTTTACGAGATTCAATCCGCGGGCGAATATCAGCCGGCAGATCAAGGAGCTGGCGGAGCAGCTGAGCGAGTATATTTCGGCGCCGATCTACAAGACCTATATTCGGTCTGCGGTGGCCATCGAGGAAGCCCAGGCGAACCGGGCCGATATATTCGACTATGCGGGGAAGTCTACCGTGGCCGACGACTACAGGGCCTTTATAGAGGAATTTTTGAAAGGAGCAGATGCGTGATGGCAGGGAAAGCGAAGTTTGACCAGGAGGCAGCATTTAAGAGTATTATCGGAGCTGGACGGGAGTCAGAGGAGGAGAGCGTGGATCTGCAGCCAGCGGCGAAAGGGAAGAACAAGGATCGTGTGCAGCGGGCCTATTATCTGGATCGAGATATTGATAAGGCGCTTCGCAGGATGGCGCTGGAGGAAGAGAAGAATCTGACAGAATGCATCAATAAAATATTGAGAAATGGGCTTTCTAAATATCTATAAATGTAGAGGTGAGAAATATGAAGTGTATAGTTGCTGTTGTATGTACGATTTTAGCGGGGATCGCTGGGCTGTGGGTTGGGGCTTTATTAGATGTTGCGGAAACAGGAGCAATCATTTGTGCTATTGCATGTATGGGTGGATTTATATTATCATCCATAGAAAACAGATGAAAAAATGCCTCCCAAATCGGGAGCATTCGTAAAACAGTTTCAGTCCCGGCAGTAATGTCTGCCGGGACTGTTCTTGTATAAATTGAAGCCGTATGATATGATTAAACAGACCGATAAACTTGAATAGGTCGAATAGATAATAATTTATGGAGGTTGTAATGGTAAGAATAGCAACTGTAAATGATGCGGAGCAATTAAACATCTTAAACAACGAATTTAATGGTGAGGGCGATACAAGCATAGACAATATTAGAAATTCCCTTATGAATAATAAACAGGAAGTTGTTA
>ENA-OPAO01002245-OPAO01002245.1-human-gut-metagenome-genome-assembly--contig:-NODE-2245-length-11686-cov-4.065429_pt1 | contig 11686 bp, 6 predicted proteins | sample MGYA00241054_ERZ501424 | MGnify/ENA primary metagenome ERZ501424 (study PRJEB25962, sample SAMEA2042623) | human gut metagenome | biome: human gut; feature: human-associated habitat; material: faeces...
AGGAAGTTCCGCTGCCACTGTTTCCACTGCTCTTTCCGGAAGATTTCTTTGGTGTGGATTTCTTCGGAGTAGCTTTTGTAACTTTGACAGTCTTCGTGGATTTTCCTGGCTTTGTATTATCGGAAGTTGCCGTTGCCACGTTCTTTACATTCTTTCCAGCAAGGGATGCATCTTTGAAAGTTACTTTATAAGTTACTTTCATGGATTTTTCACCCTCTAAGTTGGATTTTGTCTTAACGGTAAATCCGTTCTTTGTCATCTTGATCGTAGCTTTTTTGATTTCTTTTCCATCTGGACCAGTAACCTTAATGCTCTTTTCATCAATGACAGTTCCCGTTGTCTGTAAGGCATCTTTGATGACTACATTCTTTGCAACAGTACCTTTACGGTCGTTTGTTACAGTGATAGTGTACTGTCCCTGCCCGCCTACTTTGTAAGAATCTTTATCAGATGTCTTTTTCACTACTAAACGAGGGTCCGTACCCTTATCAACGTCAACTTCATGGTCAGTTGTTACTTCACCAGTATCAGCTTTACCAATTGCGATATTTTTCACTTTCTTGCCTACAAGGGACTTGGAAGTGAACTTAACGTCGTAATTAACAGTAAAGGATTCATCTTTTGCAAGATTCATACCAGTTTTAATAGTGTATGATGTTTTTGTAGTTGCGATCTGGACAGATTTTGTGATGTCTGTACCCTTTGTATCCAATACTTTGATCGTATCAGAAAGGATTTCAGCACCTTCTGTCTGTAAGGCATCTTCAATGATGACGTTCTTTGCTTCAGCATTTTCTTTTGTCTGGCTGAGTTTTACAGTATAGTGACCTGTTTCGCCAACACCATAAACGTTTTTATCAGATGTTTTTTCGATAGCCATTTCCGGACCATCTACTGTAACTTCTTTTTCTGTCTCTACCCAATCAGATGTTGGGTGTTTTACTTCGTTTGTTGGTACGAAGCTATCAGGTGTCCATGAAGAAGGATCTTTTGGATTCTCCTTATCTGCTTTCTTTACAAGTGCAACATTTGTGATCACATCATCATCTGTTACAGTATCAGCTACCTTTACTTTAAAGGAAACGCTCTCTGACGCTCCAGCTGCTACGCTTGGAACAGTGAAAGATACATAAGATTTTCCGCTGATCTCGACTAATTTACCGCCAGAACCTTCAACATAAGTTGTTTTGTCTGGTACAGCATCCAGAACGAGGACGTTTTTCTTTTCCTCATTAGAAGTATTTGTTACTTCAATATTGTATGTGATCTCGTCTCCGGCTTTAACCTGTGTACCGGAAGCTGGCTCGGCACTCTTTAATGCAGTGAGTCCGTCTTCTACAGTAACCGGTGTCACATCGTTGTCTGTTTTTGCAGATGCGTTGTCCGCTTTTGCTTTTGCGATGTTCTTTACAGCCTGTCCTGCTAAAGAGCCATCTTTGAACAATACATCATATGTCACAGTAAATGTCTCGCCAAAGGCAAGGTCTCTTCCTGTCTCGATTGTGTAACCAGATGTATCCTTTGTGATGTTATCTACTTTATTTGTGATCCGTTTGTATCTACAATCTTGATTGTAGCTGTCTGGATCTCAGCACCTTTTACCTGTAAAGCATCTTTGATAACAACATTTTTTGCAACTGCATTTTCTGTATCCTGTCCTACTGTTACTGTATAATGTCCAACTTCGCCTACCTGATAAACATCTTTATCAGATGCTTTCTGGATAGTTAAGCTTGGAGCGATCACAGTAACTTCGTTATCATCCTCTACCCATGATGGCAGTGGATGGGTTACCTCATTTGTCTCCTGATAGGAGCTTAAATCAGTATCATCGTCTTTGTCAGTTACTTTTACTAACGCTTTGTTTGCAACCTGCTTGTCAGCACTTTCATTAACAGTTACCGTAAAGGATACGGTCTTTTCTTCTCCTGCTTTTAAAGTATCGATCGTAAATGCAACATAAGATACACCGTTGATATCTTTTACATCCCCGCCATCTTTGTATGTTGTGCCGGTTGGTACAGCGTCAAGGATATGGATGTTTGAGATGTCTTTTTCGGATGTGTTCTTTACTTTGATAGAGTATTTGATATCATCCCCCACATTGACAGTGCTGCCATTTGCTGGGTCAGAATCTTTTACAATCTCAAAGAGTGCATTTCCGTTTTCATCCTTATAAGTTCCCGGAGTTACATCCTTTGTTGTCGTTGTTGTTAAGTTTCCGGCAGTAGCTTTTGCTACATTTCGTACTTTCTCATTAGCAACAGACGCTTTTGTAAACTTCACATCATAAGTTACGGTAAATGCCTTACCATAGCTTAAATCTTTGCCAGTCTTAATAGTATAGCCGCTCTTTGTAGATTTGATTTCTACTTCTTTTGTGATATCTTTTCCATCAGGATCTGTGATCTTGATTGTATCTGTTAAGATATCTGCTGCATTATTTTCAATCGCATCTTTGATGATGACATCTTTTGCAGCCGCATCTTTTTCTGTCTCACTTACCTTTACAGTATAGTGTCCAGTATCGCCTACGCTGTATGTCTCTTTATCAGATGATTTTTCGATTGAAAGAGCAGGAACAACTTCTGTTACGATATATGGGATGGTGTGGATAACTTTATTGGTATCAACAAAATCATCATCTTCCCAATGCTTATCTGGCTCATCAGATGTTTTTACCTGTGCTACGTTTTTGATCGTTGCAAGTCCTGTTCCTGTTACTTTTACCTTAAAGGATTCTGTCTTAGACTCTCCTGCCTTTAAAGTATCAACTAAGAAAGTAACATAAGATTTGCCACTGATAGTCTTAAGAGTTCCACCAGATACATATTCCGTAAGTTCTGGAACCATTGACTGAATGAAAATGGTTGACTTTTCCGGGTCAATTCCACATGCTAAGTAGTCTAATGCTACCTGAATAATGTTCTGACGTACTTTTTCCGGATGCTCTGCATTATCAGTAAGTGCCTGTGCATCTGCAATCATAATATAAATCTCATCATAGTCTCCAGAGTTCTGTAATCTGACTCTCTCTGATAATGAACCTACATAGTGTCCTACATGAAGACGGCCCGTTGGACGGTCACCAGTTAAAATTACTTTTTTCATTCTTTATCTATTTCTCCTTAATATATTTTTCGCTTTTCCTACCAAGATATTATATAACCCAATTCAAAAAGCGTCAACCGTTCCGCCCTTTTTCTTTCATGTTTCTTTCGTTAAAGAAATGTGACTTTAAGACACTATTATCCATCAAGAAATCATCCTAAAATAAATAAAAGGAACAATTCCCACATAACCCCGAGGAAATGGAGCGTGGTATTATGAAAAAATCAAAAAATGTTACAAGGATAAAATGTAAAATGATATCGTTATGTTTAAGTTCGGTCATGATTATTTCAAGTTTTATATCAATAAATGTTATGGCTGACAGTTCTGACCAGATTATCAATTCACTGACAGATATTCCAGCAGTATTGGAAGATTGGGATACACCTGCATTAGGCAGTGGAAAAATTTATTATCGAAAAACATCTGCAAAGATTGGATCTGCAACACCTGCACAAAATTATCAGACGGCACTAAATACATCTTTTAAAGATAATCAATACCCCATAAATGGAGCAGACAGTTCTCTGGCAGATGACTGGCAGTATCTTGCAGCAACCATAGCAGAAAAATTATATCCTAATGATATATCGATACCGTATTTAAAAGCAGCTACAAAGTATGGAAATTCAATCAAGATTCCAAACCAGATTGGTTCATTATCCGACACGCACATAACAAGCTATAAAGGAACAGATAATAGTCTTTCAAATGCACAGTCACAGGCAATGAAGCAGATAAAAAAGACTTCCAGTGAATATGACGCAAAGGAAATCGAAGAATTGAAAAAGGACACAAAAACCTCCCCAGTGTATTTCCGAACTGCTATTCTGTCAGGAAAAGAAATGGGAATGTTTGATGCTTATGATGCATTAACCGTATACTTCCATAATTTTAAAATAACTCCTATTTACCCAATGCAACAGGGAACTTATAAACAAGAAATAAGTGATATTCAGGAAGACAGCCCGATTTACAGTTCAGGTTTTAGGAATGATACAGGAGTAGAAGTTTTCGGAAGCCAGACATTGACAAACTCTACAACTTATGGTGCTGTAAATACGGTGAGTGGATCAAAATCTTATGCTTATGAAAAATCTTCTTCCGTATCATATAGTAATGATCTTGGAGTATTTGGCAATATTGCAGCAAGTGTGGGATTTAGTACAACAGAAGCAATGGAGAAAGGATGGTCAGAAGAAAAAAGCGAAAGCAAAACATTAGACACATCAACACAGGCATCATTGAATCTTCCACCATATACCGCAACATCCATCAAACAACAGCAAAAAAAGCAAAAAGCAGTCACCTATTATAAATGTCCTGTATTAATCAGTTATGATGTAACCGTAGCCGTATATCACCAACTGATACAATCAGAATATTATAGTTCCATCATAGCCAGATTTCATGGAGATGATGCACGAAAATCGCTAAAGAACAGAGCAATTCTTAATCCAGCACATACCGATGCAAACGAAATCAACTGGGCAAATGTAAAATCTGATGATATTGCAAAGAAGACAATTAACCGCATCAGTCAAAATGTTCTTATGTGTTCCGCCGGAGGCTCTTATACCGAAACCCTGATAACAACAGAGAGTAAAATAGATGAGCTGATTGCAACAAGACCTCTTGCAAAAGTTGTGGCTGATCGAAATGAACAAAAGCTCAAAGAAAAAGAGAATTTTTCGCTAAATCAGATTAAATTAGAGGGACGAAATGAAAATGAATCTGCCTATTACGGATTTCAAGGAAAAAAAGGTACTTGGAAAATGACAGATGCAGATGGAAATACTATAGAAAATGAAAATATAATATTAAGTGGAACAAAAGGTAAGCAAAAAATCACCGTGCAAAAAGCAGGAACATATTATCTGACATATTTTATTGATGAAGATGAATATAACACTGCTGATCACAGAAACCAATATGCGGCAAATCTGACTGTCACAAGACCAACAGTTAAATTTATCGTAGAAAAAGTTTCACTAAACAATAACGCAGATACAAATAATCCACAGATTAATAATATCACAATCCGGGCAATCTCCAGCAAAATTGCGCCGGGTAAAAAAATCAAACTGACAACAAACCTGCCAAAAAGCAAAATAAAATGGATAACAAGCAACCCGAAACTTGCCACTGTAGACAAAAACGGAGTCGTAAAGATTAACAAAAAAGCAGCAGGCAAAAGGGTTAGCATCACGGCAATAGCAACTGATGGAAGCGGCAAAAAGAAAACATTTGCAATCCGTATCATGAAAGGTGAAGTTAAAAAAATCATCATTAAAGGAAAGAAGCGTGTCCCGGCGGGAAATACACTGAAATTAAAAGCTAAAGTTAAAGCAGGCAAAGGAGCCAATAAAAAACTTCTCTGGAAATCAAGCAACATAAAATATGCAACGGTTACATCAAGCGGTAAAGTAAAAACAAAGAAAGCAGGAAAGAAAAAGACCGTAAAGATTACAACCATGGCAACAGATGGAAGTAATAAAAAAGCAACAATCAAAATACAAATAAAATAAAGAGGCAGTTCCGTTTTTTTCCTGGGTTTCGCTCGCTAACAGCTCGAAAAATCAGGTGGAGAAGATTTGAAGAATAAGACAGAGGGGATTGAATATCCAGAAAATGAAATTCTGACTTTGCTCCAGCAGCCAAAAAACAACTTCCAAAGAGGGATACTATTCTATATCTGTGACTCTATCTTCACAGTGATAGAGTCACAGATATAGAATAGTATCCCTCTTTGGAAGTGTCTCCTTTGCCTGCGGCAAATCAAAAATTATCTTTTTGGTTTTGCCGTAATGCTTACCCAGTCTTTCATATGATTAATTTCAAGAATTTCAAAATTATTTGCCAGCATTGCTTCCTTTACAGCTTCTTCCATTGTGTTGATGATTCCGGAAGTGATAAAGATACCATCTTCTTTTAATAATGGAGTTACAATTCCAGAAAGTGGAATAATAACATCCGCAAGGATATTGGCAACTACTACATCGTAACGTTTTCCATTATTTTTCTCATAGAAACGGTATGCCTCGTCCTGATCAAGGATATTTACCTGCTGTACTTCTGCCTGGCCTGCAACACCATTGATTGCAAAGTTCTCATCTGTCGCACGAATCGCATTTGGATCAATATCTGTTGCCATCGCATGATGTGCGCCTAATTTTAATCCAATGATAGAAAGGATTCCGCTTCCTGTTCCAACATCAAGGAGTTCTGTATCTTTCTTGATATACTTTTTAAGCTGAGAAATACAAAGCTTTGTTGTCTCATGAGAACCGCTTCCAAATGCAGTACCCGGGTCAATCTCTACAACGATATCATCATCTTTTTTATCAGTAAGCGTCTCCCAGGTTGGCTTAATCACGATATTATCATCAAGACGGAATGGTTTAAAGAATACCTTCCAGTTATTAATCCAGTCCTCTTCTTCCGTTACGCCAAGCGTAATCTCGCCGCTTCCCACCGGCAAAAATGCTGATAACTCTTCAATCTTAGCCTTTACCTTCGCAATTACCGCCTGTAAATCTTCCTTTTCATCCACATAGCAGGAAATACGAGCCTTTCCATCATCTGGTGCGATTTCGTCTGGAAGAAGGTCTACATACATAATCTTTCTGTCTTCCTCAGATAACGGCACATGATCCTCAATCTCAACACCTTCCATTCCCATCTCGGAAAGTTCATAGCTTAACATATCTTCTGCTGCAGTTGTTGTTTCAATAGTGAGTTTATTCCACTTCATAAGCTTTCCTCCTACTTCTTAAAGAAACCTTTTTTCTTATGTTTTTCGTGCTTTTCGTGCGGAGCTTCTTCTTTCTTTTCGGAAGGGGCAACTTCTCCCATTGCTTCCTGGAATTTGCGGAGGGCTTCTTTCTGGGCTGCGTTCAGTTTTTCTGGAACCTGAACAACAAACTTGACGATATGTGTTCCACGGATGTTTTTATTTCTAAGGGTAGGAACACCTTTTCCTTTCAGACGGATGGTTGTATCTGTCTGTGTTCCTGGTTTTAAAGTGTACTCGTAAGGACCATCTACGGTGTCAATCTTAATCGTTCCACCAAGTGCTGCCTGTGCAAATGTAACCGGTTCTGTAGAGTAGATATCGTATTCCTGTCTCTGGAACTTCGGATGACGGGATACAGTTACGTTAACAAGTAAGTCTCCTCTTGGGCCGCCGTTGATACCTGGCTCACCTTTTTCACGGATTCTTACACTCTGGCCGTTGTCGATACCTGCTGGAATCGGCACTTTGATTCTCTTACGAACTTTGATGTATCCTGTACCAGAACAATCAGTACATTTATTACGGATAATCTGACCGCTTCCGTTACAGTCTGGACAAGTCTGGACGTTACGAACCGTTCCAAACATGGACTGCTGTGTGAATACAACCTGACCGGTTCCTTTACATTTTGGACAGGTTTCTGGACTTGTTCCTGGTTTTGCTCCGCTTCCGTTACAAGTCTTACATTCTTCTTTTAAAGTAATCTCTAATTCTTTTTCTACACCACGGATGGCATCATCAAATGTGATACGGACACCGGCACGAAGGTTTGCACCCTGTCTTGGACCATTTCTTCTGGCATCGCCGCCTCTTCTGCCACCGCCGAAGAAATCACCAAAAATATCTCCAAAGATATCTCCCATATCTCCGCCGAAATCGAATCCGCCAAAGCCGCCAGCTCCACCGCCGCCCTGTTCAAAGGCTGCGTGACCGAACTGGTCATATTTACTTTTCTTTTCCGGGTCACTAAGTACTTCATAAGCTTCGGCTGCTTCTTTAAACTTTTCCTCTGCCTCTTTATCTCCAGGATTCATATCTGGATGGTACTTCTTTGCAACCTTTCGATATGCACGCTTAATCTCCGCCTCTGACGCATTCTTATCTACGCCCAAGACTTCATAATAATCTCTTTTTTCTGCCATTTTTTCCTCCAGCCTGATGTACTCTATCATTCATAAAACAAAAGTACTACGAATGATACAATATACCAGGGACTTCCTAATAAACAAATTTCCCCTTTCTCCCCCACCTGCTAAAGGTGAGGGTAAGAAAGAGGAATATTTAGATTTTAAACAGTGTCAATAAACACGCTTTATTAGTCTACACTTCTTTGTAGTCTGCGTCAACTACATCATCTGAATTATAAGTTGCATTTGGATCAGCACCGGCACCAGCCTGTGGTCCAGGACCTGCCTGACCTGCTGCTCCGCCAGCCTGCTCATACATCTTAGCAAATAAGGACTGTGCATCTTTCATTAACTGCTCTTTACCTTCGTTAAGAGCTGCTACATCTGCTTCAGAAATGTTATCTGGAGTTGTACGGTCAAGGACTTCTTTTAATTTAGCGATGTCTGCCTCAACAGTAGCTTTTTCAGAAGCATCAATCTTATCTCCTGCTTCTTCCATAGCTTTCTCTGTCTGGAATACCATGTTGTCTGCATCGTTTCTTGCATCAATGCCTTCTTTTCTCTTCTTATCCTGAGCTTCGTATTCTGCAGCTTCTTTTACAGCTTTATCAATATCTTCATCAGACATATTAGATCCTGCTGTAATTGTGATGTGCTGTTCTTTTCCTGTTCCTAAGTCTTTTGCAGATACATTTACAATACCGTTTGCATCAATATCGAATGTTACTTCAATCTGAGGTACACCTCTTCTTGCTGGTGGGATACCATCTAAGCGGAACTGTCCAAGAGTCTTGTTATCTCTTGCGAACTGTCTCTCACCCTGTACAACGTGGATATCAACGGCTGTCTGATTATCCTCTGCTGTGGAGAAGATCTGGCTCTTCTTTGTAGGGATTGTTGTGTTACGCTCGATTAACTTCGTAGCAACACCACCCATTGTTTCGATAGATAAGGATAATGGAGTTACATCAAGAAGGAGGATGTCACCGGCACCTGCATCACCTGCTAACTTACCGCCCTGGATAGAAGCACCGATTGCTACACATTCATCTGGGTTGATTCCCTTGAATGGCTCTTTACCTGTTAACTGTTTTACTTTATCCTGTACAGCAGGGATTCTTGTAGAACCACCAACTAATAATACTTTACTTAACTCAGAAGCGTTAAGACCTGCATCGTTTAATGCTTTAGAAACAGGTGTTGCTGTTCTTTCTACTAAATGAGCTGTTAATTCGTTGAATTTCGCTCTTGTTAAGTTCATTTCAAAATGTTTTGGTCCCTCAGCAGTTGCTGTGATGAAAGGAAGATTGATGTTTGTTGTTGTAGAGGAAGAAAGCTCTTTCTTTGCTTTTTCAGCAGCTTCTTTAAATCTCTGCATTGCCATCTTATCTGTAGATAAATCTACACCTTCTTTTGCTTTGAAATCATCTAACATATACTGTGTGATTACGTTATCGAAATCATCTCCACCTAAACGGTTATCTCCGGCTGTGGATAATACTTCGATGACACCGTCACCAATCTCGATGATAGATACATCAAATGTACCACCACCTAAGTCATATACCATGATTCTCTGCTCATTCTCGTTATCAAGACCATAGGAAAGAGCTGCTGCTGTAGGCTCATTAATGATACGCTTTACGTCAAGACCTGCAATCTTACCAGCATCTTTTGTTGCCTGTCTCTGAGCATCGTTGAAGTATGCTGGAACAGTGATAACTGCTTCTGTTACTTTCTCACCTAAGTAGTTCTCTGCATCAGATTTTAACTTCTGTAAAATCATTGCGGAAATCTCCTGTGGAGAATACTTTTTATCATCAATTGTTACTTTATAATCTGTACCCATTTCACGTTTGATTGATGAAATAGTCTTGTCAGCATTTGTTACTGCCTGACGCTTTGCCGGCTCACCGACAACTCTTTCACCAGTCTTTGTGAAAGCTACTACGGAAGGAGTTGTTCTCATTCCTTCTGCATTTGTGATAACAACAGGTTTTCCACCTTCCATTACTGCTACACATGAGTTTGTTGTACCTAAATCAATACCGATTATTTTACCCATAATTATTTCCTCCTGTATTCTGTCAAATTCGTATATCTAAAATATGACTAATTAACTACTTTTACCATGCTGTGACGAAGAACTCCATCTTTGTACATATATCCTTTCTGGAATTCTTCGGATACAAGGTTCTCACCCATCTCTTCATTCTCTTCATGCATTACTGCATTATGAAAATCCGGATTAAATTCCTTTCCTACAGCATCCATCGGTTTTACACCGATTTCTTCAAGTACGGTAATCATCTGCTGATAAATTTTGATAAATCCCTGAGCAAATGCCCCTTCCTTCTCTTCTTCTGAAAGAGCATCCAAACCTCTTTCAAAATTATCAACAACCGGAAGTAACTTTGCAAGAACCTCTTTCGCTCCTACATCATACATATGGCTCTGCTCTTTTGCATTTCTCTTTCTGGCATTCTCAAATTCTGCCATCAGACGCTGATATTTATCTGTCATCTCTGCTGCTTTTTCTTCACTCTTTTTTAATTCGATTTCAAGAGCGGCTGCAGACTTCTTTTTCTTTTTCGTCTTGGTTTCTTTTGTTTCTTGAGTTTCCGTTCCTTCCTCCGTCGTTGTTTCTTCTGGAGTCTCTCCCTTCGCCTCTTCTACGATACTTTCGTCGGATACTTTCTTTTCTTCTTCCACTTAAGTACCACCTTTCTATGATTTATTATTAAAAATCTCATCTAAATCATCGGTTAGATTTCTGAGAGTATTTACAACCTTTCGGTAATCCATTCGTTTGGGACCGATAATTCCGACCGTTCCTGTTCCGCCTTCCTTCAATTCGTAAGTGGCAGTTACGATACTGCAGTCCCTTAAAGACTGTACCTGCGTCTCGTTACCGATATAAACCTGTATGCCATGTTTTTCTTCCTGATTCACTGTATCATCCACAAGCTTTACAAGCTGCTTCTTCTCCACCAATGTATCAAGAAGTGCTGTTGTATGCTCAGGATTGACAAGCTCAGGATACTTAAGCATATTCGTTGCTCCGCTGGTATAAATCTCCATGTTGTCTGCTTCGTGAATTGCCTCTACAATTCCACTGAAAACTCCTTCTAAAATATCTGCATGCATCCCTGCCTGCACCTTCATCGTATGAACTAACTCGATATTAATATCATTCAGTGTCAGTCCTTGAAGAAAAGAGTTCAACAAAATATTAAGTTTTAAAATCTCGTCATTCCCAAGTGGTTCATCCATATTCATGAGTACGTTCTTCACCGTATCATTCCCAACTACGATTACTACCAAAAGCCTCTGTGTATCCACCATAGAAAGCTGAATAAACTTAAGCTTCGATTCCTTAATCTGTGGTGTGGAAATCAATGTAGCGTAGTTCGTGTTCGCTGCAAGTAAATCTGCAACGTTCTTCAGAACCTCTTCCATGCGATCCATCTTATTAATCAGATCCTGATGTTCCTTCTCCCTCTCAGTTTCCCTGATTCGAATCTCATCATTCTCTTCCATCAGACAGTTCACATAATAACGATATCCTAAATCTGAAGGAATCCTTCCGGCAGAAGTATGTGGCTGGAGGATATATCCAAGTTCTTCGAGATCCGCCATCTCATTACGAATC
>ENA-OPAO01002247-OPAO01002247.1-human-gut-metagenome-genome-assembly--contig:-NODE-2247-length-11676-cov-3.831598_pt1 | contig 11676 bp, 7 predicted proteins | sample MGYA00241054_ERZ501424 | MGnify/ENA primary metagenome ERZ501424 (study PRJEB25962, sample SAMEA2042623) | human gut metagenome | biome: human gut; feature: human-associated habitat; material: faeces...
TACATATACCAGGTATCGTTTCGTAACCTTGTCAGAAATTCTTCCAATATCCGGGAGGAATGGTTTGTGTTTCGTCTTCTCAATGATTTTGTCACAACAAAGAATCATAGACGGAAGAATGGTCACACATGCAATCACTCCAAAAATAACTCCTTTTACCATAACGATTCCAATATCCAGTCCCAGTGTAAAGGACATAAAGCATAATGCAATGAATCCGGCAATTGTTGTAATGGAACTTCCCATAACTGATGAAAATGTCTGGGAAATCGCATGTGCCATGGCACGCTTCTTATCTCCGTCGTATCTCACCTGCTGTTCTTCATAACTGTGCATCAGGAAAATGGAATAATCCAACGTAACACCTAGCTGCAATACCGCTGCCAACGCTTTCGTAATATAAGAAATTTCTCCCATAAAATAGTTACTTCCCAGATTGTAAATGATTGCCATTCCGATACTCAACATAAAAAGTAACGGTACGAAAAATGATTCCATTGTCAGTCCAAGTACAATGACCGCCAAAATAACGGCAATCAGTACATAGACCGGAGTCTCTTTTTCTGCCAGATTCTTCGTGTCCGTAACTACTGCGGACATTCCACTTAAAAAACATTGCTTGCCGGCAATTTTCCGGATCTGTGCAATTGCGTCCATCGTTCCATCTGAAGATGTTCCCTCATCAAAGAAAATCGCCATCATCGTTCCGGTATCGGAATTAAATACATCGTAAATGTCGTCCGGCAACATACTCATCGGCACGGAAATATCTGCAATAGAGTCGTACCATATTACATTTACCACATGATCGACTTTCTCAATCTTCTCTTTCAGTTCTGCCTCTTCTTCAAATAATTCACTTACCTGAAAACCTACTTTAGCATACTTATCAGAATAAAATGGTGCAATTCCGGACTTTGTAGAACCAAATGACTTACCAGCTAAACGCTCTTCCTCATATTCATCAAAAAGAATATGATAAGGCATTACGATCTGTGCACGATCAGAAATTAAAATCTTTGGTGCAGGAACCCCCTTAGAAGTTATCTCTTTTAACTCATTAAAAAGAATAGGAATATTCAGTGCTACTCCGTTACCGATAATACTTGTTGTATGTCCATAGAAAATACCTGATGGTAATGTATGGAGTGCAAACTTTCCATAATCATTTATAATTGTATGGCCTGCATTGGCACCACCCTGAAAACGGATAATAATATCAGAATCCTGTGCGAGCATATCAGTAATCTTACCCTTACCTTCATCTCCCCAGTTTGCGCCTACGATTGCTTTTACCATTAGCTCATTCCTCCCAGCTTTAAAAACTTACTATTTTTATGGATGTGGTTTGTCCCATCACCCAAACACACTAATTATAACTTACTTTGCTTTATAAGTAAAGAATAATTACAATAACTTACTTTTCTTTGCCATTCTGACAAGCATATTTCCTTTCGGGAAGTTACGAAGTTCTGCCTCTGTAATTCCCTTTAACTTAAGTACCAGAACGAAATATACGATAACCGCAAAGCCTACTGAAATCATCAAGCATATAAATACAAGAATTCTTAAATGAATAAAACTTCCGAATATTCCTGATAAGATCAAGTAGATTCCCTGATAAAATACATAGCAGAGTATTCCCATAATTACAGAAGAAAGTAATGGAATCATAAATGTTCGTTTCATTTCCTGATGATATCCTAAATACTTGCGTACACTCAAATTATTCAGCAGACACATAAGGAAAGCATAGAACATCGTAGCAAATACAAGCGCATATAAATTCAGGTTTGTAAAATACAACAACGGTGTAAGCAGAACAACATGAAGGACAAGGGAAACCGCTGCGTTACGAAGCGGAATATTTACCTTTCCAATTCCCTGCAATACTCCATTACTTACTGTAGACAGTGCATAAAATATAATACTGATGCAGCCAGTGCGTAAAATACTTACTGCCAGATCAATCGTTGCTTTTTGTGGGAACAGCACTTCCATAATTGGATAGGCAAGCGCCCCCATTCCAATTGCAGCAGGAATACTAATAACCATTGTAAAATGAATTGCCTGCCTTACATGCCCCCTGCATTTTTTATAGTCTTTCAACTCATAACTGCCGGAAATTGCAGGAATCATAGCAGTAGACATAGAATTTGCAAGCGCGATCGGCACGTTGATGAGCACCCAGTATTTTCCGGAGAACACGCCATATAAAGAGGCCGCTGTTTCAGAAGCCATTCTTTTAAATCCCATAATATCCATAAATAAAGTCTGGTCAACTACCGTACTGATATTGTAGACAAACGTGCTTAAAATTACCGGTGTTACCATCATAAAGATAATCCTAAAGATATCTTTATAGGAACTGTCAACACCCGTATCATCTTTTTGAATTTCTTTTTTAAAATATTTTTTATTACAGGAGTAAATAAACAACATAAATAAGAGACCGGTTATAACACCTGCCCCAATACCTGCGGCACTTCCCATCGCACCAAATACTGGAATCTTATCGGCATCCCCACCTGCAAATGCATGAATAAAGAATACGGCAGCCCCGATACTAATGACTGCGTTAGCCACCTGCTCTACAATCTGAGAAAGCGAAGTCGGAATCATTGTCCTGTGTGCCTGAAAATATCCACGGAATACCCCTAAAAATCCGGAGAAAAAGATAGTTGGAGCTAAAATACGAAGTACAGGAATCGCCTTAGGCTGATTCGAAGGAATTAATACAGAGGCTCCAAAAAAAGTAATAAGGCTGGCAATCCCACCTATTACCAGAACATATATAAGTGCACATTTAAATACCTTATGTGCAATCTTATACTGATGTACCGCCATCTTGGCCGAAACCACCTTGGAAACTGCCATAGGAATACTATAGGAAGATATCAATAATATCATCGTATAAATATTCACAGCAATACTATAATATCCATTACCTTCATCACCTATAATACTTGTAACCGGACTTCGATATAATACACCGATAATCCTTGTCACGATACCTGCCACCATCAATATTGAAGCCTGGGCAAGTACATTCGTTTCTTTTGTATCTTTGCTACTCAACTGACAACCACCTTTCCAAACTTTAAGGGTTATTCTTTCTCCTGTTTTTATAAATTACATAACTTAAGGGTTATCGTTGCCGATAACCCTTAGTATTATACGGATTTCTTTCTAGCATGTCAATCCGAAGTTTCTGTATTTTTATACATTAATCTCTGCTTTCATTCCAAGAATGTCTTTATTCTCGTCAAGAACAGGCTGAACGTATTCTGTAATGAACTCTACTGTCTGCTCTGGAGATCTTCCAACAAAGTTTTCTGGTTTCATGATGGCCTGAAGCTGTTCCATTGTCATTCCAAATGCTGAATCTGCTGCGATTCTTTCAAGAAGATCATTCTCTTTACCTTCTTCTTTTACAACACGACCTGCTGCCATAGAGTGCTGACGAATTCTTTCGTGAAGTTCCTGACGGTCTCCACCAGCTTTTACTGCATCCATCATGATATTTTCTGTTGCCATAAATGGAAGTTCTCTCATAAGATGTGCTTCAATTACCTTTGGATATACTACAAGACCATCTACGACATTCAGATATAAGTCAAGGATACCATCAATCGCAAGAAAACCTTCTGGTACAGAAAGACGCTTGTTAGCAGAGTCATCTAATGTTCTCTCAAACCACTGTGTAGATGCTACGAATGCCGGATTCATCGCATCAGACATTACATAATCTGCTAAAGAGGCAATTCTCTCACTTCTCATAGGATTTCTCTTATAAGCCATTGCAGAGGAACCAATCTGATGTTTCTCGAATGGTTCTTCAATTTCTTTTAAATGCTGTAAAAGACGAATATCATTAGAGAATTTATGAGCAGACTGTGCAATTCCAGAAAGTACATTAAGTACACGGCTGTCAATCTTACGGGAATATGTCTGTCCGGAAACTGGATAACATGCATCAAATCCCATCTTCTCTGCAATCTTTCCATCAATCTTACGGATTGTCTCATGATCTCCGTTGAATAACTCTAAGAAACTTGCCTGAGTTCCCGTTGTTCCTTTAGAGCCTAACAACTTCATTGTGCTGATAACATATTCTAAGTCTTCTAAATCAAGCATAAGATCATGTAACCATAATGTAGCTCTCTTTCCAACGGTCGTTGGCTGCGCTGGCTGGAAATGTGTGAAAGCCAGTGTAGGGAGGTCTTTGTACTTCATAGCAAATGCAGAAAGCTCTGCAATGACATTAATCAGCTTGCTTCTTACTAACTTGAGAGCCTCTGTCATAATGATAATATCTGTATTATCACCTACATAGCAGGATGTTGCTCCAAGATGGATGATTCCCTTTGCATTTGGACACTGTACACCATATGCATATACATGGGACATAACATCGTGACGTACTTCTTTCTCTCTTGCTTTTGCCACATCAAAATTAATGTCATCGGCATGGGCCTTTAACTCCTCAATCTGTTCCTTTGTCACACTGTCAAGACCTAACTCATATTCTGTCTCTGCTAATGCGATCCAAAGCTTTCTCCATGTCTTAAACTTCTTGTCTGGAGAAAAGATATACTGCATCTCTTTACTTGCATATCTTTCTGAGAGAGGACTCTGATATTTGTCGTACATTGTTTATACCTGCTACTAAAAACATATACAAATGTGTATATGCTAGATGATTTGCATCTAAATAGCTTTTCCTTTCCTGATTTTTTATAATTGCCACTTGATTTTCTATTAGTTAATTTATCCCTGTTCTCCACGGATATCCTGTGTTGGCGGTTCAATCGGATAGTTACCGCTGAAACATGCATCACAGTATGGAAGTCCGTTGTTAAGTTCTTTTAAACGTTCCATTCCAAGATAAGCTAATGTATCTGCCTCAATGCTGTCACGAATCTCATCTAAAGTCTTACCATAGGCAATCAACTGATCTTCGGAAGGAATATCCGTTCCAAAATAACAAGGGTGTAAAAATGGAGGAGAACTGATTCTTACATGAACTTCTTTTGCTCCGGCATCCTTTAACATACGAACAATACGATGACAAGTTGTTCCTCGAACGATAGAATCGTCAATCATAACAATTCTCTTACCCTTTACAGCATCTTTTAACACATTAAGCTTTACCTGTACACTGCTCTCACGCATGCTCTGCTTTGGCTTGATAAACGTTCTTCCAACATAAGAATTTTTAATGAAAGCTGTTCCGTAAGGAATACCAGATTCCATAGCATATCCCTGTGCTGCCGGATTACCTGATTCAGGAACACCAACAACCATATCTGCTTCTACCGGTGAATCCATAGCAAGGAATCTTCCTGCCTTAATACGGCTGGCATAAACACCAACCCCGTCAATGACTGCATCCGGTCTTGCAAAATAGATATATTCAAAAATACATCTTGCCTGCTTAGAAGAATCTTTGAAGCAAAGTTCCCTATTTGATACAATTCCACTCGGTGTTAGGGTAACAACTTCTCCTGGTTCTACATCTCTTACAAATTCTGCCCCTACTGTATGTAAGGAAATATGTATTGTCTCTCTTGCCGATACAAAGAGGTCTGAAACCAAATGGATCTCTTGCCCCAATCAGCTTTCTCGGACTCATTACGATAAGAGAATAGGCTCCCTTTAACTTACGCATTGCTGCAAGTACCGCTTCTTCTGCTGTTGCGGAAGAAATTCTCTCTTTGGCAACATGGTAAGCGATTACCTCAGAATCAATCGTTGTCTGGAAAATAGCGCCTGTCTTTTCAAGTTCCTCGCGAAGTTCTAATGCATTTACCAGATTACCATTATGTGCAAGAGCCAGCGTACCTTTATAATAATTCAGTACTAACGGCTGTGCATTCTCTCTGGTACTAGAACCTGCAGTTGAATACCGGACATGACCCACACTGATATTTCCCTTTAATTTCTCAAGGTTTTCACTGCTAAACACTTCGTTGACAAGGCCCATTCCTTTATGAACCTGAATGTTCTTTTTCGGGCCGTTGGTATCCGAAACTGCAATACCACAGCTTTCCTGTCCTCTGTGCTGCAGAGCAAACAACCCATAATACACTGTTGAAGCAATGTCATTTCCGTCGAAATCATATGCTCCAAACACTCCGCATTCTTCGTGAATTCCAGAATCCACACACTCTTCAGAAAACTGTTCTTCCATATCAAACGCCATTTTCTTCCTCCATAATTTCATTAGTGAATATAATTGAAACGATTGTATACTAACATAAAATAAGTGTCCGTACAAGCCATTTCTCAGATTTCAGAACCATTCACAAATTTTATGTGTATTTTATATAGTATTTTTTATGAATTTTACAGATTATTTTCCTGCATTATGACGAAATAGTTTCGAATCTGTTGGAAGGATTCCTCTGCGGATTTTTACGGAAAGAATCCGGCTTACCGCCTCATTAATCTTACTCTCAGAAATCGTGCCGTCTTTCACTGCTTCTAATACACCTTCAAATGCCTGTTCAAAATTATCCGGCATTAAAATCATGTCATTTCCAGCCTGAACTGCCATTACCGCCGCCTGATCTGCGTCATAGAACTTTGTGATAACTTTCATATTCATAGCATCTGTAATAATAACATTATTAAATTGTAATTCTTCTCTTAAAATATCTGTTACCATAAGTTTTGTAAGAGAAGCCGGGGTTTCCTTTCCTGTTACCTGGCTCACAGCAACATGGGACATCATTACCATATCCGCTCCCGCTGCAATTCCAGATTCAAACGGAAGGAATTCTACTTCACGGAGGCGGTCAATTGTTGCATTTAGATCTACATACCCTTTGTGTGTATCCTCTCCACACTGTCCCTGTCCTGGAAAATGCTTCAAAGTAGAACTTACGCCCTGAGACTGCAGGCCTTTCACTTCCTGAGATACCATTCCTGCTACGGTTTTGGCATCAGAACTAAAACTTCTATTTCCGATTTCCGTATTTTCTGCATTTGTATTCACGTCTGCTACCGGTGCAAAGTCAAGGTTAAATCCAAGTTCCCTGATTTCTTTTCCGATTGTCTCTCCTACTTCGCAGGCTTTTTTACTGTCCCCACTCTTACCAATCTCAGACATGGCAGGGAACTTAGTTGTCTGCATATTTTTTGAGTTTGCAATTCTTGCTACGGAGCCGCCTTCCTCATCAACCGAAATAAACAATGGAATATCATTACTTTTCTGAATGTCAGCAATCATACTTTTTACCTGCTCACGGTCTTTAAGATTATAGGAAAAAAAGATAACACCACCAGGTTTATACTCTTCTAATTTCTGCTGCATCTTCTTTGTTACTTCTGTCTCCGCATCAAAATCAAGTGAATCGGTACAGACAATGAACATCTGCCCTATTTTTTCTTTTAAGGTCATACTTGAAAGAGCATCAGAAACCATCCCCTCTAAAGTAATATCATCTAATTCTCCTGAATCCTTTGAGGTAGATGTACTTTCTTCGGATTTTTCTTTCTTTTTATGGGAGCCGCACCCTGCAAGTATTCCCGCAAACAGGGTAAGGCATAATAATAACACTATTACTTTATATCTTTTCATTACTCCTCCTGCGGTGAAAACCGAGGGTCAAAGGTTCTCTTTTTGGGTACTTTCTTTTTTGATTCATTTGCTGCAGCAATCGCTTCCTCGCAAAAAGTCTTCTGTGCCTCAATTGCCTCTTTTCCCCTTCTGTCCACTTTCTGATATGTGCCATCTTCTAAAAGCCTGTGCGCTTTTAATGTGTCACTAAGCTGAACATCCAAAATATGTTTTGCTTTTTCTTTTAATTCTTCCTCTTCAACTGGGAAAACAATCTCTACACGGCGGTCAAGATTTCTAGGCATCCAGTCCGCACTTCCCATATAAATTTCTTCATGTCCGTCATTATAGAAATAGAAAATTCTTGCATGCTCTAAGAAAGTTCCCACAATAGAACGTACCCGGATATTTTCACTGACTCCCGGTTTGCCCGCTACAAGACAGCAGATTCCACGAACAATCAAATCAACCTGTACACCTGCACAGGAAGCTTCGTATAAGGCAAGGATAATCTTTCTATCACAAAGAGAATTGCATTTGGCGATAATTTTTGCCGGTTTGCCTTCTTTTGCGTTTTTCGTCTCTCTGTGAATCATCTCAAGAAAACGCTTTTTCATCCAGATTGGTGCTACAATAAGACGGTTCCAGTTTGCCGGTTCGGAATAACCACTTAACATATTAAATACGGCTGTAGCATCTTCTCCGACAACATCGCGGCAAGTAAACATACCGGTATCTGTGTAAAGCTTTGCAGTGGAATCATTATAGTTTCCTGTTCCAAGATGCACATAGCGGCGGATACCATCCGCTTCTTTCCGCACTACCAGTGCAATCTTACAGTGTGTTTTCAGACCAACCAAACCATAAATAACGTGACAGCCTGCCTTTTCTAACTTTCTTGCCCAGTTAATGTTATTCTCCTCATCAAATCGTGCCTTTAACTCTACCAATACAGTTACCTGCTTTCCATTTTCTGCTGCCTGTGCCAATGCAGCGATAATCGGGGAATGCCCACTGACACGGTAAAGAGTCTGCTTGATTGCAAGCACGTCTTTATCTTCTGCTGCCTGCCTGATAAATGCCACAATCGGATCGAAGCTTTCATATGGATGATGCAGTAACACATCGCCCTTTCGGATCTGGGTAAATATATTTTTATCTGCACGAAGCTTTTTATTTTTCTGCGGAGTATATGGTTTTTCTTTTAAATCAGAGAACCCTTCAATACCATAACATTTCATAAGGAACGTAAGGTCAAGCGGGCCATTGAAAGCATACATGTCGCATGGATGCACTTTAAACTGCTTCTTTAAATACTTCTCCAGACGGCTATCCATCCGCTCTTCATACTCAAACTTGATGACTTCGCCCCACTGACGCATTTTTAAAGACTTTTCAATTTCTTTTAATAAATCTTCTGCATCATCTTCATCAATGGATAAATCTGCATTTCTCATAATACGGTATGGAGCAGAACAGATAATCTCATGATTTAAAAACAAAACATCTAAGTAATGTTCAATGACATTCTCAAGAAGAATAACACGGCATTTTCTTTTTCCTCCATCCTTTTGCGGAAGCACAATCACTCTTGGAAGTACAGAAGGTACCTGTACTGTCGCAATATCGTAGTCTTTCTTTTCTTTTTTATCTTCGCCCCGGCTTTTTATCAAAGCAGCAATATTCAATGTCTTATTCTGAATCAGCGGAAACGGTCTTGAAGAATCAATCGCCATCGGAGTCAGTACCGGATATACATTCTTATGGAAATATTCTTCTAAAAACTCCTCTTCTTTTTCAGAAAGGCTGTTAAAAGTTACAATTTCTAACCCCGCTTCAGAAAGTTTAGGAAGAAGAGAACGATTATAGGTCGTATACTGTTTTTCGCAAAATGCATGGGTTTTCTCATTCAATGCACCAAGTTGTTCCTGCGGGGTCATTCCTGCAATATCCTTCTTCTTATACCCTGCATTGACCATATCTTTTAAAGAAGCGATACGCACCATAAAAAATTCATCTAAATTCGAGGCAGTGATACTTAAAAACTTCATTCGCTCAAATAATGGATTTTTGCGATCTCTTGCCTCTCCAAGAATTCTCTGGTTAAACTCTAACCAACTCAATTCACGGTTTGTAAAATTCTCCGGTCTGTCAAATATACTTTTGTCCATCTTCTATCCTCCCCTACAATGCTCTTTTTTGCTTTAATACTGGTGTGATTCCAGTAAATTCACTAAAGGTTTCTGCTTTCTTGGAAAAGCGGGTAATCTCTAATGTAATATCCTGATTTGTTTCAAGGGAAATAATCAATTCCTTTCCTTTTCTTGCCATAGAACATTTCTCAAGTTTTTGTTTATGTCCTCTGTCTAATGCATTTGCAAGCCTTAGAATAGAAGATAACTTGGCAATCCGAAGATATTCTTCTCTCCAGAATGCAGTATCTAACTCGTCAGTATCTGGAAGTTCCTGTGTATTGTAAAGCACAATATTAGCAACTTCCTCTCTCTCTCTGTGAGATAAGCCCATAATCTCAGTGGACATGATTAACTGGTAGCCATTCTTACCTGGATCATTTAAGTTAACATATTTTCCAATATCATGAAGAATCGCAGATATTTCAAGAATAAGGCGGTCCCGTTGTGTAAGTCCGTGGAACTTTTTCGTCTTATCAAAAATCTCTAACGCTAAATCTGTAATATATTGTGCATGTACTTTACTATAACGGTATCTTTTTCCGATATACTTTGCAGAAGCTACAATATCCTGATAAAAATCATGGCTTAGTTTTATCTTCTTTGTTTCCTGTGCGTAATCCACCACGCTTCCATCACAAAGATTCGTCGCACATATATAAACGGTATCTGCTTTAGAACGTTCTAAGAATGTCTTATAAATAAGTACTGATGGAAGAACCATTCTGGCATCCTCAATGGAAAGTCCGTATTTTAAGGCAATATCCTGATAGGATGCCTTTTTAATCTTTTTGTAAATGTATAAAATCTGCTCATAGCTCATCGTATCGGTAAGATGCAGTTCCGGAATCAGGCGATTGATATTTTTTATCTCGTCTCCGATGGCGATTACATTTTTAATATCTTTATCTTTCAGATAGCCACTTTTAAACATATCAAATTCATACTGAATATATTCTTCTAATACAGAAATATAATCGAATACGTTATTCTCAACAGATTCTAAAAATCCCCTCACTTTTACTGTACCGATATCTAAATTCTGCGTCATATAAAGTGCCTGTTTATCAAACAGGGATACCTGTACACTTCCGGAACCAATATCTAAAATGGCAGTATTTTTTTCAATGATTTTATTGAAATCAATATCTAATACCTGAATTCCCTTATACATAAGGAAACGAAGTTCCGAATTGCTGAGCATGATAACATCCACACCTGTGCGAATTTTAATCTGATTAAGAACCGATACCTGATTCTTTGCATTACGAATCGCACTTGTCGCGTAACATCGGAATTCTGTTATCGCATATTCCCTCATACGCTGCTGAAATTCCATCAGTACATTACAGATTTCTTCAATTTGCGCAAATGTAATCTTTCTTGTAAAATAGGCCTCTTTGCCAAGTTCATACTCATAACGTATCTCATCCACTGTACGAAATCCCTTTCCACCGGAAATCTCATACACTTTCATGAGCATATTTTTTGAACCGATTACAATTGCCGCATACGGACTTATTCCCATCGCTGCCTCCTTTTTGCCTCTGGCACTTCTCCGGCTTTCTTATTTCTTCTGTTCGTCAGAAAGATAAAAGAAAGAATTCACTGTATGTTTTGTATCAATAAGATTATTATATTGTAATATCTGATACTCTTTTACCATATCGCTATAAGGCGATTCTAAAGCAGATTCATAATATTTGCCCTTCTTATCAAAGCATCCCATTGCCGTAAGTACAGGAAGCTTCTTGCGGAGTTTTAATAAGAACTTCTGGTATGGGCTTGTTTCTAAGCCTGCCTCGTTCATCACATAGGCACTTAAATAGTTCGCACTCATTTTATCTATGGTTTTCTCTTTAATATCATAGTTTGCCCAGATAATAAATGGTGTTCTGTATTTGTTCATTAATTCTTCAT
>ENA-OPAO01002248-OPAO01002248.1-human-gut-metagenome-genome-assembly--contig:-NODE-2248-length-11675-cov-3.014372_pt1 | contig 11675 bp, 10 predicted proteins | sample MGYA00241054_ERZ501424 | MGnify/ENA primary metagenome ERZ501424 (study PRJEB25962, sample SAMEA2042623) | human gut metagenome | biome: human gut; feature: human-associated habitat; material: faeces...
CAATTAAAAGAAAAAAGAAAGCAATATGAAGAAAAATTAGCTCAAGAAAAAGATATGTTTTCTCATCTTACAAGTGATGTTTTTGATAAGATTGAACCAATTGATCTAACAAGAGCTGTTATTTTTCATATTAATGCGAAAGAAGATCGTCTATATGAAGATGATAACTATGATGGAAATATTATTCCTTATTTAACACATGAGGAATTATTGATTTATACAATGTACCAATTAGAATGTTCTTTAGAAGGGGGAAGAGGTTCAATCCATTCGTTTTTTATAACAGAACCTTATTGTAATTATCGACCTTATTATAAAGAAGCATTTGAAACAATGAAATGTTATGATATTGCTCATTTATTAGAAGAAGCTGAAAAATTAGCTATTTTAATTGAAAATGATCAAGAAGATGAAATTGATGAAACAAGTGAATACGCTACATACAATTTCTCTGATTTTACAAATGAATTTGTTTCTTTATTACGTTCTTCAGGAATTGGTGATAAATTAGGAGAATACATTAAAGAACATAAAGAAAGTTTTATTGAAAAGGATGATGAAAATGAAAAAAGAATTAGCGAGTAAATATGATCATAAAAGTGTTGAAAAAGGTAAATATCAACATTGGTTAGAAAAAGAATATTTTAAAGCAGGAGATGTTTCTAAAAAGCCTTATGCCATCGTTATTCCACCACCAAACGTTACAGGTAAACTTCATTTAGGACATGCTTGGGATACAACTTTACAAGACATGATTATTCGTTATAAAAGAATGCAAGGTTATGACGTCATGTTTTTAACCGGCACAGATGAACATGGACAAAAAATTGAAATTAAAGCTAAAGAAGCAGGAATTGAACCAAAGCAATATGTAGATCAAGTTGCAGGTGTAGTTAAAAATATTTGGGATATGATGGATACATCGTATGATCGATTCATGAGAACAACTGATGAATATCATGAAAAACAAGTACAAAAAATCTTTAAAAAATTATATGACAAAGGTGATATTTATTTAGGTCATTATGAAGGTAAATATTGTACAGCATGTGAATCATTCTTTACTGAATCACAATTAGTTGATGGTAAATGTCCTGATTGTGGGGGAGATGTACATGATGCTAAAGAAGAAGCATACTTCTTTAAAATGAGCAAATATGCAGACCGCTTAATCGAGCATATCAACACTCATCCGGAATTTATTCAGCCGGTATCCCGTAAGAATGAGATGATGAACAACTTTTTACTTCCGGGACTTCAGGATTTATGTGTATCCAGAACATCATTTAAATGGTCTATTCCAGTTGATTTTGATCCTAAACATGTTGTTTATGTATGGATTGATGCCTTAACAAACTATATTACAGGACTTGGATATGATGCAGATGGAAATCATGGTGAATTATATAAAAAATACTGGCCTGCTGATTTACATTTAATTGGTAAAGATATCGTTAGATTTCATACAATTTATTGGCCAATTATGTTAATGGCATTAGATATTCCATTACCTAAACAAGTATTTGGACATCCATGGTTATTACAAGGTGAAAGTAAAATGTCTAAATCAAAAGGAAATGTTATCTATGCAGATGAACTCGTAGATTTCTTCGGGGTAGATGCTGTACGTTATTTCGTACTTCATGAAATGCCATTCGAAAACGATGGTGTTATCACATGGGAACTGATGGTAGAAAGACTGAATTCCGAACTTGCAAATACACTCGGAAATCTTGTAAACCGTACCATCTCCATGTCCAACAAATACTTTGGCGGTGTTGTTGAAAACAAAGGTATTGTGGAGCCGGTCGACGAAGACCTCAAAGCATTTGCACTGGCAGTTCCGGGCAAAGTTGCAGAAAAAATGGACAAACTGCGTGTTGCAGATGCCATGACAGAAGTCTTCACGCTGTTCAAACGTCTCAACAAATATATCGATGAGACTATGCCATGGGCTCTTGCAAAAGACGAAGCAAAGAAAGACCGTCTTGCAACTGTTCTTTACAATCTGGTTGAAGGAATTACAATGGGTGCAACTCTTCTGGAATCTTTCATGCCGGAGACAACAGAGCGTATCCTTGCTCAGTTAAATGCAGACAAACGTACACTTGAAGACCTTAAGACATTTGGACTGTATCCGTCAGGAAACAAAGTTACAGAAAAACCGGAAATCCTGTTTGCACGTCTTGACCTCAAAGAAGTACTTGCAAAAGTAGAAGAACTTCATCCGAAAAAAGAAGAACCGGTTGAAGAAGCAAAAGAAGAAAACGTGATTGATATTGAAGCAAAACCGGAGATCACATTTGATGATTTTGGCAAACTCCAGTTCCAGGTGGGCGAGATCATTGCCTGTGAAGAAGTCAAAAAATCCCGCAAACTTCTCTGCTCTCAGGTGAAGATCGGCAGTCAGGTACGTCAGATTGTATCCGGCATCAAAGCTCACTACAGTGCAGAAGAAATGGTCGGTAAGAAAGTTATGGTTGTTACAAACCTGAAACCTGCCAAACTTGCAGGAATCCTCAGCGAGGGAATGATCCTCTGCGCCGAAGATGCAGATGGAAATCTGTCCCTGATGGTGCCGGAAAAAGAAATGCCGGCAGGTGCTGAAATCTGCTAAATGTATGATAGAGTTTGACAGTTACTGCAAATGAAACTGCAATCCCCTGTGTATCGTGACGGCGAGCACGGGGGATTTTTGTAACCCAAAGCTTTTGCATTGTACTTGCAGAGACATATGTTTTACGGGTATACTGTATGTGATTGATATGATAAATGACAGTCAGACACAGGATATGACTGTGGTGAAAATAATCAGCAGATATTTCAGGAGGGAAAAGCCATGGCGAACGGACTTACACATTTTGATAAAGAAGGAAATGCAGTGATGGTGGATGTTTCCGGTAAAAGTATCACTTATCGGACAGCATTGGCTACAGGTTATATTTCTGTAGGCCCCGAGATCATGACATGCGTTACAGAAGGAAATGTCAAAAAAGGTGACGTTCTCGGTGTGGCACGGGTGGCAGGCATCATGGGTGTCAAAAAAACCTCCGAACTGATTCCGATGTGTCATCCTCTTCCGATACAGAAATGTTCGATTGATTATGAACTGGATCATGAAAAGAACCGCATTCATGTATTCTGTACCGTTAAGACAGAGGGAAAAACCGGCGTGGAAATGGAGGCTCTGACAGGAGTTCAGGTGACACTTCTGACTATCTATGACATGTGTAAAGCAATTGATAAGCATATGGTAATGTCAGAAATACATCTGGTAGAAAAAACAGGAGGAAAAAGCGGAGATTTTCGTTTTGAAGATGAAACATGATAGACCGTTGTGGAAGAAATATTGACTATCTGAGGATTTCCGTGACAGACCGCTGTAACTTACGCTGCATTTATTGTATGCCGGAGGAAGGCATACGGCTGACCGGGCGCGAAAATATTCTGCAGGAACCGGAAATCATTCGAGTATGTCGGGTGATGGCAGAGCTTGGAATCAAAAAGATCAAAATCACCGGTGGAGAACCACTGGTACGGCCCCGGATGCCGGGCCTGATCCATCAGATAAAAGCAATTCCGGGTATCGAAAAAGTGACACTGACTACGAATGGAATCCTTTTGAAAAAACAGATGAAGGAACTGGCAGAGGCAGGACTTGACAGTCTGAATATCAGTCTGGATACACTTGACAGGGATGGTTTCCAGAAAATCACACGCAGAGATTTTCTTGATGATACTCTTGCCGGTATTAAAGAAGCAATGAAATATCCGAACGTGCAGTTAAAGATCAACTGTGTGCCTTTGGGAATAGAGGAGCAGAATCTGTGTGAGATTGCGGAATTTGCCTGCAAATATCCCGTACATGTCCGTTTTATAGAGATGATGCCGATTGGCTATGGAAGTTCTTTTACAGGAATGTCACAGGAAAAGATCGTGTCACTTCTGGAAGAAAGATTTGGCAGATTAGTTCCGTATGAGGGAGAACCTCTTGGAAATGGACCGTGTAAGTATTATATTGTGAAAGGATTTCAGGGAAAAATCGGTTTTATCAGCGCGATCAGCCACAAATTTTGCAGTGAGTGTAACCGTATCCGTTTGACTTCACAGGGATATCTGAAAACATGTCTGCAATATACAGCGGGGCGTGATTTGAGAGAAGTGTTGAGAAATGGCGGAACAGATGAAGAATTAAAAGAAATCATAAAAGAGGCATTGTCCGAAAAACCGGACGGACACCATTTCAGAGAAAAAGCAAAAGAAGATGATACAGAGAGTTTGTGTATGGCACAGATAGGAGGATAATGATGAAACGCGCAGCAATTATAACAGCAAGTGATTCTGGATACAGAGGTGAGCGGGAAGATTTAAGCGGTCCTGCAATCAAAGAAATTCTGGAAAGAGAAGGATATGAAGTGATTTCTATGGATATCCTTCCGGACGATCAGGTAATGCTTGCAGGAAAATTGCAGGAAATAGCAGATTCAGAAAAAGCGGAGCTGATCCTGACGACAGGCGGAACCGGATTTTCTGAGAGAGATGTCACACCGGAGGCAACGGAAGAAGTAATCGAACGTAAGGTTCCGGGAATACCGGAGGCGATCCGCGCATACAGCATGACGATTACAAAACGTGCGATGCTGAGCCGTGCGACAGCAGGAATCCGTGGAAAGACACTGATTGTGAATCTTCCGGGCAGCCCGAAGGCAGTACGGGAAAGTCTGGAATATATCATAGATGCACTGGCGCACGGGCTTGAAATCCTGAGTGGTGAAGCACGTGACTGTGCACGCAAGTAGAAATATGAATAGCCTTCGGCAGGATCCGGTAATGTGAGGAGAAGTACTCCATATCAGGTATGCTGCGTATTTACAGTGGAAATTGCCGGGGCATTTCTGAAGCAAGGAGAATTGGACTATGGGTAAAGTAATCGCAGTCTGCATCAGTGAAAAAAAGGGAACACAGAAACATCCGGTGCAGGAAGCAGAATTTATAGAAGACTGGGGTATCAAAGATGATGCACATGCCGGCAAATGGCACCGTCAGGTCAGCCTTTTGGCTTATGACAAGATTGAGGCATTCCGTGCACGTGGTGCAGAGGTAGAGGATGGAGCATTCGGAGAAAATCTTGTCGTGCAGGGATTTGACTTTTCTTCACTTCCGATCGGAACAAGATTTCGATGCAACGATGTTGTGCTGGAAATGACACAGATTGGGAAAGAATGCCATCATGGATGTGCGATTTTCCAGAAAATGGGTGATTGCATTATGCCGCGGGAAGGCGTTTTTACAAAAGTACTTCACGGAGGAATCATCCGTGAGGGCGATGAATTTGTGATCGAGGAGTGTAAAGACTGATGGAAACACCTGTGATTTTTGAGACACATGCACATTATGATGATGAGGCTTTTGCACAAGACAGAGAGAATTTGCTTGCATCGATGCAGGAACATGGAATTGGGTATATTGTGAATGCATGTGCGTCGATCGAGAGCCTGAAAGATACAGAAGAATTAATGGAACAGTATCCGTTTGTTTATGGCGCGTTCGGTATTCATCCGGATGATGCGGAAAAAATGACGGAGGAAACTCTGGAAGAAATACGTCAGCTGTCCCGTCTGCCAAAAGCTGTGGCAATCGGAGAGATTGGGCTGGATTATTACTGGCATAAAGAAGAACATGAACATGAAATCCAGAAGAAAATGTTTCTGGCACAGATGGAGATTGCGCGCGAAGAAAAGCTTCCATTTATGGTCCACAGCAGAGATGCGGCAAAAGATACACTGGATTTGGTGAAGGATTGCATGAAAGGCGGTATGTACGGCGGCATTATCCATTGTTTTTCTTATGGAAAAGAAATGGCAAGAGAATATCTGGACATGGGACTGTATCTGGGAATCGGTGGTGTTGTCACATTTAAAAATGCGAAGAAACTGAAAGAAGTGGTTGCGTATGCACCGCTTGAACAGCTTGTACTTGAGACAGACAGTCCATATCTGAGCCCGGAACCAAACCGCGGAAAGCGTAACAGTTCACTGAATCTGCCGTATGTGGCAGAGGCAATTGCACAAATTAAAGGGTGCAGCGAGGAAGAAGTGATTGCAGTAACCGAAGAAAATGCAAAGAAATTATTGTTACGGAAATAACATTCACAGTATCAATTACAGTTATATTAAAACTCCGTCCATATATCCGGTCACGGACAAATCAGGAATTCAGAAGTACTAACAAGAAAAAATCCTACTAAAAACGCCCCGAAGAATGATGAACTCGCTTCGCTCAGACAGCATCATTTTTCGGGGCAACGTATTATTTTTTCTTTAAGTACTTCTACAAATTCCTTCAAGCGTCCGAGACCGGATATATGGACGGAGTTTTTTATAAGCTGTAGGTTGATGACTGTGGATGGTAGGTTTCGCGCCGTGTGGGGTGGAAAGCGACTGGTGTAGTACGGACGTTATTCCTCGGATGAGTCATCGTAATAATCTGAGTCATCGTAATAATCAGAGCTGTCGTCATAGTCCGAACTGTCATCAGAGTAATCTGACTCATCACTGTAGTCCGACTCATCAGAGCTGTCTGAGCTTTCATCAGAACCTCCGTCAGAGCTGTCACTCTGTGCATCTGATGCGCTGACAGACCAGATATCATCTACATATTCACCATTAGAGTCAACCATATCACCGTCTGAATTAAAAGTAACATCAAGAAGATCCGTGTTGGTGGATGGTTTTACATTCAGGGACATGATCTCTTTGAAACGCGCCTGCAGGTTTGCAAGGGTAAAGGAATCGTCTCCGAGTACTGTACGCAATTCATGCTGTGCGGCAAGCTCTTCTGTGTAATCAGACAACATATACGGACTGAATACACCGGCTTCTTTATTGTAATGCATGACCATAGGCTTAACTTCTGCATCTTTGATCTCTATAGAGGTCTTGCCGTCCTGTACCGTCTTCTGGATCGTAAAGCAGCCCATTCCCTCTAAAAGTGCATCGAAGGACTCCTGTGTGGAAACAAAGTTTCCGAGAGAATAGAAGATCAGCATACTGTGCCCCTCTTTGTCTGACATACGTCCATATGGCTGGAGTATATGCGGGTGGCCACCGATTACGACATCTACACCCTGCTGCATCAGGAAAGTTGCCCATTCTTTTTCGTATTCGGTAGGCATGGTTTCCATTTCTTTGCCCCAGTGAGCAACAAAGATCAGCACATCACTGTCTGCTTTTGCTTTTTCAATCATGGATGCAACTTTGTCTTTCTCGAAAATATCGATCATGTAATCTTTGCCGTCTCCGGCACCGGAATTGTTCGTTCCGTATGTATAATCCAGAAACGCAACTTTAATGCCGTTTACTTCGAGAGTTTTGACTGTATTGGCATCTTCTTCGGAATCATGGATACCGAGAACCGGAACATCCGGGTAACTGGTCTTCCAGAAATTCAGTGTCTGTGCCATGTAATCATAGCCATAATCATCAATGTGGTTGGTTGCAGATTCGATGACATCAAATCCGGCATTGATTAGTGCGTCACCGACTTCCGTAGGTGTTGCGAAGGATGGATAACCGCAGACTGCATCATGCTCTGTGGTGAGAACAGTTTCCTGATCGACCATGGCAATATCTGCTGCCTGAATCTCGTCTTTGACATTTTCATAGATTGCATCATAGTTCCATGTACCGGAATCAGATTCACCTGACTGGATCAGACTGTCATGGTACAGGTTGTCACCGACAGCGATTACAGTAGCTGTGGAAATCTCCGGTGCTTTGGCAGCTTTTTCTGCTTCCAGTTTCTTCTGCTCGGCTTCTTTGGCAGCCTGATCTGCCGGCTTCTGGATGATCTGATAATCAAGTTGATGGAAAACAAAGACCAGAAGAATCATTACAACGATGGAACAGATCAGACCAATACGCGAGTTGATCTGATCTTTCAGATTAAGTGGGATGTTTTTGTTTTTTTTCATAATAAATTCCTTTGTGTATTTGCGAAGACCGTTTGCATATGATTTTACATACAAAAAGGTCCATGTTGTGTTCAATTCATTATTATAGCAAATAGATTCCGCTAAAGAAAGAATTAAGTTAAAAAAATAAACTGAAAAATGTTTTGTGATTCAAACAAACATCGGGTATAATAAAAAATATGAGCAGGCGAGGGGCAGGAAGCGGAGGAAAGCAAGATGAATTCGTATGAAACAGTAAACAATATTCTGGTAAAAATGTTTAAAGATATTCTGGATATTGAAGAACGTGCGCTGATCACATCAGAATACAAAGATATATCCGTAAATGATATGCATATTATGGAAGCAATCGGTATTCAGGAGCCCAAAAACATGTCTACCGTTGCAAAAGCGGTTTCTGTTACGACAGGTACTTTGACGATCGCGATCAACCATCTGGTCAAGAAGGGATATGTAGAGCGAACGAGAAGTGAAGAGGATCGGCGTGTCGTGTTGGTTTCTCTGTCAGAGAAAGGAGAGAAGGCATTTCTTCATCACAAGATTTTTCATGAAAAAATGGTGATGGCAGTTCTGGATGATCTCAATCCGAAGGAGACAAAGGATCTTACTAGAGCATTGCTGAAACTGCAGAACTTTTTTGACAGTTATAGCGACAAAGAAAAAGATTAAAAAATATTATAGACAGTCATAAAATGGGAGGTGCGCACAGGCACCTCCTTATATTTCTTTTGTAGCCGTTCATTCATATATTTCTGAAGCACCGGGAATTGAACCGGTCCGATCTCAAGCAGATTCTGGTGAAAAGCTTTCAGATTAAAATCATCACCCAGAGTATCTTTCCATTCTTTTTTCAGATCAAGGAAATTAAGACATCCCCAGCAATATTTCTGGTAATTAGCAGGAGTTTCTACGATGTACTGAAAAATTTCAGATACAACGTGGGCATCTGTGATCCCGAAAAACTGAAGGAGACGGGCTGCCTGTGTTTCGTCCCATCCATAATAATGTATGCCGATATCAAGAAGTGAATAGAGGCACAGATTGATTCGGCGGTTCAGCGCAATCAGCCTTGTATAATCGGTGGCAGCAGGATCATCGAGATCACGGGCAGCATACTGATAACCGTAAGATTCAATATAGGTGGCCCACCCTTCCACATAACCGGAAGAGGTGATCAGCGTCCGGATATCAGCAGGAGAGGTCTTGAGGAAATAGATGGTCTGATAAAGGTGTCCCGGAAATCCTTCATGCGAAAGCGTGGCAAAAAGTTCCAGATTTGAAGTCTGATCAGCAGGATTTATGTAAATGATATTTGGTGATCCGGTGTCAAGCGGCGGTGTCAGATAGAAGGCCGGACTCAAATAATTTTCCATGGATTTGTGTACGTAGCGTGTTTCAAATTCTGTCTCCGGCAGCTCGGGAAAATCATCGGCTATCCGTTTATGCAGAACTTCCAGCATCTGTGCAGGTTTGCTTTCCGGAAGATCCAGAGAACTTTTCATTTTTCGAAGGAAAGAAGGCTGTTCTTTCAGCATTTGCTGAACCAGTTTCATATCCGCACTGATCTGTTCGGTGAGTCGGTTCTGCATATCTTTGACGGCCGTCCAGGAGCCCACCTGACTGCGGAGCAGATACAGATAATACTCTTTTCCTTTCTGCATATGTGCAAGTCCCTGGCTGGGACGACCGGAACCTCGCTGGGTGAGAAGCCCCTGGATCAGCTTCTGGTAAGCCGGGATTACTGTATTCAGAAGGATTTCTTTGTGTCGGGAATTTAAAGTTTTCTGTTCCGCCTCGGAAATTGTACCAAACGCTTTTAATTTGTCGGCAAAAACTTCCAGCATGTAGTTGGAATCCGGTTCTTTTATAAAAGCCTGACACTGATTGACGATGCGCTTTAGTGTTGCATCACTCATAAAATAACCGGCATCTGCTTTTTGACGCTCAAAATCCAGAATACTCTCAAAATAAGCGGGTACGGAAGTGAGGAGATTGAGGTAATCTGCAATGTCCTGTTCCTGATAAAATGTATATTCTGCAAGCAGGACAGGAAGCTGTGCCTGTATGCCAAGACTGGGGCTTAAGTATTCTTCCAGAAGATAAAAGCCGGTGGAACGCTGCTGGGTTTTATAATACAAAAGGAGCATATCAAGAGTGATCTGATTTGCCTCAGAGAGCTTAGATGGATCAAATGCCTGGAGCTTTTTTATAATTTCCTCATACCGGGCAATACTATTGTCATCTGGAGCGGAAACTGTGCCAAGCGTTGGAGCGGGCCGTGTGATCTGCTGTTTTTCCGGATAGGCAATGGAATAGTGGAGATTCAGCATATTTCCGGAGACTTCTTCACGAAACAGACGATCCGTGTAAGCCTGAAAGGAGCGGTCAGCAGAGCTTCCGCCGGCATTGAGATGACCGAAAACTGATCCAATGAGAAAAACCACACACAAAGCACAGATGATCAGAATGCTGGAAGGATTTTTGCGAAAAGATATATGCATAAAAACCTCGGTGAGAGATGCTTTTTACTATTTTATTGGAAAAAAAGGGATTGTATGCTAAACTTAAATGGCAGCAACAGAGAAAGAGAGGCAGAATATCATGGAAAATATATATGATCTGGCGATTCTGGGAGCAGGTCCGGCAGGAATCTGCGCAGCTATTTATGCGACAAGAGCAAAACTGAATACAATCTGGCTGGATAAGAAATTTGTGCAGGGCGGTCAGATTGTGGACACATATGAAGTAGATAATTATCCGGGACTGCCGGGAATCACCGGTCTGGATCTCGGGGAAGCAATGGCAGGTCATGCAGCAAAACTGGGCATGAAACCGCAGCGGGAGACAGTTCGTTCTATCGAGGCAGAGCAGGGAATCAAAGTCATCCGCACGAAAAAAAATGAATACCGTGCCAGAGCAGTGATCATTGCCTGCGGGGCAACACACCGCCACCTTGGAATCCCGGGTGAAGAAGAACTGAGTGGCATGGGTGTTTCTTATTGTGCGACCTGTGATGCAGCATTTTTTCAGGACAGGACGGTTGTCGTGGTCGGTGGCGGAAACGTGGCGGTGGAGGATGCAATTCTTCTTTCACGTACCTGTAAAAAGGTTTATCTGGTACACAGAAGAGATGAACTTCGTGCGGAGAAAATCCTTCAGGAGAGTTTCTTTGCATGCAAAAACGTGGAGATCATCTGGGACAGCATTCCATTATCCATTGAGGGAACAGATAAAGTGGAAGCACTGAAGATCCAGAACAAAAAAACACAGGAAGAAAGTTTCATTGAAACAGATGGTGTGTTTATTGCAGTCGGAATCGTTCCGGGAACAGAGAAATTCAAAGATCTGGTGAAGCTGGATGAAGCAGGATATATTGTGGCAGGAGAGGACGGGATTACCAGTGAGCCGGGAATCTTTGCAGCAGGCGATATACGTACCAAAAATCTCCGCCAGGTCGTAACTGCAGTCGCAGACGGGGCGAACGCGGTGGCTTCGGTACAAAGATACCTTCTCGATAAATAGTTTGAGTAGTCAGGCAGTAAAGAGCTATAGTTTCTGCAATTTAACGGAACTGTAGCTCTTTTGTTTTGAAAAAAATGTCGAATAAAAACGAACAAATAGCAAATTGCACAAAGCTTGTCGAATAATGGGGGAAAATGTGGATAACGCGAAAAATGGTGTAAAAGTTATCCACATCTTGGAA
>ENA-OPAO01002255-OPAO01002255.1-human-gut-metagenome-genome-assembly--contig:-NODE-2255-length-11625-cov-7.376145_pt1 | contig 11625 bp, 10 predicted proteins | sample MGYA00241054_ERZ501424 | MGnify/ENA primary metagenome ERZ501424 (study PRJEB25962, sample SAMEA2042623) | human gut metagenome | biome: human gut; feature: human-associated habitat; material: faeces...
CTTTGTGTATGAATTAGTTGGCTGATTTTGTAATATTTAATGAATGTCCCTATTTCAATATTCCATTCTCAGTCCAGACTTCATCCATTCTCCGGTCGAAAGGTTCGACAGGCAGCTTTTCGTTTACTTGAAAGTTATAACATATACCTATATTATAGGAATGAAGAAGAGGCAGTAATTTGTCATAATATCCTTTTCCTCTTCCCAACCGGTTGCCTCGGGCATCAAAAGAAACACCCGGTATAATGGCGAAGTCTATCTTCTCATACGCTGTAAATGCTTCTCCCGTCGGTTCCTCTATGTGATAAGCCTCACCGGTTTTCAGGTTTTGCCTGCCTGTATAAATACGAAGTTCCAACTCATCTCCTTTGACTACCGGCAGCAAAACTGTTTTCTGCCGGTGCCATTTTTCAACGAAGTCATGTGTCTGTACTTCATCATCCAATGAATAATAGAGCAAAACGGTACGGGCCGATGCAAACTTGGGATGCTGTTCCAGTTTCTCAAGCAAAGCAGCGGACTTCGTTATTAATTCGGTGATGCCGTGACGGCGCTTTTCTTGCGCTATCTGCTTGCGCAGTTGTTTTTTTAGTTCCTTCATCGCTTACTTTCGGTTCTATGGGTTGTTCGGGAGCTTTGGGAAATGATTCACCTTTATCCAATACTTCCAATGCTTTGAGGACAGTCTTGTCGCTCTTGTTCAAGTATTCTATATAAGCTTCCATGCCCAGCATGTTATAAATGATGTTTCCGTATAAATTTGTTTCAAACAGTTTCTGTGATTTATACATCAATATGTTGCGACGTTTTAGCCCTTTGTTCTCAGCGAAACGGGCGAATTGTTCCAAAATATTCTGATGCTTCAAATATTGCAGCAGGCTTTCCTCTGTTTCATATTTTTGCATTTCGGCACGGTGGTTGTCCGTATACTGGAAAGCAAACTGGATGGTCAGTCCGCGATTAACAGCCATGCGATAATAGGAAGTCATGCCGGTAGTATCCTGTGGTACAAAGATATCGGGCATAATACCTCCACCTCCATATACAGGACGGCCTAAAGAAGTTTCAAAGATTTGGCTTTGATCCTGTTTGATACTGTCTTGTGAGAAAAATTCTCCATGTTCGTAACGGGTCAGGATATCCATTTCATAATTTGCGTCATTACCTTTTACATACGGTTTCTGTATGCAGCGTCCTGACGGAGTATAGTAACGGGCAATTGTCAGACGGATGGCTGAACCATCGCTGAAGTCGATAGGTTGTTGTACCAGCCCTTTTCCGAAAGAGCGGCGCCCGATGATTGTCCCCCGGTCATTGTCTTGGATAGCTCCGGCAAAAATTTCGCTGGCAGAAGCCGAACCTTCGTCCATCAATACGACAATGGGCATTTTCTGGCTGCTTCCGGTTCCGTTGGATGTATAGTTCTCGCGTGGAGACTTGCGTCCCTGTGTATAAACGATGAGTCTGTTTTTGGGTAAGAATTCGTTTACCATCTGAATTGCTGCACCCATATATCCACCGGTATTACCGCGTAAGTCGATGACCACTCCTTCGCAGTTTGCCTGATTTAGCTTGGCTAATGAAATCAATAATTCGGGATAAGTCGTTTCACCGAATTTGTTTACTTTTATGTAACCGAATTTGTCATTCAGCATATAGGCGGCATCTACACTCTTTACCGGTATGTCACCACGAACAATGGTGAAATGTAAAGTTTCTTTTTCTCCCGGACGAAAAACGCCAAGTTTTACCTCACTGCCTTTGGGACCTTTCAGTCTTTTCATGGATTCATAGTTGGTGACAATTTTTCCTACAAAGGCACTGTCATCCACTTCTATGATGCGGTCTCCTGCCATCAGACCCACTTTTTCTGATGGTCCGCCTTGGATGACATTGTTTACATGGATGGTATCTTGCTGGATGGTAAACTGGATACCGATTCCGCTGAAACTTCCTTTTAAATCAGAATTTACAGCTTCCAGGTCTTTTGCCGGAATATAAGAAGAGTGGGGGTCCAGCTCACCTAGAATTTGCGGCATAGCATCTTCCACCAGTTCACCCATGTTCACTGTATCTACATATTGGTCGTCAATGATACGCAACAATGCATTCAGTTTGTTGGATGAAGTATTAATGATACCTAATTTGTTTCCTGAAAAGTGGTTGGCGTAAAAAGTTCCAATCAATATTCCGGTTACGATGCTTACTGCAACGATTACCGGCATAAAACGGGATGTTCGATTTTTGCTCATATCTTTATTTGCTATTATTCATTGGGATTGATATAGATTACTTCAATATTTGCGCGTTTCAATAAATCAAGCCCGTCTTCCAAACGGTATTTTTCTGAGTAAACCACACGTTTGATTCCTGCTTGGATGATGAGTTTGGCACATTCTATGCAAGGAGATGCGGTGACGTACATGGTTGCTCCGTCGCTGCTGTTGTTGCTTCGTGCTATTTTGGTGATAGCATTCGCTTCAGCGTGTAGTACGTAAGGCTTGGTGACTCCGTTGTCATCTTCGCATACATTTTCGAATCCTGCAGGAGTTCCGTTATATCCGTCGGAGATGATCATCTTGTCTTTTACGATCAATGCTCCTACTTGACGGCGTTCACAGTATGAATTTTCCGCCCAAATACTAGCCATGCGGATGTATCGTTTGTCGAGTTTGAGTTGTTTCTCTTCTTTCGTTTCCATTATTTCAGTCTTGCTTATTATGTGCAAATTGAATATAAGTTTTTTTCCCTTCGGGAGCTAGCAATAAAACATTGCTGTCACCTTGATAAAATATTGCATTATTCAATGCTTCTATGAACTCGTTGTTATAGCTTGTTGAAGGCGGAGTCTTGGTAAAGTTTATGTTTACTGTCCGGTCTTTTCCGTCCGCTTGCCATGTGCCTTCAATGGTTCCATTTTGTATGCTTCCTGTAAAAGTACCATCCGCTTTGAAAGTGATGTTGAAACCATGAATGATATCCAAGGCTTTTCTTCCTTCGGTTGCGATAGTCTTATCCGGATTGTGTGCCATTGCATTGTATTTGGGCTCTCCGTTCCGTTTGTCCCAATTTGCTTTACCATAGAAATCCACTACATGCCATGTGCCGCTTGCAAAGATTTCCTCTACATCGTCTTCATTGTTGCAACTCCATAAGAAAGGGAGTAGCATTAGTATATAAAGAATAGACTTTAGTTTCATATTGTTTGTTTTTTTAGTTGATGATTCCATTTCTTTTCAGCAAGGCATGGATACTGGGTTCTTGTCCACGGAAGCGTTTGTAAAGGGTCATCGGATGTTCCGTTCCTCCTTTCGAGAGAATATTCTCCCGAAAAGAAGCGGCGACTTCCTGGTTGAAGATTCCTTTTTCCTTGAATAAGGAGAAGGCATCCGCATCCAGTACTTCCGCCCATTTATAACTGTAGTATCCGGCAGAATATCCCCCCGCCATAATATGTGAGAACTGTACGGACATGCAGGTGTCTTCCACTCCGGGCAGTACTTGCGCTTTTTTCCATGCTTCTTTTTCATAAGCGCGGACATCTCCGTCAAATGTTTCCCGGCGGGTGTACCATGCCATATCCAGCAAGCCGAAACTTACTTGACGCAGGCAGGCATAGGCCACATTGAAATTGGATGCATCTACAATCTTTTGGATCAGTTCGGCAGGAATGGGTTCTCCCTGGGCTTGAGCCGCTGAATCTGGGCCACGGTCTCGTCGAAGGCCGCGTCGCTGATAATGTCTGGCGAATGTATTGAGAAATTCTTTTTCTGTGGCGAAATTTTCCATAATTTGTGATGGAAGCTCCACAAAATCCCAATATACGCTGGTACCACTCATGGTTGAATAGGTGGTATTGGCAAACATTCCGTGCAAGGCGTGTCCGAATTCGTGTAGAAAAGTGTTTACTTCTGAGAAAGTCAGCAATGCCGGTTTCCCAGCCGATGGCTTGGTGAAGTTCATGGTAACGGATACGTGGGGACGGCTGTTGACTCCGTTTTCTATCCACTGCTCCTTATAGCTGGTCATCCATGCGCCCGAACGTTTTCCGGCACGGGGGTGGAAATCTGTATAAAGTACAGCCAGGAAACTTCCGTCTTTGTCGAATACTTCATAAGCTTTTACATCGGGATGATAGACCGGAATTTCTTTATTTTCTTTAAATGTGATGCCATACAGACGGGTAGCCAGACCGAATACACCTTTCTCTACTTGGCTCAGCTCAAAATAAGGACGCAGCTCTTCTTCATTCAGATTGAATTTCTTATTTTTCAGCTTTTCTGAATAATAGGCCCAATCCCATGGCATCAGCTGGAAATCATTGCCTTCCATTTCGCGTGCCAATGCTTCAACTTCTGCCACTTCCTTTAGGGCGGCAGGGGTATAGGCATCCAGTAATTGGTTGAGCAGTTTGTATACGGCATCACTCGTTTCGGCCATGCGCTTTTTCAGTTTATACTCGGCAAAAGTGGAGAAGCCTAGTAAATGAGCCAGTTCCATGCGAATGTTTACCAATTGCTTGATGATGTCCACATTGTTGTATTCGTTATTGTGTGTACATTGGGTATTATAAGCCATATAGACTTCTCTGCGCAGTGAACGGTCATCACAATATTTCATGAAAGGAACAAAACTGGGAGCATCCAATGTAATGATGCTGCCTTCTTTTCCCTTATCCTTTGCTGTTTGAGCATAACTTTCCAATGAACTTTCGGGTAATCCTTCCAATTGTTTTTCCGTCAAAGCCAATTCGTAGTTATTTGTTTCTTTCAACAGATTCTGAGAAAAACGTAAGGTCAATATGCTTAATTCGGTATTCAGTTGGCGGAACTTTTCTTTTGCCTCACCGGTCAGGTTGGCACCGCTTCTTACAAAACCATCGTATGTCTTTTGCAGCAGTTGGGCGTCTTCACCTTTCAGTTGTAACTGGTCTTTTTGTTCGTATACGGCTTTTATACGAGCAAAAAGTTTTTCATTCAGACTGATGTTGTTGCTGTGTTCGGACAGTACGGGCATCATTTTTTCTGCCAATTCCTGCATCTCGTCACTGGTCTCGGCACTCATCAAATTGCCGAAAACAGTAGTTACGCGGTCTAGCAACGCACCTGATTTTTCCAAAGCAACAATGGTATTTTGGAAAGTCGGTGTTTCGGGATTATTGACAATTGCATCAATTTCCTCATTTTGTTCTTTCATTCCTTCCAACAAGGCAGGTTCATAATGTTCTATCTTGATAAGATGGAACGGAGCCGTGTCATGAGGGGTGTTATAGGGTTTTAAAAATGGATTTTTATTTTCAGTCATAGCACTATTTTATTTGACTTACAAATTTGCTAAAAAAAAGCATCACTATCCTCATTCTATTTACTTATTTAACAAAGTATATTAAATAGTTAGGTTAAAAATAAAAAAGCACAAGCAGAAATGCCTATGCTTTTCATTTTTATGGTTTTTTACCTGATTATTTATTCTTTTCAGTCAGTTTTTCCAACGCCGGAATGGAGATTTCCTTTCTGCTGAGTTGTACCAATCCCTGTTCCTGTAAATCATTCAGCACTTTTGACACATTGATTCGTGTCTCATCAATCAAACTCGCCAAATCCTCCATTTTGATTTTAAGGATTTTTTTTCCTTCGGGCTTCATGGAGCGCAGCACTAAAAAATTCAGTATTTTTTCTTCTGTATTACCTATGTGGCTGTTCCATAATTTTTCGTATGCCACTTGTGCTCTATTACTCAGAATATTTAAATAGTTAAGGCGGAAGATTTCGTAGTTGTTCAGTTCATTCAATACAAATAACTTGTCTATGGTAACTATGTTAATATCTGTACGTGCTTTGTAAGTCGCTGTATAGTTGGTTTGCATGCCGAATAATGAATAGGGCTCTATAACGAAAGGACTTCCAAAAGTTTCAAATAAGGCGTATGAATGTCGGTTATCGGTTGTTTGGGAGATTATCTCCCCATTTAAGAGAAAGATTAATTGAGTGCAAGGTGCACCTTGTTCCACAATGATATCATCGGCGTTGTATTTACGAAAATGTAGCTTTACCTTGCCTATGATATTGGTGAAGTCATTTTTACATAATCCCTGGAAGAGAGGGAGTTGTAAAAGTGTATCATACATTGTAATTTCCATAAGTTCTGTTGTTCGTTAAGTTATAGTTTAACATACAAAGGTAACGATAAAACGAGATTTATTATTTATAGGTGGAAGAACTTTTATTTTTTTTATTGTTTCTTACCGTCTCCTAATGTTTAAAAGCAGAATACTTGCGGACTGTATAAAAAATAAATATATTTGCATTCAAAAAAAAGGAGGAGTTTATGTTTGGATCATTTGATTTTCAAGAATTTTTAAGTGCGTTTATTGTGCTTTTTGCTGTCATTGATATTATCGGATCTATTCCTATTATATTGAATCTTAAGCAGAAAGGGAGAAATGTCAATGCTAATAAAGCTACCGGCATTTCTTTTGCTTTATTGATAGGTTTCTTTTATGCAGGGGATATGATGCTGAAGTTATTTCAAGTTGATATTGCTTCGTTTGCCGTGGCGGGTGCTTTTGTTATTTTTCTCATGTCTTTGGAAATGATTCTGGATATCGAGATATTCAAGAATCAAGGTCCTATCAAGGAAGCGACTTTAGTCCCCTTGGTTTTTCCGTTATTGGCTGGTGCGGGAGCGTTTACTACGTTGCTTTCCCTACGTTCGGAGTATGCTCCTGTAAATATTGTTGTAGCCTTGATATTGAATATGGTTTGGGTTTATGTAGTGTTGAAGTTGACAGATCGCATCGAACGTTTCTTGGGGAAAGGTGGAATTTATGTTATTCGTAAGTTTTTTGGAATCATTTTGTTGGCAATATCAGCGCGTTTATTTACTGCTAATCTGACTTTATTGATAGAGCAGTTTCAGAAAGCTCAGTAATATGCTGTTTTTTTACAGATAATAATGTCGGAACTCACCATAGATATTTTATTGGAAACCAACTGCTTTGTGTTGAATGGATATTAATCTGTGGTGAGTTCCGGTATCATTCCATTTGAATGGTAGCTGTTTGATATTTTGATACGCTCCTTTGGTGTCTATTTCTCGTTGATGATGAATTTCTTCATTCCGTCTGTAAAATAAGTTTCATATTTATCTCCTTCGCCTGAGCAAATAAAATAAGCATCCAGTTCAGGATGTGCTTCACAAAATGCTTTGGCTGAGTCCAGTCCCATCACCATGAAAGCAGTGGCGTATGCATCGGCACTGGCGCAATCTTTTGCAATGACAGTGGAGGACAGGATACTATGTTGTACTGGATATCCGGTGCGTGGGTCTATGGTATGTGCATATTTCTTTCCACCTTTGTAATAGAAATTACGATAATTCCCTGATGTTGCCATGCCTACGTCACTAATGGCAAGTACAGTCTGTAACTCCTGGTTTACTGACAAGGAGTCATCTACAGGTTTGTTTATGCCGATACGCCAAGCGTTCATTTTGGAATTTTTGCCTCTTACCACTACTTCACCGCCTATATCTACCATATAGTTTTTTATCCCTTTACGTTCCAATAGCCTTGCTACTGCATCTACTCCGAATCCCTTGGCGATAGCGCTGCAATCCAGCATTATACGAGGGTCTTTTTTCGTTATCCGGTGGTTCTGTAAATCTATTTTTTGATATCCTATCATTTGGCGTAAGCTGTCCACTATCAGTGAATCCACTCCTGTAGATTTTTTGAATCCGAATCCCCATGCATTTACCAAAGGTGCGACGGTGATATCAAAGGCTCCATGGGTTTCATCGGATATTTTCTTTGAGAGATGGAATACATGTACGAAAAAACTGTCAACTTCCGTCTTTTCATTGTGGTTTACGCGGGTGATTACGGAATTCGGATTGAAAGGAGAGAGGGAGTTGTCCACTTTCTTCAGTTCAGTTTCTATTTCTTCTTTCAGATTATCTTCGGACTGGTAGGTGATTTTGTATACTGTACCGAATACAAAGCCTTCATCCGTACGGAAAGGGGCTTGCTTTTTTAGAATAATAATTGTTCCTATTATCAGAATTGCTAGAAACGGCAATTGCCATGCTAATTTTTTTTTATTCATACCTGTATTTTAGTTAAGAAAGAAATAAATGTTCTATTAAAATTTTAACGCCGATAATAATCAAAACCAAACCTCCCCATAATTCCATGCGCAGGTTGAAACGCTTGCCGCAAAATACACCTATCAGACTTCCTAATGTTGAGATAACAAAAGAGGTAAAGCCGATGATGACAATAGGAGAAAGAATAGAAGTGAAAGAGTTTATTCCTACAAAAGCAAATGATATACCGATGGCCAAAGCATCAATGCTGGTTGCTATAGCCAGCGTAACAACCACTTTTAATTTAGTGGGGTCGAAGCAGCGTTTGTCTTCATTGCTGAAGCTCTCTTTTATCATACGCCCTCCCAAAAAGGCCAATAACCCAAAAGCGATCCAATGGTCATAATCCTCTATCAGGTGACTGAATCGGCTGGCGGCAAACCAGCCGATAAGCGGCATGACAGCCTGGAAAAGGCCGAAGAAGAATGCCATAATAAAAAAAGTGCGCCAGCAAATGCGACGCATGATAATTCCGCTTGTTATGGAAACTGTGAAACAGTCCATAGCAAGACTGATGGCAAGGAGCCATATTTCTAAAGTTGTCATTGGTTAAAATGGTAATTTGTATATTAAACTGTATGTTACTCCTAAGTTAGTCGAGTTGTTTTTTCCAAAACCGGGAATATACCAAGGCTCGGTGTGTTCCGCCTTTTTTATGTTCATGCGTATACGGTAACGTAGTGACCATCCCATGTAGAAATTCTTGTACACATTTACCTTTATTCCTGCCAGCAGTTCTGCCCAGGTTACTGTGGTTTTAATTCCGTCATAACTGAAAGGTATTTCAGGAAATCCCCATGTAGGATCCTTCATTGTCGGAGCATCTACATCGTATGAAAAAGAGGTGAATCCGTAACGTATGCCTCCATATAGAAAACCAGGCAGATAGGGCTTCTTGAAAAAGAAGTTGTAGTTCATGCCTATGCGGAAATAAGGAGCTGAGGCTTTATAATGTATATTGGTACCATCATCAGTAGTGTCGGTGGTTCCATATCCAATTTCAGCTACGGGGACATAACGGTTTTTCAAATTGACCTCCACGCTGATTTCTGTACTTGTAATGTCACCTCCAAAAATTTTGCTTCCTAGGCCAAATATATCTACACCGATAGTAGTTCCCTGATAGAAGGGTACCTTTTCTTCCTCTATGGTTGTTTTTTTTTCTTGTGCCGCCAGTGTGGGGCTGTACAACAGCATACTACTCAGTAGCGTTAACAACGTAATATATGTTGAAATTCTTTTTTTCTTCATTATTGATGTCCGAATTTACAATCTCGATAGATTTTAGGTTATAGGTGGTGTATTTAATGTCTTCCACTTTATAAAACATCATGGTGCCACATTCTATATTCTGCAAGTAGGGGATATTCTGGTGAATGAGTGTGATAGTGTCACGCATCTTTTCCGTATAATGCAATACGTAGGTAGTTTTTGATGTATAACTCAAAGGCAGGCTCATACTGCTTTCCGCTTTATTGAATATCGTGTCATTCATCAATGAGTCTTTTACTACGGTTTCCTTAATAGTTCCATCTTCCAGTGTGTCACGTACAATCACATCGGTAGTGATAAATCCAGTGACGTCAAAAGCCGGACTGAATTTTACAGCTTGGTGTGTCTCTGCATCCAGAAAGTCGAAATGGGCAAAGGAATTGGTGGTAAGCGGACAATCGCTTTCCCCACAGCTTTGCATCAAGGTGCTTACGGTAATCAGGAGCAATAAGATAATGGCTGGTAGTTTCTTCATTTTAAAACTCTTTCTCTATTTTATAATTATTGCGTTCAGGAGCATTCCGGGCTATCAATTCTCCTATGAATCCAGCCAGAAACAGTTGGGTTCCCAAAATCATCAAAGTTAGGGCCAGATAGAAGTAAGGAGAATCAGTAATTAATATATAAGGTAAACCATGTGACAAGGCATATAGTTTGTTCGCTCCGATGATAATGACGGAAATGAAACCAAGAATAAACATCAATGATCCCATAAACCCGAAGAAGTGCATCGGCTTGATACCGAATTTGGATAAAAACCACAGAGTAATGAGGTCTAGATAACCATTGAAGAAACGGTTTAATCCGCCGAATTTTGTTTTACCGAATTTTCGTGCCTGATGGTGTACTACCTTCTCGGCTATCTTAGGAAAACCTGCATTCTTTGCCAGATAGGGGATATAGCGGTGCATTTCACCGTATACTTCGATGTTCTTTACGACATCACGACGATAAGCTTTTAGTCCGCAATTGAAGTCGTGCAGGTTCTTGATGCCTGAAACGGCACGTGCTGTGGCGTTGAATAGTTTGGTCGGAATGGTTTTTGATAACGGGTCATAGCGTTTTTGCTTGTATCCCGATACTAAGTCGTAGCCATCTTCTGTAATCATTCTGTATAATTCCGGTATTTCGTCCGGGCTGTCCTGCAAGTCGGCATCCATTGTAATCACCACATCACCTTGCGCCTTTTCAAAACCACAATACAAGGCAGGGGACTTGCCGTAGTTCCGGCGGAATTTGATACCTTTTACGTTGTCCGACTCCGAGCGTAGTTTCTCTATCACTTGCCAGGAGTGGTCGGTGCTGCCGTCATTGACAAAAATTACTTCATAGCTGAAACGGTTGGCATCCATTACACGTTGAATCCATGCGAATAGTTCCGGCAAAGATTCTTCTTCGTTATACAAAGGAATAACTACAGATATATCCATCTTTTATTCATTTTTCTTTTTACGCATCACGATCAATGCCGTAGGGATAGCCATTAGCATCCCGTAAAACATATTTTGTGATATCAGTTGAAATGTCATTTCCAGCGGGGTAAGTCCCGACAGTAAATCTATCGCTTCTTCGAATTGGTTCAGTGAGGTTGTCAGTTCGGTTCCGGCAGTTTCTTTGAACTGGTTTAAGATGGAACGGTATGCCTCGAATACGAATCCGCCATCTATATAGCGGAAGTAGATGTAATGCACTACCGCTACAAATAGAGAGGCGAACATATACATAAAGGTAGTGAATAGAAACGCACGTGAAAAAGTGATGCTTCCGTCACAATGCCGTTCTCTGAACTTTTTGGCAAATATGTATCCTAAAAAGGGTACTCCTATAGTCAGGACTATAAAAAGTAATTGTAGGAAAGGTATTCTCAATCCTAACGGGAAGAGCATGAATTTGAAGGCCCATAAAAGACCCATGCCCGTACCATAGCGCATGGCGCATTCCTGCAAAGTCGGTTTATAATTCGTCATTCTTTATTAATAAGTGCACAAAAGTACTTCTTTTACGGGAATCCGTCCTATAGTTATGGGTGAAAAATGTATTTTTTCTGCTAAAATCAAAAAAAAGTATTCGAAAGTATTGTAGTTTTGAAAATAATGTCTACCTTTGCACTCGCAAAACAAAAATGGGTAAGTCCTATACGGCCAGCTCCTGATGAATCCTCCAGGGCTTGATCGCAGCAAAGGTAGTTGGTTGTAGCGGCGCGATATA
>ENA-OPAO01002259-OPAO01002259.1-human-gut-metagenome-genome-assembly--contig:-NODE-2259-length-11610-cov-2.800779_pt1 | contig 11610 bp, 10 predicted proteins | sample MGYA00241054_ERZ501424 | MGnify/ENA primary metagenome ERZ501424 (study PRJEB25962, sample SAMEA2042623) | human gut metagenome | biome: human gut; feature: human-associated habitat; material: faeces...
AGAAACCAGCGTGTGACAGCCGTGAAAGGGGGATCGGCTCCCAGTCATCCACGGCAGAACCAGTCCTCTCCGTCGGGAAGCGCGTCCCAGATGATCGGGGAGAAGGGATCCGGCTTAAAGCCGATCTGCACGCCGCTGGGTACCTTGTCCAGTTTCACTGCGGCGTCGTAATCCCGATAGCTGCGGGGATACTCCACCGCGGCCTTTTTTGTGACCTTGACCAAATCAAACAGCTTATGAGCCGGCGCGCAGCCCAGCTTCGCCTGCCGCACTCTCTGCTCGGCGTCGCTGTCCGTGCCAACGTGTTTGAAAATGATCAGCGGAGAAACCACCGCCATCTCGCCCTTGCTGGCGGAGCGGTCATGCTCGTACATATTCAAAATAGACTCAAAGAGGACATTCAGATCCTCTTCGTCAAAGCCCGTTTCCTCTGCCAGATTTGCGCTGACAAAACCGCGGACCTCATACAGGCCGAAGGGGATGATCTGCTTGCGGCCCATGGTGCGGAGTTTGTCTTCCGACTGGGCTTCCTCCCAAGCCATGTAGTCCTCCACAACAGCGTCATCTTTCACCTTGTCCGCAACCGCCATGCGGGTAATGGAAATATCCAGCGGCAGCACCGGGTCCAGGCTCTTGCCGAAGGTGATCTGTACCGGCCCGCGTACCTGACCGGCATTGGGGCCTGTGGACATGACCGCGCCAAACGCGCGCACATCGTAGAAAAGCTCGCAGGCCTTTTTTCTACCGGCATAAACAGCCTCCTTAGCTTTCGCGCAGTCCTCCACGCCGGCGGCTCGCTTGGCTTCGGCAATGTGGCGGTTGATATTCGTCGCCTGCTGAATGATAATGCCCATTCCGGGCTTGTCCCGGTAGGCCAGTTCTACATAATTGCGGATGCGGCGCTTGGTAGCGCCGTCAGTGATATAGCCCTGCATCGTCTGCGGGTCAATGCGGGGCATATTTCCCATATCCGGATCGCCGTTCGGGTTGCAGTTGGAGCACGCCACATAGTAGATGAATTCATATCGATTCTGAATAGCCATGGTAAAGCCTCCCCCTTATTCTTCGGCTGCTGCTTTTTCACCGGCAGCGGAACGTTCTTTTTTCTCCTGACTGAGTTTTGCTCCCATCTGGTAGTATCCCAGCGCGAAATAGGACTGCTGCTCCAGATTCAGTGTGGCGGGAATGGACGTCCCCAGCGCGACGGATACCTGCCGCAGTTTTTCCTGATATTGATTGGCAAGCCATTTGTTCTCCATTTTTTCCAGATGGTGGTTGGAACGGCTGCTGAGCTGGCCGATGACCAGCGCGGGCATCTGAATGGCGGAGGCATAGTAGCGCTCCACAATGCCGGTATTGACATCAGGCATCGCCGCCTTTTGAATTGCCGCGTAAACGGCCATCAAACCGCCGCAGTGATAGGCGGTGCTGGGAAGGTTGAAATTATATTCTTCCAAAATCGGTACCTCCTGATGATTCATTCGATTTTTTCGCAGAAGCCAGACCTTGAGCCATTGGCAGGCCAGACTGTTGGGCAGAGGACTTTGCGCGCTTTGTCTGTCACTGTCGTCACTGCTCAGCAGTTCTGAACGGATATAGGCCAGCGCCTTTGCCGCGACGGCGTCCGGCAGAGCTCCGTTGGAAAGAACGGCTTGAATCACCGCCGGGGTCAATCCGGCCAGTTCCTTGGACAGTCTGTCCAGCGGGCGGGTGTCGCCCTTCTGGAATTTCAGCAGGCGCAGCAGGCGCGCGGTCAGCTTCACCGGTTTGATGTTCCCTGTGCCGGATTGATTGGTCAATGCCAGATCGTCATACCATTGACGCAGATTTTGGCGCAGGTCGGCGTAGCTGCCCCGCTCAAATCTGCGGATCATAACGCGGCTGTTTACGCCGGAAAGAAGCAAGATGTAATAGGATGCGCCGTCCAGATCCGGAGCCGCCTGACCGGAATAGACGCTTTCGGGGACCTGGTCTGCCATGTTCCGCTTAGTGGCCGGATTGACGGGAACCGTTTCCGGCGCCTGCTCTGGCCTGTCAAAGCCAAAGTCAAGGGTATAGAACGGGTCTTCCTCCTGGGCGATCTCCCGGTCGAACCAGTGCACAAACTTCATGCCCGCAAGGATCGGCGCGTCCTTCAGCAGATCGTCCAGCGCCGACTTCACCACGCCGAACGCCTCCTCGGAAACAGGCGCGTTGACCGCTTTTTTCTGATTGTAGGAGCAAAATGCCGCTTTATCAAAGCAGATCAGCGCGTCTCCGCTGGCATGTCCTCCTACGACACGCAGGCCCTGAATGGGGGTGGTCGTCATCATGGGAACCGTGGGCTCGCCGGTGATCAGGCACAGCTCTGTCGGAGAAGCATCCCCCTTGGCAAACCGCTTTCGGTACTCCCGCCACCAACGGCGGATATTTTCGGACTCCACCATGGGGTTTCCGTTGACCCGAAATGAGACCCTGTCACCCGGCTTTATCTTCATGCGGTCCAACTCTGCCCGAATGGCCTCCATGATCTCAGGGGTTTCCAACGCGCGGACGCAGGTCTTCAGCAGCGGCTCCTCCTCCGACGCGTCGCGGAGCGTTTCCAGAAAGAAAGCGCTCTTGGCGGCGGGTTTGGCCCCATCCGCCGGTGCGTCAGGAATCACAATGGACCGTTTTTCCACCAGAACGTTGCATTTGTCCTTACCCTGCGCGAGGCTCCCCATGTCCGGGCAGGGCAGCAGCTCATCATCGCCCAGATAAATGCTGACACGGTCGTTGTCCTCTGAAAGGGAGATATATGCCTTGACGGTTTTCTCAATGAAACCGGGGGGCAGCGTCAACTGTCGGCGGAGCCCATAATCATACAGCGCCTTCAGCATGGATCGCCTCTCCTTTCAAAACCTCCGAGCTCTCATAAGGCGGAACGGAAATGACGCCGTTTTCCATCACCGCATGGAACAGAGACATCTGAATTTTTGTTTTTTTGGTGACCTCCACATCTTCCGGGGTAAACAGATCATAGACCATCAGTCCGGCATCCAGAGATTCCTGAATGGGAGGCCGAGTGCCGTCGCTCTCCTCAAAGTAGCAGGTAAATTCCCGCAAGCCCAAGGACGGCTGAAAATAGCATTTTCCGCCGCGAATACGCCGCAGGGCCTGTTCGTACAGCTGCGTTTCACACCCCACAAAGGCCGGGCGCGGTATGATCGACGCGGCGATGCGATAGCGCACGTTCTGGAGGGCGGTCGTCTGCCGCTGAGTCCGTTCCTCCTCCGCGGAGATCGACGTTGAACTGACGGTGCATTTGATCTCATTGCGCTTGAAGCTGATATAGCGAATCGGCTCCAGCACCTCGATGCGATCGATCCTCCACAGGAATTCTTTCGGTTTCATGTAGATCGCGGAAAAGATTCCTCTGGCAGCCGACGGGGGAGGGAAGGGGTAAGTCAGCCGTTCCACCTTCGCCTGCGGCATGGTGAAGCAGGCAAAGTCTCCCCAAACCTCGATAACAACTTCTTTCAAATAGAATTCACCTCCGTGATTTGCGCGCCCCATCCCGTTTTCCAGGCAGGGCGGTCAAATCATACTCTATATATTTCTACTCATCAGCTATTTAGCTGTCATATATAGCATAAAACAATGCACAAGAAAGTCAATGAAAAACCTCCTCTTTTATGTACATAAATCACAATAGCGCGCTATGTGTCCGATAAAAAGGACACATAGCGTGCTATGACGTAAACATTTCAGAATATTGACTCGAAGCTTTCTTCCTGCGGCAGATGTAAGCCAAGCTCGTCGGAATACAAATCGGTATACTGCGGGCAAAGCAGAAAGACGCCGCTGCCCGCGGTCTGTGTTTTCCTGTGACCGGCAAAGGGGATCTCCTCCGCGTAAATCTTCAAATTCTTCGCGAAGCAGTTCACTGTAATGGGTGCCGCTTCCTTTAATAACGCATGGGTAGGGAAGTGATTCCACCTCATAAGGCAGTTCATCCCCAAGCCATGCGAAGTCATCGATGTATGTATAATTTAAATTGATCTCTTTTCCGGCAGAATAGTACTCGACCAGCTTTTCGTAATCAGGGAGCTGTAGCTGCGCGATTTGAGTAACATGACCAGCCTCATCCTTTTGGTAAATCGCTGCACTGATGCCGGAGCCGACATTTGAAATCGCTGACGGGTAGATGCCTCCCGTCTGTCTGTTTGTGATTTCCTTCTTCCAGATCCAAAACTCCTGGCTTGGGTTTTCAATTTTTTCAACAAAAATTTGCATGATACACTCCTTGCGGCCTTTGTAAAAATGATTTGCCGAATGGGTGGAAAGACGGCCAATATGACGGTAACGGGACGCGTATGCGTCCCGTTATCGTTGATTTCTATGCGGTTTTGTGCGGCGCGGACGGCGCGGGGCAGGGGAAGGGATCAGCCGTCCAAACCGGCTTTCAGGGCCTCCACCGTTCGCCGCAGCTCCTCCAGATTGGCAAGGCAGGTGTCCAGCTTCTTCCGGGCGGTGGTGCGATCCACGTCGGCGGAGAGATCCAGTGCCTTGAGCTGGGCGGTGGAGCGCCGGACGGCCCGGCCAAAGGAATCCACCGTCCGCAGGGGATTGGCGGCAGGGGCGGGCTTGGGCGGAGGCGGGGGCAGCTCGGCGGCCTTTGCCCAGGCGATGGCCCGGTGGACAAGGCCGGGGAAGTCGCCGTTGGCGTTGTTGTGAGCGACATATTCCTCTACGGCGGCTTGGAGGTGGACGTTCTTCCGGCGGGCCATCTCATAGGCGTCCGTCATGGTCATCTCGCCACGCTCGGCCCAGCCGGTCATGGTCTCGTCCAGATTCAGAAGATCCAGATACCGCTCCACCGTGGCCCGGCTCAGATCGCTCTGGGCGGCCATCAGCTCCGCCTGCTCCTTGGTGCCCTCCGGAAGCTGTCCGCTTTCCGAGAGGACTTCCCGCAGCGTTTCCAGCTGGCGGGCCATGTCGAAGGGGGAGAGGCTGCGCCGGTGGACGTTGGCGCCCATCAGCGCCCGCAGCTCGGAGAGCTTGTCCGGATACCGGCGGACTTTGCAGGGGACGGCGGTCTTGCCCAGTTTCCGGGCGGCCATCACCCGGCGGTGTCCGCTGATGATGCGCCATGTGTTCTCGCCGTCGGGCGTGACCACGATGTCCTCCAAAAAGCCGTCCTGCTCCACGGAGCGCATGGTGGAGAGGAACTCATCGTCCTCCGCCATGGAGAAACGGTTCAAGGGGTTATCCACCAGAGACGCCACAGGCAGCTGGCGGGTCAGCTCACCGTTGACGGCGCTGGCGTTTTCCGTGGTCTTTTGCAGGGTGGAGAAGATGGAGGGGCTTTTTTTACCTGCCATGGATCAGCCCTCCATTCTCGCCAGCATTTCGTCGCACAGGGCGGCGTAATCGGCAGTGGCGGTGCAGCGGGGGGAGAAGAAGCACAGGGGCTGGAGGGCCAGCGGGGCCTTCTTCACGTCGATGTTCTTGCGGATGTACGTCTGGAAGGCCAGACCCGGCAGCATGGCGGGGAAGTTGGCGATCATTTCCCGGTCAAGGCTGGAGCCGGTCTCCACGGCGGTCATGAAGATGCCCAATGCCCGGATGTCCGGGTTGGCGATCTCACGGACGGACTGGATGGTCTCCAGCATGACGTCGTAGCCCTCGATGGAGTTTTTATCCACCTTGATGGGGATGAGGACGTACTGAACGGCCACCAGCACGTTGATATTGAACAGGCTCTCCAGAGAGGGGGAGCAGTCGAAAAACACGAAATCGTAAGTATCGGGGATCTGGGGCAGGAGGCGGCGCAGGGTGGTATCCCGGCCGAAGGGCATCTCCTGCATGGTGGCCAGCGCCGGAGCCAGCAGGCTGCCGCCCCGGATCAGGTCGAGGTTTTCGGTAGTGGTGTGGCAGACGGTGTCCGCCAGCGTGGCGGTCTTGGACACGATGACATCCGTCAGCGTGGCGGGGGGGATCTCCGTCAGGGACAGGTTGCTGGTGGCGTTGCCCTGAGTATCCATGTCCACGATCAAAACCTTTTTGCCACGGCGCACCAGCTCGCCCGCCAGATTGATGGCGGAGGTGGTCTTGCCGGTGCCGCCCTTCTGGTTCATCACGGCGATGGTCTTCATTCCCGCGCACCTCCGTTCTTTTCCAGCTCCTCGATGCTGGCCACCTGCTCCAAAACGCTGTCTAAAATCAGCTGGCTCATGCTCATGTGCAGCTTGGCGGCAGCCATTTTGATGCGGGCGCGGTCGTCCTCCGTGGCGTAGACCAGCAGCTTGACCTTATTACTTTTCTCATCCATCGACAGATCCTCCGTATATGCGACGTTTTGATGGTAATTTCTGAAAACTATTATGACATCATAATGTCATGAGGTCAAGGGGAAAATGGTCGAATTGATGTCAAAAATTGATGCCCAAAATTGACGTCACGGCGGCACAGCGCCGCCGGACGCGGGAAAAGCTCCCACCGGTTTCCCGGCGGGAGCCTTTGCGTATTGAAAAAGCCGTTTCCGCAGGGGCAGAGCCGCTTACTCGCCCAGCAGACGGTTCAGCATCGTGACCATCTGGGCGCGGGTGCAGGGGGCCTGCGGCATCAGCCGGTTATCCGCGCCTCTGAGAATAGCGGCATTCGCCGCCCATGCGATGGCTTCCTCCGCATAAGCGGACACCTGCTCAAAATCGTCAAATCCCCGCGCGTCCGCGCCGCTTTGTACTGTTTCCATACCCAGCGCCCTGGCAAAGCGGTAGAGCATGACCGCCATCTGCTGACGGGTGATGGGATCGCCGGCGCCGAAACAGCCGTCACTGTAGCCGGTGACGATGCCAAGGGCCGCCGCCCAGCGGACAGCCTCCCCATAGTAGGCGTCGGCTCCCACATCGGAAAAGAGCACCGCCTGCTCCGCCTTGGGCTTTCCGGCCGCCCGCCACAGGAAGGTCACCAGCTGGCCGCGGGCGCAGTCCGCGTCCGGAGAGAAATGCGCGTCGTCCGTTCCGAGGGTGATCCCTTGGCTTACGGCCCAGAGGACCGCTTCATAGTAATAATCGTCCGCCGACACGTCCGCGAAGGAGACCGGCACGTCGGCCGCATTCAGAAAGGCCGCCTTGATCGTCACTTCGGAATCCGGCATGATAAAGGAATATCTGCCCTTGCCAAGCGGGGTGAGGGAAAGGGGTTTGCCCAGCGCATCCGTCACGACAAGCGTTTCCAGTACATAGCCCTTATCCGGCGTGACGGAGAGGGTCACGGCTTCGCCGGGGCTTACACGGCCCTTGCTGACCGTCACTTTTCCGTGAGATGCCTCCACGGTGCGGAGCGGATGGCCGGCAGGCGGCTCCGAAGGATCTCTGTCCGAATCTTCCGAGGGGATCGGAGGGACGGTCTGATCCTCGTCCGCGACCTGATAGTATGCGGCCTGTTCACCGGTAAGGGTCAAGGTTCCGTCCGTCAAGACGGGGGCGACATCGTCGCCGGGGAGGATGTTGCCCAGAACCGCGTACCAGGCTCCGCTGTCCCACCGCCAGCTGACGGTGACGGTACGGGGAACGATCTTCCAGACGCCCCGCTCCACACGGGCGTTGTAATTTGGAAATTCCGTCTCCGGGGTGATCCCTACGCTTGCTCTCAGGTCGATGGTTCCGGACGCAAGCGTGTCTGTTTCTGGTGTCGCAGGCCATGGGATCTCATTTCCCTCGCCGTCCCTGAGCAGCCACTGGATCTCATACTGCTGTATGATCTCATTCAGGCTGGCCAGATGCTCCGGCAGAAGATACCCGCCGGCTGTGACGGTGACATCTCTGGTAAGCGCTTCGCGAGAGAAGTCATCGCCGTATTCCACCTCAAAATTGCTGATCTTGATGGGCAGATAGCGTCTGCGGACGGTGACGGGGATCTCCTTTGTCTCCCCGGCGGAGCCGTCCGCGGGAAGGAATTTCAGCGTCTGCGTCTCAGGCTCCTCACCGGTTGTTGTGGCAGGAAGGATCTCAGCGGCGTTTTCAAACTCAAAGCGTCCCTCCTTGCCGCCGGACGCGCCGTCTGCAAAACGCAGCGCCGCCTCGCCCAGCACATAGCCGTAGGTCAGTTCCGCCGCCACCGGCCAGACGATCTCTTCGGACACGGTGGGGGAGGGGGGAATGTTCACGTTTTCCTCAGAGGAGGGGGGAGCGGTCACGCCTTCCGTGGGAGCGGGTGTGTTTTCCATGGGCGCAGGGGAAGCGGTCACGTTTTCCGTAGGAGCAGGCGCATTTTCCGCGGGAACAGGCGGAGCGGACACGTTTTCCGTGGAAGCGGGCATGGACGTAAGCCCATCCGAGAGCGACATATCGGCGAAAGCCGACAGGAAGGGCGTTTGCTCCACAGTCTGCGTTTCTCCGTCGGCGGTCACCGTTCCAACCTTCATTGCCGCGCTGCTGGGGAAGGCGTTGCGGTCGATGATGCGGCGGCAGAGCTGCTTGTTGACGAAGTCCATCACCACGATGCCGAGCCGGGGGTTTTCCTTCGCCGTCTTGCTGCCGGGTGTAAACAGGACGTCATTGTAAATCAGGTCATTCATGTACTTGGCGGCACCAAGGGGCGTGCTGCCATAGCGGTCGCTGCCGGTTTTGCTGGTGTAGTTGAATGCAAAATCCTGCGGTCGGATCGAATCGCCCTGATCGAGATTTCCATTGAGCTGATAGACGGTGTTGAACACCTGCTTTTTCTTATTGCCGTCAGGGCTGGAATAATCGTCCTGAATGTAGACCGCGACCTTGCTTTCAGATTCGATCCTCTGGGCGTAGTGGTTCCTGTCCTTGTAGCTGTCGTCCCATTTTGTGAGATCCGGCCCCGTGTAGCTGTAAAGGCTGCTTTCTCCGGCTCCGCTCATGTCCACCCGGGTCATCAGGACGATCTTGCCACGCGCCTGCCCCAGCGTCGGACTGGTCATCCGGCTCTGCGCAGCCACGAGGGTGTTTTCAAAAGCGTCACCCGTCCAGCAGTAAAAGCGGTCGGGACGCCTGGTGGTATACTGATTGAGGATATTTATCAGCGCCTGTCTGCCCGTATCCTGATTGCCGCTGTCGATCTTCAGCGTCACGATCACGGCTTCGGAGGGGTGCTTATCCAGATACGCAATGACGGTATCCAGCACGGAGCGGAAGGTCTTGTTTTTGGATCTGTTGTTGTGGTCGGGCGTGTGGCAGATAAAGTCGCCGTGCACCATGACCATATCGTCTCCGTGCCATCTTGTGCGCAGATCCAGCGCGCGGACACCGGCGTAGAGCTGCTGTTCAATGAAATATTTCTGGCAGGCCACTTTGTTGTAGCTGGCGTTCCAGCTGCCCTCCACGTTGGCGGTGGCGGAATCGTGAGTGCCGGGGATGTTGAGTTCAGAGAGATAGCGGCCGTCCGGCAGCAGGCTCATCCAGTTGGCGTATTTATCCGTTTTGCCCATGTCGTTTGCCGCGTCCCGGTTCAGCACCTGGATCCGCCAGCGGAAGGAGAATTCGCTCTGCTCCAGATTACAGCCCTCCTCCGACCACGATGCTTTTCCCGGCCCGCAGTCCTTTTTGGGATCCTTGAAGTAGTGCCTCGGCACGATGTAGAGATCGGAATTTCTGTTTTTCAGGAAAAAGGTCTCGGGATCGCCGTCCCCGTCCTCCTCCAGATAGAACCACTGAGAGAGCGCCCCGTTTTTGAAGTCCCAGACGTGCACGTTGCCGCCGGGCTTTAAGTTGCGGCCTTCGATGTCCCAGTAGCGCCCGTTGCCGGACTCGCGGAAGCTCTTGTTCTGGATGCGGAAGCAGCCCGCGCCGTCAGGCCCTCTTACGTCATGCCTCTCCACGTAAAACTTATCGCTGACGCCGTATTTCCATGTCTGGATGTCATTGCCGTTGGCGGTGCCGCTGTGCTGCGCTGTCAGCTCCCACTCGGTGGTGGCAACGGCCACGCGCTTTATTTCCGCATTGAAACCGGGCTTGGAGAAATCCAGGAAGGCCTGCCACTTTTCAGCGGGGGAGATCACGAAATAATCTCCCTGTTGCAGATAATTGGCCGCTTCGCTGGCGGGAGTTTGGGCGGTCTCATCGGCGGGGGCCGCCGAGACCGGGGCAGTCAGGCTCGGCAGCAGCGTGACCGCGCAGAGCAGCAGACAGATGATCCGTTTTTTCATAGAGTTCCTCCTATATTTTATACGTTCATTCACTGGCGGTTCATTCCCCCCAGACCCTCAGGCCCTGGCGGAACGCCTCGTCAGTCACCGGCTTGAGCAGGAAATAGTCCGCCCGCAGGCGGAAAGCGTGGAGCGAAAAGTCCAGATCGCTGCACCAGATGATCCGGCAGGCGGGGCAGAGCGAACGCAGGTGCTCCGCCGTGTTCAGTCCCGCCACCCCGGAAAGCGCGATGACGGCATTGGTGGGAGCATCCCTCCGCACGGCGTCAAAAAAGCGTTCCGGATCATCATAAGGTTCGATTTTGGGGAACATCCCCTTTTCCCCGCAGAATCGGGCGATCTGCTCCGCATAGTGAAAAGCCTCCCTTTCCTGTTCCGCCACCACGGCGATACGGTACACAGCCTGCCTCCCTTCTTTTTGGTTCTGATGGAACGTCTTGTCTGCGTCCAGTATAAAAAAGGCGGCCCGCCGCTTTCAAGTGCCGCGGCACGAATGGCGGGATTTCGGCACGAATTCCACCATTCGCGTCTCGCCGCCCACGGTTCTTTGTGGTATAATCAGCTCAAAACCGGGACATGGAGGAGGGGACGGCGCATGCGGATCGCCATTGTGGACGACCTTTCCGGCGAGCGGGCGCTGCTGCGGGAGCAGCTGGCACGGCAGCTGGCGCGGCGGGGCGCGGAGGCGGAGCTTTTGGAATTTGACAGCGGCGAGGCGTTTCTCGCGGCAGAAAAAGAGCGGCGTTTCACCGCCGCTTTTCTGGATATTTATATGGAGGGCATGACTGGCATGGAGGCGGCAAGGGTGCTGCGAAAAACCGACACGGACTGCCTTCTGGTGTTTACCACGACCTCCACCGACCACGCGCTGGAGGGATTTCAGGTTCGCGCGCTGCACTATCTGGTCAAGCCCTTTGCCGAAGGGGAGATCGACGCGCTGACGGATGAGCTTCTCGCCCGTGTTCCCCAGCCGGAGAAATTCATGGAGCTGCGGGTAGAGGGAGGAGAGATCCGTCTGCGCTATCGGGACATCATCCGTGCCGAGCACTTCGCCCATGTGATCTATGTCCACACCACCGCGGGAAAGACGCTGGCCACGCGGCAGTCCTTCAAGGCGTTTACCGCGCCGCTGAAGGAGGACCCTCGCTTTTTCGTGTGCGGCCGGGGCGTGATTGTCAATCTCGAACACGCGGAGGACTTTGAGGACGCCGCTTTCCGCATGGAGGACGGCAGCCGCGTATTTGTCAGTCAGGAGCTTCAAAAAAGTGCGCGGCAGTCCTTTATGGAATATCTGCTGGAAAGGGGGCGCACGTTATGAAAGCTGCGCTGCGTCCGGTCTTAGAGCTTCTGGTCGTGTTCCCCAGCCTGCTGCTTGCGTATTTTCCGGTGAGATCCTATCTGAACCAGTCACCGGGGCGGCTTGCCGCGCGGCTGCTGCCCCTGATGGCGGGGGCGTGTGTCGGAGGCGGACT
>ENA-OPAO01002262-OPAO01002262.1-human-gut-metagenome-genome-assembly--contig:-NODE-2262-length-11604-cov-3.522729_pt1 | contig 11604 bp, 8 predicted proteins | sample MGYA00241054_ERZ501424 | MGnify/ENA primary metagenome ERZ501424 (study PRJEB25962, sample SAMEA2042623) | human gut metagenome | biome: human gut; feature: human-associated habitat; material: faeces...
CTGAAACCGGAAAGGATTATTTGAAATGCTCAATGTTGTAGCTATCATGGGGCGGCTCGTAGCCGACCCTGAGCTTAAAATCACCCCGGCGGGCATCAGCGTATGCACCTTCCGCATCGCCTGTGACCGCAATTTTGTGCAGCAGGGCCAGCAGCTTTATCTGCGGCCCTACATGGGACTGGACAAGGAACAGATCGGCGTCACGAACGACAAAGGAGAATGTCTGGGCTTTGTTCCCGGCGAATACCGGGAGTACATCCTCTCCCGCATCGAAGCACACCGGATGACCCACACCACCGTGGAAGCGGTGGAGGCGGCCGCCGGGAACCAAACAGTCTCGATCAAAATTATCTGCTAAACAGAGCAAAAGGACGGAAGAATTCTTCTTCCGTCCTTTTTTATCGCTTGCCTGTCTTTTGGGAAGCAAGGGGCCGCACCGTATCTGTCTTTAAAATCTGGATGGTCAGGGTGCGGGTTCCGTTTTTGCCAAAGAAAGCGGTAAAGGTTCCCCTTTCTCGGTTGACACTCACCACCTGGCCGCGGCCGAAATTCTTGTGCTCGATCATCAGCCCCGGATACAGCCGGATACCGTCCGCTTTGGCCTGCTCCTCCTCCTTCTGCTCCGGCTCCATCAGGCGGGACAGAAAGCGGGAAGGGACCGCTGGTGTATTGGCGGAAAAATTGGCGTAAGGCAGCACCAGCCTTTTGCGCGCTCGGGTGCAGGCCACATAAAACAGCCTTGCTTCCTCCTCCATCTCTTCCTCCATGCCCAGCTTCCACTTTTCTACCGCCGAATGGGCCGGGAAAATGTCGTCCATACAGTCGAGCAGGACCACCGTATCAAACTCCAAACCCTTGGCCGAGTGGGCGGTGGTCAGGGTCAGCCGTGCCTGCGGGCGCTGGGCGTGCTGCACTACAATCTCGTCCAGCTCGTCGATTCGATCCAGAAACTGCTCGACGGTGCTCACCCGGGAGGCAAGGCTCATCAAAATGTTGAGCTTTTGCGCCTGCATCGAGTAGCCCGCCCCGCTGGTGAATTCCAGATAGCCGAGATATCCGATCTGATAGAGGATGCACTCCATCGCCTTGACCGGCTCCATCTTGTGCAGCTGCTCGACCATCATAGAAATATACCGGATTTTTCCGGTGTTCTGGTTTTCGTCACACAGCGTCACCATCCGGTCGAAATAGCTCTCTCCCTCCATCAGCGGACCCTGCGGGATGCGGCTGAGCATGTTGCGCTTCAGGCACGAGGAGGTCTTATAAAAGATGCGGGAAAAGGCTGCAAAATCCTTCGGATCAAAGCTGAGCGAAAAGAAAGCCAGTACGTCCGAAACGACATAGTTGTTTTTCAGCCTTGCCTTGTGCTCCTTGATGTAAAAGTCCACATCGTTGCGGTCCAAAATGTCCGCGATTGGGACAGCCGACAGGTTGTTGCGGTAGATGAAGGCGGTCGTTCCCGGCTCTGCCAGGTACGCCTCGATCGCCGCATGGTACTGGTCGGAAAAATCATGCAGTTTTTTTACCTCGATTGGCCCTCCCCGCTCGTTGTGGGTGAACATGTTTTTGGGGTAGCGCTGCTTGTTAAAGGAGATAAAGCGGTTGGCGTGCTCCACAATCTCCCCGGTACTGCGAAAATTTTCCTCCATCTTCAGCAGCTTTGCCTTTGGATACTGTTTTGGAAATTTCAGCAGGTTTTCCGGGCAGGCCCCCCGAAAGCGATAGATGCTCTGGTCCTCGTCCCCCACCAGAAAAAGATTCTGGCTTTTTTGAGCCAGCAGGCCGATCACAGCGTGCTGCAGCTTGGAGGTGTCCTGCGCCTCGTCCACGCAGAGATAGGGGTAGCGATCCTGATAGTATTCCAAAATCTGCGGGTACTTTTTGAGGATGGTCAGGGTATAGCTGAGCATATCGTCAAAATCCATCAAACCGTTGTCCCGCTTAAAGTTACTGTAGGCCTTGTAGATGCTCCACAGATTTTTGATCTGGGTCTCCAGAACCCGCTTTTCCGCCGGCTGTTTCTCGTTCTGCTCGACATCCTCCTGCCGCAGCATCGCGTTCTTGATAAAGCTCAGGTTGGAGACCAGCTCCTCCTCCAGATCCTCCGACAAAAACTCCTGATTGATGTGCTGATAAATCTCCCGCAGGGCGGCGCTGCGCTCCCTTGCCTCAATCAGCCGGGGAGCGACGCCTCCGGTCGCCTGGCAGTAGCTGCCGACCACCTGATAGCAGAAGGAATGGATGGTGCAGAAAAGGGGCGTCTCCTTTTCCAGCTGCCCAAACAACCCCTCATAGCGCCGGCGCATGTCCCGTGCTCCTGCTTTGGAGAAGGTGATGGTCAAAATCGAGGACGGCGCAATGCCGTGCTCATAGATCATGCTGGCAATCCGGCTGACCATCACCGTCGTCTTGCCCGCTCCGGGAACGGCCAGCAGCAGCACCGGGCCGTCGATGGTCTCGATGGCCTGAAGCTGCTGCTGTGTAAAACTCAGATGAAACTGTTCCTTTAAATATTCCAGAATAGTTTGCTGCATGCTGCTATCTGTCTTCCTCCTCTTTGGAGCTGTCCGCCATGTAAGCGGCCTGCTGCTCGGGCGTCTCCGGATGCTTGCCGTCCAGGTCGCAGACCTCCACGCAGGAACGTGGAGCCATCTCTCCCTCGTGGTAGTCCACCTTCTGGAAGATGGGGCAATCCTGCGCGGCGTAGTCCGGCGTTTGAGTCTTCATTCCTTTTTTGCCCAACTTGTATTCCGCGATATTGCGGATCAGCGAATAGATCACCGCGAAGGTCGGAACGCCGATCAGCATGCCTACAAAACCGAACAACCCGCCAAAGAAGGTGACCGCAAACAGCACCCAGAAGGCGGACAGGCCAGTAGAATCGCCCAGGATTTTCGGGCCGATGACGTTTCCGTCCAGCTGCTGCAGGACCAGAATAAACACCGCAAAGATCAGCGACTTGATCGGGTCGTCGATCATGATAATGAAGATGCTGGGAATGGCGCCGATGAAGGGACCAAAATAAGGGATGACGTTGGTGACACCGACGATGAAGCTGACCAGCACCGTGTAAGGCATCTGCAGAACGCTGCATCCGATGAAGCAGAGCACGCCGATGATGGCCGAATCGACAATCTTGCCGGAGATGAACCCGCAGAAGATGGCGTTGCTGTCGTGGGTGAGGTTGAGCACTGCCTGCGCTGCCCTGCGCGGGAAAAAGGCAAACATCAGCTTTTTAACCTGCGCATAAAACACCTCTTTGGAAAGCAGCAGGTAGACCGCAATGATGATGCCCACCACCACGTTCAGCAAGCCGCTTGTGAAGCGCATGACGCCGCCGAACAGATTGGGGAGCACCTGGGTCAGGAAGGTATAGCTCCTGGTAGCCAGACGCTGCAAGGCCAGCGAAGGATCAGAGACATCAATTCCCAAAATTTCCAGAACATTTAAAAGCAGTTCATTGGAGCCATATTTTGCTGTCCACTCATTGAGCGTCTGCTGTGCCTGCGGCAAAAAGGCGTAAATCGACTGCGCAAGGCTGTTGATGCTCTCCACAATCTGCGGGATCAGGATTGCCAGGAAGATCGCAACGACTGCCGCTGCAAAGATAAAAGAAATCAGCACCCCGATTCTCCTGCGGGCGCGGCGGGAAAGCCGCTCGCCAAACAGCCTTGGAAAAACCTTTTTCTCCAGCCAGTTCAGCACCGGATTCAAAATATAGGCCAGCGCCGCTCCGTAGATAAACGGCATCATCAGGCTGACAAAGGTGCCGATCACCCTGCCGACGGTGGCATGTTCGTTGATTAGATAAAACAGCGCGATCGCTGCCGCAATCACAAGAAACGCGTAGATTGCGATGGTGGTATACTTTTTGTTTGGCTGTAATTTCACTGGTCTGTTCCCATCCTTTCTGTCTTGCTTTTATTCCCTTCTCTTAATAAAAACGAAGTATCCTCCTCATTTTCTACCGTTATTCTTCCTCCGAAAGCTCCAACCACTCCTCGCCGAAGGCTTCGCTTTCATTTTTCAGCTGTTCGATCTGCTGGCAAATTTCCTCCACCTTCTGGTAATCCGACGCGATCTGCGGATCGCCCATCTGCTCGGTCAGCTGAGCGATTGTCTGCTCGTTCTCCTCCATCTTCTGTTCCAAAAAGGCGATGCGCTTTTTGGCCGCAACCTGACGGGCGCGGTCCGCCTTTGTCCGGTAAAATTTCTGTGCCGCCTGCTTCTTCTCCTCGGACGGCTGCTCTTTGACAACCTGCGGCTCCACCTTGTGCTCGACATAGTAGTCGTACTTGCCATTGTAGGTCTCATAGCCGGAGGGGGTCATCTCGATGATTTTGGTCGGGATGCGGTTGAGCAGGTAACGGTCGTGCGAAACCATGATGATGGTTCCGTCAAACTCCTCCAGCGCGTCCTCCAACATCTCCTTGCTGCCGATATCCAGGTGGTTGGTCGGCTCGTCCAAAATCAGCACGTTGCCGCGCTCCAGCATCATGATCGCAAAGGCCACCTTTGCGCGCTCACCGCCGGACAGGCTGCCCACCAGTTTGTAGACGTCGTCGCCGGAGAGCAGCACCCGCCCCAGAATGTTGCGCACCTCCACCTCGTACATATTGGGGAAGCGATCCCAAATCTCGTTGATAGCCGTCTTGTCCGGGTGCAGCTGGCGGTTTTCCTGCTCATAGTAGGAAATTTTTACTTTCTGTCCCCACTCAAAGTGTCCTGCTTCCAGCGGAATCATCTCCTGGATGGCCTTGAGCAGGGAGGATTTTCCGACACCGTTCTGGCCGATGATGGCGATCTTCTCCCCTCTCATCACATCCAGCTTCATGTTCCGGCAGAGGACCTTGCGGTTTTCTCCCTCCCCGACAGCGATGCTCATGCCTTCCCCGTGGAAGACATCCTTGACCGGCGGTTCGTCGTAGGTAAAGCGGAAGGCGGCTTTTTTCTCCCAAATCACCGGCTTCTCGATGCGGTCCATCCGCTCCAGCGCAGCGATGCGGGACTTGGCGCTCTTGGAGGTAGAGGCGCGGGCGATATTTTTGGCCACGTACTCCTCCATCGATTTAATCTGCTCCTGCTGCTGCTCATATTCCTTGAGCTGCCGCTCCACCCGCTCCTTTTTCTGCACCACATAGGAGGAATAGTTCCCGCGGTAGGTGGTGAGCACCGTCCGCTCCAGCTCCCAGATGTGGTCGACCAGACGGTTTAAGAAATAGCGGTCGTGCGAGACCACCAGCAGTGCACCCTTGTAAGAGGAGAGATAATCCTCCAGCCAGTTGAGCGTCTTGAAATCCAGGTGGTTGGTCGGCTCGTCCAGAATCAGTAGGTCCGGCTCCAGGAGCAGCAGGCGGGCGGTGGCAAGCCTGGTTTTTTCGCCGCCGGAGAGGTTGTTGGTGACGATGTTGCGGTCATAATTGCCAAAGCCCATACCGTTGAGGACGGTGTTGATCTTGACCTCAATCTGGTAGCCGTCCTTGGCCTCAAAGCGGGCCAGCTTTTTCTGATATTCTGCAGAGACGCGCTCGTACTCCTGCGGGTTGTCGTGGACCTGCGCCATCTGTTTTTGCAGCGCGTCCACCTCCTGTCCCAGTGCAATCAGGTCGGCAAAGACCGCCTCCATCTCCTGCTGGATGGTCCTGCCGTTGGAAAGCCCGCTGTTCTGGTGCAGATATCCGATCACCTTGCCGTTGGTCAGGCTCACCGAGCCTTCCTCATAGTCCAGCCCGCCGGTCAGCACGTTGAGCAGGGTGGTTTTGCCTTCCCCGTTTGCGCCGACCAGACCGATGCGATCCTTTTCGTTGATGGCGGCGTTGACATCCCGCAGGATGCAGTCCGCGCCGTAATATTTAAAAACATGTTCGAGTGATACAATCATGATATAACCTCAATCTTTTTTCTGTTTAAAATCTACCATTTTATATCTTATCACACCGCCGAAAATCTCTCAATATCTAAAGGCAAAAAAACTGAGAATCTCCGGGTTTGCAAATATCAAAATTTGTAGTATAATAGAACCAATTATTTTACACGTTACAGTGATCGGAGGTTTCCCATGCTTTTTATCCACGCTCACCTGATGACCATGGAGCCCACCCCGACAGGGTTCCTGACAATTGAGGACGGCTTTTTGCTGACACAGGACGGCCGCATCCAGAATCTGGGGCCGATGTCCCAGTGCCCCGCGCTGTCGGATTTTCCCGCGCAGGAGGTGTACGACCTCGCAGGCAAATCCGTCTATCCTGGCTTTATCGACGCCCACTGCCACATGGGGTTGGCCGAGGAGGGGCTTAACTTTGAGGGCGACGACCTCAACGAGATGACCGACCCGGTCACCCCGCACCTGCGCGGCATCGACGCCATCAACCCGCTCAACAAGAGCTTTTCCGAGGCGGTGGATGCCGCCATCACCACCGTGATCACCGGGCCTGGCAGCGCAAACGCCATCGGCGGCCAGTTCTGCGCCATCAAAACTTTTGGCCACAACGTCGACCGCATGGTGCTCAAGGCGCCGGTCGCGATGAAATTTGCGCTTGGAGAAAATCCCAAGGGCTGCTACAACGACAAATCCGAGACCCCGATGACCCGCATGGCCACCGCTGCCCTGATTCGCGAGCAGCTCAGAAAGGCCCAGCGCTATCACGAGGACTGCTGCAAAGCGCAGGAGGATGAGGACACCGATCCGCCGGACTTCGACGCCAAATGTGAGGCGCTGGTGCCGGTCATCACCGGGGAACTCAAAGCCCACATCCACTGCCACCGCGCCGACGACATCTTCACCGCCATCCGCCTGGCAAAGGAATTTGACCTCGACTTCGTGCTGGTGCACTGCACCGAGGGACACCTGATCGCTGAGGATTTAGCAGAGGAGGGTGTCTGCGCCATCACCGGTCCGCTGATGACCACCCGCTCCAAGCCGGAGCTTGCCAACGCCACCGACAAAAATCCGGGCATTCTCTCCCAGCACAGCGTCAAAACTGCCATCTGCACCGACTACAACGTCATGCCCATCGGGATGCTGCCCATCTGTGCAGGGATGGCGGTGCGGGAAGGGATGGACTATCAGCAGGCACTGGCCGCCATCACCATCCATCCGGCACAGATTGTCGGGATTGCCGATCGGGTCGGCTCGCTTGCAGCCGGCAAGGACGCCGATTTCTCGGTCTTTTCACAGGATCCACTGACCATCGCCGCCAAACCGGAGATGGTTGTTATCAATGGTAAAATCGTAAGGGGGTAGCATGATGAGAACGATTACATCTGAAACCATCGTGCGCACGGTCAAAAATCTCTGCCTGCGCGCCAATAAATTTTTGCCGTCGGACATCAAGCTCACGCTGGACACCGCGTGCGACTATGAAATTTCGCCCAATGGCAAGCGTGCGCTGAACAGCATTATCGAAAACTACAAGACAGCCCAGCATACCGGCTTGCCCATCTGCCAGGACACCGGCATGGTGGTGGTCTTTGCCGAGATCGGTCAGGATGTGCACATCGCGGGCGAGCTGTTTGAGGACGCCGTCAACGAGGGCGTGCGTCAGGCTTACAACGAGGGAAACCTGCGCAAATCGGTGGTCTATGACCCGCTGAACCGGGTCAACTCCGGGGACAACACCCCCGCCATCATCCATGTGCGGCTGGTGCAGGGCAACAGCATTTCGCTCACCGTTGTTCCGCAGGGCGCGGGAGGCGAAAACGCCAGCAGCCTGCGGATGTTCCACCCCAGCGCCACCCGTGAGGACATCATCCGCTATGTGGTGAGCTGCGTACAGGAAAACGGCGGCAAATCCTGCACCCCGCTGATTGTCGGCGTGGGCATCGGCGGCGACAGCGAGATGGCCACCCTGCTTGCCAAAAAGGCGCTGTGCCGAGACCTGTTCACCTACAACAAGAAGCTGCTCTACACCGACATGGAGAGCGAAATTCTCGACCGGGTCAACCGGCTGGGCATCGGCTCGGAGAATATGGGCGGCACCGTGACCGCGCTGGCCGTCAACATCCTCTCCTACCCCACCCACGTTTCCTGCCTGCCGGTCGCCGTCAGCCTGGGCTGCCACGCCACCCGGCACGCCACCGAAGTGATTTAAGCGCATAACAAAAAGGAGCCTTTTTCGAAAGGCTCCTTTTTTGTTGGAATTTTATGCGTTGTAAAGTTCGCACAGGGTTTTCATCGGCCAGTAGGCTTTGAGCGGCTGCTTGGGCTGGGCTTTCCCGGCCGGGATTTCGATGCGGTGGCCCTGCCACTGCAGAACGACCGGCACATTTTCCACCCGCAGCGTCTCCATTACGCTGGCCGGCATGTAGGTGACATCCGCCGGGACATAGACGCGCAGGCTGCCCGCACGCTCGTAGACGCGGATTTCACGCTTGGTATTCTGCCAGAAGTTGTACACTTCCACCGCCTGCTCGTCCGCCGGGTCCGGCTTCTCGGACTCGTAGTTGATTGGGGTTCCGGGTGCGGTGGTTGTGGAGCTGTTGGAGTGGGAGGGGGTGGTGGGGTTGGACGGATTGGACGGGTTAAGCGGTTTGTCGTCCTCTCCGGGGTTGACCGGAGGATTCGGGTTGTCCGGATTTTCCTCTTCCTGCGTTTCAATTGGACCGCTGGTGATGACAAAATCGCTGTTGTGGGTGATGGTGAATTCGAGATACTCATCATCTGTAATTGTCAACTTCTCACCTACCAGCTCAAATTTTTCATTTGTGTTATCGTAGTAGTAAACATAAAGATTTTCAGTGCCAACATAGCTCTGGAAGGCGTAGTCCATTTTGACACGAATTTTCGCTGGACCAGGTAACGGGCCATTGTCCTCAAAGCTCAGGATGATGGCTTTCTGTTCCCATGGCAATTCCTCACTAGCTTCACTATCGGAGCTATATTTTTCTTCAATCGTCGTATTCAGGTTGATTTCTTTGATATTTTCATCGGTAATGCTTTGCCCGTTAAAAATCCACTGAATACCTGCACTTTCTAAAACGATTGTTTTATTGGTACCTTTGATTGCTTCAAAGACATCCGCGGGGAGGACATCGTTATTTCCGTAGTAAATATAAGCGGTGTTGGAATCACCCATATTCTCAATTTGACTTACCAAGTTATCGCTCTTCGTCGAGGTAATGATGTCACCTTCAGTTATACTTTCATCACTATTGTGCACGAAAAAAGAAATTTCGCGTGTCAGGTAAAGGCTATCTCCGTAATTCTTTTTATTGCTATAGTAGTAAGAAGTGTTTCCTGCATGATCTCTCAGCGAAACATGATCAAGTTCAAAAACTCCACTTGGCTCGAACTCACCGACTGGTATATTTAGTTCAAAAGATCCTGTTTCGCTTTCATGAAAATATTGAGAGACGAGAATAGTCTTTCCGTTTTTTTCGTTTACAAAATAAGCATCCACATGATAAATTCCAGATTTATCATCCCTTGCTTTCACCGTAAGCGAAAGGTTACCCGGTGCTTCAACTTCTGTTTTGTTTATCTCAATGTCTTCTAGCTCAGGAGCAGTTATATCTTCGGTACCCTCATTGGTTACTGTTAAAGTGACCTCTTGAGGCAGATAGGGCTCTGTTGGATAATCTCTTTCTTTCGACCAATATGTTATTTGATTTCCGGTTACATCCCTTAGTTCTACTTGATCTAGATAAAAAATTCCGTTGGCTTCAAACTCATCCAGTGTCCATTCAACTTGAATTTTTCCTTCTGTGACAGGTTCGTGGATTGCATCAAATATAGGAATTGTTCTCCCATTCTGTTTATTCACGAAGTAAGCAGAAACATAATCAACACCAGAGACATCATCTGTCACATTCAAATTTAGGCTAAAGGTTGATCCGGCCACAGCTACTTCCGGTGTAACAGAAAGCCCAATTAAATTCGGCGCCTCCCTATCTTCAGTGCTTTGATTGACAATTTGGACAGTAATTTCATTGGGGAGCACATGTTTATTCAAATTTTCATTTTTCTTTGTTCCATAATAAATTTCATTGCCAGCGACATCCTTTAACCGAACCATTTCTAATATCAAATTTCCTTCTGGTTCATTCTGTGGAATTTGTATGAACACTTGATAGGTATCATTCTCAGATGGCTCGACCCACGATTCATAGGAGGATAACCTTTTTCCTGTCTCTTCATTTAAAAAAGAAACATCAATCAACCTGACCTCAGAAACGTCATCCGTAATATTTAGGGTAACAATCAAAGTTTCTCCCGCTTGAACCGTTTCTTTGTCGACAGAAACCTTTTTCAACTCGGGAGCTTGAGAGTCCGGTGTCCCAAACAGCTCAATCTCCTGTTGTTGCTGCTCCTGCACAGGCAGCAGCTCCTCCGCGTACGCCCCAACCGGCATGCTCAGCACCATCGCGGCAGCAAGCAGCACAGCCAGGGTCTGTTTCTTTTTCATTGCTTTTACCTCCTATTTTTTTCGATTAAATTGAATCTTCACATTATTCTTGTACACTATCTATTTTACTCTCAAATTATAGTCTAATCAATATACTTTTAGTACAAATATACTTCTGGTTTATGTTATATTTCATCAATTTTCGCTACCATTGTTCCAGAGGTGGTGCTAATTTGTGTGTCGATTATTCAGTATTAGGTAAACGCATAGCATATATTCGTCATAAAAAAGGAATGACGCAGGAAGGGTTGGCCGAATGTGCAGAGCTTTCTACTGTCTACATCTCCCACATCGAAAATTCCCGCTCGATTCCCAGCCTGGAAACGGTGATGAAGCTGTGCGCCGCGTTGGAGATCACGCCCAACGAGCTGCTGCTGGGCACCAGCCAGAACATGACCGACTACCTGCAAACCGAGGTGCAGCAGAAGCTGATGCTCTGCACGCCCTCGGAGCGGCGGCTGGTGGACCGCTTCATCGACCTGCTGCTGGACGAACGCAATCACAGGCAATAAAAAAAGCACGGTTGCCCGTGCCTTTTTTATTGCCTGTTTTTATGCCAGGGTTACCTTGTGGAAAACCTTCTTACCCTTCTTGACAATGATCTCACCCTTCGCGAAATCCTCTTTGGTCAGCGCCGCATCAAAAGCGGTCACCTTCTCATCGTTAACCGAAATGCCGCCCTGCTTAATCAGGCGCTTGGCCTCCGCCTTGGACGGAGCAAGCTCGGTTTTGACCAGCAGATCCGCCACCTGGATGGAACCGTTCTCGTCCAGATCTGCCTCACCCAGCTGGGTGGAAGGCATATTCTCGGTGTTGCCGCCTGCGCTGAACAGCGCCTTGGAGGCGTCCAGTGCCTTCTGCGCCTCCTCCTCACCGTGTACCATCGCGGTCAACTCGAAGGCCAGCTTCTCTTTAGCGACGTTGAGCTGCGCGCCCTCCCAGCTTTCCATCGCCTCGATCTCCTCGATCGGGATGAAGGTCAGCATCTTCAGGCACTTGATGACGTCCGCGTCGTCGACGTTTCTCCAGTACTGGAAGAACTCGTACGGGGTGGTCTTGTTGGCGTCCAGCCAGACCGCGTTGCCAGCGGTCTTGCCCATCTTCTTGCCCTGCGAATCGGTGAGCAGGGTGATGGTCATGGCGTAGGCGTCCTTGCCCAGCTTGCGGCGGATCAGCTCGGTGCCGCCCAGCATGTTGCTCC
>ENA-OPAO01002265-OPAO01002265.1-human-gut-metagenome-genome-assembly--contig:-NODE-2265-length-11587-cov-3.065383_pt1 | contig 11587 bp, 10 predicted proteins | sample MGYA00241054_ERZ501424 | MGnify/ENA primary metagenome ERZ501424 (study PRJEB25962, sample SAMEA2042623) | human gut metagenome | biome: human gut; feature: human-associated habitat; material: faeces...
CACGCTGAAGCCCTGCTTTTTCAGACCGGCCGCCAGAATGCCGGTCGTTGTGGTTTTTGCAACGCCGCCTTTCTGGTTGGCCAGTGCAAATATCGCTGACATGTTCTCCACCTCTTTCAACTTTGTAAAGTTATAACTGTTTAACGTTACTCTTATTATATACCTGTGCAGTTATAACGTCAAGACTGTGTAACTTTATAACGTTATTTCTTTCTATTGGTTCAGAGATTCATTCAAACCGTGTATTTTCTGCTCTTTTCTCTCCTTTTCTGTCAGGAAGATTGAGTAGTGAAGTTTCAATAAAGAAGTTTTAATAGGTAAGGATTTTAGTATATCAGCCTGTTTTGCATCTGCTCAAAAAGCATCTTGTCTTTCAGCATACTGCCTGTAAACAGAGTACCCTGTAAAATCAGGGTAATGGTATGGCAGACAAAGAAAAATGACGGTCTTTCTGCCGTCATCGGTGTTTGGGGATGGAAATATGATTTTCCGAGCACGACCAAAAGCCATGAGGTCAATCATGGCTTAAAAGGTTATTCGGTTTCCTGCGAATGGCGTTTTGCTTTTACGCGCTTGAGCCACTCCAGTTCCCAGTCGGCCAGCGGCTGCTCGGATGTGCCGGTGCTGACCGGCTCGGCCTGCGAAGGCTGCAGCAGCTTCTGATGGTAGGTATACAGGGAAGTCTGTAAGTATGCAACCGGGTTTTCAATGCGGCCGAAGTCGATCGTGACGCTGTTCAGAAAGCGTTCCATGCTTTCCTGAGAAATACGGCGGGAGACCTGCTCGCGGCTGTCCTGCGGGACCGCAGCGCCCTTGATGAACAGCTTGTCTGCGTACTTGATGTTGCAGACTGCCGTTACGACCGTTCCGGTCAGCTCGCTGCCGAACTGACGGCGGAGCGCGTCGGCGTTGATCTGCTGCTCGATCTGCCTGCGCAGCCTGCGGCGGACGGCACGCGGCTTGTCCTTTTTGTTAACACACACGTTTTTACGGATGCGGGAAACCTGCGTTTTGATCTTCGCAAGGAAGCCGTCGATCGTGGCTACGGTGGAGACAGAGCCGTCAACGTGGTAGTTGGTCAGGTACGGCGTTTCCAGATCGGGTGTTTCGCAGAGCTTATATTCGTAGGTCCAGTGATTCTCCTGACCGGAAGGGAAACGGTGCTGCTTGAGCAGACCGGAAATCTTGAAGCGCTTCCAGAGCGTCGAGAAATGTTTCACTTTCTCCATGCAGAACGCGCGGATTCCCTCGGGACGGAGAACGAAGTCGGGAATCTTCATCAGATGGCTGACGAGGGCGAACAGTCCCTTGCTGGCAAGGGAAATGGTCTTGTCGCGCAGGACCGAGGTGGAAATGTTGGTGTAGTCGCGCTGTGCACCGGAAATGCAGGCAACATCACCGTTCGGGCGGTCAATGGACGGGGAATAGACGTAGTCCACCGGCTCGGACGGGTGCTGCATCAGGTTATAGACATGACAGAACGCACCATTTTCCGACTGGGAGAAATAGTGCTGCAGGTATCCCTTTTGCTTGAGCTCCTTCCACGCCGCATTCAGCAGGTAGGCGCTGTCCGAGCAGGCATAGCCGAGACGGCGCTTGCTGAGCGCGAAATCCGGCAGGCCGACAAAAGACTTGATGACGGCAAACAGACCCTTGGCCTCGAGAGAAAGCGTTCTGTCGCGCAGAACTTCGTTATAGATTGTCGTGTAGCCGGCTGCGGACATTGCTTTCCCTCCTTTCCGATGGTCGATTTTTGCAGAAGAAACAAAAAATCGTCTGATGCTCTCACACCAGACGATTGAAAAACCATGTCTAAATTCGTATCAAAAATCGAAGATTCGTAATGTTGCACAAGTAAAATGTGCTGTGTTAAGCAGAAAAATTGATTTTTGTCGAAAAACGCGCGTCTTATTGACATAACCGCTTGTTGAATGTATAATGATTATACAGTAAGCGGTATGCGCCATTTGGCGCGTTACTGGTCTCAGGTGAGTGAGATCTTACCGCCCGCTGGTGTTGGAAGCACCAAGTGGCGGATACCGTTTATAAAAGAGCTGATGCTTGCAGGCATTGGCTCTTTTGTTTTTCCTGTAATTAAGAATACCATGGAAAATAAGGAATGTCAATCTTAATCAGGTGAAGTTGAAAAATACTCGGAAGAGTTGGTTTTTTTTTAGAATGAATCCGGGTTTTCCGGATATACTTGCAATGCCGCCTGATATGCGGTATAATATCAGTAAACGAATGATGAGATTGCTCACTGAGCACACGAAAAGCCCCGGAGGTCACGACTCCGGGGCTTTTCTATTCTGTTTTGGAGCAGGTGGCTTAGACCTGAGGCTGGCTACCAGTTACATCTTGCCGTCCAGCCATTTGCAAATGCAGTATGCTGCTACGCTTGCCAGAACGGAGATTAAAAACGATGAGATAACGCTCACTAAGTCCCCACTTTTGCTAACTGTATAGGGGAGCCTGTACCGTATAACATGGAGGTCGGATTGCAGCAAGGAAAGCCGGATTTTGAACTTCTCAGACTAAAAATTACTGCCTGGGATATATTCGCGGCGCTTGATCCATGCCGCGCAAACGGTCTCTTTATTATCTGCGGCTGCTCACAGCCGACCGGCATTTCCTCGATCAGCCGCCTTGATGGGTCGATATGCAGGACTTTTTTGTTATGTAAAGTTATAACGTTAAAAAGCTATGACGTTATAACGCTATAACGTTAGATTGCGATGTATTTCTATTTTGGCATATATTATACTTGACGATTCTAAATGTATTCTTATACATTGAATTAAGCAAAGAAGTAGTAGAATGGCTTTACAGGCACTCAAGAAAAGGGAGTCTTTTTCGGATAAAGCCTATCATATGCTGCGCGAAGCGATTCTGACCGGAGAACTTAAGCCGGGCGAACAGCTTACCGAAGAAGCGCTTTCCGCACAGCTTGGCATCAGCCGCACACAGTCTATCGAGCATTTCCCATTTGCGCTGTTCTTCACTTTTTCGATGGCCCTGTCCCGCGACAAACGAGATGTTTTCTTTGCTTGCCTTCAGGTATTCCTGCAGATCCTTCAGCTTGTGCAGTCCGGTGGCTTTTTCCACCCTCTCCTGTACTGCCTGCAACTGCTTTTCCCCTTCCAGAAGCCACATAAAGTCTATTCGATACCGGCACGATTCTTCCGGCTTCCGGCTGGAATAGATCCCACATTGATATCCGTACACCATTACCTTGAACAGCACTCGTGGATCGACCTTCGATTTCCGTCCTTTCGGCGAATAGGCCCGATACATAAATCTGTTCTGTGCCGCAGAAAATAGGACTGCACCGATTGCGCGGTCAAAGCTGATATGCTACAATGATATTACTAAAAAACGTGCACGGCACAAAAAATAGGAGTGATCGCATGGAGATCCAGCGAGAGGCATATCTGAACCAACTGATCGAGCGCAGGGACAACGGCATGATCAAGATTGTCACCGGCATACGGCGCTGCGGAAAATCCTATCTGCTGTTCACCATATTCAAACGGTATCTGCTTGAAAGCGGCGTTCCGGAGGATCATATTATCGAGATCGCTTTGGACGGCATCGAGAACGAGGAGCTGCGCGACCCCAAGGTATGCTTCCGCTATATTACGGATGCCATGCGCGGCGACGGGCCGTATTATCTTCTGCTCGATGAAGTGCAGTTCATGCCCCGGTTTGAGGAAGTTCTGAACAGCTTGCTGCGCATGAGCAATATCGACGTCTATGTGACCGGCAGCAACTCCAAGTTCCTTTCCAGCGACATCGTGACCGAATTTCGCGGCCGCGGTGACGAGATACGCATTCATCCGCTGTCGTTTGCAGAGTTCTATTCGGTCTGGGACGGCGACTTTGACGATGCCTGGGACGAATATATGCTCTACGGCGGTCTGCCGCAGATCGTAAATTTTCAGAACGAACGCCAGAAGGCAGACTATCTGAAAAACATTTTTGCTAACGTCTATCTGAAGGATGTAATCGAGCGCAACCGCATTCAGAACGATGCGGAGATCAACATTCTGGTTGACGTTCTGGCATCTGCGATCGGCGCGCCGACCAACCCGTCTAAAATCGCGAACACCTTTGCAAGCGAGCGCCAGATGAGCTACACCAACAAGACCATTTCACAGCACATTGATTTTCTGGCAGATGCTTTTCTGATCGAGAAGGCGCAGCGCTATGACATCAAAGGGCGCAAGTATATCGGTGCCAATCTCAAATATTACTTCACCGACCTCGGTTTGCGCAACGCCCGGCTGAATTTCCGGCAGCAAGAGCCGACTCATATCATGGAGAACATCGTATATAATGAGCTGTGCATTCGCGGTTATCATGTCGATGTGGGCATCGTTGAGGCGTTCGGCAAGGACAGCAGCGGCAAGCGCCTGCGCAAGCAGCTCGAAGTCGATTTCGTCGTCAATCAGGCGAGTCAGCGATATTATATCCAGGTCGCCTACGATCTCACCTCGGAGGAGAAGCAGGCGCAGGAATTCAACTCGCTCCGCCATATCCCGGACTCGTTCAAGAAAATCGTCATCGTAAACGGCGTCCGCAAACCGTGGCGCAACGATGAAGGCTTCGTTATCATGGGCATGAAGTATTTTCTCCTAAACGCAGACAGTCTGGAGTTTTAAGGCAATACCGCATAATTGAAAATGAGCGATGCTGCCAAGGCGGACAAGCAAGCCGGACTGTCGTGTTTCTATCTGCGGAAGCTTACCAAAATGGTAGAGGCGCCGCTGTTTTTTATGTGTATTTTACGTTTTTATGTTCCGGTCGATCTGTTCGTATCGCTCTGCGGCAACGATCCTGCTGTGGTAAAGGTCAGCGGCGACACCATCAGATTCCGAATCCGCTGACCGTCCATAACTCCCTTGCAGAGCTTGCAAAGGCAGTCGGATTTGACATCAAAGCGCCGACCGTGCCCGCAGAGCAGGGAATCAGTGAGACAGAGGTCGCGGCGGTAGTCAGCAGCGCCTTATAAAAGATTGAAGAGTGGTGATTTTCTCCACTCTTTCTCTTTTGCGGGTATACAGAAAAAGAGTGGAAAGCGCTTCACTCTCCACTCTTAAATCTTCACTCTGTGAAATCAGTCCGCCCAGTACTTTGCAACATGTGCCTTGGTAACCTCAGCGGCCTTCTTGATATTCTCCTCGTTGGACAGCTTGTAGTAGTCCGGACGGAACACCTCCATGGTGCAAACGTCGCCTTCAAAGCCGATCTTCTTGAGGGTATCTGCGTAACGCTTGTGGTCGAGGCAGTCGCCCGGCTCGCCCGGCCACAGACGCTTCTCGTCGTTGTTGTAAGCAGCGCCGCACGGCATATTCTCCATGCCGTTCAGGTGCCATACGAAAATCTTCTTGCCGTCAGCCTTCTCGAGAGCCTCGAAAGAAGAAGCCATTGCATGGAAGTGGTACTGGTCGAGGGTGATGCCGACGAGCGGATGATCTACCTCAGTAACGATGTCGTAAGCGTACTCGAAGCGGTTGATGGACATGGTCGGTGCGCCGCAGAACTCGATGGACAGCTTGATGCCGTGCGGCTCAACCTTCTTTACCATCTCCTTGAGAACAGCAACAGCGTCCTCGCGGATCTCGTCAACGGTAGCCGGAACGGTCAGATCCATGGACGGAACGACAACGATCATCTTGCAGCCCAGCTTGTTGCAGTCTGCGATGATCTGGTCGAGCTTTGCCATAACGGCGTCCTTTTCCTCCTGGGTCTGCTTCATGTTGAAGAAGATCAGAGCGTTGTAGGACAGCATCTTCAGGTGATGCTTCGGGTCAGCAAACCATGCGCCGAGATCGTCGATGGTGTACTTGCCGGCAGCGATCTCGCGGTCGAGGCACTCGGACTGGATGTCGATGTAGTCAAAGCCGTACTTCTCGCACAGGTCGAGGTCTTCAAGTACGGAGTGGTTTTCGCAGAAACGGTTGCAGCCTTCGTTAAAACCGATTTTCATAGCAGTAACTCCTTTTAACGTATCAATTTCGCGTTGTAAAACGCGGTATAGTGGTTAAGGTGATATGCAAGGGCAGTAAAGCAGGAAGCTCTGCCACCCTTGCGAGTGAGTAGCAATGAATAGAAAATATGAGGTGGATTACTTCTTGTAGAAGTCCGGGGTGCCGCCGGTAACAACCTTCTCCGGCACACCGGAGGTCTGGGACTTAACCAGAGCGTCAGCGGTGATGGAAGCAACGTAGCCGTCCCAAGCAGAGGAGCCGCCGGTCTCACCCTTGAGTGCGTGGTCAACCCAGTCCTGAATCTCTACATCGTAAGAATCGATGAAGCGCAGGATCCAGTTGTCCTCGATCTTGGTGGAAACCTCGTTAGCGTAGCGAACGGTCGGGAAGGACGGGCACGGCAGGTTTACAACGCCGTTCTCACATACAACCTCGCAGTTGATGTCGTAGCCGAAGCCGCAGTTTACGTTAACCTCGAGCATGTTGATGATGCCGCCCTTGGTCTTCATGATCATGATCTGCGGGTCCTTCAGCGCGTTCTTAACCTTGCTGTTGGTCTTCGGCATGATGCACTGTCCCTCGTCCCACTCATCGTTTACGAGCCACGGCAGAACGTCGATCTCGTGGATTGCGGTATCGGTAACAGCCATTGCGGTGGTGTAGTCATCGGCAACGCCGTCTGCACGGTGGGTGCACTTGATCACCATCGGGGCACCGAACTTGCCGGAGTCGATCAGCTCCTTGACCTGACGGTAGCCGCGGTCGTAACGGCGCATGAAGCCAACCTGTACGAGGTGCTTGCCGCCTGCCATCTCGGCCTCAACGATCTCCTTGCCGTCAGCAGCGGTGTTAGCCAGCGGCTTCTCGGAGAATACCGGCTTGCCAGCCTTGATAGCTGCCAGAACCGGACCCTTGTGGAACTGACCCGGGGTGGTAACTACAACAGCGTTTACGTCCGGATCGTTGATTGCTTCGTTGAAATCGGTGTAAACCTTGGTGCCGGCGCCGGCGATCTCAGCGCCCTTCTTTGCACCTTCTTCAAATACGTCGCATACAGCAACGATGCGTGCATTGCGGATGCGGTTCTGGATACGCTCGATGTGCTCACGGCCGATCATGCCGCAGCCGATCAGTGCAATGTTCAGATTTTCCATGATAAAGCTCATCCTTTCAAAATATGCCGCTGTACGGCAGAGTTCAAGTCTAATGGATTATGTGCGAGTATTTCGGGAGCCGCAGCATTGCTGCGACCCCTGAAAACTCGGAAAGAGAAGAGAGATTGTGTGTGTCTGTTTTACGCGCGCTTTGCGTTCTTGCGCATGTCGAGTACAACCGAACCGACAATGATAACGCCCTTGACAATGTTGGTCATGTTATCGTCTACCTTCAGCATAACCAGACCGTTATTGATAACGCCAAGGATCAGGATACCTGCCAGAACACCGGATACACGGCAGATACCGCCGGTATGAGAGGTGCCGCCTACCGTTGCTGCCGCAATCGCATCCAGCTCGTAGTTCAAACCGGAGTTTGCCGGATCCGCAGAGCCTGCGCGGCCTGCCAGCAGCATACCAGCGATAGCAGCACACAGCGAGCACCAGATGTAAACCAGAATCAGGTTCTTCTCAACATTGATACCAGCTACGCGGGCCGCCTGATCGTTGCCGCCGATAGCATATACGTTCTTACCAAAGCGTGTCTGGGTCAGCAGGAATGCCGAGATTGCGAACATTACGAAAAAAACAACGATGATGATTGGGAATACGCCGCCAATACGGTACGCACCCAGGAAACGGAACTGCTCAGACAGGTTAGAAACCGGACGGTTCGTATACATTTTAGCACCTGCACGGCAAATCAACTGTGCACCGAGAGTAGCGATAAAAGGCGGGATTTTGGTATAAGCAATGATCGCGCCGTAGATTGCGCCAATGCCTGCACCAAGTGCCAGACCAATCAGGATAACCAACGGAGCTGGCAGAGTGCCCACACCCGGCAGAATGGCATTTGCATAGCCTTCTGGCTGCACGAGCGAAGCGGTGATGCACGCAACTAACGCAGCGGATGCGCCGATCGTCAGGTCGATACCTTTAGAAAGGATTGCGAACATAACGCCAAAGGCCATGATACCCTTGACTGCCTCACCGGAGAGCAGTGTCAGCAGGTTATCCACCGAGAAAAAGCTGGGCTGTGCGATACTCATAATGATGACCAACACGATCAATACCAGCCAGATTGAATTCTGGGACAAGAATTTCTTCGTATTAAATGTTTTCTGCATACCATGTACCTTCTTTCTTATTGTTCATCCGCAGCAGGCTGATATGGTATCTCGCTGGTTGCATATTTGAGAATCAGCTCACTCGAGAAGTCTTTGCGATCCAGGATAGCGGTCATAATGCCTTCGTGCATAACTACGATACGGTCGGACATACCCATGACCTCGGGCAGCTCACTCGAAATCATGATAATGGCCTTACCCTCACCGGCAAGCTTTGTGATAAGCGAATGAATCTCTGCCTTTGCACCAACATCAATACCGCGTGTCGGTTCGTCAACAATCAGAATATCCGGATTGGTCAGCAGCCAGCGCCCAACCAGCACCTTCTGCTGATTGCCGCCCGACAGATTCTGAATGGGCGTTTCGATAGACGGCGTTTTGGTGTTGAGTTTTTTAACGTATTCTTCGGTGTCTTCGCGCATTTTCTTATGATTCAGCGGGAATCCGTACTTTTTCAGGTTTGCCAGCACCGTATTATCCTGAATGCTCAGCAAGCCGACAATACCGTTGCCGCGCCGATCCTCTGTGAGCAGGCCAATCTTGTTGGCGATCGCATCCTCAGGAGACTTGATGTGCAGTTCCTGACCGTCTTTATAGATTTTGCCGCCTGTCATATGGCGCATGCCGAAGATTGCTTCCGCCGTCTCGGTGCGGCCCGCACCGACCAGACCCGCCATACCCAGAATTTCACCACGATGCAGTTCAAACGAAACATTTTTAACTGCGCGGCCGGCAGACAAATTTTCCACTTTAAGAATGGTTTCCCCGATCGGACACTCTACCTTGGGAAACATGTTGTTCACTTCGCGTCCAACCATCAACTGAATAACCTTGTCTACATTAAGGTTTTCCGCGCGATCCGTAGCGATGTATTCGCCGTCGCGATAAACCGTGATATCGTCCGAAATCCGGAAGATTTCGTCCATTTTGTGCGAGATATAAATGATAGCAACATTTTTTTCCTTGAGTTCTGCAATAATGCGAAACAAATGCTCGACCTCTGCATCGGTCAGCGAGGACGTAGGCTCGTCCATGATAACAATACGGCTGTCATAGGATACAGCCTTGGCAATCTCAACCATCTGCATCTTTGCAACGGTCAGGTTACCCATCTTCTCATCCGGATCAACGTCCAGATTCAGCTTGTTGAACAGCTCAATGCTGTCCTGCCGCATTTTTTTATGATCGATGATCAGTCCCTTGCGCGGTGCGCGTCCCAGCCACAGGTTTTCGCAAACGCTGCGCTCGGGAACCGGAGACAGCTCCTGATGGATCATGGAAATGCCGGAATTCAGTGCCTCAAGCGTATTTTTGAACTGGATCTCCTTGCCTTCAAATACAATCTTGCCGGATGTAGGCGGATGAATGCCGATTAGACATTTCATCAAGGTAGACTTGCCTGCGCCGTTTTCGCCCATCAGCGTATGAACGGTACCGGGCCGCACCTTGAGCTGTACGCCTTTCAGTGCGCGTACACCGGGGAATTCCTTGACAATATCGGTCATTTCGAGGATATATTCTTGGCTCACTGCTTTTCACCCCATTATCTTGTTTGATTTAGGAAAGGGACATCGTTTCAATGTCCCTTTCCTCCTGACTGTGTGCTTATTCGTAATCTGCTACATTGTCCGGGGTAACAGGTTCGAACGGTACCCAGCAAATATTGCCAGTCTCATCGGTTTCATAATTCGTACCATCGTTAATTGCCTTGCCCTCGATCAGATTAACTGCAGCCTTCACAGCGCCATAGCCCTGACCGTTGGCATCCTGGAATACGGTCATCGCGAGCGTACCATCCTTGATTGCCTGAATACCATCTACCGTTGCATCGATGCCAACGATCGGGATCGAAGTCGGATCCATGCCCTTAGCCTTCAGCGCCTCTACCGCACCAAGTGCCATCGCATCGTTGTTCGCGATGATGCAGTCAAATTCGGTGTTGCCCAGCAGCGGAGAAATCATGTCCATTGCGTTTGCACGGTCATAATCTGCAACCAGCGGAGCCGCCGCCTGCGTTGCCTTGATGCCATTGTCCTCCAATGCCTTCAGTACGGAAGCGGAGCGCTGTTCAGTATGTACCAGACCCAGCGTGCCCTGCAGCATCAGATACTTAATTTCGGTCTTGCCCTTATCCTTGAAGTAATTAGCCAAAAATTCACCCTGATAGTAACCGGAGGTGTTCTCATTGGAAACAACCGCTACGGACTTGCCTGCTTCCAGAACGCTGGTATCGGACGGTGCGCGGTTAACGAAAACAACCTTCATATCACCGGCAGCCTCGATGCACTGCTGTGCCGTTGCGGCATCTACCAGATTGATCAGCACTGCGTCATCGCCTGCATTTTTAGCAGATTCGATAAACTGGAGCATCTTGCCGGTATCGTTCTGTGCGTCCTGCGAAGCGAGCGTAACGCCAAGCTCATCAGCCGCCGACTTTGAGCCAGCTTCCAACGTGCTCAGGAACTCATCACGCAGCGACATAATCAGCGTCATGCTATAGCCATCGCCCGATGCCTTGTCTCCACCCTGTGCGTTGCCATTCGAACCAGAACTGCCGCCGCAGCCTGCCAGCATGGATGCCATCATTGCCGATGCAATCAATCCTGCGAAAATTCTTCTTTTCATTTGCTTTTACCTCATCTTTCTCAACTTTTTTCTTAGCCGTACACGTTCACATTTTGAAAAAAATGCGATTTACGCTTGCCTTGATTTAGTTTTACACTCTTTTTCGATGTACGTCAACCGGCTTTTTGAATTTTCACCAAACCGCACAGACGAATCTTGTGAAAACTGGTGATTCTGTCTGCACAAAATTGTGATTTTATAGGCTTTGCACGACGAAACGGGGGAATCGCTTATGCAAAACTACCCGCCTCAGATACAGGATCTGGCTGTTAATCCAATCTCACAATAACTCTGTAATTATTGCTGATTTCGCGTGTTTTACTTGTTTTACGGCGTTTACAGCAGATGTATTGTATGAAAATGTGAGCAAAACACGGAAAGTTCGGAAAAGAGTGCATTTTTGCGTGCACGGCGTGAATAAGCAGAATCCGTATACGTGCACAATATTGTGAATACCGCTTTATTCACTTTATATATAGACTTATTATGGGTATTATGTTATGCTTTAACTATAAAAACGGGAAAGTCCCGTTCTGACAGAGGTGATATCATATGGCAATTACCCTGAATCAAATTGCCGAGATTTGCGGTGTGTCCCGCGGTACAGTCGATCGGGCACTCCATAATAAAGGAAATGTTCGCCCTGCGGTGGCGGAGCGGATCAAGGCGGTAGCCACCGAATATGGCTAAA
>ENA-OPAO01002267-OPAO01002267.1-human-gut-metagenome-genome-assembly--contig:-NODE-2267-length-11582-cov-3.454498_pt1 | contig 11582 bp, 7 predicted proteins | sample MGYA00241054_ERZ501424 | MGnify/ENA primary metagenome ERZ501424 (study PRJEB25962, sample SAMEA2042623) | human gut metagenome | biome: human gut; feature: human-associated habitat; material: faeces...
CACCGGATTTTCCTTTATAAAAGGCAAGTTTATAAAGGTATGTAACAAGAGTATCCGTACGGCTTGCCGGGTCACCCTTGGTTATTGTCCAGATAATAGGGAATGAGTTGAATACATAAATGATATTCAGCACAGTACTTACGGTCAGGGAGGATTTTACCAGCGGAAGAGTGATCTTAAAGAGTTTCTGCCAGTAGTTTGCTCCGTCGACAGTGGCTGCTTCGTAGTAGGAATTATCAATGCTCTGCAGTCCGGAAAGTACGCAGAAAGTTACAAACGGTACGGTAACAAAGATACCTACAAAAATTTCCCATGCAAAATATGCCTGAGGAGTCGGAGTCCAGTTAACAGGACTGGAGATCAGACCGATCTTCATTAAAAGGGTGTTTAAGGCACCATAGTCTTTGTCAATGATGAATTTCCAGACACCTGCCTGAATGATCAGGGAAGTTGCCCATGGAAATACAACGATTGCACGGACCGCTTTACGGAAACGGAATTTGTTGTTAAGTACAAGTGCGAGGATAAAGCCGAATACAGTGGAGATCACAACAACGGCAACAGTCCATACAATTGTATTCTTAAGTACAAGTTTAAAGGTAGATCCTCTGAGGACTTTGGTAAAGTTGTCAAGTCCGCAGAAGCCTTTGATAAGGCCGGCCTTACTTACTTCACTCATAGAAGTACGGAAAACTTCAAAGATCGGAAAGAGGATAAAGACCGTCATAAGCAGGATGCTGGGGAGCAGCCAGAGATAAGGCTCTACTGCAGCAAAAGGTTTCTTTTTTTTCATGTTTTACACCACCAGACTAATTTAGTTCAGACACAAGCGGGAGCCGGTCACTAAAGTTCCGGCTCCCGGTTAAGTTGCATTCAGTTGAAAATATGTGATCAGCCTGCAATATCAGCCTGGAGATCATCGAGGAGTGTCTGCACATCATCGCCGAGAAGTGCGTTCTGCTCTACTTCGATAACACCCTGTTTTACATCTGCCCATTCTGTCTTTGTTGCCGGATAGAAGTTGCAGCTCTGAAGGATGTCGATCCAGGATGCAAATGTGTCATCGTCTTTTGCAAGAAGATCAGCAGCTGTCTGTGTGGTAGGAAGGAATCCTTCGTATACCATGTAATCTGCATAACGCTCATCATCATAGAAGAAGTCGAAGAATTTGGTGATAGCAGCTGTACGGGTATCCTGATCCTCAGCAGAATCGTCTTTGAATACTTCGAGACGGTCACAAACACCCATTGCTACGGATTCGCAGCCTTCGTTAGCCGGGATAGTAGTTACATCGTAGTTGATGTCATATCCGCCGTCGGAAAGGTAAGTAGGAATATTGTTTGGTCCGATCATCATGGCAACTTTACCTGCACCGAACATATCCTGAAGGTCATAACGTGTTTCGTTAGCAGGATCAGAGTTGGTGTAGCCATCGTTTACAAGACCGACTGCAAAATTCAGAGCTTCTACGTTCTTCTCACTGTTCAGAGCCCAGTCACCGTTTTCATCAACGAATCCGCCGCCATTGTTCCATGTGTAGTAGGAGAATGCAGCCTGACCTTCGTCAGTTGTCATATCAATACCCCATGGATAAACGTCATCACCGAATTTATCTTTGATCTTCTGTGCTGTTTCCTGAACTTCAGCCCATGTAGTAGGAACGGAAGCGCCTGCTTCATCAAGGATATCTTTATTATAGAAGAGAGCACGGCAGGATGCCAGGATCGGTAATGCGTATACAGTATCATCGATTGTGCTTGCTTCCCAGAATGCCGGGAAGAATTTTGCCTGGAGATCTTCAGAAGCATATTCTGTAGCAGGCATCAGCAGATCATCAGCCACATAATCTGCAAGAACATCGATGTTCAGAATATCAGGTGCATTGTTGTTTGCAACAAGTGTATTTACTTTTGTATAAAGATCATTCCAGGAAACAATTTCCACATTCAGATCGATATCAGGATTCTCTGCTTCAAAATCTTTCTCAAACTGAGTCCACCAGGTCTGAGTCTGAGTACCATACTGACTGATGATAACATCCAGAGTAGTTTTACTGTCTGCTGCAAGAACAGGCTGAGCCATTGATGCGGTCATTGCCAGTACCATAGCTAATGCGATTTTTCGTTTCATAGATAAGTCCTCCCTTTTGTTTGGTGAAACTGACAGAATCGTCAGTTTGGTTTCGTGGTTAGCACGAAGAATTTAGGTTGATTATATCGTTTATACCAGACAGTGTCAATAAAAATGTATAAAAAAGGCCCGAAATCACAAAAAAAATGATATATATTGCATAAAAATATGGAATGCCAGATTGCACAAACACAAGAATGCAGAAGTTCGGGTATATGGGATAAATAAAATCCTCACAAATATTCTGGTAATAGTAAAATCTGAGGGAGTTTTAGTAAAATCTGAGGGATACTTCTGGAATATATTGTGAAAAAAAAAGAATGATGATACAATGACATCGAAATAAAGCAGAACTAAAGCAAACGTCAGGAGGAGATAAATCATGGCAATTTTAGTAACAGGTGGAGCAGGTTTTATTGGAAGTCACACAGTGGTAGAGCTGCAGAATGCAGGATATGATGTGGTTGTTCTGGATAATTTAAGCAACTCCAGTGAAAAAAGCCTGGAACGAGTAGAAAAGATCACAGGTAAGCCGGTGAAGTTTTATAAAAAAGATATTCTGGATCGTGAAGGACTGAATGAAGTTTTTGAAAAGGAAGACATTGATTCCTGTATACATTTTGCTGGATTGAAAGCAGTCGGAGAGTCTGTTGTAAAACCTTGGGAATATTATGAGAATAATATTGCTGGTACACTTACTCTTGTAGATGTGATGAGAAAACACGGTGTCAAAAATATTATTTTCTCCTCTTCGGCAACTGTATATGGCGATCCGGCAATCATTCCGATCACAGAAGAATGCCCGAAAGGACAGTGCACCAATCCTTATGGCTGGACCAAATCCATGCTGGAACAGATTCTTACAGATATCCAGAAAGCAGATCCAGAATGGAATGTAGTACTTCTTCGTTACTTCAATCCGATTGGTGCTCATAAGAGTGGCCTTATCGGTGAGAATCCGAATGGTATTCCGAACAACCTGATGCCATATATCACACAGGTTGCAGTTGGTAAGCTGAAAGAGCTTGGAGTATTTGGTAATGATTATGATACACCGGATGGAACCGGAGTGAGAGATTACATTCATGTAGTTGACCTTGCAAAGGGGCATGTAAAAGCAGTTAAGAAACTGGAAGATAATTCCGGACTCAGTATTTACAATCTGGGAACAGGCAAAGGATACAGCGTCCTTGACATCGTTAAGAATTTTGAAGCTGCGACAGGAATCAAAATTCCTTACTCTATCAAACCACGTCGTGCAGGTGATGTTGCGACCTGTTATTCTGATGCGACCAAAGCAAAGAAAGAACTTGGCTGGGAAGCAGAGTACGATATCAAAGATATGTGTGCAGATTCCTGGAATTTCCAGCAGAAGAATCCGAACGGATACGAAGACTAAATCTCAGAAGCATATATATAAAGATCCCCGATACCATTACGGTAGCGGGGATTTTTTGGAATCTGATGAAAGTTGATTGAATTAATGATATATTTTTTCTTTTTCAAATTTTGGCTCGCAGGTCAGTTCAATGCCAAGTTTGCGGAACTCCCAGATATCAACAGAAGACAGCATGACAGAGGTATGCGCCTGGCAGCCACGAAGAGATGGTAACTGTTCCAGTGCCTTGCGTGCTTCCGGATTATTTGCTGCGCTGACGGAAAGTGCGATCAGTGTCTCGTCAGTATGAAGACGTGGGTTTTTGCTTCCGAGATACTGCGTCTTTAATTCCTGAATCGGTCGTATTGCTTCTGGTGAGATTACATGGTTCTCATGAGGAATACCAGCCAGCTCTTTCAATGCATTCAGAAGAAGGGCAGAGGAGGCACCGAGCAGTTCAGAAGTTTTGCCGAAGATCATACGTCCGTCAGTCAGCTCCAGAGCGGCAGCAGGACCTTCGGTTTCTTTTTCTTTCTGAAGGCTTGCCGGAACAACTTTACGGTCTTCCAGAGAGGCATGAGCCTGTTTCAGAAGCAGTTCGATCTTACGGATTTCTTCTTCTGTACCTGTACCGGTGAGAAGCGCTGCACAGCTCTTATAGTAGCGGCGGATAATCTCCTGGCGTGATGCTTCACAGCAGGCTTCATCATCTACGATACAGTTTCCGGCCATATTTACACCCATGTCAGTAGGTGATTTGTAAGGGCACTCGCCCATGATCTTTTCGAACATTGCCTGGAGAACCGGGAAAATCTCCACATCACGGTTATAGTTGACCGTTGTTTCACCGTAAGCTTCCAGATGGAACGGGTCGATCATATTGACATCATTCAGGTCAGCAGTTGCTGCTTCGTATGCTAGATTGACCGGATGTTTCAGCGGAATGTTCCAGATTGGGAATGTTTCAAATTTGGCATAACCGGCAGCTACTCCGCGTTTGTATTCGTGATACAGCTGGGAAAGACAGGTCGCCATTTTTCCGCTTCCCGGTCCTGGCGCAGTGATAACTACCAGCGGTCTTGTGGTCTCGATATATTCGTTCTTTCCATATCCTTCATCACTTACGATAAGAGGGATATTGCTTGGATATCCGGGAATACTGTAGTGGAAATACACTTTGATGCCGAGCTTTTCAAGACGTTTCTTGAAATGATCAGCACTTTCCTGACCGGCATAACGTGTAATGCATACACTGCCTACATAGAGACCACGTTCTGTAAAGGCATCGATCAGACGCAGAACATCTTCATCGTAAGTAATACCAAGGTCTCCTCGCATTTTGTTTTTGTCAATATCTGCAGCACTGATAACGATAACGATCTCTGCCTGATCGCTCAGCTGCATGAGCATACGTAGCTTACTGTCAGGTTCGAAGCCTGGAAGAACACGGGAAGCATGATAATCATCAAAAAGTTTTCCACCGAATTCTAGATAAAGTTTGTTGTCAAATTTGCTGATGCGGTCACGAATATGCTCGGACTGCATGGTCAGATACTTGTCATTATCAAATCCAATTTTCATTTATCGTTTTCCTTTCCCATCACATTTAGCCGGAACAAACTTCCGGCTATCACGTTGATAGTATACTACACTTACTGTTCACAGGCAAGTAATGTACTGCAAACAATCACAGTTTTTCAGTTGATTTATACAGGAAATATCTTTATAATAAAGAAGATAACAAGAGGAGGACAAGAATGAACAATCAGATGGACAATCGGCCGGATCGAAACCGTCCGAATCGAAACAATCCTGGCAATCAGGGACCGAATAAAAACCGCCAGTCTGTTCTGGCTTTTTTGATTTGTCTGCTGATTTCACTGGTATGCCTGAGCTTTGTAACAGATATGATGAGCGACAAGTCCAGTGAGATCACATATGATAAATTTATCGAAATGGTAGAGAAGGATCAGGTAAAAGAAGTTACTCTTCAGTCAGGTGTGCTGACTGTTGTACCTAAGATCCAGAAATCCTACTACCAGAAGGTAAGTTATAAAGTAAACCAGATGGAGGATGCAGACGCCCTTACAAAACGTCTGGAGGGAACGGATATCGTATTCCATTATGAGCAGCCGGATGCTATGGGAGAATTTGTTTCGACCATGATCAGTGTTCTACTGCCGACAGTAGTTCTGTTTTTTATGCTGATGTTTTTTATGCGGCGGATGAACAAAGGTGGAAACGGCATCATGGGTGTTGGTAAGAGCAGGGCAAAAGCTTATGTTCAAAAAGAAACCGGAGTGACATTTAAAGATGTTGCAGGACAGGAAGAAGCAAAAGAATCTTTGCAGGAAGTTGTGGATTTTCTGCATAATCCGGGGAAATACACTGCAATTGGTGCAAAACTTCCGAAAGGAGCGCTTCTTGTAGGACCTCCGGGAACAGGTAAGACACTTCTTGCCAAGGCAGTAGCAGGCGAGGCGAATGTACCGTTCTTTTCACTTTCTGGTTCAGAATTTGTAGAGATGTTTGTTGGTGTAGGTGCATCCCGAGTAAGGGACCTGTTTGAAGAAGCGAAGAAAAATGCACCATGTATCGTATTTATCGATGAGATCGATGCAATCGGTAAAAGCCGTGATTCACGTTACGGTGGAGGCAATGATGAACGTGAGCAGACACTGAATCAGCTGCTTGCGGAAATGGATGGATTTGATACTTCAAAAGGTCTTCTGATCCTCGCGGCAACCAATCGTCCGGAAGTACTGGATCCGGCACTTCTGCGTCCTGGCCGTTTTGACAGACGTATCATTGTTGATCGCCCGGATCTGAAAGGACGTGTGGAAATTCTCAAAGTCCATGCCAAAAACGTCATGCTGGATGAAACGGTCAATCTGGAAGCAATTGCGCTTGCTACATCAGGGGCTGTGGGATCGGATCTTGCCAATATGATCAATGAAGCTGCAATCCTTGCTGTCAAAAATGGCCGCAGAGCTGTTTCGCAGAAAGATCTTCAGGAATCTGTTGAAGTTGTACTTGTTGGTAAAGAGAAGAAAGATCGTATCTTAAGCCCGCAGGAAAGAAAAATAGTTTCCTATCATGAAGTTGGCCATGCGCTTGTCAATGCATTACAGAAAGATGCAGAACCTGTGCAGAAAATAACGATCGTGCCGAGAACTATGGGAGCACTTGGTTATGTTATGCAGGTACCTGAGGAAGAAAAATATCTTAATACCCAGAAAGAACTGGAAGCAATGCTGGTCGGATATCTGGGCGGACGTGCAGCAGAAGAAATTGTGTTTGATACGGTCACTACCGGTGCTGCCAATGATATTGAACAGGCAACTAAAGTCGCACGGGCAATGATCACACAGTATGGTATGTCTCAGAAATTTGGACTGATGGGACTGGCATCTCAGGAAAATCAGTATTTGTCAGGACGTGCGGTGCTGAACTGTGGTGATGATACTGCAACAGAGATTGATCATGAGGTTATGCAGCTTCTGCATTATTCTTACGAAGAAGCCAAGAGACTTCTGAATGAGCACAGAGAGGCACTGGATAAGATTGCCGGATATCTCATCAGCAGAGAGACGATCACTGGTAAGGAATTTATGAAGATCTTCCGTGCGGTTGAGAAAGGACTGGAGATTCCGGAGAATCTGGATGACCTTCCGGATGAAGTACAGACGACTGCCGACAGGACAGCAGTGGAAAATACAGAAGGGTTGACAGCGGAAGAAACACAGGCAGAACCTGTACATGAAATTGCAGCTGTTGATGTGACTGAAACAGACAACAACGAATCTGATTCTGAGGAGTAATATGTTTCAGATTGAAGAAGAACTAAAAAAACTTCCCGCGAAACCGGGTGTCTATCTGATGCACGATGAACGGGATGAGATCATTTATGTAGGAAAAGCGATCAGCCTTAAAAACCGTGTGCGGCAGTATTTTCAGAGTAGCCGTAACAAAGGTGCCAAGATTGAGCAGATGGTCACCCACATAGCCAGATTTGAATATATCATTACAGATTCTGAACTGGAGGCCCTGGTCCTTGAAAGCAATCTGATCAAGGAACATCGACCGAAATACAATACCATGCTGAAAGATGACAAGAGTTACCCGTTTATTAAGGTGACTGTTCAGGAGGCTTATCCAAGGGTATTGTTCGCCAGAAGAATGAAAAAAGACAAGAACCGTTATTTTGGTCCATATACCAGTGGTGGCGCTGTAAAAGATGTCATAGAACTGGTACGTAAATTGTATCAGGTACGTTCCTGTAATCGGAACCTTCCGAGAGACTGTGGAAAGGACCGTCCATGCCTGTATTATCACATGAAACAGTGCATGGGCCCGTGTACCGGCCATGCGGATCAGCGTGCCTATAAAGAAAATATCCAGAAGGTCATTCGTTTTCTAAACGGAGATTTTCAGGAAACGATCGATCAACTCACTGAAAAAATGCAGAAAGCATCTGAAGAAATGCGCTTTGAGGATGCTGCAGAAGCTCGAGATCTGATACGAAGTATCCAGAAGATCGGCGAGCGGCAGAAGATTACAGCATATGGAGAAGAAGACAGAGATATCATAGCGTGTGATATGGATGAAAGCCTTGATCTGCGAGAACAGGATGCAGTTGTTCAGGTGTTTTTTATGCGTGATGGCAAGCTGATTGGAAGGGATCATTTTTATCTGAGAGTGGCCAGAGGAGATACCCGGTCACAAGTATTGTCCAGTTTTGTAAAGCAGTTTTATGCCGGTACACCATTTATTCCGGGAGAGATTACACTGCAGACAGAGATAGAAGATGCGGATGTTATTGAGGAATGGCTGACATCCAGAAGAAAACAGAAAGTTCGTATTGTTGTGCCCAAAAAAGGAACCAAGGAAAAGCTTGTTGAACTTGCATGGGAGAATGCGCGAATGGTTCTGGAGAAGGACCGTGAGCGTATTCGAAGGGAAGAAGGCAGAACGATCGGAGCGGTTCATGAAGTGGAAGATTGGCTTGGGCTTAAAGGTCTTAATCGAATGGAAGCTTTTGATATCTCTAATATCAGTGGATTTGAGTCCGTAGGTTCCATGGTTGTTTATGAGAAAGGAAAGCCAAAGCGCAGCGATTACCGTAAGTTTCGCATTAAATCTGTGCAGGGCCCGAACGATTATGCCAGTATGGAAGAGGTTTTGACAAGGCGGTTTACACATGAAAGCAACGGAGAATTTGACAGCTTTTCCAGAATGCCGGATCTGCTTCTGATGGATGGTGGAAGAGGCCAGGTAAATATAGCACTGGGTGTTCTTGATAAACTTGGAATACGGATCCCGGTCTGTGGTATGGTAAAAGATGATCATCATCGAACGAGAGGACTTTATTTTGATAATATTGAAATACCAATCGACACCAACAGTGAAGGATTTCGCCTGATCACAAGAATACAGGATGAGGCTCACCGTTTCGCAATAGAATATCATCGATCGCTTCGAAGTAAAGAACAGGTTCATTCTGTTCTGGATGATATTCCGGGAATCGGCGAACGGAGACGAAAAGCTCTGATGCGACGTTACCGTTCGATAGAAGGAATCCGTGATGCAACGGTAGAAGAACTTGCAGAGACGGAGTCAATGAATATAGGAAGTGCAAAACAGGTGTATGAATTTTTTCACCCGAATAAATAAACATTAAAGGAGAACACATTATGAAAGGTGTATTGATGACAAAGATGGTACAGGAGCTTAACCTTACAAATCTGACTCCTGAAATTGATCTGTCCGAGATGCGGATCATGACGGCGGAAATCAACCGTCCGGCACTGCAGCTGACTGGTTATCTGGAGCATTTTGCAAATGAACGTGTTCAGATCATTGGTTATGTAGAGTACACATATCTGATGCAGCTCAGTGATGAAAAGAGAATGATGAAATATGAACGTTTTATTTCAAGTAAGATTCCATGCGTTATCTTCAGTACGATGACCAAGCCCTCACAGGACATGATCGATATGGCAATCAAATACAATGTGCCGACATTTGTTACAGAGAGAACCACTTCCAGTCTGATGGCAGAGATTATCCGCTGGCTTGGTGTTCAGCTGGCTCCATGTATTTCCATTCATGGTGTGCTTGTAGATGTTTATGGCGAAGGAATTCTGATCACAGGAGAGAGCGGTATTGGTAAGAGTGAAGCTGCACTGGAGCTGATCAAACGAGGACATCGTCTTGTAAGCGATGATGTTGTAGAGCTGCGTAAAGTCAGTGATGTCACTCTGGTAGGCTCGGCGCCGGATATTACCCGTCATTTTATCGAACTTCGCGGCATTGGTATTATTGATGTCAAGACACTGTTTGGTGTAGAAAGTGTTAAAGATACGCAGTCTGTTGATCTTGTCATCAAACTTGAAGAGTGGGACCGCGATAAAGAATATGATCGTCTCGGACTTCATGAAGAATATACAGAGTATCTTGGAAACAAGATTGTCTGCCATTCTCTGCCGATCAGACCAGGACGTAATCTGGCGGTTATTGTAGAATCAGCGGCTGTCAACCACCGACAGAAGAAGATGGGATACAATGCGGCAGAAGAACTGTACAAACGTGTACAGGCTAATATTGCACGTAAGCGTGAAAGCTGATAAAATATTTTTTTATAAAAACAAAAACGACTGGCAAACAGGGAAAGGTGGATGAAAATGGGTTCATATTGTTTTGGGATTGATGTAGGGGGGACAACCGTAAAATGCGGTCTTTTCCAGACAGACGGTAATCTTGTTGACAAATGGGAGATTCCAACAAGAACAGAAAATAAAGGCGAAAACATTCTTCCGGATGTGGCAAAGGCTATTCAAGACAAAATGGCAGAAAAAGGTATTGAGAAAGCTGATGTGGAAGGCGTTGGAATCGGAATTCCGGGACCGATCAATTCTAAAGGGGAAGCTGCATGTGCGGTAAATCTTTACTGGGGATTTACACCGGTAGCACAGATCCTTCATGATCTGACAGGACTTAAAGCATGTGCAGGAAATGATGCCAATGTTGCTGCTCTGGGAGAAGCGTGGAAAGGTGCAGCTGCCGGCTCTGATAATGTTATCATGGTGACACTTGGTACAGGTGTGGGTGGCGGAATCATTGTAGATGGCAAAATCGTTGCCGGAACACATGGTGCCGGTGGTGAAATCGGCCATGTGCTGGTTGTACGTGGCGAAGCAGAAAAATGTAACTGCGGCAATCATGGATGTCTGGAACAGTATGCATCTGCTACCGGAATCGTACGTGTGGCAGGAAGAATGCTTGCTGCATCTGAAGAAGACAGTACTCTTCGCGGACTCCAGAACATCACAGCAAAAGATGTCCTTGATGCATTCAAGGAAGGTGATGCACTTGCAGTGCGTATCATGGAATATGTAGGAGATCTTCTTGGTGGAGCACTTGCTGGTTTTGCAGCAGTTGTTGATCCGGAAGCAATCGTAATCGGTGGAGGGGTATCCAAGGCCGGACAGCCACTGATTGACTGCATTCAGAAATATTATATGAAATATGCATTTCCATCCTGCAAAGATACACAGATTGTTCTTGCAACACTTGGAAATGACGCTGGGATCTGCGGCGCAGCTAAAATGGTTCTTTAAGAATAACATTCTGAGAATAAAAGATCGTAAAATAAGAGATAAATACATAGAAGAAGCTTTCTATAAAAGGGAAGCTTCTTTTTTAATGTCAAAAATGTGAAGTTTTTATTTAGGGCTTTATTTACGAATTCTTATTTGTTATAATAAAACGGACTATTAAGGAGGAAAACCATGAATTACGGAAAAAAATCAGTCTCAAAGAAGCGAAATTCGCTGATTTCCCGTACTGCCATGATGGGAAAAAGAGCGCATGTTTCGTTGATCAGAGTCCTGTTTGTTGCTTTGATCACAATTTGCGTGGTTATAGGATGTACAGGAATCGGGGCTTTTCGAGGAATAATAGACAATGCACCGGATGCGAATGATATTGATATATCACCTCTGGGATATGCGACTTTTTTGTACGACGGGGACGGCAATCAGCTTCGTAAACTGACAGCACCAAGTTCCAACCG
>ENA-OPAO01002269-OPAO01002269.1-human-gut-metagenome-genome-assembly--contig:-NODE-2269-length-11580-cov-6.257093_pt1 | contig 11580 bp, 7 predicted proteins | sample MGYA00241054_ERZ501424 | MGnify/ENA primary metagenome ERZ501424 (study PRJEB25962, sample SAMEA2042623) | human gut metagenome | biome: human gut; feature: human-associated habitat; material: faeces...
GATATCGACTACAAGGACAGCGTGTCGAAGCAAAACTCCATTTGCAGCAAGTACACCGTCTGCCTTGCAAACCCGCCGTTCAAGGGCACCGTGGATGCCGAGAGCATCAATGACGACCTGAAGGCCGTCACCAACACCAAAAAGACGGAACTTCTGTTCCTTGCGCTCTTCCTGCGAATGCTCAAAACCGGCGGACGCTGCGCCTGCATCGTGCCGGACGGCGTGCTGTTCGGTTCCAGCAAGGCGCACCAGAGCATCCGAAAAGAACTCATTGAAAACCACCAGCTGCGGGCGGTCATCTCCATGCCCTCCGGCGTGTTCAAGCCCTACGCAGGCGTGTCTACGGCGGTGCTGGTGTTTACCAAGACCGGCGCGGGCGGCACCGATAAGGTGTGGTTCTACGATATGAAAGCCGACGGCCTCTCGCTGGACGACAAGCGCACCGAGGTGAAGGAGAACGACATCCCGGACATCATCGCCCGGTTTCAGAACCTCGACGCCGAAACCGACCGCAAGCGCACCGAGCAGAGTTTCTTTGTGCCCAAAGAAGAAATTGCCGCCAATGGGTACGATTTGTCCATCAATAAGTACAAAGAGACCGAGTATGTGCCGGTGGAGTATCCCTCGACTACGGAGATCCTTGCCGACCTGCATGAGCTGGAAATGGAGATCACCAAGGGTCTGGCAGAGTTGGAGGAGATGGTATGATGGCGAAGTTGGGAGATATTGCAACATACATAAATGGATATGCCTTCAAACCACAAGATTGGTCGGACGAAGGTATTCCAATTATTCGGATTCAGGACCTGACCGGAAATTCATATCAGGCAAACCGTTATAATGGTGAATACGCATCCAAATATGAAGTAAACGATGGAGATGTTTTGATTTCATGGTCTGCCAGTCTTGGCGTATACATTTGGCATGGAGAAAAGGCGGTATTAAATCAGCATATTTTCAAGGTCGTTTTTGATAAAGAAAGAATCTCAAAAGATTTTTTCGTACATCAGGTAGGTTTGATTCTGGAAAACGCTGCATCCGATGCACATGGCGCAACAATGAAGCATTTGACCAAGCCCGTTTTTGACGCGCTGCCATTTTACTTGCCACCGTATGAAAAGCAGTGCGAAATTGCAGAAGTCCTTGATAAAGTAACGAGTTTGATTTCTCTCCGCAAGCAGCAGCTTGCTAAACTGGACGAGCTGGTAAAGGCACGGTTTGTGGAGATGTTTGGTGACTCAGTAGCCAATACCAAGAATTTTCCTTCAACGACACTTGAAACAGTTATGACTGTTTTCCCGCAGAATGGGTTATATAAGCCCCAGACGGATTATGTTCAAGATGATACTGGAATTCCAATTTTACGAATTGATGCTTTTTATAACGGAAAAGTAACAAATTGGAATACACTTAAAAGATTGATTTGCTCAGAAACTGAAATCGACCGATACTTACTAAAGGAAAACGATATTGTAATCAACAGGGTGAATAGTATAGAGTATCTCGGAAAATGTGCTCATATTGTTGGACTAAAAGAAAAAACTGTTTTTGAGTCTAATATGATGCGATTTCACATGGATGAGAAAAAAGTGAACGCTGTTTATGTTACAGAAGTGCTTTGTACCGAAGATATTTATAGGCAAATTCTACGACGTGCAAAAAAATCTGTTAATCAAGCAAGTATAAATCAAGAAGATGTAAAAAGTCTTGAAATTCTCGTTCCACCACTTTCTCTTCAAAATCAGTTTGCCGCCTTTGTGGAGCGTGTAGACCAGCAGAAGCAGACCGTACAGCAGAGCCTTGAAAAGCTGGAACTGATGAAAAAGGCACTGATGCAGGAATATTTTGGGTAAAAGGGTGTGCAGCAGCGGATTTTAGCGGTATAATAACGTTAAACAGAACATTTTACTATGAAAGGAGCATACGATGATGACTTTTGAAGAAGAAAGAGACTATAATAATGCAAAGATTGATGCAATCAAGGCAAAGAACTCGATTCAAAAGCTGAAACCTGAGCTTCGGGAGCAATTGCTGAAAGAACTGGTTGGAGCGGAAGCGTATGCTTCAGTGTGGGAGATTTTTCAACAAATGAACAATATCCAGAGGTAAGGCTATGGAACATTTTATTACAAGCATCCACATCAATGAAGTCCGGCATCTGAAAAACATTGAGATCAAGTTGAGCCCTGAAAAGCGCCAGCATCTTATCCTGACCGGTAAAAATGGCTCCGGTAAAACTTCGGTATTGCAGGCGATGAAAGATTATCTGCAGGCAATCGATGATGGGGTCTATCAGAAATTGTGTATTCGGAGATCCTATAAATCGAATGATAAGTTTTCTGAACTTGAAAAAATTGTTGCCGAAACATTTGCAAAGTATAATTCTGGAGTAGAAGTAGACGTTTCAAATGTAGTAGGCTTAGACCGTTTATATAGTCAGGGAGAATTTGTAACTGCTTACTTTCCGGCAGACAGAAAGACAGTGATTCATCGCGCAAAGGGAGTTCAAGATGTAAAACTAGAAAATCAATACAGTTTGGATGATACACCAGAAAATATTTTGCTGAAATATATGGTTCATCTCAAAACTCAACAGGCATATGCAAAGAATGAAAATGATTTAAGTGTCGAGAAGAAAATCGCGGAATGGTTTTCCCGCTTCGAAAATGCGCTAAAAGTATTGTTGAGCGATGACAGCATCCGATTGATATATGACTATAAAAACTATAATTTTCTAATTGAACAGAAAGGTCGAAATCCATATAGTTTGGATGAACTTTCTGATGGCTATTCTGCAATCATCGGTATTGTCGCAGACCTAATCCTCCGTATGGACCGCAACTGGTTGCTGAAAGGCGAACTGAGCCAGTACGATGTGGAGGGCGTTGTGCTGATCGATGAATTGGAAACGCATCTGCATGTAGAGCTTCAGCGCAAAATTTTGCCTTTCCTGACGGAGTTCTTCCCGAGAATTCAATTTATTATTACAACACATTCGGCTTATATTCTCAATTCTATCAGCAATGCTTGTATTTACGATTTGGAAAAGCAAGTGCGGTTTGCTGATTTTTCAAGCTATTCAGCAGATGAGATTGCTGAGGGCTATTTTGACGCACCAAATTATTCTGCCACTATGCAGGATAAAATTCTTCGGTATCAGCATCTTGTTAAGCAGGAAGAGCTTTCCGATAGTGAAAAGGCCGAGCGTGCCCAATTGAGAATTGAATTGAAGACCGCGAACAAACTATTAGAAGAAGATATTTCCGATGAATTCAATCGAATTGAAGAAAAGAAGGATTCTAATGGTTAAGATTGAACGAACAAATGGAGAAAACGCCAAAATTGCAATAGCGTCTCTTGAAAAAGAAAAGCAGAAAAAGAACGGCAATTATAACGCCTCTGAAATTTTTGATGCAATAAATGAAATATTTCACGGAAAATGCTATTTGTGCGAACAACGGGGATTTTACCAAGTCGAGCATTTGATTCCACATAAAGGCAACAAAGATCTTGAATTTGAATGGAACAATTTGTTTTTAGCCTGTCCTCATTGTAATAATATAAAAAGAGACAAATACACTCCGATTCTGGATTGCTGTAAAGTGGATGTTGATCAAAAAATTGCGTTTCGAAAGCATGGATATTGGGGAACAGAAGAATATCTAGAGTTCACCGCACTATCTGATGATGCAGAAACGAAAATGACAGTTAAGTTATTAGAAGAGATTCATCATGGCTCTACGCCGCAAAAGCAAGCAGAAGCCAAAATACTTTATGTTAAGATTGTAAAATCCATGCGCACATTTAAAAACTATGTACTGGAATATGAAGCGGCTAAGGGGCAGACAAAACTGGATACGTTAGAATTAATAAAACTAGAGTTAAAGTCCACTTCCGAATTCACTGCTTTTAAGCGTTGGTTGATTCGAGATGCAAAGGAAAAATACCCGGAGTTGCAAAAATACTGCCAATAATTGTCCTACATAAAGGAGCGTGATTTTTATGCCCAACTTCTCCTATCTCTCCACCCGACCCGAATATTCCCTCTTCGCTAATTCTGCCATCGAGGCCGAGAAAGTGTTCTCCACCTCCCCGGCGATGTGCGCGGTGGGGTGTCGGAAGGCGTTGGAGCTGGCGGTGAAGTGGGTATATGCGGCAGATAAGACCATCACGATGCCCTACAAGGACAATCTGCAATCCCTGCTGCACGAGCCGAGTTTCCGGTTCGCGGTGGACCGGGATGTGTGGAGCGTGCTGCCCAGCATCGTGAAGGCGGGCAATCTGGCGGTACATACGGGGCATAGTGTGTCGGCGGCGGATGCAGTGTTCAGCCTGCGGGGGCTGTTCGACTTCATCCAGTGGGTGGATTACTGCTACGGCACAGACTATGTGGAGCGCTCCTTTGATGAAACAGCCATCCCCGGCGAAAAGGTAGCACTGGACGAAAAGAAGATCCGGGAACAGGAAAGCCTGCTTACCCAGAAAGATGCCGAGTTGGAAGCCTTGCGCAAGCAGGTGGAGAGTCTTTCGGCGGCATACACGGCCAGCAAACAGCAGAACCAGCAGAGCCGCAGTTTTACCGCCGCAGACCTGACCGAGGCCGAAACGCGGCGGAAGATCATCGACATCGACCTCAAGGCCATGGGCTGGAAATTCACCGGGCCGGACGCCGATGTGCGCACCGAGTACGAAGTGGACAACATGAACGGCGTGCTGGGGCAGAAGGGCTATGCGGACTATGTGCTGATGGGCAAGGACGGCTTGCCGCTGGCGGTCATTGAAGCCAAGCGCAGCACCAAAGACCCCAACATCGGGCGCAAGCAGGCTCAGCTTTATGCAGACTGTCTGGAACAGAAGTTTGGCCGCCGTCCGATGCTGTTTACCACCAACGGCTACACCACCTATTTCTGGGATGAGCAGAGCGGCCCGCAGCGTGCCGTGAGCGGGGTGTTCTGCAAGGACGACTTGCAGAAACTGATGAACCGCCGCACAGAGAAAAAGCCACTGGACACCATCGAAATTGACGATAAAATCACCGACCGCTACTACCAGAAAAACGCCATCCGGGCAGTCTGCGCCCATATTACGCAGGGCTTCCGGCGCAATCTGCTGGTCATGGCTACTGGCACGGGCAAGACCCGCACCGCATCCAGCCTGACCGATGTGCTGAGCCGCGGCGGTCATGTAACCAACGTGCTCTTTCTGGCGGACCGCACTGCGCTGGTCAAGCAGGCAAAGGACGACTTCAAGAAGTATCTGCCCGACCAGTCGCTGTGCAACCTGTGCTCCTCTAAGGACGATAAGGCCGCGCGCATCGTGTTTTCCACCTATCCCACCATGCTCAACGCCATCGACAACGCCAAGACCAAGGACGGCGTGCCGCTGTTTTCCCCTGCGCATTTTGACCTCATCATCGTGGACGAGAGCCACCGCAGCATTTTCAAGAAATACCGCGCCATTTTTGATTATTTCGATGCGGTTCTGGTTGGCTTGACCGCCACCCCGAAAACCGATGTAGACCGCAACACCTACGACTTTTTCGAGATGGAACACGGCATCCCCACCTACGCCTACGATTACGACACGGCGGTCTACACCGACCATGTGCTGGTGCCTTACTACAACTACGAGGTCAAGACGAAATTCACAGAAGAGGGCATCCACTACGACCAGCTTTCACCGGAGGATAAGGCCCGCTACGAGGACGATTTTGCCGAGGACGACACCCTGCCCACCTTCATCCCATCCGAAAAGCTGAACAAGTTCATCTTCAACGCCAACACCGTGGACACGGTGCTGCAAGACCTGATGGAACGCGGCATCCAGACGGCAGGTGGCGACCGCATCGGCAAAACCATCATCTTTGCCCAGAACAAGCGCCACGCGGAGTTTATCCGGGAACGCTTTGGCAAGCTCTACCCGCAGCTGGAGACCCAGTACCCGGGATTCATCCAGCGGGTAGTCTGCGACGACGCCTATGCACAGTCCATTATTGACGACTTCAAACAGCCGGATAAGCCGCCTTTTATTGCGGTCTCGGTGGATATGATGGACACGGGCATCGATGTGCCGGAGTGCGTGAATCTGGTGTTCTTCAAAAAAGTACGCAGCAAAACGAAGTTCTGGCAGATGATCGGCCGTGGTACACGGCTCTGCCCATCCCTTGCCTGCGTGGATGCCATCGACGGCGAGTATACGGGCAAACGGCGTTTTCTGATCTTCGACTACTGCGGCAACTTTGAATTTTTCCGTCAGAAACCCAACGGCTACGAGAGCGCGGACACCAAAAGCCTGTCCGAGAGCATTTTCTGCAAGCAGGTGCGGATCGCCGCCGCGCTGCAGGATGGAGCCTATGGGGACGAAAACTACCAGAACTGGCGCAAAATTTTAACAGAAACCTGCCGTGCCGAAGTGGGAGCGCTGAACCCGGAGCTGGTATCCGTGCGGCTGCACCGACAGGCCGTGGAACACTATCAAAAGCCGGAAGCCTTTGTCAGCCTGACCGAAACGGACAAGGGTACTCTGATGAAAGAGGTGGCACCGCTCATCTCGCTGGACGACAAAGATGAAGCCGCCAAGCGGTTCGATAACTTTGTGTATGGCTTGCTGCTCTGTGAACTGGAAAGTCTGCCGGGGCTGGGCCGCGCCCAGAAACAGCTGCGCAGCACGGCGGCAATGCTGGAAGGGAAAGCTACCATCCCACAGGTGCAGGCAAAGCTGCCGCTCATCCGGGAGGTGCAGACAGACGAATTTTTGACCTCGCATGATCTGCTCCGCTTTGAGGAAATGCGGCAGGAACTGCGGGAGCTTATCAAGTTTCTGGTGGACGGTGTAGAAGGGCAAAAGCCTGTCTACACGGCCCTTGCCGACCCGGTACTGGAACAGACCGAGGGAAAAACGCTGGATTCCGGCTACGATTTCGGCGAGTACCGGGAACGTGTGAACCGCTACATCATGGAGCACCGCAGCGATACGCTGGCCATCCACAAGCTGACCCAGAACATTCCGCTTTCCCGGGGCGACTATACCGAGCTGGAACATATCTTCACCTGTGAGCTGGGCAGCAAAGAGGACTATGCACGGGAGTTTCGGGATACACCCTTTGGTCTGCTGGTGCGTAAAGTGGCAAAGCTGGACCACGATGCTGCCATGCAGGCATTTTCCAAGTTCATCAACGACGAATCGCTGAATGCAAAGCAGATCGCGTTCGTGCAGAAGGTCATTCATTACATCGAGCAGAACGGTTATGTGGAAAGCAAAGCGGTTCTGATGAAACCACCCTTTGACCAGCCCATTCTGTTTACCCGCCTGTTTGATGGCAAAACAGGGAGTGAACTGATGAATACGATCAATTCGGTGAAAGAGAATGCCACCCATGTGACGGCATAAAGTGGTGGAATGTACTGATAAAAACCGGTATAATTCAGGACTATCGAAAAATGAATATCCTGCAACGCAGGATGGCAAGTCAGGGAATTTTGAACGATACGCAAGGGACTCTGGCTGATTACCTGATGAGCATCGCACAAATTTCCGTGGAGGATGCCGGAGCGATTTATATCGAGTTGAGCAGCATCCGCGGAAATTTTATGGCAAACATCATTCTGCGCATGATTGAAAATTATCACTTCCTGCCCGATATGGCGCGGAAACTGAAAAACAAACAAGCACTGGTGGAAAGCGTAATTGCAAATGAACAGCTGGAGCCTTCCATTACGTCGCCCATCAAAGATGTGTATGATGACCTTGTCAACAGCAAACTGGATATGATCGAGGGCCTCGTGCCGATCTCTGCCATCCAGTATGATGCTAAGATGCAGGAAGCAGAAAGACTTTAAGAGGAGTGCGACTTGTAGGATTGCTTTAAATTATCGAGTTAATCCGCAGGCTGAATAGATTCACTCGAATCGAATGAAAACGAAAAAATGCCCGCTCACCGTGGAGATCCGGCTCCATCGGTGGGCGGGCATATCCAATAAAACACCAGGATACTATTATGCTTTTCGTACTTCAGCTGGGATCTTGCTCTGGCTCAGATATCCCACAGGGAGGGCGCAGAGGTGGAAACTGCGGCGGCACCTGCGCGCATGGCGGCCATGACGTCGGCTTTGTCCCGCAGCAGGCCGCCTGCAATGACAGGCACCTGTGTGCGGGCGCTGATCTCGGCGATGACCCGGGGCATGATGCCGGGAAGGATCTCGACAAAATCCGGCTTGCCCTGCTCCAGCTGACCGGACAGGCTGGTCAGCGAGAGGGAATCCAGAATGAATGCCCGCTGGACGGTCAGCAGGCCGCGGTGGCGCGCCCGGCGGATCAGGGTCGGGCGGGTGGAGATGATGCCGTCCGGGTGGCACAGGGCGTTGAGGGAGTCCACCGCGATCTCCCGCGACGAAAGGCCGTCCACAAGGTCGATGTGAACCACGGCCAGTTTTCCGGCATCATGTATGCGGTGCACAAGCCCGTCTACGGTGAGCAGGGTGCTTGCCAGCAGAAAAACGGCGCTGCAGGGCGAAGCCAGCGCAGCAGTCAGGGCTTCGTCCGTTTTCACAGCGGCGATCACCGGTTCGTCCAGCAGGGTTTCAGCAAGAGGATGCATTGGGTAAGACTCCTTTCGAGCCAGATTTACAGAGATAGGGAGCAATCAGAAGATACGGCCCTTTCAGAAAACTCTAAAAGGGCCGCACCATGCGCAAACCAAGTTTATAAAAAATTGAGGGGTTTGTAAAGAGGATTAAAGAGGCATTATTTATGTGCCTGCACGGCTGCATTATTTTTCTTCAGCAGTACAGCGCATGCTATGGTAACTACAAAGCCGATCGCGATCAGCGCGTAGACCAGAGCAGTGCCAGCGTACTGTGTTCCGGGGGTGTGCACGCGAATCTCGCAGATGCCCCACTCGCTGACAGCTGCAAGAACGCCGCAGAAGATGCCGCCAAGGTAGGGATTGCCCGTGTGCTGGTACAGGAGACGACAAATCAGGATCGCAACAAAGATGAAGCCGGGCAGCGCATACACTGCAGTTGCGGCAGAAGCCAGACCGCCGAACATCGGGTTCGAGCCGGTAGCCTTGAAGATGCCGTAAACGTAGCAGAGGATGAACAGAGTGGGAACCGATGCGATAAAGCTGATCAGAAGGTTAGAAAGCAGCTTGTTTTTGCCGAGCGCCGTGCTAAAGTTAAAACTGTTGACGCTGATGGACATGACAATGTAGTACACGAGATACATGGGTACAACAAGGAGCATACCCGGGATGCGGTTGGCTCCAAACTTCATAAAGCCCCAGTAAACGATCAGGAAGTTCACATCCACAAAATAGTCGACGGCAAAAACCATCAGGATCAGGGCAAAGACTGCAAGCAGGGCCGCGCCGATGGATTTGAGGAGTGCATGCCCGGAAATAGCGATGCCGGTATTCCGGAAGGAGAAACCGTGTTTTTTGCCGTAGGCCATGTACCACACCGTGCACAGAACAAGAGTCAGTGCGCCGCACAGCAGAGAGATCAGGCCGTGGTACGCAGGGTTGGCCGAGTGGAAAAGTGCATCACGGTAAGATGCCAGTCCCTGCTTGTTCAGGAATCGAATCATGAGGATGGACAGGACGGCACTGATGATCTGGATGCCCCAGAACCATGCAACTGCGTTCTTATCGCCAACTGGGCGAAGGTCCTGCTCGCCATTGTCGGCACACTGGAATGTCTTGACGGAGCTGACCAGCCAAACCATCAGAGACCCGGCAAACAGCAGCAGACCGGACAGGGCGATGATCTTGAAGATGTTCCAGATGGTATAGGTGTAGCTGCTGGCGCTCAGAGCAGTGCCAGTGGGCATAACACGGTTAAAGAAGGTCAACACACGGTTCATGACCAGCGGGGACCACCAACCAGCCATATGCGTCTCGTTAGAAACAAAGATCTGGCGGCTTCCGGTCTTTCCGCCGTAATCCTGCTCATAAACGGTCTCTGCCACGCGCTGTTCACTGGTGGTTGCGGGGTCGATACCGAAATACAGGAAGGACTGTGCACTGTTGTTGATCACATATTCTGCCGGGCTGGAAAGGTTGGCTGCATACTTGTTGGCGTCGTTGGAATAGGTACCGTTATCATTAGCTTTTTCCGAGAAGAAGAACTCGTCGTTCTTGTCTGCGAGAACTGCGACATCTCGGGCACCGTAAACATCGGTGTAGCCCTCGCTGTTACGCACGATGGGATCGCTGTGGATCAGGAAAATGGCCTTGACAACATTCAGACTGTCGTTATCGCACTGCAGTGCTTCGCCAGCTGCCTTGCCACCGCGGGAGTAGCCCAGCAGCGAAACTCGGTCGGTATCAACGTAGGGCAGAGTCACGCCGTAGCGTACCGCATCATAAAGGCCGCGGCCCTGGGTGAGCCATTCGGAGTCCGGCAGAGGTTCGCTTTCGCCCATGCCGTACATATCCACGCCGATCGCAACATAGCCGCGGCGGGCGAGCTCAATGCAGTAGTGCTGCATTTCTTCTTTGTTGTTGTTTCCGCCATGCTGTACAAAAATAGCGGGCGCAGGCGTTTCAGCGGTGGCGTTTTCCGGAATATAAACATCCATCGCAAGGGTATGACCGGATTCGGATTCAATGGTAACGTTCCGGATGGTCGTTTTGCCGGAGTTCGTCTGTAAAATGAAAGAACCGGCAATGCCTACGATGATGAGCGCGATGCTGACGATGAGACTGATCAGCGGCCTTGAAAGTTTTTTCTCGTTCATATGGGGGACCTCCTTTTTGAATCTGATTTTTCCGTAATAAAAATGGGGACACACTGCATCTGGACGATACAGTGCATCCCCATCTCACTTCTCTTGGGATACTTCTAGTATAGCTTTTTGTAACAAAATGTCAATAGAAAATAAACAATTAAAAAATATTTTGTGCGTGAACCATAAAGCTGGGCGAAAACGATCAATGCTCTGCCCAGTCGCAGCTGCGGCCAACAGCCTTGTGCCAGCCGGCCAGCAGACGGGTGCGCTCGGCCTCGTCCATCTGCGGGGCAAAGGTCATATTGCAGTGCCACAGGCTGCGGATCTCGTCCCGGTCCTTCCATACGCCGGTGGCAAGGCCCGCCAGATAGGCAGCGCCCAGAGCAGTCGTTTCCCGGATGGCCGGGCGCAGCACGGTCTTGTTCAGGATGTCAGCCTGGAACTGCATCAGGAACTGGTCACGGGAGGCGCCGCCATCCACCTTCAGCGAGGTGATGGGCACGCCGGTGTCCTTTTCCATAGCAGCCACGAGGTCCGCGCTCTGGTAGGCAATGGACTCCTCTGCCGCGCGGATGATGTGGTTCTGGGTGGTGCCGCGAGTGATGCCCACAATGGCACCGCGGGCGTACATATCCCAGTACGGTGCACCCAGACCAGTAAAGGCCGGCACGATGTAAATGCCGCCGTTATCCGGCACCTTCTGGGCATAGTATTCCGCATCGCGGCTCTCCTGGATCATGCGCAGGCCGTCGCGCACCCACTGGATGACGGCACCGCCCACAAAGACGCTGCCCTCCAGCGCGTACTCCACCTTACCGTTCAGGCTGATGGCGATGGTAGAGATCAGGCCGT
>ENA-OPAO01002275-OPAO01002275.1-human-gut-metagenome-genome-assembly--contig:-NODE-2275-length-11571-cov-4.729073_pt1 | contig 11571 bp, 9 predicted proteins | sample MGYA00241054_ERZ501424 | MGnify/ENA primary metagenome ERZ501424 (study PRJEB25962, sample SAMEA2042623) | human gut metagenome | biome: human gut; feature: human-associated habitat; material: faeces...
GTGGTGGCGTAGAGGGGCTGCCTATGGGTGCATTCATGCGCGAGCCGAAAGTAGCTCCTCCTCCACCCTCGGTGGGTGGAGGAATAATCATATCGTCCTCCGGATTCTGGAAACGGGTGTACTGTCCGATAAAGCGCAGACGCACATCGCCCACAGCACCGTTACGGTGCTTGGCTATGATGATTTCTGCCATACCGCGCAAATCGCTGCCGTCGGCAGATGTATAAATCTTATAATATTCGGGACGGTGGATGAAACATACCATATCGGCATCCTGCTCAATGGCTCCGGACTCACGAAGGTCGCTCAACTGCGGACGCTTGCCCTCTTCCCCTTCACGATTCTCCACTCCACGATTCAACTGTGACAGGGCGATGATGGGAATGTTCAGCTCCTTGGCCAGTCCTTTCAATGAACGCGAAATCGTGCTGACCTCCTCCTGACGGCTACCGAAAGACATGCCGCTGGCGTTCATCAACTGAAGGTAGTCGATGATTATCACCCTTACCCCATGCTCGCGAACCAGACGGCGGGCTTTGGTGCGAAGTTCAAAGACGGAAAGCGAAGGAGTGTCGTCCACGTAAAGCGGTGCATCCAGCAGGTCGCGCAACTTATAGTCCAACTGCTGCCATTCGTAGTCGGCAAGCTGTCCGCTCTTAATCTTCTCACTCGGAATCTCGCACACGTTGGAGATGAGACGGTTCACCAACTGCACGTTGCTCATTTCAAGGGAGAACAGGGCGACGGGATTGCGGAAATTCACCGCAATGTTCTTTGCCATGGAAAGCACAAATGCCGTTTTACCCATGGCAGGACGGGCGGCGATGATGATGAGGTCGGAATTCTGCCAGCCGGAAGTCATCTTGTCCAGCTTCGTAAATCCACTCTCCAAACCACTCAAACCATCGGTACGCGCGGCAGCTTTCTGAATAAGGTCGTACGCTTCGGCAATAACCGGATTGATCTGCGTGTAATCCTTCTTCATGTTCTGCTGAGAAATCTCGAACAGCTTGCCTTCGGCCTCCTGCATCAGATCGTCCACGTCGAGCGTCTCGTCGAACGCTTTGGACTGGATGTTGCTGGTGAATGTTATCAGCTCGCGCGCCAAAGCCTTCTGGGCAATGATGCGGGCATGATATTCGATGTGTGCAGAAGATGCGACTTTGCTGCTGAGCTGGGTTATATAGAACGGACCACCCACCTCTTCCAAGTCTCCACGCTTGGCAAGCTGCTCTTTCACCGTAAGAATATCCACCGGTTTCTGGTTGACTGCCAAGTCCGTAATAGCGGAATATATCAGTTGATGCCGATGCTCATAAAAAGATTCGGGACGGAGAATTTCGCTCACCAGTGAATAAGCGTCTTTCTCGATCATCAATGCACCGAGCACAGCTTCTTCCAGTTCCGGCGCTTGCGGCTGTATGCGCCCGTAGTCGTTGACGGGTTGGGGCGTTTTAGCCTTCGGAGTACGTGTAGTTCGTCTTTGTTCTGCCACTTTTTTTGAATGTAAGAATTAAAAATTATGAAATAACAGTCCGCCTTTTCAAAAGGGAGAGCAAAGATAAACGATTTTATTGATAGCTATCCAAAAAACGTTGTTAAGTTTTCAATCTACTATGAACAGAATTCATTAACTTTGTCTCCGGAGTTCATTTTAACGAGCTGTTTGTTATTTTTTTAATTTTCAATTCTTAATTCTCAATTGAACAATGCTGACCTTTCCGAATGGCAAAATAAACCTGGGACTGAATATTACGGAGAAACGTCCGGACGGATACCATAACCTTGAAACCGTATTCTACCCCATTCCCATTGAAGATGCGCTGGAAATAAATCTGCTGCATGAAGGCAGTAGAAAGTATTGCCTGCACCAAGCCGGCATCGAAATAGCGGGTGAAGCGGAAAACAACCTGGTGGTGAAGGCTTACAAACTGCTGGACGAACTGTTCGACCTGCCACCGGTGGATATCCACCTGTTCAAGCATATCCCTTCGGGGGCGGGACTGGGTGGAGGTTCGGCAGACGCCGCGTTCATGCTGAAACTGCTGAATGAAAAATTCAACCTCGCCCTAAGCATTGAAAGCATGGAAGACTATGCCTCCCGACTGGGTGCTGACTGCGCTTTCTTCATCCGGAACGCGCCTACTTATGCGGAAGGAATCGGCAATGTATTCTCGCCTGTCTCCTTATCGTTGAAAGGGTATCAGCTCTGGCTGGTGAAGCCGGATATATTCGTTTCTACGCGGGATGCCTTCTCACAGATAAAACCGCACCGTCCGGAACGGCCACTGAAAGAGACGATACAACTACCCGTTGAAGAATGGAGAAACTGCATGGTGAATGACTTTGAGGAGAGTGTATTCCCGCAATTCCCCGCTATCAGGGAAATCAAAGAGGAAATGTACAGGCAAGGTGCTGTATATGCGTCAATGAGCGGTTCGGGCTCATCGGTCTATGGGATATTCAAACCAAACGCTTCCTTGCCGGATATAGATTTCGGCAAGGAAGCGTTTGTATACAAAGGAAAGCTGGCTGTGTGATTTAGTACACTTCCACCTTTCCTGCAATTCGTTTGGCTTTATCGCGCAGCGCGTCAAGGTCGCTATCCAGCGGCGCATAGCACAATACAACTCCCATGCGGCGATTGACGCGGGTGGTCGGCTTGCCGAAGATACGCAAGTAGGTGTCTTCTTCTTTCGTCACTTCCTCCATGCCCCGGTAATTGGGACGTTCCTGACTGGCAATGGTGGAGAGAATGACGGCGCTTGCACCCATCCGTTCTTGCTTGATGTTCGGGATAGGCAGGCCAAGAACGGCGCGGCAATGCAATTCAAACTCGTTCAAGTTCTGTGTCCCTGCCAAAGTAACCATACCGGTATCGTGCGGACGCGGAGAAAGTTCGGAGAAGTAAACGCCGTTCTCATGGCTCAGGAAAAACTCCACTCCCCACAAACCGGCCCCTGTCAGGGCACGCGTCACTTTCTCTGCCATTTCCTGCGCTTCCTTTAAATGAGCAGGATCAATGTGGGCAGGCTGGAAACTCTCACGATAGTCACCACCCTTCTGCACATGGCCGATAGGCGGACAGAACAGGGTGGGCCCGTTCTTCTGGGTAACCGTCAACAGGGTGATTTCACTGTCGAACTTGATGAACTCTTCGATAATCAGCTCTTTGATGTCGCCACGACTGCCGTTGCAGCCATATTCCCAAGCGTGCTCCAGCTCGTCGGCACTCTTCACAAGCGACTGTCCCTTGCCGGAAGAAGACATCAACGGTTTCACCACACAGGGGAAGCCGATCTTTTCGGCGGCAGTTTTCAGTTCGTCCAAAGATTTGGCATAGAAATATTTGGCGGTTTTCAGTCCCAGTTCTTTGGCGGCAAGATCGCGGATGGCTTTACGGTTCATGGTAAAGTTTACTGCGCGCGCACTGGGCACAACCTGAATTCCTTCTTTCTCAAAGTCGTACAAGCGCTCCGTACGGATAGCCTCAATTTCCGGTACGATAATGTCCGGCTTGTGTTTGCGTACTACACGTTCCAATGCGTCACCGTCCAGCATGCTGAACACTTCACATTCGTCTGCCACTTGCATGGCAGGTGCTCCGGCATAAGAATCGCAGGCAATGATGTATTGGCCTTTACGCTGGGCGGAAATCACAAATTCCTTACCCAGTTCACCGGAACCTAACAGTAAAATCTTTTTCATCTTCAGTATCAGTTATTATAGAATTACGGCAAAGATAGGGAGAAAAAAACGATATAAAAAGAAATACGGGAAGTTAACTTCATTCTCCCTATGAAGTCAGCTTCCCGCAATTATGATGTCGGCAAACAGTCACCTTTATTTCAGTGAAACGGCCTCCCCCTCTTATTGATGTTGCTCTCTCAACAAATCGTTAACAGTCTTGACCGGATTGAATGTAGTGAGGGGCACTTCCACAAAGACTGTATTCCAATCGCTCATCGCACCGTTCCAAAGTCCGGGAAGTTCCAGTGCTTTAAGGTCTTTACCGTTCTTCGACTTATAAGAAATGAATCCGGTGGCCTTATCCACATACTTCACCAAATCGAACTTGTGCCCTTTATAGTCGCGTACGGCACAAACCAAGTCCACCGGATTGAAGTGCGTGCCTTTTTCAAACATATCCTTCTTCTCCGGATCGTTCATGTCAATCTGTGAGCTTTCGAGAATTTGCAGAGAGATTGTGCCGTCGCTGTTATAAGCAAGGAACGGACCGCCACCCGGTTCGCCCACATTCTTCACCATACCGCAAACACGCATCGGACGGTTCAGCTTGTTCTTCAGGTAAATCACCAGCTCAGCATCTTCCAAGTTCTTTGTCTCCGGATTCTTGCAGAAAAGTTTCTTTTGCACGAACTGCAAGATATCGAGCACCTGCTCATGCGTGTATTTACCGCTGTCCAGCAGTTGCAGGTAGGCAAATGCCTGCTGCTGCAAAGTGATGAGCACACCGGCTATCAGCTTCTTGTACAATACGGTATCACCTTTCAGCTTATCGGGCACTACATTATCTATGTTCTTGATGAAGATTACATCAGCATCAAGATCGTTCAGGTTTTCAATCAACGCGCCATGCCCACCCGGACGGAACAGGAACTTGCCGTTATCGCGGAAAGGCTTGTTCTCCATATCGGCGGCAACGGTATCGGTGCTCGGCTTCTGCTCGGAGAAACTGATGTTGTAGTCCACACCGTATTTCTTGGCATAGGCGGCCGCCTTCTCGTCCACCAGCGCCTTGAACAATGCACGATGTTCGGGAGATACGGTGAAGTGAACATTCACCTTGCCGTTCTTATTGGCCGCATAAAGCGCACCTTCCACCAAATGTTCCTCCAGCGGAGTACGGGCACCGTCTTCGTATTTGTGGAACTTCAACAGCCCTTTCGGGAGCGCACCGTAGTTCAGCCCTGCCGACTCAAGCAATGCAGCAACCACTGCCTTGTAATCTCCGGCAGCCAGCAATGCGGGAATGTCCTTACCGGCTGTTTTCAGGCAAGCGGCGTTCAAGTCATCATAGAAAGCAAACTTCTCGATTTTCTCAAAGAATGTTTTCTCGAACCCCGATTGGGGAGCGTCGTAGTCTGCTCCAAGAAATTCAAACAAATTCTTGAACATACGGCTTGCCGCACCCGATGCAGGAACAAATTTCACAACAGTCTTGTCCGTCTGGGTGTATGTTTCCCATGCATCCAAGTATTTTTTCTGTTCATCGGCATCCGGAACAAGGATACCCTGTCCCACAGAAGCGGCGGCAAATAATTTCAAATATGGAAATCCTTTCTCGAAGCATGCCAATTGCTCGGCAATCTGCTCTTCGGATATGCCTTTTTTAGCAAGCAGTTCTTTGTCTTGGGGTGTTATCATAATATCTAATTTTATTAATTGATGCCCAAAAATACAAAAAAAGCACAAGTGCCGTCAAGAAAAGGAAGAAAAAAACTACCTTTACAGCAGAAAATACGGACGATTATGGAAACAGATGAATTTTTCACTACCGGAGAGAAGCGTTTGCTCTTCGTTCTCTACCGAAAATTGTTACAGCTTTCCGGAGACACGCTCCACAAAGGCGATTGCAAAAAACTGAAAACACATCTTGTAAACTCTATACAGAACAACCGCATACAACGGGATATTTTCGGTCTGAACCCCATTATCAAAGATATGCAGACCGCCGTCATCGTAGCGGAAGAAATAGGAATGAAGCGGGCATCCATTCTGGGATTGATGCTCCACGACTCCGTACGTTGCGGCACCTGTACTTCCGAAGAAGTGGAACGGGGCTACGGCGAAGATGTGGCAGGTATCATACGGGGTCTGATCCGGGTAAACGAACTTTACTCCAAAAGCCCCACCATCGAATCGGAAAACTTCCGCAACCTGCTGCTGTCATTTGCAGAAGACATGCGCGTCATACTCATTATGATTGCCGACCGCGTGAATGTCATGCGGCAGATAAAAGACAGCAGGAATGATGAAGCACGCAAGCAGGTTGCCAATGAAGCCGCCTATCTGTACGCTCCCCTCGCCCACAAGCTGGGACTGTACAAGCTAAAATCGGAACTGGAGGATCTTTCACTGAAATATACAGAGAAAGATGTTTACTATCATATCAAAGAGAAACTGAACGAGACAAAGACCTCACGAGACAGATACATAGCCGCTTTCATCGCTCCCGTCCAAAAGAAACTGGAAGAAGCGGGGCTGCACTTCCACATCAAGGGACGCACCAAATCCATCCACTCCATCTATCAGAAGATGAAGAAGCAGAAGTGCCCTTTCGAAGGCGTATACGACTTGTTCGCCATTCGCGTAATTCTGGACTCCGAAATCGAAAAGGAGAAACTGGAATGCTGGCAGGCATACTCCATCGTAACTGATATGTACCAGCCCAACCCCAAGCGTTTGCGCGACTGGCTGTCTGTGCCCAAAAGCAATGGCTACGAGTCGTTGCACATCACCGTAATGGGCCCCGAAGGCAAATGGGTGGAAGTGCAGATACGCACCGAACGTATGGACGAAATTGCCGAACGCGGCCTTGCAGCGCACTGGAGATATAAGGGAATCAAAGGTGAAAGCGGTCTGGACGAATGGCTTACTTCCGTACGTGAAGCGCTGGAAAACTCCGACAGTAGCGGACTGGAAACAATGGACCAGTTCAAGCTGGACTTATACGAAGACGAAGTGTTCGTCTTCACTCCCAAAGGAGACTTATTTAAGCTGGGCAAAGGTTCCACCGTACTCGACTTCGCTTTCCATATCCACAGCAAACTGGGCTGCAAATGCATCGGAGCAAAAGTAAACGGCAGGAACGCACAGCTGAAGCAGATACTGAACAGCGGCGACCAAGTGGAAATCATGACTTCCAACACGCAGACCCCCAAACAGGGCTGGCTGAACATCGTCACAACTTCCAAAGCACGCACCAAGATACGGCAGGCACTCAAGGAAATGGCTGCCCGCCAGCATGCATTTGCCAAAGAAACACTGGAACGCAAATTCAAGAACCGGAAAATAGAATATGACGAGGGCACGATGATGCGCCTCATCAAACGCCTCGGCTTCAAAGTGGTGACGGACTTCTATCAGAGCATCGCCGACGAAACGCTCGACGTGAACGACATCATAGACAAGTACCTTGAACTGCAGAAACGGGAAAACGATACGCACGACGACATCGTCTACCGTAGCGCCGAAGGTTATAACCTGCAAGCAGCCGCCCTGCCCGAAGAGACAAATGCCAAGGAGGACGTGCTCGTCATCGACCAAAACCTGAAAGGGCTGGACTTCAAACTGGCACGTTGCTGCAATCCAATCTACGGCGACGAGGTATTCGGCTTTGTCACCGTAAGCGGCGGTATCAAAATACACCGTTGCGATTGCCCGAACGCGAGCGACCTGCGCGAGCGTTTCGGATACCGTATCGTAAAGGCACGCTGGGCGGGTAAATCCCAAGGGACCCAGTACCCCATCACACTGCGTGTAGTGGGGCACGACGACATCGGCATCGTAACGAACATCACTTCCATCATCTCCAAAGAAACCGGAATCACGTTGCGGAGCATAGGCATAGATTCGCACGACGGCTTGTTCTCCGGTACACTGACCATCATGGTGGGCGACACCGGACGTCTGGAAGCGCTTGTCAAGAAATTGAGAACGATAAAGGGAGTGAAGCAGGTTTCAAGAAACTGAGTTCAAGTGATTCATCACCAATCATTCATCACCAATCGCCAACTGCTCATGAAATATGATTTAAAAAAACAACTCCGCAGCTTCGGTTATGCTTGGAAGGGTATTCAAAGCTGTGTAGGCAAGGAACAAAACCTGAGTTTTCACTTGATTGCTGCGATGGCAGTAATCATAGCAGGGATTGTTTTGGGAATTACACGTACCGAATGGATAATGGTTGTGATGTGTATAGGGACGGTTATCGCAGCCGAACTGTTCAATACCGCCATTGAGAAACTGGTAGACTTGGTGTCTCCCGAACGGCATCCCGTTGCGGGCCGGGTGAAAGACATTGCCGCCGGAGCAGTGCTGATATGCGCTGTTGCGGCGGCAATTATAGGGTTGATTATCTTTATACCGTATTTTTAAGGGCCTGTTTTTTTACCTTACCCTTTTTTTCTTATAATAGGGATAGGTCAATAGTGCGAAGAAAAAGATCGCGAGTATGGTAGCTACGCCGGCAGCATGATAGAGCAGATATGCATCGGCCAACTGGCAGGCGGTTGCAAGCCCAGCCAGAAGTCCCGTTTCCATAGCCAAATAGCACGTCGTATTGGCCGTACCTCTTTGGCAATGGTGCGACAGCTTCACAAACATCTTTGTGAAAGGCATTGTCAGGCATACCAATATCACCAATGCTAAAAGCGCAATGTAATCTCCTATGTACAATAAGGGCAACAATACCCCCGGAACAAAAGCAATCAGCAGCATGTTCAGCGCCGGAACCCATGCACGCGGCAGCAGGAAACGGTCCATGCCACACAACCTCATACCGATAGGCGCACGAAAAGCGACATATACCCTCGAAGCTAAAAACATGCTGAAAGCCCCTGCGGCAACAGCCAGATAGACAACCGTACGGAAGCCATAGAAATCGAACAATAAAACACCTGCTCCCGCTCCTATCAGCATACCCAACCTTGCCGACCATGCGTATACCATATTTCCCGCACTGCGTCTTGTAGATGCTGTGATGTCGATAGCCACCGTAATGCCGGCCGTCGTTGCCAGCCCGAAACATGCCCCTTGCACCGATGCAAGCAGCAAGAGCTTCGCATAACTGTCTGCAAAGACATAGCCTGCCGTTGCCGCCAGCATGATAAGGGTGGAATAAAGCAATACGTTCTTCCGCTTGTACTCATCGCACAGGAAGGCATGGAACGGCCCTACCGCGAACATTGCCGCCGCAAACGCCAGAAATATAGTCCCCGTTTGAGGAAGCGATATCCCCACTTGCTCCGGCATCACAAACGAAAGTACGGGAAAGAGCATGTAGGCAGATGCAAACAGCAGCAGGTTTGCTATGCACATCCGCCAGAAGTTCAGCGTCATAAGTCCGTTAGTACTGTTCTTTCTCATTCGGGAAGTCTAAATTCTTCACATCGGATATGTAATGGCTGATAGCGTCCGTCATCACTGTATGAAGGTCGGCATAGCGACGCAGGAAACGGGGACGGAACCCATTGTTCATACCCAGCATGTCCTGAACCACCAATACCTGTCCGTCTACCCCGCCACCGGCTCCGATACCTATAATAGGAATAGTCAGTTCGCTCGACACACGCTCTGCCAGCGCAGCGGGAATCTTCTCCAATACAATGGCAAAGCATCCGGCTTCTTCCAGCAAATGAGCGTCACGTATCAGCTTTTCCGCCTCCGAATCGTCTTTGGCACGTACTGTATATGTTCCATATTTATTAATGGACTGCGGCATCAGTCCGAGATGTCCCATGACGGGAATACCGGCACTGAGGATGCGTTTCACCGTACCGATGATCTCCTCTCCGCCTTCCAGCTTCAAAGCATCCGCATGGCTCTCCTTCATGATACGGATGGCCGAAGCAAGGCCTTCCATTTCATTTCCCTGATAGGAACCGAAAGGCATATCGCCAATGACAAAGGTGTGAGGAGCTCCCTGTACTACTGGACGGATATGATGGATCATGTCGTCCATGGTTACTGCCGTTGTTCCCTTGTAGCCAAGCATGATCATGCCTAGAGAGTCGCCGACAAGAATAACCTCCACATCACTGTCGTCCACGATAGATGCAGTCGTATAATCATAAGCCGTCACATAGGAGAACTTTCTGCCTTCATCTTTGTACTTCTGAAAATCCATAACCGTCATTTTCTGCTTTTCCATCACAAAATGCCCCCTATTTAAAGAATATGCCAAGTTTTCATCGCCATTTTGCTGTTTTTGTCCGACGAGTTGCCATCTTTAAACCACATCTTTATTCTCGGGAAATTCACCTATTCTTTTGCGTGGATCAAATTTACGATCAGACGATTGGCCGGCACATCCACGCCATGAGCTTCTGCTTCTTTCACAATGGCACCGTTGATTTTATCAATCTCAGTTTTACGCTTCTTAGACACATCCTGAAGCATGGATGAGCGATTCAGGCCTGTTTTGCGGGCGACTTCCACTACATTTGCAAAAACTGTGGCTGCGTCAAAATTAGCACCGCCAGCATTGGCTGTCGCGACAGCTTCATAAACTAGTGCCTTCGACACTGCATTGGCGCAGGGATTGTCGGCAATACAGGCATTTGTTCTGTCTATAAGAGCTGTAATTGCGTTGATGCCGACATTCACAAAGAGTTTGTTCCACACAAGTTTCATTACGTCATCAGAGACGTCCGTAATGAGATCACATTCATTCAGGACAGCAGCTACTATCTCTGCCGCATTTCGATCACTGCTTACGGGACCAATATGATTCTGGCCGACGCCGGCATGGTAAACAAATCCCGGCTCTTTCATCGTGCAGCCATGGGCTGTCGTTCCTAGAACGATATTTTTCTTATCCACAAACTTGCGGATATCCGCATCATTCCCATAACCGTTTTGAAGAGAGAGAACCATAGTGTCTGGCCCGATCAGTGAAATGTTTTCTTCCATAGCCTCAATGGTCTGGATAGACTTTACAAATACAACAGCAAGCTCTACGACTCCTACAGTTTTTGCATCTGTCGTCGCTTTAGGATGGAAGATTCGAATCTGCCCATCCTGCTCCTCAATTTTCAGCCCGTTTTCATTTATGGCCTGCACGTGCTCTGCCCAGATATCCACAAGATAGACGTCGTTTTTTTGAGAAAGATATCCGCCGAAGAGGCTTCCCATCGCGCCGGCTCCGACCACAGCAATTTTCACGAGTTATTTTCCTCCTTTCAATCTGTTTTTAACGGTTTTTAACTGTCCTGGTCGTGCTGTTTATAGATTACGCCTCCTCTCTATGCCATAATTTATCTCATATATAAATTTATTTTTCCGGAAAAATACGCCATAAATAATAGCTTGTTTCGCATTGCGAAACGGCATATTGTTTTTGACTTGTAGAATAATTATAATATAAAAATGCCGTCTGTCAATCATTATTTTTCAAATGAATCTTAGATCGCATAAGTGAGGTTTTGCAGTTTATAAAAAACAAAAAATAAATTCATGGGAAACAAGATCGTTGCTATGCTAAAAAACATCATCAACTGAAAGGAGATTTCTCCATGAACAGCAAAAAAGAATTTTTTTCACTGGTCACTCTTAAAGTGGAGCGTCTCGCTCTGCTCTGGTTTTCTTTAGCGTGCGCAAATCCGTTGATGAAATTAAATATGTCGAATGATACTAGGCTTTGTTTAAAAACTAGGTAATCTGTGCTCCTTCGACAAAATAATGATGGCGGCAATGAGAACAAAGGCAAAGAACGAAGCGTCACGTTTGTCATAGCGGGTAAAAATTCTGCAGAATTGATTTTCCGAAAGGGGCACTTGGCCAAGTGCTGTCCCTTGGGAACGTGGTTATCTGCAGATCACGGCTTGC